>ERZ780157.4327-NODE-4327-length-10900-cov-12.351959_pt1 | contig 10900 bp, 10 predicted proteins | sample MGYA00511169_ERZ780157 | MGnify/ENA primary metagenome ERZ780157 (study PRJEB29588, sample SAMEA1965149) | human gut metagenome | biome: human gut; feature: human-associated habitat; material: faeces | place: Denmark | collected 2008/2010 ... | reverse complement strand
GTTTTGAAACCGGCGTGCCCCTCGCCCGCCGACAAATGCTCCAATTCTTTTTTCAGCACGCGGAAAACCGTCTTCTTTTCGCTGCCGGGCGTATCCAGGCTCCACGCCACATACAATCCCTGCTCTTCAATATAATTGACCACAAATCTGTGCGATGGGCCTCGCAGCCGCGTCGGGCAATGATACACGTAGCCGCCATAGCACTGCGCGTTCTGTTCCCCGATTTTAAAAAGTGCGGCGCTGTCCATGCCCATTTTCCGACAGCAGTCGCAGAAGTATTGTTTTCCGCTCACGGCCAGTTGCTCCTTTATAGCCCATTATGGCATTCTTTTCCCATATAGTATACCTCATCTGAGTTATATTATCAATACATAATCCCACTATTTTACACCTCAACTGAACGATACAATGCTTTGTTGAGGAGTGAATGATCTTTATGAATGCAAAACTTCGCATCCGGGAATTGATGGCCGATCGGCAATGGAGCGAATATCGGCTCGCGTTGGAATCCGGACTTTCCCAATCCACCATTTCCAATATTTTCAGTCGAAACACGACGCCCTCCATTCCAACGCTGGAAAGCATCTGCAAGGGGTTTGGCATCACGCTCGCGCAGTTTTTTGCCGAGGGCGACTGGGTTGAGCTGACCCCCGAACAACATAAGATGTTTCTTGCATGGTCATCCCTCAGCAGCACGCAGAACTCATCGCCGCCGATACGGTAACAGTACCCGCAGCGGGCATAGGCTTTTTTGATGCAGTCTGCGATCTCGGCAAGGCAGACATCTCCCTGCAAATGGCCGTAACGGTCGTTGATCTGTTTGAAGCTGTCCACATCGAACACCACCAGCACCCCGCCGCTGCGGCGCATCTCGATGGTGCGGTTTAGGTAACTGTTCTGGTTCAAAAGTCCGGTCAGCGCGTCCAGCTGGTTCCACATCTCGCTGCAATAGATATAATACAGCACCGACAGCAACGTGACGCACAGCCATGTGACGTGCAGCGCCGGCAGCGCGATCTGGATCACAGTCTCCGCGCCCAGAAAAAGGATCAGCGGGTAGATCAGCGTGCGGCTGCGGTTCTGAAAAGCCGCTGCCGTGCGCACCGTAGCCACCATAAGGTACAGCATGGAGACATAATACATAACGACATAAATATAGAAGTATTCACCCCGGGCGTAGAGGTTCTCCCTGCTCACCGAGAACACCGGCCCATAGGGCAGCGTTGCCGCCAGAAAAATCAGATACACACCCTCGCAGCAGACCGCTGCCTTGAACCCGCGCCGGATGACGGATTTTTTGTCCAGCACATATACAAGGCACAGTGCCACCGCCGGTGTCAGCCCGAAGCCCAGATAGTTGGACAAAATATTCAGCCAGCGGTAGCCCGGCGGTGTGCTGTCTACCACAATGGTGATGACTTCCAGCACCGAGATGCACGCAATGAGCGCAAAGGCCAGAAAGAACCCGCGCTTCTGCTTTTTATTCAAAGATTCGCTCAGCTTTGTAAGAAGGCACATAAAGCCAAGCACGAAAAGATCAATGGTCGTTAAAATAAAGAAATAGCCATCCATTACAAATTATCTCGCTCTGTGAACTGACACCCCTGTCCGGGTACATACAATATTAGTATATCACTCCGCAAAACTTTTCTCAACCTGGAACCGCTTATTTTCATTCAACTAGCAATTCAACTTTTTAATGCAACAGCGTTGCATTGCATATCGCAAATATGCTGTTTGAATGTCACACCATTTTTTTGACTCGCGATAAAAAAGCTTCAACGTCTCCCGGACGGCTTTTTGCCGTGGATATCCAGTTTGGACAATGCGCATACCGTCTCGATATGTGTCGTCGCTAGAATCGGAACACATGGATTCAGCCTCGTTAGAAGCATGGGAACACAAAACAGCAGGGGAGTGGTTCTCCTTGCTATTCTTGCGAAGCGGCTTGAAATTCTTGCCGTCCACGCTGTTCTTGAACCCGGTCTTGTAGACAAAGACAATCATGTAGGGGTCTTTGTTCCCATCACTATCATAACCGCCCACGATTACTTTTTCAACTATACTTTCAAAAATATGTCGGTCAAAGGTGTCCAGAACCTCATTCTGTTCAAGTGTCTGTCGGAACATGGCGACACGCTTGCGCATGGTAGTTTCGGTTTCGGCTGCATCTTGCAGGCTTTCACACTCTTTCTGCAACTGCTCAATCTGGCTGGACAGGTCTAAATACTTTCGGTCGTAGGTCTCCTTGTCAATGGTATCTTCAAGACGCATATCAACCAGCTTGTTTTTCTTGACTTCCAGAGCGTGAATGTCCTTTTCAGCTTTTGCAAGACGCTTGCCCGCGTTGCTTTCGGAAAGGGCTTCTTCCGTCCGTTTCATAAACTCGTCCAGAACATCCTTGTTGTTCTGGCACAAGAGGCGATAGGATTCTACAAAAGCCCGTTCAATCGTTCTTTCGTCAACACCCTTGCTCTCCGGGCAGAACTTTTTTCCTTTTTTGGTGGAAACGACACATTGCCAGATTGCTTTATTATATTGTGAACTGCTATGCCAACTCCTCCTTGTCAGGGTGCCACCACAGAAACCACATTCTATCATGCAGCTAAAAGCGTATTTCCGGCTGAACTTTTCACGTTTGCCGTCCACGTTAAGGCTGCGGGGCTTTGCACGCCGCCGCAAAATTTCTTGGGCGGCTTCAAAGACTTCTTCCGAAATAATGGGCTCGTGGTGCTCACGAATATAAAATTGATCTTCCTCGCCGAAGTTGTACAGACGCCGTTTTGAAATAGGGTCAACGGTAAATGTCTTTCCTAACAAAATGTCGCCTTTGTATTTTTCGTTTTTGATAATGCCGATTACGGTACTGTCTGCCCATTTGGGACTGCCGCGTTTGGTTTTATAGCCTAAGTTTTCAAGTTCTTTGGCAATAACCGAACCACCGGCACCCTCCGTGTATCGCTGAAAAATGTAACGGACAACAGCCGCTTCTTCTTCGTTGATGGTGATGGTTTTGTCCGCTGGATTGTAGTCATAACCTAAACAGCCCTGAAACCCGACCAGCTCACCGCGCTGCATCTTCATCTTCAAGCCCTTTTTGACATTTGCAGAAATATTTTCGACTTCCTGCTGTGCAACAGAGCTTAAAATTACAAGGAGCAGTTCACCGTCCATAGTAAGGGTGTTGATGTTTTCTTCCTCAAAAAACACAGCCACGCCTTTATCTTTGAGCATCCGAACGTATTTTAGAGTGTCAAGCGTATTTCGGGCAAAACGCGAAATGGATTTGGTAATCACCATATCCACGTCACCGTTCATACAGTCGTTGATTAAACGCTGGAAATCCTCGCGCTTTTTTACCTGCGTACCCGTGATAGCTTCATCAGCATAGATGCCGGCCAAAGACCATTCCGGCTTACTTTTTATAAGTTCGGTATAGTATTCGACCTGCGACTTGTAGCTGTTCAGCTGATCTTCGGTATCGGTGCTGACACGACAATAGGCGGCTACGCGCAGCCTTTTTTCAAAGTTTGTACGCGCTCGTGGCGAGAGTGTGTTGTGCGCTTTAATGACTTCAACATCTTTCATGCTTGACCTCCTTATTGAATGTGTTCCCTTCATTGCGTTAATCATAACGCCAATGCGACACAAAATCAAGAGGATAGTTCGGAAACCACACGATAATCTTTCATTAAGCGCTGTTTGATAAGGGAATACTCTCTATCGGTTATGAGCTTTCTTTCCAACAGCTGCTTCAAAAAAGCAAGCTGAATGCTATAACGTATCAAATTTTGTTCTTTCAAAAATATCCCCCTTTCACAAAATAAAAAATGAGCCAACGGACGGCTGCTGGCAGCAGCCCACGGGAATCTCACCCCTGCATTCCTCATGCAGCCCTACTCATTGCCTGCGACGCTCTGAACGCTCGGACTTTGACGGTAAGGGAGTATCAGCCTGCCTGTATGTCATGGCCCGCAAGCAGCCGCGCTTGCATTGCGGCGTGGTGGTGATCGCTCCACTTTTCAAAGAAAAGCATCGTGGCGCACCCGCCGTCCGGCTCGATACAGACAGCAACGTATCCGTTTGCCCTATGATGCACCGCCATTGTCCTGCGGGCATATTTTTCAAGGTGCTGTCCCGAAACGTGGAAAGGGTCAGCTCGTTTCGGCTTTGGTTACAATAGAAGAAATCAGTTTGATTTCCAGATGGCGTTTCATGTACTCGTCTATGCACACATGAGGCTGACCGTGCTTGTCATAGAGAATGCCTGTACAGAGCTTGTTGATATAACCTCTGTAATGTCGCAAAACCTGTTCAACTGCATCGGTGTCCCCAGCGCAGGCAGAATGAATCACCGAGAGCGGCAAAAAATCTCTGCTCGTGTGTTCATAGGAGTTCATTTACGCCTAACCTCCCTCCGGCAAGTGCGCCTTTAGCTTTTTTCGCAGCTCGTTCAGCGTTTTTGCCCGGTGCCGTTGAACAGCACTCCGGGACATTCCCATGAGGTCGCCAATCTTGCCATCGCCCAGTTCCAGAACGCAAAACAGAATCAGAATGCTTTGTTCTTGCTTTGGCAGAGCGGCAAACGCATTGGCAACAAGTTCATTGTCGATGTGCAGATCACAGCCGTAGGATGAAAATATAAATTCTTCACTTGGATAATGGTCTACACTCGTGAGCTGCCCCAGTTCTTCCAACGAAAGAACGCTGAATGACTTTTCACGGTCAAGCAGACGTTTCTTATTTCGGTGATAGTTCCGGGCCTCATTTCGCAGCACCGCTTTGCAGAACGCATCGAATCGGTACTGTTCGCCATCGTTGCGAGGGATAGCTTCCATCTTCTCACCCCCTTTCCGTGGGGATGTCGGGTGGATTTTTCCCTTTCCGCTAATATGACACCTGAAACACCCGATTCTGCCCGCTTTTTTGAAAATTTCCCAAAAAATTTTTGAAGCAGGCAACTTTTCAGGCGGCAATAGAAAAGCCCAGCAGACCGAAAACGGCCAACCGGGCATAATGGCAGTGTGAAATGTGCAGAAGCTACATTGTATAGTACATAGTAAAAGCCCTGCTGATCCTGTGCGGGAGCAAGGCTTTTTTTGACGGTTCAAAGCTAGGCGTTCGATAGAATATCAGGCGCATGGCGGCATCCTCCTATGGCCGCCATACGGACGATGAAACGCTCTGATAAGCAAAAAGAACCGGCGGCCTTGATTTTCTCAAAAGCCGCCGGTTCAAAATGGGCGCGTGGATATGTCTGCTATACGACGGCTTTTTTTCTTTTGCCGTCGTGCGGCAGATGTTTTTACTTTTTATTCTTTTGTGCTACATGGACGATTATGGCAACTAAAATAATTGCGGCGACCATGCCAATTAAAGGAAGCCATGTGTCGGTGATGCTTTGCAATACGGCATTCCAGTTTACATTTTCGGGCAACATAGTTTAGGCCTCCAATTCTCGCTGTTCTGTGACAATACGTTTACAGGAAAGATACGTTGCAAGGAAATAGCTTCCGTAGACAAGCAGAAAAAGAACGATTGTCAGTCCGATATTGGTTGCGATATGGATGTTCATAAATTCTTCCACCACAGCCATTGCTTTGCCAATCAGGAAAACAGAATACACGCCAGCGACGACTAGCGGAATGGCAAAGAACACGGCTGTCTGCACAAAAAGCGTATGATCGATTTGCCTGCGGCCTGCCCCCAGCTTTTGCAGCAAGCCATAACGATACACATTGTCGGTCGTTTCGGTAAGCTGTTTTAATGCTAGAAGTGCGGCGCAAATCAGCAAAAAGACCAACCCGATATAGCAGCAAAGGAAGCTCACCAAGGCATCAAGGCCGTAGAACGTCTCATACATCATGTTCTTTTCGGCATACCGATAGCCGTGTGTACTATCCAATCCAATCGGAATCATCTTTTGCAAAATTTCATTGGAATCTGCATTAGGCTCATATTGCACCAAAAGCGCATTTACATCTTTTTCAAGAGATGCGGTGACGGAATCGGGAACGATCAAGGTGCCGCGGTCATTGTTGCCAACCGACGTCATAATGTATGTTTCCTGCAAAACTTTATCTTCTGCACGCTGTAAAGTCGCCCCGCCAACCGTGATTTCCGGGTGGCTCTGCAATGCAGCAGCAACATACCGATACGTTCCATTGTAGTTGCAGTTCAACAGGTATTGGCCATCGTTCAGCGTGATGGGTGCTTTGTTCTGCATGGATAAGGCACGATTCAAGTCCGAAATGGAGATTACGGAAACCTTGCTGTCAGGAACTTTTTCATCAATCGGCCAAAATTTTACTTTCTGTCCTTCAAATAGTTCAGAGTAGGTCATATCGGCCTCGTAAACACTGATTTGCTCTGTGACTTTGGCGTAGTTGCTTATGGTAATATCGTGTGCAGCGAGGTAGGCAGCAATATCGCTGTCCCCATCAACAGAAACATTGGAAAGCACGTTCAAATCATAGGGCGTTGCAGATTGAGACATTTTGTTCATAGCAAGCGCTGTGCTCGCGCCAATCGATACGGCGCAGATCGTGATGGTCAGCAATCCGCATACAACCGTTACCACAAGATAATTGGTTCGGATTTTACTGCCAATCTGACGGACAAGGAACGTATTCAAACCTTTCAGGTAAAAGCATTTCCTTGCACTTGCTGCTTGCATGAAAACGGCTGACAGCGAGTAGAACAGCAGAAAAGTTCCCGCGACCAATGCCGCCGCTGCCAACTGGAACAGATTATTTTCATGAGATGGCAGAATCCCGTTTTTGTTGAACAGCGCGGCAGAAATTCCGATGCAAAGCAGCGAGAGCAGGAACAGACAAACCGGCAAGATACGGTTTTCAGTCTGCATACTTTCGTTTTTTCTGCCGTCCGTCAATAGGTCGATCAATTTAACATTGGTGACAGACCGAATATTGAAAAGCATGACGATAAAAAAGATGATTGTGAAACACAACACAGTCTGGCGAAGCGCTCCGGCTGAAAACACGATCCGAAACTTTTCAAGATTGATTGCAAAAAGCCGCAATGCAATTAAAGAAAAACCTTGCGAAAAGAAAAAGCCCAAAAGCAATCCTGTGCCCAGCGCAATGATGCCAACACAAAGCGTTTCGCCTGCAAACAACCGGGAAATACGCCCTTTTTTCATGCCGAGCATCATATACACGCCTAATTCTTTTTTGCGACGTTTCAATAAAAACTGATTGGCATAAAGAATCAGGAAAGCCAGAACAACCGCAATCATAGTGGAAAGCGTAGAAAGCATAATGCCGAGCTGACGATATAAGAGCGTGCCAGTCATGCCCATATTGGAAAAAGCCGGCTGGTCAGAAATGGAATTGAACGCATAGAACAAACTGACCGAAAGGGTCAGCGTAAGAAAGTAAATCAGATAGTCACGAATGTTCTTGCACACATTTCGGAAAATCAGCTTACATGTGTTCACTCTGTTCACCTCCCAAGACGGAAACTACTTCCAGAATTTTTGTAAAAAATTCTTTGCGCGTATCCGTCCCACGATGCAGTTCGTTGAACACCTGCCCATCTTTGATAAACAAAATGCGATTGCAATAGCTGGCAGAAAAAGCGTCATGCGTTACCATGAGAATCGTTGCTGAAAGCCGTTCATTCAATTCGGTCAACATTGTCAACAGCATTCGGGAAGAATTGGAATCCAGTGCGCCGGTCGGCTCATCTGCTAGTACGATGGCGGGATTTGTCACCATCGCTCTTGCAGCAGCTACTCTCTGCTGCTGACCGCCAGACATCTGATAGGGATATTTACCCAATACATCCTGAATGTTTAGCGCTTGGGCAATCTGTGGAATACGCTGTTCCATTTCACTGGGTTTAGCACCTGCGATGGAAAGGGCCAGAGAGATATTTTCATAGGCGGTCAAGGTGTCCAGAAGATTGAAATTCTGGAAAATAAACCCCAGCTTTTTTCCTCGAAAGTCTGCAAGCTGTGCCCCGTGAAGCGCCGTGATGTCCTTTTCTTCTACATAGATATGACCGCTGGTGACGGTATCAATCGTGGAAATGCAGTTCAGCAAGGTGGTTTTGCCAGAGCCGGAAGCACCCATGATGCCGAGAAATTCTCCTTTGCGAACAGAAAAAGAAATGTGGTCGATGGCTTTTGTCAGGTTGCCTTTGTTACCGTAAAATTTTTGGATGTCATCCACCCGTAAGATCGTATCGCCCATAGGTCAGGCTCCTTTCTCAAAAGCGCTTTGCTTTTGTGCTTTTACTCTACCACAAGGAATTTTCCGATGCCATTAAATTGGATTACATTTGTATTACCAAAATGTAAGGTTGAAAAAAGCGAGGCTTTACAGCCCCGCCGCCTGCAAATAGCTTTCCGTAGGAAAAACCATCGTCACAGTCGTTCCCTGTCCCGGAACGCTGGAAATAGAAAGTGAGATATTCATTTTTCGACATAGCCTTTGGCTCAAGTACAAACCAATGCCGGTTGATTTGGAATAACGGCGGCCGTTTTCACCGGTAAAGCCTTTGTCGAACACACGCGGCAAGTCAGCAGCAGAAATACCAATGCCATTATCGGAAATGAAAAGAGATACCGTGTTTTTCTCTGCTCTGGCTGAAAATTCAACTTGTAAATTATCTTTCCGATACTTGATAGCGTTGGACAGAATCTGTCCGATCACAAAGGTGCAGCTCTTGCTGTCTGCGGCCACGGGAATATCCAGTTCCTTTAGAACCGGCTTTCCACCGACCTGAATCAACGGCTTTGAGTACGTTTTTAGCGCAGCGTACACCAATGCCTGCAAGGTGGTTTTCTCCACCTTAAAGTCCTTTTCCACATTGGTACTGCGGGCGTAATATAGCACCTGCTCCACATAAGCATCAATTTTCCGCAGTTCATCGTCAATTCGCAGTGTGGTGGGATTCTTTTCATTTTCAACGATCAGCCGGGCAGAGGTGATAGGCGTTTTGATTTCATGCACCCATGAATCAAGGTATTCCCGATATTCACGGTTCTCCTGCTCTGCATAGGAAAGTCGGTCGTTTTGATATTTGTTGCAGCACCGCAGAACGTCCACCAAAATCTGCCCCTCTAAAAAATGAGGCGGCACCAGTAACTCGCCTAAAAGAGTTTTTATGTCCATCTGCTCTGTCATTTTTTGAAGCAGATTATAAAAACTCTGCTTGCGGAAAAAATCATACAGCAGCGCTGTACTGTACGCTGCAAGTAAAATCACCTCGGCAAACAGAATAAACACAGCAGGTGTTTCAATCAGCCAGAGGAGCGCAAGCAGCACGAGTGCAGCCACCAGCATACAAATCAGGGAAAAGATACGGTCAAGCAGATACTCGGATAACTTCATACGCAATACCCTAAACCACGTTTCGTTTCCAGATAGTCCGGCAGACCGATTTCGGTCAGTGCTTTCCGTAACCGAACGATATTAACATTCAATGTGTTTTCGTCTATAAATTGTTCACTCTGCCAGAGTTCATCAATAATAGCGTCACGGGGAATAATGTTGCCCTTATTCACCATAAGCAGGCGCAAAATCCCAAGTTCATTTTTGGTAAGTGATTTTTTGTTCCCTTGATAGCTGATTTCCGCCTTGAGCAAATTTAAGGTCAAGCCTTTGTGCGTGAGAACGATGTTGTCCTGTACTTCATAGGTCCGAGCCAGAAGTTTTTGGATTCGCGCCAAAAGAATCTGTGCATTGTACGGCTTTGCAATATAATCATCTGCGCCGATGTTCAAGCTCATCAACTCGTCAAAATCGCTGTTTCTGCTGGTAAGTACAATGATAGGAAGATTGGATTTCTGTCGGATTTCTCTGCATACTTGGAAACCATCCTGATAGGGCAGATTGATGTCCAAGAGAATCAAGTTAGCCCCTGATGAAAGAGCAGCTTGCACAATGTGGTGAAAATCATCGCTGCTGTCGCATCGGTAGCCGTACTTTTGAAGAAGCTGAACAAGTTCCTCGCGGATTGCCGGTTCATCTTCTATAATGAAGATTTTCATGCTCACACCTCCATATTCTATTATATTTCGATTTCCCAGAGAATACAATGCTCAAACTACGAACAATAAAGTTTAGCAATAATGCGCTTTGCATCATTTTGCCAATCGTCCATGAACTATAAAATGTATATGGGTGATGCAGAATGGCGAAAATTGAGGACTGTCCCGGCTTTGAAACGTTCGGAGCGGATGTCAAGGCAGCTCGAAAGGCAAAACAGCTTTCCCGCAGTGCGCTGGCTGACATGATACATTGTGACAGCCGGTATCTTGCGAACATCGAAAACGAAGGCACGCTGCCCAGCCTGCCGGTGGTGATTCAGCTGATAAAAATATGTGGTCTGCCCGTGGGGCGGTACTTCAACCCGGAACTCATGCGGGAAGAAAGTGCGGAACGTCAGCGGGTCAGCCACAAGCTGCAGCTTTGCCCGGAAGAATACTTACCCATCGTAGAAGGTGCCATTGACGGTGCCTTACGAATCCATGAACAGGAAAAAGAGCCCGTGTGTGTCTGATTGTCATGCACGGTCATCGAGAGGATGCAAAAGCGTCCTCTTATTTTTTTGCATTTTGCGGGCAAAACGGGGGTGTTGTGGTGTCATAGTAGTGGGGAAAGGTAACGTAGCAAGCATAGGGAGTGTAGCCACTCCCGGCAGAAATGCTTGCTTGGGAGTACCCCAGACCCACAAGAAACGAGGTGAAACTATGACGAACCGAACCCGAAAAATTGTCCTGCGTGTTCCCGTGACGCCGGAGGAACAGGAACTTATCCGGCAGAAGATGGCTCTGCTGCATACCCGGAACTTTTCTGCCTACGCCCGGAAGATGCTGATAGATGGTTATGTTGTCCACATCGACACCACCGACATCCGGGCGCAGACCGCC
>ERZ780157.4326-NODE-4326-length-10902-cov-3.151470_pt1 | contig 10902 bp, 9 predicted proteins | sample MGYA00511169_ERZ780157 | MGnify/ENA primary metagenome ERZ780157 (study PRJEB29588, sample SAMEA1965149) | human gut metagenome | biome: human gut; feature: human-associated habitat; material: faeces | place: Denmark | collected 2008/2010 ... | reverse complement strand
CCCGAATGCCGGGGGTGTTCTTGTCGCCGGACTCGGCTGCGAGAATAATACGATTGCCGAATTCAAAAAAGAGGTCGGCGCGCATGATGAAAAACGTGTCCGTTTCATGATCGCGCAGGAGGAGGAAGATGAGTTCGAGACCGGCATGAGAATGCTTGAGGAGCTCATTGAAAATGCAAAAAACGACCAGCGTGTGAAAGTTCCTGTTTCCGAGCTTGTCGTCGGACTCAAGTGCGGCGGTTCGGACGGGCTTTCCGGCATTACCGCGAATGCGCTTGTAGGCCGTTTCTCGGACCGTCTGACTGCTTCCGGAGGCACCAGCATATTGAGCGAGGTGCCGGAAATGTTCGGCGCGGAAACGCTCCTGATGAATCGCTGCATCACACCGGAAGTGTTTGAAAAATGCGTGAAGATGATCAATGACTTCAAGAATTACTTCACACGCTACGGACAGACCATTTATGAAAATCCGTCTCCGGGCAACAAGGAGGGCGGAATCTCCACACTGGAAGACAAGTCCCTCGGCTGCACGCAGAAAGGCGGCGCCGGAACCGTGGTCGATGTGCTCGATATGGGCGAAACGGTCAAAGTCAAGGGACTGAACCTGCTGAACGGCCCCGGCAACGACATGGTGGCAACGACGCTTTTAAGCGCCGCCGGAGCGCATATCGTCCTCTTTACCACCGGACGTGGCACACCGTTCGGCGGTGTGGTTCCGACTCTGAAAATCGCTTCCAACACGGCGCTTGCGGAGAAAAAGCCCCACTGGATCGACTTCAACGCGGGACAGCTTGTCGAGTCGGAAAAAACTCCAGCCGCAGTTGATGAAGATTTCTATCGGCTCGTTCTGGATACCGCATCCGGCAGACCTGCGAAAAATGAGGAACACTCCTACGAGGAGATCGCAATCTTCAAGGACGGAGTGACTCTGTAAAGGAGAACTATGGCAGGCATCACACTCAAACAGTTATCCGAACTTTCCGGACTTTCCATCCGGACCGTGAGCCGTGTCCTGAAAGGACAGGCGCATGTGATCCCGGAGAAGCGCGATCTCATTCTGGAGCTTGCGCGGAAGCATCATTACATCCCGAACATGGCGGCGCGCAACCTGCGCCTGAACCGCACGAACATCGTCGGGATCATCTGTGCGAACATGATGCAGGAAGTCAGCGTGAAGAAACTGCACGATCTTGTGATGCAGCTCGAAGCATGCGGGTATTATCCGCTGATCGGGCGCCTTGACTGCAACCCGGAGAATATCCGGCATATGCTTACGGAATGGTCCGGCGTAACGAATCACGTGGTGGTGATGCCGTCGGTGACGGAGGATGTTTCAACGGAAATCGTGGACATTCTCCGCCAGTATCCTCTGACAGTGATCTTCATTGATCAGAAAGGCGTCGAGGGATGCCATACCCTGAATATCAACCGCGCAACAGGAATCCGTTCCGCAATCATCCACCTGATCCGAAGCGGGCGCAAAAAGATTCTGCGCTGCGGAGATGTCGGCACACGCGACTCGGGGCTTGCCGCGGCATTCGAGGAAACCGCGCTGTCGGAACGCCCGGAGTTCATCCGGATCAAATACCATTCCGATTTCAAAGAAGGCATGGAACTCGGTCCCCGTATCATGGAATCCGGCGCGGACGCGGTCTTTTTCGATACGGACCGGATGGCGCTCGGATTCATGAACTACGCCGCCGCACATCACATTCCGATCCCGGAACGGATCGCAGTCGTGGGATTTGACGATGATAACAGCGGACACATGATCTATCCCGCACTGAGCACAGTCGCCCATCCGATCGAAGAACTGAACCGCGCCGTCATATCCATCATCCGTTCCAAGAGCCAGAAGATCGTCAAAAAGAGCTTTGACACAAAGTTCATCCGCCGCGCCAGCGCATGATGTCTCTACTCGCGTTCGAAATAAATAAGCGTTCCGCCCGCTGATTTCCAAAAACGGGGCTTGTTTTCCCGAAGCGCTGCCAGAAACTTGTCCGCATCGGCAGTATGGCACAGTAAAACCCAGTATTTCCCGGGAGCCAGAAAGACCGGGCTTGTCCTGCAAGCACTGAGATCATTCTCTTCGTAAGGAAGGTCGCAAATATCATGAAGTGAAATCCGCTTCCCTGAAAAAAGATAAATGGCTGCCTTTCCACCGGCATTGGCATAGATGGCATCCCCTTTCCTCCGATCCTTCTCCAGAATTTGATAAAGTGGCTCAATCGCCCATGTAATATGAAATGTGGAAAGAAGGATGAAAAGATTCATGCAAATGAAATAAAAAAGCAGAATATGATATATATAACGCTGTTTCAGCATAATCCAATTCACCCCGGAAGCGACCAGCAGATACACAAAAGGAGTCGTGAAAAGAATTAGTCTTGCATAAATAATATTTTCTCCGCTGTCGATGGGATAATGCTTCAGTACAGACGCCAGATAAGTCAACAGCAGAGGAACAGTAATAAACAGGCATTGCCATCTGTCATATCGCCACATCCTCCATCCGCCGGCAAATACCAGGATAAGAGGCAATAAGTAAAAAGGAAAATACCGGATGGAAAGTGCGTATGGAAAACAAAATACATTTTGAAATAAATGGAAATACCATTGCATATTTTCACTGTTATATGGTATCGGTGCAAAAAATGGAGCATGAAAAGAAAACATTCCTCTCGGAACTGTTTTCAGGGCAAGTATCAGACATAACGACAAAAACACTCCCCATATCACGTTCAGCAGAATTACCGGCACCATTTTTTTTCTTCTATCCTCATGGCACAAATAATAAAAGAAAAGGATTCCCCCGACAGCAGGAATCACAAAAAACATCGCATGGGAAAACAAAATAGCCAAGACACCCGCCAAGACCGCCTTCCGGCAGCAGCTCATGGAAAAAGCGTCTTTTAACTGTAAAACATAATAAAGCAGGACAATGGAAAAAAGGACATCAAAAGAATATGGTTTCAACTCCCCTGCATAATAAATTAATGAAGTATTGAAGGAAAATAAAAAGAGCAGTAACAATACCACTCTGACAGGAAACAGAATTTTCAATAACTTGTAAAAATAAAACAGAGAAAGAATGCTTGCCAGACAGACAGGAAAAACTACGACCGGTTCATTATAAGAAAATACTTCACCCGAAAATTTCAGAAGCAATAAAAAAAGCGGCGGAGCAGATTGCGCATTGGGCAATGTTTGAGTCAGCAAATCGGAAAAGGATGTCTGCGCCACTGCCGATGCCACTGCTAAAGTATCGCACCAATAGGTATGCGTCAAGCAATTTTCGATTCTGAAAAAAGTCCCAAAAGCAAAAATCATGACCAGAATCTGAAAAATCCCGTTGCTGTCTTCCTCCAATCCCATGATTTTCTTCGCATACGCAGTCAAATGTTCCGGCACATAACGAAGAAAAAAGAATAGCCCGATCAAATAGACACCAAGAAAAAATACAGTATCATATAGAAATTTCAATTTGGAATAATAGTAATAATAAACCTCATGATTCATTTCCCGATGAAGAAAGAAACGGATTTTTTCTATGCTGTCGTAAGATAACGGCTCCCAAAAAGAAATACAGAATAGAAAAAATAATAAAACACAACCGCCAAATAAAAAAGAACCAGGCCAATGTATTACCTTCTGAAAAATCGCCTCTGTTTTCTTCATTTTCATCTATGCCCGATCATAATATCAATTCTCTTTATTCATTATGGCATACTTTATGCTATTTATTATAATAATCAAATATGTATTGCCCTGTTTTTTAAAATAAACAGGGCAATACATACAATACAGCAGTAAGAAAAGACGAAAGATGGATGAAGTGGCAAGATCAGGAGATACTATCATCTGCTTCAGCAACAGACCTGCTCATGAAAAACAGGTCTTATATTTTCACTGTTCAAAGATATCGCAAAGCAATAAGACAGTTCACCGATTTCAGTATGTGGCAAAAGTCATCCAGCAAATTACATCATTGAAAACCACAATCTTGAAAAGAAAGGTAACTTTGTCATTTCCTGACCTGAAACGGGAGGCTGCGCCCGATGCCGCCGATGCTGATGAAATAAGTCCCCGGCAAAGTGAGCGGCGTCAGATCAATGGAATAAATCTTTTCCGAAGGGAAATCACGGTTCCAGACACCGGTTGCTCTGGACTGCGGAACCGGTCTGATCTTTCCCGAAAAAATCAGTTTGCCGTCCTTCTCGCTGAACACCTTGAAAGGAAGGTTTTCCGGGTAGGCAATGGAAAGTTTTGAGGGAGGAAGCGGAAGCTTCGACTGGATGCCGCCGAATACAGCCGGATAGTCCCCCATCCAGCAGAAAAGATACATCTCCTTGCTGTCCTGATCCGCCAGATAACCGTATTCGTCGATATGAAGCACACTCGTAAACGTCCTCTCCGGGCGGAAGGTCAGAAGCGCATCCTGTGCAGAACTCGTGACGTTCCACGCAACTTCCACATGAATCCGGTCCCCCGCTTTCACAGATGCATCCGTCAATTTCACAAACACGTCATGCCGCAGAATCGTCTCCAGAGGATTTCCCTGCGCACGATGACCGTCAATCACGGAACGGGTGGAAATCATCTCGAAAGGAACGGCTCTGCCGTTGATCTTGATCAGATAATTCTGCGTTTTCGCCGCCTCCGCCGGATTGAATGCCGGACCGAACATCAGCCGCAGGCAGGATTCGCCCAGATTCTCGATTCCACGGAACCCGAGCACCTCCATATTCTTTTCTCCGAACTCCGTTTTCCCGGCTTCCTGCGGATAAACGACAGAAGCTCCGGTTCTGCCATATGTAATGCCTTCCGTAGCAACGGCATACCGGCATCCTTCCTTCATCGGCTGCGGCAGCGTCAACTTCAAAACTGTTTTCATGAAATTGCCGGCATAGGAAGTTTTCAATTCAAGCTCCTGTCTGATAACCGAAACACTCCGCGGGCGGATTGACTTCGTATAACCATAGGCGGGATCATCGAAGCTCAGGATGCTGTAAGCCTCCGGTTTATCGTAATCCCCGCCCAGACTGGTGCCGAAAACGACCTGCAGTTCAGTCGGTGAAAGAGCCTCCGCGCCGCGAAGTCCGTAATACTCCATCGCGATGGATCTTTCTGTCCGTGGAAATGCGAACGGATTGAATTCCGCTCCGTACAGTGCAAGTGACGCCAGCAGTAAAAGCGGCAGGAATGCTTTGACATTCATAGTTTACCCCCCGGTTGTTATGAATTGTTGTTTTAAACGGTTCCGTATGCGAAACAGGGACGGAACCGTGGATTATTACAAAAAAATCAAGTTGTCTGCGACTCAATCAATTCACGCTGTTCATCGGAAATTCCGACGAATTTCGGATTGCCGGGCATGATTCCACGGTGCGATTCCTTGATGAAGTTCACAAACATATGAACCTCCGGCAGCACGTTTTCACCGCGTTCGATCTGCTCCAGCGCATTCTTGGCGTTGAGCCCTTCGAAAAAGAAAGTCCGGATCGCACGGCGGATCGCCAGACGCTGTTCATTGCTCATCCCCGCGCGGCGGAGCCCAATCGTATTGGGGCCCGTGATCACATTGCTCTCACGCAACATGCAGAACGGCGGAATATCCTGCCCGACATGGGCTCCGGGGCCGACCATCGCAAGAGCGCCGATACGGCAGAACTGGTGAACCAGCACACAGCCGCTGAAAACGGCTCCCTGCCCGACCTGCACATGACCGGAAAGCGCGGTATTGTTTGCGATCGTGACTCTGTCTCCGATAATCACATCATGACCGATATGGACAAACGCCATCAGCAGCACATGATTGCCGATCGTCGTCTTCAGGAATTCAAAAGGCGGCCGGTGAATCGTCACATATTCCCGGATCACGGTATCCGAACCGATTTCCGTATAAGACTGGATTCCCTTGTAAAATCTGTGATCCTGCGGCTCCGCCCCGACAAAGGCGCCGAAATAGATCCGGCAGCGCGGGCCGATTGTGGTATATTGCCCGATTTTGACATGGGCATCAATAAAACAGTCATCGCCGATTCTCACATCATCGTCAATGACGGCATAAGGTCCGATCTCTACATTTTTCCCGATCTCCGCATTCGGAGACACGACAGCGGTTGGATGGATTGCCATAGAAGTTCCTTTCCCTTGTTATTCTCTTGCCTGTTAATCTAACACATTTTGAGATTCATGCAAATGAAGTTCCGGAAAAAAGCGTCAATCCTTCGCTTTTCCGTTCCGGCTCATCCGCATCAGTCCGCAAGGAATCTTCTCAGAATGAATTTTCCGGGCCGGGGAACTTCTGCTCCCGCACATCGGAAACATATTCCGTGAAAGCGCGGCGGATTTCATCGGTAAGATTGGCATAACGCCGCGCATGTTTCGGCTGGAAATCCGTAAAAAGCCCAAGCAGGTCATTGACCACCTGAACCTGCCCGGAACAATGCACTCCAGCCCCGATTCCAATGGTCGGAACGCTGACCGCTTCCGTGATCTGCTTCCCCAGCTCGGCGGGCATACACTCAAGCACCATCGCAAATACACCTGCCGCTTCCATTGCCTTCGCATCGGCAATAATCCGTTCGGCTTCCTCTTCCTTCCTGCCGGTCACACGGTAAACGCCGGAGGTCTTGATATGCTGAGGCAGAAGTCCGATATGCCCCATCACCGGAATTCCCGCATGAACCATGCGCTCGACAGTCGGAGCAAGCGCGGCGTCGCCTTCGATCTTGACGGCGTCGCACTGTGCTTCCTGCAAATAACGCGCCGCATTTTTAAGAGCATCCGTCTCGCTCGCATGGCAGGTCATGAACGGCATGTCGCCGATCACGAACGCATCGGGAGCGCCGCGACGGACCGCCGCACAATGATGAAGCGACTGTTCCAGCGTGACCGGCAGCGTATTCTGATAACCGAGAACCGCCATGCCGAGAGAATCGCCCACAAGAATGATATCGATTCCGCATTCCTGCGCAAGCTTTGCCGTCGGCGCATCATACGCAGTCAGCATCACGATCTTTCTGCCTTCATTTTTCATCCTGCGGAAAAGCGAAACAGTCGGTTTTTTCATCGTTCCCATATTTCTCACCTCGTAAATTAAGCGGATCAGTATTTTAATAAAATAACACAGAAAATATCATTACGCAAAGTTTTTTATTTGAAATTCACCAAATAAGAGGGCATATTTGTATTGAACGAAGAAAAAGTCACTGCGAAAGGGCTCGAAGGACAGGGAAGACAGGAAAGCGCGTCCTTTTTGTCCTTTGTGTCCTTTCAGGCTGCTTTTGAATGCAGCAACAGTGTCAAATCATAAGGAGGGGACAGAAATGAGCAGAAAAAGATCAGAGAAAGCCGGGAAGAGACAGACCGCAAGGCAGAAAACAGAGCATCTCAGAACCATAAACGGTAAATTTTCCGCCAACGCCGGCGGATTCGGTTTCGTAACTCCGGACAACCATTCCTGCAAAGATGTTTTCATCCCTCCGAAGCATGTGAACGGAGCCCTGCACGGGGATAAAGTCAAGGTGGAAATCATCAACGAAAACCGGGATGAACGCGGTCCCGTCGGACGTATCATGGAAATAGAAGAACGGGAACGCAGATTCGTTACGGGAAGCATTATCTCCGAACGGATGCTCAAACCGCTGGACAGCCATTTCATTGCCGATATCAAGCTCAGCGGCTCCCTGAAGGGCGCGAAACGCGGCGACTGGGTCAAAGTGCGTCTGCTGGACAACGGTTCGAAGCATACCGAAGCCTTGCGCGGAAGCGTGGAGGAGGTCTACGGCAAGGCGGGGGAAATCGACAGCGATCTCCATGCCGTCGCCTCCGAGTTTCAACTCTGTCCCCCGTATACCGAAGCGGACAATGAAGCAGCAGAAAAGATCAAGCCTTTGGAAATCGAACGCCGCGACCTGACGAAACTGTTCTGTGTCACGATCGACCCGCATGATGCAAAGGATTTCGACGATGCAATTTCCATCGGAAAAGGCGAGAAAAAAGGAGAATTGAAGCTGGGAGTCCATATTTCCGATGTTGCGGCATGGATACGCGCCGGCTCGAAATTCGACAAAGAAGCTTACAAACGCTGTTTTTCCTCCTACCTTCCGGGCATGTTCCTGCCGATGCTGCCGAAAAAGCTCACAGCACAGATCAGCCTCAAGGCAAACCGTGATTCCAATGCACACTCCGTCATTTTCACGATCCGGGAATCCGACGGTAAAATACTGAAATCGGAACGGTTCCACTCCGTGATCCATGTCAAATACCGGATGAATTTCGATCAGGTGCAGGCGTTCATGGCGGACCCGGAATCCGCCCCGAAAGAGTGGAAGACGAATGTAAAACGCAATCTTGCAAAGCTGATCGACATCACACGGAAAATGCGCAGGCGGCGCCGCGAAACCGAAGAATACCTGGCAATTGAAACCAGCGAAATCCGTGTTCTCTGCGATGAAGCGACAAAACAGATCACAGGCATAGAGCGAAAGGTTCAGCGGGAAGCGGATCAGCTCGTCGAAGAGTGTATGCTCGCCGCGAATTCCGCCGTTGCGAATGAACTGATCGAACGTAAGATTCCCGGAATCTTCCGTGTGCATCCCGAACCCGATCCGGAAAAAATGGATGAATTTTCCTTCTTCATGGAGAAGTCTTTCCACATCCGGACCGGCGATCTGATAAACCGCACGAACTGCTGCAGGTTTCTGGAGAAACTGCCGGACGATCATCGCAAACCGGTAATCGTTTCCAATTTCCTGCGTTCTCTCCCGCGAGCCTCGTATCTGGAGGAAAATGCGCTTCATTACGGTCTCGGCAAATACCGTTATGCTCATTTCACAAGCCCGATCCGCCGTTATCCCGATCTGGTCGTGCATCGCCAGCTTTGGGCGGCGGACACAAACAAAACGTTGAAGTCCAAAAAGACCATGGCTGCAATCGCCTCCGAATGCAGCATCAGGGAAGAACGGAACGACGAAGCCTATTTCGAGGCAAACGACAGGTTGAAGATTCACTATCTGCGCATGCAGGGAATCGACGGGGAGCAGGTCGCGACATACGAAGGCGTCATCTCGAAAGTGAGTTCAAACGGACTGCTCTGCGATATAACGGATCTGGGCATTTACGGCTTTGTTCCATCCAAGTATCTTTCCATGGAATTGAATTACAACAGGAAATCGCGCAAGCTCAAAGCCTCGCGCGGACATACGGAATACAAGATCGGCAACTTCATCTATCTGGCGCTGGATTCTCTGGACATGGTTCACGGCAGGGCGGTGTTACGCCCCGTGGTATGAAGAAATACCGTTCCGCGGTTTGCATTCCGCCACGCCTGTGATATAGTATGCGTCCGGCAGGGACGGCCCTGCCGGCAGAATCACCCGGAGACGACTCCGCAAACTGTTGGATGAAAGAATGAACTGGATTTATCTGCTGTTGGCAGGGCTTTTCGAAGTCTGCTGGGCCGTCGGACTCAAATATTCACACGGATTCACCCGCCTGTGGCCGTCCGTCTTCACTGCCGGCGCAATGGCGCTGAGTGTATTCCTGCTGGCGCTGTCCGTCAAAACGCTTCCGCTTGGAACCGCATATGCCATCTGGACCGGAATCGGAGCAGTCGGAACCGTCATCGCCGGAATCATTCTCTTTCATGATTCGGCTTCCATTCCGCGGATTTTGTGCCTGATCCTGATTCTCTGCGGAATCACGGGACTGAAACTGCTGTCGAAATAGACTCCCTGCAAGTAAGCTGCGCAGTATCGGGAATCCAGAAAAACGACGGAGGCACAAGGATAGTATGGAGCAGGACTCTGCCCTTGACTTGAGAAGAATGCTCACACATTCTTTCGTCTCAAAGCCGATCTGAGGGCCTGTGTATGGAACTTAAAAAAATAAAATTCAATTTGATTTTTCATCTTTCACATGTAACTTAAATAAAAATAAACAGAAACGTTTTCGTTTTTCAGAATGGCATCAACGGGGCAGAAAAGATCATGACATTCAGGCAGGCATTGGCAAAGCATCGTTTCATTGCGGCACTGTTGATTATCGGCATGGCAATCCATTCGGTACTGCTGATTATACATGTTCATGATATTCTGATACGGGATATCCCAGTGGATTTTCTGTTTTTCTATTTCATTTTTTATTTATGCCTTTGCGGATATCTTATAGTCCGGATGATTCAGGTTAAACCAATACTTCGCTGGTTCTGCCTTGTTCTTATTCTGTCATTTTATACATTTTTAACTCAAATACCTGCATTCGGCAGTGCAAGACCTTTTTCGGAGCGTCATGCCTGCATCAGCAATATGAGAAGCATCTATACGGCATGTCTTGCTTATGCAGACGATCATGCTGGTTTTTATCCGTCTTCATTGCAACTATTGTTAAAAGGGGATAGAATATATCTGCAAAGAGAAACATTGCATTGTCCGGCATGCAGAAAAAGGCAAAAGGAACGCTGCGATTATCTTTATTATGGGGCAGGCTTGATAAAAGGCAGAGAACCCATGGATTATCTGCTGCTTCAGGACAAATTGTACAACCATAAAGAAAAACGTTTTCAGTCAAAACTGTTTCTGGATAAAAACGATTTCCGGATAGAACAGAAAATATGATTGCATGATGCTCCCTTGACATACACAACACTTGAAATCCAATGAAAAAAACAGCTCCCGAACAACACAAGCCCTCCTGTCGGCAAAATAAAATATAAAATAAATCACAGCCATCCCATAGGAAAAGAAAAAGTTGAAAGATGATGGTTCTGGATGCAACTTATATTTCAGCCAAAAAAACAAGGAGCATCCATGAAACCATCAAAGCATAAAATGACCGTATTATCGCAAATTTTCAAGTTGATTCCGCGAAATTTGATTCCAAAACTTGCCAATGAGT
>ERZ780157.4324-NODE-4324-length-10903-cov-2.696995_pt1 | contig 10903 bp, 7 predicted proteins | sample MGYA00511169_ERZ780157 | MGnify/ENA primary metagenome ERZ780157 (study PRJEB29588, sample SAMEA1965149) | human gut metagenome | biome: human gut; feature: human-associated habitat; material: faeces | place: Denmark | collected 2008/2010 ... | reverse complement strand
CTTGGGGAGCCACAAAAGAAGAGGGAGTATCAAATGATACTCCCTCTTCTTTTGTAAAAAAATATTCTTATCCCAAACAACTCATCCAGCGAACAAAGCAAACCTGGAAAACTGAAACTGGTCATATTCCTAAAACGTAAAATCCGATGTACTCTGTTCCGGCTTCCAACCACTTTAATAGAATTTGATAATCTGTTGGCTTTTCTTTTTTTATGCGTTCTATCATGAATATGAGTTGCTTTTGAGAGTAAAAATTTATGCCCAACAGATCAAGCGGACCGCTATCTTTGTTATTGTAAACACCGCCTGTTATGATTGTTCCATAATGAGAATAAAACATATTCATATCGTTGCCAAAGATATATAATGAATCGTTTTTCCAATGATTGATTGCATCAACAGATACGATTTTTTCGATTTCAGAATCCTGCTCTAATTTGCAGTATTGCATTTCAATAAAATCTGAACCACCGAAATCCCTTCGTTCTTTCTGGGAATGAAAAATATGAAACAACAAAGCATGTTCCTCCGTTTTCGCTATCTTGCTTCTCCGATGTTTTTCTGCCCTACCCAATGGTACGTTTCCCAAAACATAGACAACAATAAAAAACGGGAGGCAGAACCATCCCGTTTTTTATTGTTCGCTTTATTTTTTCAGCATAATATCCACAATGGCCGCATTGGCGGGCGCCATGCCGACATTGGCGATGTTGCCCAGATTGGTAAACAGATCCTTCAAATTGTCAGCCAAGATGCCGTCAGCCGGTTTGGTGCTCATGCCGTTGAGCGCCATCATGGCTGACATAACAGACAGCCCAGTAGACAAACAAACTTTGCTGGCACATCCTTCTTTTGCGCCGTCACAAATCATGCCGGAAATACTTCCCAAAACATTGCGCATGGTATCTAATACCTGTTGGTCCGATCCTCCCATCATATAAACAATGCCGGCAGAGGCGCTGAGACCGGAGGCCACGCTGCAGGAGCAAAGGCAGGAAAGCGTTCCGAGATAATGTTTCGCATACAGATTGATTGCCTGTGCAAAAGCAATCGCACGCAGCATTTTATCTTCCGGAATTTTCAACTCCATAGCGGTTGCGGCAATGGTCAGGATCAAAGTAATCCCTTGGTTGCCGCTTCCGGTAGTGGTCATAACAGGCAGCTGCACACCGCTCATCCGCGCAAAGGATGCACAGGAAGTGATCCGCTGCACATTCAAAAGCAAGCTGTCGCCCATGTAGCCTTTTTCTGCCAACGTTTCCATGGACTTACCCCACGGTAATTTCTCGCCTGCTTTGGAAATGGCAAGGTTCATATTTACGCCATCTTTCAAGAATGCCAGTTTGTCCAATTCCACCGAGTCGGCAAACCGTCTGAAATCCTTAATGGTGTAGGACTCCAAACTATCATCGGTGAGATTCTGGGAAATGTATGGCTCAAATGGCGCATGCTCCACTGCAACAATGCGGTCATGGTTTCCGTCGGTGATGACCCGAACCGTATCTTCGTCGCTTTCCAGTATGGTTTCCACATACAGGTTGGTACGGGTATCGTCCATTTTCACTTCGATCAACGGCAATAGATCCAGCGCCTGTTGATGGTGCGCTTCTGTCACACTGCCCAGTACATCCATCCCGCGGGAAGCGTCTCCGCCTGCCAGACCGACGGCAACACACATCGCTACGCCGCGTTCCGGAACACCGGGAATACCCACTCCCATTGCGTTTTTCAAAAGGCAGATATCCATTTTTACCCGAACCGATTTGATTTTGCCTTTCAGATGATCACGGGCTGTGGCAGCGTTCAATGCAATGGCAACGGGCTCCGTGCAGCCTGTTGCAGGGACTACAACATCTTGAATTTTTTTCAGCAGGAAATCATTCATGATTTTCAAGCACCTTTCTATTTACAGCCACCGATAAAGGACAGCCTGCTTCAGATCCTATTTTGCGAAAAGCCCCCTTTTGCGCTGCCAGCTGCCGGCTGCACCGACTCAAAAGACAGAAAGGGAAAGCTTATTTTCATCATTATATCATAATCTTTAATCAAAGCAAAGATATTTCCAATCGTATGTTTGGATACATTTACCAGAAAGAAAAGATTTTTTCAAAAAGAGGTCTCTAAAATGAGAGTGTCTGATCCGCACCCGGCTGGCGAACCAGCAGGGAGGGACGGCGTATTTTTGCGATTACGGCGGCATTTTTGCTTCATCCGGTGAAACAGTCTGTGTGGTTTCCGAACAGATCGATATGGAACAGATGATTTTCCTATTTACCATAAAGCATAGCGGTATATGAATTTCATATTTCTCTTTTTGAAATCTATATGTTAATATTTTAACGAAGAAAGGGGATAACTGGCGATGAACGTCAGCACAAATACGCCTTTCGAAAATAAGGTTAAATGGAGGAACAGATTATGGCACGTTTCACCCTTCCCAGAGACTTGTACCACGGTAAAGGCTCTTTAGATGAATTAAAAAACCTCAAAGGTAAAAAGGCAATTGTCGTTGTCGGCGGCGGTTCGATGAAACGCTTTGGCTTTTTGGACAAAGCGGTGAATAATCTGAAGGAAGCAGGTATGGAAGTTCGCCTGTTTGAAAATGTTGAGCCGGACCCCAGTGTGGAAACCGTTATGAAAGGTGCGGCAGCAATGCGCGAGTTTGAACCGGACTGGATCGTTGCAATGGGCGGCGGTTCTCCCATCGACGCTGCAAAAGCCATGTGGGCGTTTTATGAATATCCGGAAACCTCTTTTGAGGATCTGATTACTCCCTTTAGTTTCCCGACCTTACGCCAGAAAGCGAGATTCTGCGCAATTCCTTCCACTTCCGGTACGGCGACCGAAGTGACCGCTTTCTCGGTTATCACCGATTATCAGAAAGGCATTAAGTATCCGCTGGCTGACTTCAATATTACCCCGGATGTTGCCATCGTCGACCCGGATTTGGCAGAAACCATGCCGAAGAAGCTGACTGCTCACACTGGTATGGATGCTATGACCCATGCGATCGAAGCATATGTATCTACGCTGCACTGTGATTATACTGACCCGCTGGCGCTGCACGCCATTCAGATGATTCACAGAGATTTGAAAAAATCTTACGACGGCGATATGGAAGCCCGTGACAATATGCACAATGCACAGTGCCTGGCCGGTATGGCGTTCTCCAACGCACTATTGGGAATCGTTCACTCCATGGCACACAAAACTGGTGCAGCCTATTCCGGAGGTCACATCGTACACGGCTGCGCAAACGCGATGTACCTGCCTAAGGTGATCAAGTACAACGCGAAAAATCCTGAAGCCGCAGAACGTTATGCCCAGATTGCGAAGTTTATCGGTTTGGAAGGTCAGAGCAATGTCGAGCTGGTTGACGCACTGATCAAAGAGCTGCGCGCAATGAACAAATCTCTGGATATTCCGGATGGCATCAAAGATTACGAGGGCGGCATCATCGACGAGAAAGAGTTCCTGGAAAAACTGCCCGAGGTTGCGAAAAACGCCATTGGCGACGCTTGTACCGGTTCCAACCCGAGACAACCCAGCCAGGAAGAGATGGAAAAGCTGTTAAAATGCTGCTTCTATGACACTGAAGTGGACTTCTAAACTTTTCAATTTTGCAGAGGCACTTTGCCGTTACGCGGAGAAGGCGCTGCACCCAAAAAGCCCGCATCGAAAGGAAGCTTTCCGTATGCAGGCTTTTTTGCCAATGAAATGGAGAATAGGAGAAAAGCAGCCATGGTAAGAGTGAGGAAAAAGGAAGGTCTGAACGAGACGGTCAGCAAAATGGTGTTAGAAGCGCCGATGATCGCGAAGAAAGCGCAGCCGGGACAGTTTGTGATCGTACGCGCAAAAGAGGAGAGCGAGCGGATTCCGCTGACGATAGCGGACTACGACCGTAAAGAGGGAACGGTGACCATCATCTATCAGATCGTAGGAGCCGGGACGATGGAGCTGGATACGGTGCGGGAGGGTGAATATGTTCAGGACCTGGTGGGACCGCTGGGGAAAGCCAGCGAGACCGAAGGGCTGCAAAAAGTCGCGGTGGTAGGCGGCGGAGTAGGCTGCGCCATCGCATACCCGCTGGCGAAAAAGCTGCATGGGCAGGGTGCCGAGGTACACTCGGTGGTCGGATTCCGGAGCCGTGATCTGGTGATTCTGGAAGAGGAGTTTTGTGCAGTAAGCGATCAGCTGTGCATGATGACCGACGACGGCAGCTACGGCCAGAAAGGGCTGGTGACCCAGGCGCTGGAAGAGCTGATACTGGCCGGCAACGAGTATGACGAGGTGATTGCCATCGGACCGCTGGCGATGATGAAATTCGTCAGCCTTTTGACCAAGAAATATGGGATCAAGACGGTAGTGAGCATGAACCCCATTATGATCGACGGGACCGGGATGTGCGGGGGCTGCCGGCTGACCGTAGGGGGCCAGACCAAGTTTGCCTGTGTGGACGGGCCGGACTTTGACGGGCATGAGGTAGATTTTGACGAGGCGATGCACCGGGGAGCAATGTATCGGGAGTTTGAGGCGCATGCCCGGGAAGCAGCATGCCGCCTGTATCAAAAGGAGGTGCAGTAGGGATGCCGAACATGGAACTGAAAAAGAGCCCGATGCCGGTGCAGGACGCATATGCGCGGATCTGCAACTTCGACGAGGTGGCATTGGGATATACATACGAGACCGCAGTAAACGAGGCCAAACGGTGCTTAAACTGCAAACACAAGCCGTGTGTCAGCGGCTGCCCGGTAGAAATCGATATTCCGGCGTTCCTCGCCAAGGTAGCGGCGGAAGACATGGAGGGCGCCTACGAGGTGCTGAGCCGGTCAACCAGCCTGCCGGCGGTGTGCGGCCGGGTGTGCCCGCAGGAGAGCCAGTGCGAGGGCAAATGCGTACGCGGGATCAAGGGTGATCCGGTGGGAATCGGGCGTCTGGAACGGTTCGTGGCGGACTGGCACCGGGAGCACGGCGAGCAGGCCGTAAAGAAGCCCCGGCCCAACGGTCACAAGGTTGCGGTGGTCGGCGCAGGCCCGTCGGGGCTGACGGCGGCAGGCGATCTGGCGAAGCTGGGATACGAAGTGACGATTTTTGAGGCGCTGCATCTGGCGGGAGGCGTGCTGGTATACGGCATCCCGGAGTTCCGTCTGCCCAAGGCGATTGTGCAGCATGAGATCGAGAACTTGAAAGAGCTGGGGGTAGATATCCAGACGGATATGGTCATCGGCAAAGTGCTGACCATCGACGAACTGTTTGAGATGGGATACGAGGCGGTGTTTGTCGGCTCCGGGGCAGGATTGCCGCGGTTTATGAACATTCCGGGCGAAAGCCTAAACGGGGTGTACTCAGCCAATGAGTTTTTAACGCGGATCAATTTGATGAAGGCGTTTCGAAAAGACAGCAGCACGCCGGTACAGAAGGCGAAGGCGGTAGCGGTAGTCGGCGGCGGCAACGTGGCGATGGACGCGGCCAGATGCGCGAAGCGGCTGGGAGCCCAAAAGGTCTACATCGTGTACCGTCGGGGAATGGAAGAACTGCCGGCGAGAAAAGAAGAGGTGGAGCACGCCGAAGAAGAGCAGATCATCTTCCGGACACTGTGCAACCCGGTGGAGATTCTGGACGACGGAGCTGGCAAGGTCGGCGGAATCCGGTGCGTAGAGATGGAGCTGGGCGAGCCGGACGAGAGCGGACGGCGGCGTCCGGTGGAGAAGAAGGGCAGCGAGTTTGAAATCGAGGTAGACAGCGTAATCATGGCCATTGGGACGAGCCCAAACCCGCTGATCCGATCGACGACGCCGGGGCTGGAAGCCGACCGGCACGGATGCCTGGTCACAAAGGACGAGAGCGGAAAAACCAGCCGGGAAGGCGTATGGGCTGGGGGCGACGCGGTGACAGGAGCGGCGACGGTGATCCTGGCGATGGGTGCGGGCAAGCAGGCAGCGCGGGCCATCGACGAAGCTTTGAGAAATCGGTAGGAGGCTTTGGGCCACCTGCCGGGAGAAAGACCGGACAGCCCGGGGACAGACTTTCTTTCTGTCCCCCGGGCTGCTCTTTTTTCGCTTCTTTCGACAAAGGTAAAATTTTTCTGTTTCTATTTACAAAATGTTTATTGACCCCTCGATTTCCTTTGGATATGATAGGAACTGTCCGTATGACACCCTGTCATAACAAAGGAGAAAAACATGCCGACCAGTACCTTTTATCACCTGCCCGAGCAAAAACGGCAAAAGCTGATTGACGCCATCCGGCAGGAAATACTTCGCGTTCCATATGAGAAAATTTCCATCAACAAAATCATTCAAAACGCAGGAATCCCAAGAGGAAGTTTCTACCAGTATTTTGTAGATAAAAATGACATGTTTCAGATGATTTTGGGAGATTTTCATAAAAAAATGGAGGATATCTCAAAAGAAAGCCTTAGAAAGCACAATGGAGATCCTTTCGCCTTGACACAGGATATTTTCGATTTGGTCTGCCAGATTTCCCAGCGCACGGATCTGTACTTATTATATCAAAACCTGCTTAGTGGGATGAAAGTAAAAGATGAGCGTGCATCCTACCTCCCCTTCTTCCTACCGCAAGAAAGAGGCAGAGAAATGATCTCCTTTATCGATCTTTCCCGGCTGGATCTGCGGCAGGAAAACGATTTGTTCGATTGTGCGGATATCTTAGCAAGCCTGCTGAAATGGGCGATCGTGGAGCTGTTTGCCGAACCGGCGCGCAAAGCAGAAATCAGCGCAAGTTTTCAAAATAAAATCGCCATTCTGCGCCGCGGAATGGACCCGAAACAGGAGGAAACCGGATGTTAGCCAAATTTAGTGTAAAAAAGCCGCTGACCGTTTTGGTCGCGGTAATTCTGGTGTTGATTTTGGGCTTTGTGTCCTTTACCAGCATGACGCCCGACCTTTTGCCCAACATGGACTTCCCCATGGCTGTGCTGATGACTACTTATCCCGGCGCTTCTCCTGAGGAGGTGGAAGCCACCCTCACCAAGCCTTTGGAACAGTCGATGGCAACGCTGGAAAATATCAGTACCGTAACCTCCAGTTCCAGCGAAAATTATTCGATCCTTTTTTTGGAGTTTAACGACAATGCCAATATGGATTCCATTTCGGTGGATATCCGGGAAAAAATTTCGTTGATCGAGGGCGCGTGGCCTGAATCGGTAGGCACCCCCTATCTGATGAAAATAAATCCGAATATCCTGCCGGTTATGATCGCTGCTGTTGATCTGGACGGCGCGGATACCACGGAATTGACCAGCTTTTTAAACGATACGCTGATGAATAAGCTGGAAGGCGTTGCCGGGGTTGCCAGCATATCCGCCAGCGGCACTGTGGAAAAACAAATCAATGTCCTGCTCTCGCAGCGAAAAATAGATGCGGTAAACGAAAAAATGCAGGCCGCCCTCAATGACAAATTCGATAAGGCCGATGCCGAACTGGCTGACGCCAAAGCAGAACTGGAAAGCGGCAAGCAGGAACTGCAGAACGGCCACGAGACTCTTCGGGAAGAAATGGGTAAAGCCGAAAGCGAAATTTATTCCGGAAAAGCCCAGCTGGAAACGGCGGACATGGCGATTGACGCCGTATTGGAACAGGCAGATGAGCAGCTGCCAGAGCTCAAAAGTCAAAAAAAGAAAATGGACCAGCTGATTGCCACACTGGATCAACTGGAAGCGGCCCAAGCCGCTTTCGACGAGCAGATTGCCGCAATCGAAGCGCGGGAAGATTGGACCCAAGAGCAAAAAGACACCGCTATCGCCCAAATCACCTCCAGCGTAGAATACCATCAGGTGCAAATCGCGCTGGAGCAAATTGACAGCGCACTGGACGAAATGGGATTGGATCGTCAGACAGTCCGCACCACAGCTGCGGCACTGGATCAGAGCATTACCGGCATGGAAGACGCCATGGTATATCTGGAAGACACCCAAGAGGAGTTGAGCGCCGGTAAAATTACGCTGGAGGATGCCATCAGCCAGATGAACGAGAAAAAAGCCGGTGCCGAATGGGAAATTTACAGCGCACTGGTCAAAATTCTGGTAGGCGAAACCTCCTTGGACAGCGCCCAGCAACAGTTGGACGACGCCCGTTTAGAAGCGGAAAAAACCGATATGGGCGATACGCTGACAATGGATATGGTTTCCAAAATCCTGACAGCGCAGAACTTTTCCATGCCTGCTGGATACATAACTGAAAGCGGTGTTGATTATCTGGTTCGGGTAGGCGATAAAATCTCTGATTTGGAAGAGCTGCAGAATCTGATGCTGTTTGACCCCGGCGTAGAAGGAATGGATCCCATTTACCTGCGGGATGTGGCCGACATCTTCGTTTCGGATAACGCGGCCGAAACCTATGCCAAAATGGGGAAAAACGACGGCGTTATTCTTTCTTTCAATAAACAGTCCAACTACGCCACCGCCGAAGTGACTGAAAATTTGCAGAACCGCTTTGAACAGCTCTCGCAAGAGTACGAGGGGCTTCATTTCACCTCTTTGATGGATCAGGGCGACTACATTCATATGATTGTCAACTCTGTACTGGAAAACCTCGCCTTCGGTGCAGTTCTGGCCATTATCATCCTATTTTTCTTCTTAAAGGATGTGAAGCCTACCTCTATCATTGCCGTTTCCATTCCGATTAGTGTTATTTTTGCGATTGTACTGATGTATTTTTCCGGTGTGACACTGAACATGATCTCCCTGTCCGGTCTGGCAGTCGGCGTTGGTATGCTGGTGGATAACTCGGTGGTGGTAATCGAAAATATCTACCGGCTGCGGGGAAAGGGCTACACGGCCGCCCAAGCGGCTGTTTCCGGCGCGTCGCAGGTGGCGGCGGCCATCACTTCCTCTACCCTGACCACGGTCTGTGTCTTCTTGCCCATTGTTTTCATTGAGGGAATTACCCGACAGTTGTTCACCGACATGGCGCTGACCATTGCCTATTCTCTATTGGCCAGCCTGATCGTGGCTTTGACGGTCGTTCCCGCCATGGCGCAGCGGACTCTGCGGAAAAACACCCCCAAGGAACACAGATGGTTTGATAAAGTACAGCATATTTATGAAAAGGCTCTGCGCTGGACGCTGAAAAAGAAATGGGTGGTATTGTGCGGATCGCTGGCGCTGTTGGTACTCAGCTTCGTCTGGGCTTTAAGCCGCGGATTTTCCTTCATGCCAAGCGTGGACAGCGCTCAGATCAGCTTGGAACTGCAGATGCCGGAGGACGCTACTCTGGAGCAGACAGCCCAAGTATCTGACGATATCATCGAACGGGTCAGCGCCATGGATGAAGTGGAAACTGTCGGCGCTATGCTTTCCAGCGGCACCAGCAGCATGCTTGGGATTGGCACAGGCAGCGAAGATGTGACCAATGTCAGCATGTATATTCTGCTGCGGGAAGATGTATCCGTTTCTGTCAGCGAACTGTCCCGTCGGATTGCAGATGCCTGCTCCGATCTGGAGGGCGAAGTGACGGTATCCGGCTCCTCTGACATGAGCACCATGATGACTGCCATGAGCGGTTCCGGCGTCAGCGTCAACCTGTACGGAGACGACCTGGATCTGCTGCAATCCACCGCCGGGGAAATTGCTGCTGCATTGGGACAAGTAGAAGGGATTGCCGAAGTGGACAGCGGTATTGGAGACGCTACCCCGGAACTTCGTATTGCTGTGGATAAGCAAAAAGCGATGGAGCACGGATTGACTGTGGCCCAGGTGTATGCGGAAATGGCCGCCGCCATGAAAAGCGAGACTGCCTCTACCACCCTGAAATTGGAAAACAGTGACGTCAGTGTGGTAATTGTAGATGGCTCGGCCACCGAAATCAGCCGGGAAGAAATTGAAAATCACGCCTTTACCGTAACCAACAGCGAAGGGGAAACATCTCAGGTTTTTTTGAAAGATATTGCCTCTTTTGCCGATACCCAATCCTTGAGCACCATCCAGCGCGACGCGCAGCGCCGTTATTTGACCATTTCTGCTACCCTGCAAGACGGATATAACGTCAGTTTGGTTGCCGCCGATGCCCAAAAAGCACTAGCTGATTATTCGCTTCCTTCCGGTTTTTCCATGGAATTTGCCGGTGAGAACGAAACGATCATGGAATCCATCACCGAACTTTTAAAAATGCTGTTGATGGCGGTAGCCTTTATTTATCTCATTATGGTTGCACAGTTCCAGTCCCTAAAATCTCCGTTTATCGTGCTGTTTACCATCCCACTGGCCTTTACCGGCGGTTTGCTGGGGTTGATGATCTGTGGCATGGAAGTCAGCGTCATTTCCATGATCGGCTTTGTGATGCTGGCAGGCATAATTGTCAACAACGGTATCGTTTTGATTGACTATGTCAATCAACTGCGCGCTCAGGGAGTTTCCAAATTTGAAGCGCTGGTAGAGGCGGGTATTACCCGTCTGCGGCCAATTTTGATGACTACTCTGACTACTGTACTGGGCCTGTCTACCATGGCAATGGGGATGGGAACCGGTGCACAGATGATGCAGCCGGTAGCCATTGTCTGCATTGGCGGACTTTTATACGCCACGTTGATGACTTTGTTTGTTGTCCCCGCTATGTACGATATTATGAACAAAAAAGAAATTCGCACTATTCCCGAAGAAGAGCTGCAGCTCGTTGAGGAATAATCACATTATTTTTCACTGGCAAACGGCCAACCGGAAATCCGGCTGGCCGTTTTTACTGAAAGTTTTTGTCCATGGTATTTTTTCCTATCTTCCGCGCCAAAATATGCTTAAAAATTCACTCTGATTCTATGCGCTTTTCCAGTTTCCCGCATTTTCAGCCGAATAAACTTGACAAAAACAGTAGAATATCATAGTATATGACTAGGAGAAATCCATTAAAAGGAATCCAAGAGCGGTTGCCGCCGGCAGACGTTGCGGCTG
>ERZ780157.4322-NODE-4322-length-10905-cov-15.597972_pt1 | contig 10905 bp, 10 predicted proteins | sample MGYA00511169_ERZ780157 | MGnify/ENA primary metagenome ERZ780157 (study PRJEB29588, sample SAMEA1965149) | human gut metagenome | biome: human gut; feature: human-associated habitat; material: faeces | place: Denmark | collected 2008/2010 ... | reverse complement strand
TGTTAATAACCTTCCAGTCAATGGAATCCTTCAGATTGATTATATCCACAATCGAATAATGCCTGGTCCCGTTCTCCTCTTCCGCAAAACGCAGCCGTCCGCTCAAACGCTGCTTCTCAATCTCTGCCGGATCGAGGTTTATCAGCTCACAAACCTCATCGGGCAGCATGGAGAGTTCTACACAGTTATCCTCACAGATATGTTGCAGCACGGCCAACATGTTGAGGGACTTCTTGTAACTTCTCACGAGTGCGGCGAACGAGCCGCTTTCAACCTTAATCATCTTTCTCATAACCTTTTATTTTTAGAGTGTTCTTCTTTTTCCAGCAGCATGGCACGCAGCACGTCCGAACGGCGGTAGTAAATCTTCCCCTTGTCACGGTGGAAAGGCAACGAACCGTCATTGCGGCGTCTTAGAAGTGTCCTGTCGGACATTTTGGTAAGCAGGCGCACGCCTTTTGAATCCAGTATCTCGCTGTCGGGCAAGTTATGTATGGCAGGAGCCAGTAAGTTTTCAATGTTGGTTACTTTGGCGAGTATGGTACTGAGCATGTGGGTCATCTGCCCACCAGGTGCAGTTCTTCTGTTATTCATAATGACCTTGTTTTCATTGTTTACGGTGCAATATTACGGAGATATTACAAGGTCATTGGTTACTCAACCGTTGAGCAACCGCCAAAAAAAGACAGAAAACGCCAGAATGAAATAAAAAAGGCCGGAAGCAATCTCCGGCCATTCCTGAAAGAGCAGGCATCCGAACCTCATGTCTGCCTTTGCTCATTCCAAACACCCTCTCCTTACATGGAAAAATGAAAATCCATCTTTATCTGTGACATCTCACGTATCACTGTACGGTCCAGCACACGCGCATAATGACGGGTCATCTGAACATTGGTATGCCCCAGCATTTTAGCAACGCTCTCTATCGAAACACCATTGGCCAGGGCAAAAGTGGCAAAAGTATGACGCGCCACATGGGTGGTCAATGTTTTTTTTATGCCACAAATATCAGCCAGCTCCTTAAGATAGGCGTTCATTTTTTGATTACAAAGCACCGGAAAAAGCACACCATGTTTCCTGCAATATTCATTGGTGGAATACTTCTCCAATATTTTTAACGGAACTTCCATCAATGGGATGTTACACATGATTTTGGTCTTCTGCCTTCCCTTGCGTATCCATCTGACACCGTTCGAGTCCTCCACGATATGCTCCTTTCCCAATCCGTGAATATCCGAGAAGGCCAGACCGGTGAAGCAACAGAACACAAAAATATCCCGTACCTGACCCAGCCTCGGAATATCAATCTCCTTTGAAATCAGTTTTCGGATTTCCGAATCTTCCAAGAAGTCCGGCTCCACCTTATCCAACGAGAACCTGATTTCCAAAAACGGATCATTCTTCATCCATCCCTTGGCCAAAGCGATACGGATAATCTTCTTGAAGTTCTTCAGATACTTGGTGGCTGTATTATGACAACACTTTTTCGAGGTCTTAAGCCAAAACTCGTAATCCTCAACAAACTGGCGGGAAACTTCATCCAAAAGAATATCTTTCTTATGATATGTCTCCCAGACAAAATCCTGAGTATGCTTCAAGGATGTCTCATAACGCTGCACGGTTGCAGGCGCCATGTCCGTACCGGACAATCGGGCGCATTTATCATTATGTTCACGGAAAACCTCAAACAGGGTACGCTGTACGGGAGCATCCTTTCCCCAAAAACGGTCCAGGACACTGCCGGCAGAAACTGCTACACCTTCTATTTCCAGTTCACGCTGAATTTTCATTATCCTCAAACGGATAGAATCAAGATACAGATTCAGTTCCTTGTACTCACGCTTCTTTTCCAAAGCCTTTCCTTTTGCCGCACTCCAAAACTCCGGAAGAATTGTTTTCTTCACTGAAGCATCAACCCGGACTCCATTCACTGTAATTCTCATCATTATCGGAGCCTCACCATTCCGATTCAATTTCGTCCTACGAATGTAGAACAATAGACAAAATGTTGTTCTTTCCATCTTACTTGTTTTTTAATCACAAAACTAAAATTCCAAGAGCAACAAGTCAAGATGCAAAACACTGATAAACAATGAATTATTTACTTAATAGGTGTACCTGACATTGAAGGAGATCAGGTACACCGAATAGTACACCGAAAGAATGCTTTGATATGCTTATTTTTGCCATGCACCAAAAACAAAAAATCCCCGTAAAGCATTAATTTACAGGGATTTTCTTTGTTTTGCAATTCTTTCCAGCGGAGAGACAGGGATTCGAACCCCGGGTGCCTCGCAGCACAACGGTTTTCAAGACCGCCGCAATCGACCACTCTGCCACCTCTCCAAAACTTCCTTTTCAAGAAGCGCTTCTCTCTTAAAGCGGTGCAAAGGTAACACATTTTTTTTAATCCACAAATAAATCCTGAACAAAATAATTCAGGCATCATCAAAAACAAAATCATATTATGAAAAAAACAAATCATGAAAAACACAAAAACCATAACATGAAAAAAGTGACAAACCGCTAACACCTTTTCATCCAATATCCATCGCTACCTAATAATAGTTATTTTATGTTCTTCAGCATAAAAACTGTTCATTTCATAGTGCAATTACGGAAATATTTCCGTAATTTTGCGCCCTCTAAAGGATAACATATCTAATCACTTTCAAAAAAAATATTATGGAATTAAACAAAACCTTTATTGATGGGCTTTGGAACAAAGAAATCAATGTCAGTGATTTCGTTAGTAAAAACATCACACCCTACACCGGAGACGCCTCTTTCTTGCAGGGACCTACGGAACGTACCAAACGTATTTGGGACCTCTGTCTGAAAGCATTGGAAGAAGAAAGAGCCAACAACGGCGTTCGTTCACTAGACCATAAAACAGTATCTACCATTACCTCCCACAAAGCAGGCTATATTGATAAGGAGAATGAACTTATCGTAGGTTTGCAGACGGACGAACTGCTGAGACGCGCCATCAAACCTTTCGGTGGCATTAATGTCGTAGCGAAAGCGTGCCGCGAGAATGGTGTGGAAGTAGACGACAAAGTAAAAGACATCTTTACGCATTACCGTAAGACACATAATGACGGTGTATTTGACGTATATACTGAAGAAATCCGTTCATTCCGTTCTTTAGGCTTCCTCACCGGACTTCCCGACAACTATGCACGCGGACGAATTATCGGTGACTACCGCCGTCTGGCATTGTATGGCATCGACCGCCTCATCGAAGCTAAGCAAGAAGATCTGCATAACCTCACCGGCCCGATGACCGAAGCACGCATCCGCCTGCGCGAAGAAGTAGCAGAACAAATCAAGGCTTTGAAAGACATCAAGACCATGGGTGAATACTATGGCCTCGACCTCAGCCGTCCTGCCACATCTGCTCAGGAAGCTGTTCAATGGGTATATATGGCATACCTTGCAGCCGTAAAAGAACAGGATGGTGCAGCCATGTCACTGGGTAATGTTTCCTCTTTCCTTGACATCTATATCGAATATGATTTGGCTCATGGCAAGATTGACGAAACCTTTGCACAGGAGCTGATTGACCAGTTCATCATCAAGCTGCGCATGGTACGCCACCTGCGTATGCAGTCCTACAACGACATCTTTGCCGGAGACCCGACTTGGGTAACCGAAGCTATCGGCGGACGCTTCAACGACGGTCGCGTAAAAGTGACGAAGACCTCCTTCCGTTTCCTGCAGACATTATACAACCTCGGCCCGTCTCCCGAACCTAACATGACTGTGTTGTGGAGTCCCGAACTGCCGGAAGGCTTCAAAGACTTCTGCGCCAAAGTATCAGTGGATACCAGCTCCATCCAATACGAAAATGACAATCTGATGCGCGAAGTCCGCAATTGCGACGACTACGGCATTGCGTGCTGCGTGTCCTACCAAGCTATCGGCAAGCAGATCCAGTTCTTTGGCGCACGTGCCAATCTTGCCAAGGCCCTGCTGCTCGCCATTAACGGCGGACGCTGCGAAAACACCGGAACTGTAATGGTGAAAGGCATCCCCGTATTAACTAACGATACGCTGAACTTTGAGGAAGTAATGGCCAACTACAAAAAAGTGCTGACCGAAATTGCCCGCGTTTACAACGAGGCGATGAACATCATCCACTATATGCACGACAAGTATTACTACGAAAAAGCCCAAATGGCGTTTGTAGATACCGATCCACGCATTAATCTGGCCTATGGTGTGGCAGGATTGTCCATTGCCATTGACTCACTGTCCGCTATCAAATATGCCAAAGTAACGGCCCGCCGCAATGACATCGGCCTGACAGAAGGCTTCGACATCGAAGGCGCTTTCCCCTGCTTCGGCAATAACGACGACCGCGTAGACCACTTGGGTGTAGATTTGGTTTATTATTTCAGCGAAGAATTAAAGAAGTTGCCGGTTTACAAGAATGCCCGCCCCACCCTGTCACTGCTTACCATCACCTCTAACGTGATGTATGGCAAGAAGACAGGAGCCACTCCCGACGGACGCGCCAAAGGAGTTGCATTTGCTCCGGGAGCCAACCCGATGCATGGACGTGACAAGAACGGTGCCATCGCTTCTTTAAGTTCCGTAGCCAAACTGCGCTATCGTGACTCGCAAGACGGCATCAGCAACACCTTCTCTATTGTTCCGAAATCATTAGGCCCTACGGCAGAGGAACGAGTTGAGAACCTGGTTACGATGATGGACGGTTATTTCACCAAAGGCGCACACCATTTGAATGTGAACGTGCTGAATCGTGAAATGCTGGAAGATGCGATGGAGCATCCGGAAAAATACCCGCAACTCACAATCCGCGTTTCCGGTTATGCCGTAAACTTCGTGAAGCTAAGCCGCGAACATCAGCTGGAAGTTATCAGCCGTTCATTCCATGAGAGGATGTAATATGATAAACGTACATTCATACGAAAGTATGGGAACTTTCGACGGGCCGGGTCTCCGGCTCGTCGTTTTCCTTCAAGGGTGTCCTTTCCGCTGCCTTTATTGCGCCAACCCCGACACCATAGACTCCAAGGGCGGCATCCCCACTCCTGCCGATGAAATCCTGCAAATGGCGGTCAGCCAGAAAGCATTCTTCGGAAAGAAAGGGGGAATTACGTTTTCCGGTGGAGAGCCCACATTGCAGGCAGAGACCTTGATACCTTTGTTCAAAGAGCTGAAAGCCAACGGCATCCACACCTGCCTTGACACCAACGGCGGCATCTGGAACGAAAAGGTGGAAGAACTGCTAAGCCTGACGGACTTGGTACTGCTTGACATCAAAGAGTTCAATCCCGAACGCCACCGCGCCCTCACCGGACGCAGCAACGAGCAGACCCTGCGTACGGCCGCCTGGCTGGAACAACAGGGACATCCGTTTTGGTTGCGTTATGTGTTAGTGCCGGGATACAGCGATTTTGAAGAAGACATACGCAGCATGGGCGCACAGCTTGGCAAATACCAAAGCATACAACGGGTGGAGATACTCCCTTACCACCGTCTGGGAGTGCACAAATACGAAGCGATGGGCTGGGACTACCAACTGAAAGAGGTCGTAGAGAATACGCCTGAACAATTGCAGCGAGCCGAGCGACTGTTCAAAGAATACTTTCCCACAGTGGTGGTAAATTAGGAAAGTATTCCAACAAAATGAAGAATAAGGAAGGGCTTCATCAGTAAGTCAACCGTATCCCCCCCTGTAATGTGAAGTTGCAGGGGTTTTCTTTTCTTATCGTCTGGACATCAGAACCGTCATCAAAGAAATAAGACACTCCCGGTTCCACGTAGACACCCACCCTCCTGCTTATATTATACTGTGCGCCCACTGCTCCCATTACGGAGAATTGCAGCGGTTTCACCGTTTCGCTCTCACTGCCAATCTTGCCATAGACACATTTCTCCATAGCCCCTCCTGCAGAGACATACATGATAAAAGATTTTTTGTCAACGAAGTTCCAGTTTGCCCGCAACGGAATTCCCAAGTAATGCAGTTTCTGGCTCACCTTCTCCGAACTTTCCACAAACTTCACATCCGAAGCAAGATACGTATACGTCAAGCCGGTCTCCACCGAGAAGCCCCTTGCAAGCCCTTTGCGCACTGAAAAGCCGAAAGACAAAGGCTGTTTATGGTCTATATCCACAATCTGTTCCGAATTCCTCATCAGATAGGGCATGCCGTTCTTGAACACAAGCGCCTGCCCTTCCGGAACATCCATGATGCCATTGGCTATTGTGCTAAGATCTACTTTTCCACCGGAGTATCCGAAGTTCGGATCGCTTTGCATCAACCCTCCTCCACCGATACTGTTTCCTGAGATTAATCCACCCGTATTTCCCACAGCCAGTCCAACCGACCAGCCGCCCGACTTCTTCTTTTTTCTGTCGCCAACAGGCAGTTGCAGTTTGTCCCTGCCCGACGGACGGCGGCGCTCCACCTTCCGGTTCTCCGTACCGCTATTCCCGGCGGCAGTCGTCCCGGCTTCCTCATTCTCCACCGATGGCGTTTGTTCCGATGCCTCTCCTTGTATTTCCGGTTCCGCATCCAAAGGCTGCCGGGATTCCGTTTGCCGGTCCGTTTCGGCGGCAACATTCAGTTCTTGTGCCAGCAGAGAACGGCGGTTTGTTCCGCCCGGCGCAGCAGTTTGTCCTTGCGCCCGGTAATCGGGTTCCGCAACCTCTGTGCGCATCTGGGGAGCCTGCCTGCCCGGCAACTCATCCGGGACAACCGCCAGCGTCGGCGTGGCCGTATTCCGCATTTCCTCTCCCACAGGGCTTTGCAATAGCCATATACTGACAGAAGACACCGCTGCAAGCAACACCGCAGCCGCTGCCACAGCCCAGCGCCGGAAAGGAATGATGCGCCGCTTCGGCTTGGAAGCAGGCATATCCTTCTCCAATCGTTCCCAACCGGAAACGGGTAGCGGCTCAGAGTAGTCCTCCAACCGTTCCTTTATCTTTCGCATCCACAATTCATCTTCCATACGCTTCTTCATTTATGCATTCTTTTTCATCCACTCCTTCACTTTCGCCGCCAAAGCTGCTTTGGCGCGTACCAGTTGCGAGGCTGATGATTTTTCATTAATACCCAGTAACCGGGCAATCTCCTTATGAGATTTATCTTCAAAAATAAACAAGTTGAATACAGTGCGGTAACCTGCCGGAAGCTCACTGATGAACTGCATCAGCACCTTTTGAGGAATAGTGTCCACTGCTGCGGCATCCGGTTCTTCGTATGCCTCCGGCACGTCATCCAAAGCAGCAGACTGGCTCATCACATCGTTCTTCCGCAAATACTGCAATACGGTATTCACCATAACACGTTCCATCCAAGCCCGCAAAGATCCTTCTCCCCGCCAAGTGAACTTATCGAAAGAGTCGAAGAGCTTCAGGAAACCGTCGTGCATCAAATCCTGCGCAGTCTCCCGGTCACCGGCATAACGCAAACATACGCCGAGCATCCGCCCTGCATATCGCTCATACAGTTCTTTGCGGGCAAGATTGTCGCCTTGCCTACACCGTTCTGCCAATACCTGTTCTTCCATTCTCTCTTCCAACACGTGTTTACCTTATAAATACAATGCGCACAAAAATACTGCATCCGACAGAGAAGAAAATCACTCTTTGTTTTCTTTAACAGTAGGATAAGCAGTATTTGTGCAGTTCCGGCATTTTCCGAATACAAAATCGAGTTAAAAACCAAAGAATAAAACCTCTGACTTATGAAAAAGTTAAAAACGACATTTGTCACATTTCTGCTATTGCTCACAACGATGCCCATGCTGCAATCCTGTCTGGATGATGATTGGAACGGCAGTGCAGCTTCATCACTCGCCATCGGAACCGTACGCATCGTCGATGGAAAAGACTATTACTTCGCACTGGACGAAGGAACCAAAATGTTTCCCGGCGACACCACTCGGGTAAACAACTATGCACTGGTAGAGGGCCAGCGCGCTTTCGTGTACTTCAACCTGCTGGACGAGAAGGTAGACGGATACGACTACAATGCCCAGATCAACCATGTAGAGAATATCCTCACAAAAGACATCTATTTCATGCCTGCCGAAAAGGCCGACAGCATCGGCGATGACCGCATCAATATAACCAACATGTGGATTGCAGACAACTACCTGAACATCCAGTACCAACTGTATTACAGCGGAAATCCCGACAAGAAGCACATGCTGAACCTCGTGGTGAACGAGGCTTCCGACGGCAAGAACGACAAAGAGGGATACATCACGCTCGAATTTCGTCAGAACGCCTATGATGACGAGCCCAACATACCCGGTCCGGGCATCGTTTCGTTCAAACTGGACAAAATTGCAGATCAGATGGCAGGCAAAACCGGACTTAACATCCGCGTAAGAAGTGTGTACGACGGTGAGCGCTACATGACTATCGACTTTGCAGAGTGAAAAGAAAGGCGTATCTTTGCAGCCGATTTCACAAAAAACACTTTCTATGAAAAAAGGACTGCTATACGCCATATTGGCATCTGTACTGTGGGCTATCGTAAACCCGTTTATCAAACAAGGGCTCAGTTATGACTTCACTCCGATGAATTTTGCCGGCATCCGTTTCACCAGTGTCGGCATTTTGCTGTTTGCCTATACCTGGCACAAAGGCATGTGGGAGGAAATCAAGCGGCACCGCAGGCTGTTCCTCAACCTGATTTTCATCAACATGCTCATGGGATACACCGCTTTCTACTTCGGAGTGGATTTTGTGAGCGGAGCCATATCATCTATCATTATGGGCATGACGCCGCTCATCAATGTGCTGCTTGCCCACTTGCTGGCGAGCAACGACAAGCTGAACGGTTACAAGATAGTCAGTCTCATTGTCAGCCTTGCGGGACTGCTGCTGATAGTGGGAACAGGCAGCGATGGCGAGCCTTTGGATTGGAAAGGCATCACAGGCATTGTCCTATTGTTGCTCAGCATCATCTTTCAGGGATATTCCGCCATCTCCGTATCCGAGGAGAAAGACAAGGTCAACCCCATTTTCCTGAATGCCGTACAGATGTTTTTTGGTGGCGCACTTATCTACATCATAGGGCTAAGTACGGAAGGCTACCACTCTTTCATCGGCAAACCTGCCGGATTTTATATCAGTCTGGGCATTCTGGTGTTCATTTCCGTATTCGCATTCAGCTTCTGGTTTATGGCGCTGCAAAGCAAGGGCGCAAAAGTCAGCGACATCAATATGTGCCGTCTCATCAACCCCATTCTCGGAGCAGTGTTAAGCTGGATAATGCTTGCAGGCGAATACCCCACTTTCAGTACGGTGGCCGGAATGTTGATTATCGTCAGCTCACTGGTTATTTACTTCAAAGGGGCGGAAATTGCAAAATACTTCAGTACACGGAAGCGGTAAAGGAAAAGGAATAAAGGGAGAGGTTCTCCCCCACTGAACTCTCTCTCAGGTGTTCCATAAGAACAATCAGAATAATTTCCTCCAGGATAAATTAAAGAAATAATTTGTCAATAGCACATTACCGGCTTATTAGCGCAACGCTGTCAGTTCATTAGAATTAAACCATAAGTTTATTAGGAGTAAACCATTAGTTTATTGGGAATAAACTACCAGTTTATTAGGATTAAATTATCAGTTTATAATCAATAAACTAAAATAAACTCATAATAGATTGATTAGTAATCTATTTCATTACAAAATCTTGCTAACTTTGCCCGAATCAAAAACAACTAAGAAACATGGAAAAGAAGAAAAAAAAGATCCTTCTCGGAATATTGATATTTATCTTGATTATAGGCATCGCAGGTGCAGGTGCGGTGTATTATTACCTGTTTGCCCCACAATTTCATCCGCAAAAGACAGCCTATATCTATATCGACCGCGATGATACGGCAGACTCCATATATAATAAGGTAAAAGCACAAGGAAATCCCCGCAGCTTCATCGGCTTCAAATGGATGGCGCAATGGCGTGACTATCCCCGCAACATCCACACCGGACGCTATGCCATACGCCCCGGCGAAAACACCTATCACGTATTCAGCCGCTTGTACAGGGGCTACCAAGAACCGCTGAACCTGACCATAGGAAGCGTACGCACGCTGGACAAACTGGCACGTAGCGTAGGAAGGCAACTAATGATCGACTCCGCCGAAATAGCCCGGACAATGAACGACTCACTGTTCCGGCACAAACTGGGATACAACAAAGAGACAATGGCCTGCCTCTTCATTCCCGAAACCTATCAGGTGTACTGGGACATGAGCGTAGAGGATTTCTTCAAGCGGATGCGGAAAGAACATCAGAGATTCTGGAACCAAAAGCGGCTCGACCAAGCCAAAGCCATCGGTATGACCCCGGAAGAGGTGTGCACACTTGCCTCTATCGTCGAGGAAGAAACCAACAACAATCCGGAGAAACCTATGGTGGCCGGCCTGTACATCAACCGTCTCCATGCCGGCATGCCACTGCAAGCCGACCCCACCGTAAAGTTTGCACTGCAAGACTTCGGGCTGCGCCGGATCACCAATGATCACCTCACCATCGACTCGCCCTACAACACCTACCGCAATCCCGGCCTGCCCCCCGGCCCCATCCGCATCCCCTCGCCTGTCGGTTTGGATGCTGTGTTGAACCATGCCAAGCATAATTACATCTATATGTGCGCCAAAGAAGACTTCTCCGGCACGCATAACTTCGCATCCAACTATGCCGACCACATGAAAAATGCAAGAAAATATTGGAAAGCCTTAAACGAAAGAAAGATTTTCAATTAATATTATAATAAAATAAAAGCAAAAAACTATATTTGCGATTATTATTAAAATCATGACTAACACTTAAACAATCAACAATGAGCAAGCAACTCTTACTTGGCGATGAAGCCATTGCACAAGCTGCATTAGATGCCGGACTTTC
>ERZ780157.4317-NODE-4317-length-10921-cov-2.550248_pt1 | contig 10921 bp, 6 predicted proteins | sample MGYA00511169_ERZ780157 | MGnify/ENA primary metagenome ERZ780157 (study PRJEB29588, sample SAMEA1965149) | human gut metagenome | biome: human gut; feature: human-associated habitat; material: faeces | place: Denmark | collected 2008/2010 ... | reverse complement strand
AAATCGGGGATTGGGAAGAGCGAGGGGAAGAAAGCAGAGGCGCGCAGGAGCGAGGACGGGCTGTCGCTGCGCGTGATGGAGGAGTTGAAGCGGATGAACGACTTCTTGATGCAGATGGTTCAATCGCAGATCCAGTTGCAGGTAGCGGGCATTGAGGTGTTGGTAAGGACTAGGAGTCGGTGAAGAAGCTGGAGCGTCGTGTCGAGAGTATTGCGTCCGCTTTGGATGGGAAGAAGGAGGAGAAGGAGTCAGCTATGCCGTCGTTGCAGTTGTAATATCTATTTCGCTTGGCTTGTGTTTTGATTGAAGCACGCACCGCGATTCAGAATTCACGTTCTCTATTTATGAATGAGAGTTCTGTGGTTTCTACTCATCGTCACCGTCTGTCTGGACCTGCTTGGTTCGCGCTCGCTCTTATGTTGATGAGTAGAGGTGTGGATCCTGTGGTCTAGCTACAGGAGGCAGCGTCGTGAGTTGCTGCAGTCCTGGGAGAGAGATCGGGTGGCTCTTGCGTCATTGAAGCCGACCCCGTCCATGGTCTCTTCTTACGTGGAGCCAGATATCGCCACGGAGAGACCGACTGTTTCGCAGAGCGAGATCGAAGAAAGCGAACGCGAGAGCGTTGTTGTCGTCGCAACACGGCGACCCCCAATCCAGGTTGCACAAAGGGAAGAAGAGGACATAGTGAAGCCTCACGTGTATAACGGGAGTGTCATTTTCAAGCCCTCGGAAAGCGGCTTAGGGAATAATGTGTATGGACTGGTCAGCGCGTTCGTCATTGCTGCGTTGACGAATCGTCGATTGTACTGTGCTCGTGTGCGATTTGGCGTGTTACGCATAGACAGCGGCAACTACGCATTCCACAACGTGTTCAACTTCACGGACTACTGGAATTCGACAATCGCTCCGTACCGTACGTGATGGACTCGAGTGTGAGGCGTAGGGAGTCCTCCTAGCAAAAAGGATTCTCTCGTGGCCTACAACCGGTGCTTCAGTGCGCGTTCCCCGCTCACCAGAAACCTCGCGACCCTTCCCCTGTCATCGCTGATGCCACACAAGACCGTCTTGCTGTCCACGAACTGTCCGCTGTTCTTTTTCATCCTCCAGAACCCCGACAATTTCAAGAAGCTGGACGCGCTTCGCCTTCTCCCGCTCTCCGCGAACAAGACCGCGCCGCTGGACATTCACGCCTTTTTCTTGCTGTCACGGATCCTTCGTAACTATCTTGTTCCTCTGCCTCAGGTCGAGCAGGAGGTGGCGGCGCGGCTGGAGGGTGTTCAGAACAAGACGGTGATCGGAATGCACATTCGATGCGGGAATCCGCTCTCCGACTTCAAGGACCAGTCGTCGTTCCTGAGCATCAAGGAGATATCAGTGTTCCATCGGTGCAAGGAGGGGCTGACGAAGAATGATGCTGCCATCGTCGTGGCTTCGGACTCGACGAAGGCGAAATCCATGATCTCCAACTACAACCCCTCGCTACCCGTCCTGTTCCTCGACAGGAAGTCGTCCCACACGATGACGCGGTACTTCAGCCGCGTGGCGTATCAGTCACTATTCGACGCCTTCGTGGAGATGGAGCTGCTGTCCAGGTCCACGGTGCTCATCGGGACGCAGCGCAGCTCCTTCTCGCTGTGCGCGGCGGCGCTGAAGGGCTCGCTGCCCCTCCTCGTTCGTCGCGGGTCCAAATCTTGTACAATTCCCTCCTCCATCACGTTCGGTTGGCTTCCTTGTTGAACAAACCCAGTCATAATGTAACAAAACGCACTACGCAAGATTCGGGCACAATCGCTTGATTCCGCTGGCTAGTCTGTCCCTCTCTTCCGTCGTCTGGAACTCTAAACGCAACTCTCTACGCGTCACCGCCTCCTCCCTCGCTCACCTCTCGCTCGTACACAGCGCAAAGATGGGAGCGCTCTCGACCACGTCCACGCGAATCACCTCGCTCAGAGGCAGCACGCCCATCGCGCTGTGGAACCTCTTCTTTCGCTCCCACTGCATCTACGCCTCAGCTCCACGACGCACTCCCCACGCACGGCTGACCCGCCACGTCCACCAGCTTCACGCACGTCTCGTGAGTGCTGTTGTTGCGACACCACTTCACACACTTCACGCCCACGCGAATGGACTCCTCAAAGCACAGGCGTTCTATCCCTCACTCGCGCCTCGCGCCACTCACCCATCTCCGCCGCTTCAAACTCTCTGCGCTGCGCCACCAGACGCTCCTCCTCCTCCTTCTTTCTCTCCTCCTCCGCCGCTCGTTCCTGCTCCTCTCGTCTCTTCTCCTCTTCTCGCATCAGCATCTCCTGCACTCGCTTCTCCTCCTCCAGCTGCAAGCGCTTCAACTGGTCCGCAGGCGGCTCGGGCTTCTCCTCGTCGAACGGGTTCGCTGGCTTCGGCTCGGGCTTCAGCTCCACGTTCGAGAACGCCGTCACCGTCTTCTCCTCCACCTGGATCGCGTCGAAGGGGTTGGTCGTCTCCTGCACCACGGACTGCGCGCACAGGGCGGTCTTCTGCGGCGCCTCGTCGAACGGGTTGCCTCCCTCCTCGTCGCTGGGAGCGTCGAAGGGGTTCGTCGACTGCGAGGGCGCCACGGCGGGCGCGTCAAAGGGATTGCCTCCTTCTTCGTCGCTGGGAGCGTCGAAAGGATTGCCTCCCTCTTCTTTGCTGGGCGTGTCGAAGGGATTGCCCGCCTCCTCGTCGTCCTCGTCGCTGGGAGCGTCGAAGGGGTTCGACGACTGCGCCGCTACGGCTGGCTTCGGCGCGTCGAAGGGGTTGCCCGCCTCGTCGTCGCTGGACATGTCGTCGAAGGGGTTGGCAGACTTCACCAACACGGTGGCGGGCTTCTCCTCCTCCTTCGCCTCGATCTGCAGCGCCTCCTCCGTGCCGAACGGGTTCACCACCGCCTTCTTCTGCGTCTCCTTCACCTCCTCCTCCTCCTTCTCCTCCGGCAGCGCCACCGCCGTCAGGTCCTCCTCGAACGGGTTCACCTCGAACTCCACGGGCACGCACTCGAACGGCTGCTCGATCTCGAAGGGGTTCGCGCCGGCGTCTTCAGGCTCTTCTTTGTGCGTCTCTTCCTTGTGAGTGTCCTCGGGTTTCTCTTCAGGCTTCTCTTCCTTGTGAGTCTCTTCAGGCTTCTCTTCAGGCTTCTCTTTAGGCTTCTCCTTGGGCGCCTCGACGGGGAGCACGACCACCACGTCCTCCTTGGGCTTGTCCTCCACCTTGAGGAAGCGCTCTCCAGTGAAGCGCTTGGGGAGAGGGCACGTCGTCGTGTGCGCCGCGCACTCGCTCTCGGCGACCGCCTGACCGCACACGTTGCATATGTACGTATCTACGCGTCACCGACTCACTCTACCTCCACCTTCTGCCTCCTTCTTGGGCGTGGGAGCTTCAGGCTTCGCCTCTTCCTTCGGACTCTCTTCGATACGGAGCAGCTGCTCGCCTCTGAAGCCGCGCGGCGGACGACAGGTGATGGCGTGCGTGTACCCTTCTTCCTCCGTCAGACCCTTGCCACACACCTTGCAGATGAACACGATCTCTACGGGTGATAGAGAGGGAATGATCTCACTGTTCTTCGCCTCCTCCTCCGCCTTCTTTCTAGCTTCCTCTTCAGCGGCGATTCTGGCAGCTTCAGCGGCTTCGGCCTCCTTTCGCTTTCTTCTCTCCTCCTTTCTCTTTCTCTTCTCTTCTTCAGCAACACGCGCCGCCTCCTCCTCCGCCTTCTTCTTCGCCTCTTCCTCAGCGGCAAGACGAGCTGCTTCCGCCGCTTCGGCTTCCTTTCGCTTTCTTCTTTCCTCGTGTCTCTTTCGTCTCGCCTCCTCCTCTTCAGCCTTCCTCTTAGCTTCCTCTTCAGCCTTCTTCTTCGCTTCCTCCTCCGCCTTCTTCTTCGCTTCTTCCTCAGCAATTCTCTTCGCCTCCTCTTCAGCAGCAATTCTGGCAGCTTCAGCGGCTTCGGCTTCTCTTCTCTTCCTTCTCTCTTCATGCCTCTTTCTTCTCTCTTCTTCAGCCGCAATGCGGGCTGCTTCTTCTTCCGCCTTCTTTCTCGCCTCCTCTTCTGCCTTTCTCTTCGCCTCCTCTTCAGCTTTTCTCTTAGCTTCTTCTTCTGCTCTCTTCTTTGCTTCCTCTTCAGCCTTCTTCTTCGCTTCCTCCTCCGCCTTCTTTCTGGCTTCCTCCTCCGCCTTCTTCTTAGCTTCCTCTTCAGCCTTTCTCTTAGCTTCCTCCTCCACAGCGATTCTGGCAGCTTCAGCAGCCGCAATTCGAGCAGCTTCCTCTTCAGCCTTCTTTCTGGCTTCCTCTTCAGCCTTCAATCTTGCCTCTTCCTCTGCCTTCTTCTTCGCTTCCTCTTCAGCCTTCTTCTTAGCTTCCTCTTCAGCGGCAATGCGAGCCGCTTCCGCAGCTTCGGCTTCTCTTCTCTTTCGTCTCTCCTCATGCCTCTTTCTTCTCTCCTCTTCAGCCGCGGCACGAGCAGCCTCCTCCTCCGCTCTCTTCTTCGCCTCCTCTTCTGCCTTTCTTTTCGCCTCTTCTTCAGCCTTTCTCATCGCTTCTTCTTCCATAGCGATTCTGGTTTCCTCCTCAGCCTTCAATCTAGCTTCTTCTTCTGCCTTTCTCTTCGCCTCCTCCTCAGCAATTCTCTTCGCCTCTTCTTCAGCAGCGATTCTGGCAGCCTCCGCAGCTTCCGCCTCTCTTCTCTTCCTTCTCTCTTCATGTCTCTTCCTTCTCTCCTCATCCTCCTCCGCCTTCTTCTTTTCCTCCTCCTCTTCTGCCTTTTTCTTCGCCTCCTCTTCCGCAGCTTCCGCCTCTCGTCTCTTCCTTCTCTCCTCTTTCCGCTTCCTTCTCGCTTCTTCCTCGTCATCCACTTCCTTCGCTTCCTCTACCTTCTTCGCCTCCTCTGCAGCGCGCGCAGCCTCCTCTTCCTTTCTTTTCTTCTTCTCTTCATGTCTCTTCCTTCTCTCCTCCTCTTCAGCCGCCGCCGCCGCCGCCGCAGCAGCAGCAGCAGCTTCCGCCTCCTTTCGCTTTCGTCTCTCTTCATGTCTCTTTCGTCTCGCCTCCTCCTCCTCTTCGGTCTTCTTCTTCTCTTCTTCAGCAGCAGCCGCCTCGGCTTCCTTTCTCTTCCTTCGCTCTTCCTTGCGCTTTCTCCTCTCTTCATCGTCGTTATCGTTGCTCTTTGCCTTCGAATCATCTTCGGGAGCGGCTCCTTCGGCATCGGAATGGTGCTTGTGATGCTTCTTCTTCGATCCATCATTACCGTCCTCCGCCAATCTACGAATCAACACTACGAAACAAGGATCACCCAAAGCCCTCCAATATGTTGCGATCCCGTCCTGTTATCATTTCATAGCGATTCAAAGCAACCTATTCGTAATAGCCCACACAACGAGCAAATACTCTCTTCTTCTCACTTTTTGACGCCTTACATACACTGTCGTGCATTTGGACTTCTCCTATATCCATGATCATGCCGCATGCTCTGCATTTTGAGAAGAGGTCATCATCGTTATATCGTCTATATCATTACACGCTCCGCGGTAATTTGAACTCTCCACTAGGCATTGTAATCAAAGATCGGTTTCTGGATCTGTTATCAATGACTATTGTGGCGAAAAACGATGCCAATCTTGGACACACGCTCCAAAAATACTCGCCATTTCGGTCGTCCCTTGGTTTTCTCAAATAGGACATGCTATGCATCATCTGACTGCATTCCTTTGTCTCTGTACGTCTCTATTTACACTTTGTGAAGCGAATAGGCATCTGCCTCTGTCTTTCAACATCGGAGGAAGTCATCTCCGTAACTGTTGTGAAGAGGAGTGGGAAGAACGCGGATGAAGAATCCTTTCACTTCTTCTCCGGCTCTACTCTACTCTATTCCAGTCCTTTATTTGTTGACTACGATACTGTAACATTAGTTGTTGACCTTCCTGCAAACGATGATCTCTTGTACACCCTTGTTCTACGAGACAAGTCACGATTGTCCCTGTGAGTCATGACTAGAAATGAAAACTCGTGGTCTATCGATTCTTGGATCGAAATCTACGGTATCTATGACAACGTGATCTTCAAGAACGAAATGCTGGCGTTGAAGGAGGCCAAGTTCGACATTTCTTGTTCTCATTGTTTCCCCTACTAACACATAGTCAAACTGAATGTTCAGAAGGAGTCTACTTGGCGTTACGCTCTCAATTGCAACCAACCAAGCTGGTTCACCACGAACTACGACGACTCCGACTGGCTCACGATCACGGGAGGGAAAATTGTTCACGGCTTCAGTAGCTCCATCTACTATAGAGTGAGCTTTTCCAATCGTTATGCCTCGGCGGCGTATGAGCTCTCTCTCCTCTTTCGACAGGGATTGATAGCCTATCTGAACGGTGCCGAGGTGGTTCGTGAAAACATGCCTCCAGGGTGATCGCATCACATCGCCGCTCATCTCTAGAGAAGTGCAGCCATCCACGACAGCCTCCTACTCCGAGTGCGACGAGTCGTGGTACACCTACTATCGCCACGGCAACGAGCTTCTTCTGGGCACCAACACCCTGGCTGTCGAATTGCACTTCATTTCCCTCTTCCAAATGAACGCCGCCTCGTTCGACGCATACCTGCAGGGACTCGCAGCCACCTCGGCCACCGACTCTTGCTTCATCCTCCCCTTTTCGCCGCACGTCTCCATCGACGGCTTCGACGCGTCCACGACCGCTGAGGTGGTGATGGACTTCCACCGCGGGTCCTTCTGGAGTACCGACGCCTTCTCCACCACGCTCTCCATCACCTACGACGATATGTTGGCGTTTCGCTGGCGTTTCACTCGTAGAATGGCACAGGTGAATATGGTGCGCGTGTCTGCCTTCACCAACCACGCGACGGCTCCGAAGGAGTTCATCATTGAAGGCGTTACCGTCTCCGGCGAAGCCGTGATCTTCGGGAAGTACGACGAACTGACCTGGACGACGCAGAGCTACGCCGAGTTCCCGTTCTTTCTCCAGAGGGACAACTACAAGTCGTTCCGTGTGACGGCGACGACCACGCTGTCGCCCCTCTCCATCAACGAACTACAGCTTCTCGTCTGCCACTCGCCCGACACCGTACCCTTCACGTACTCTCCCGCTTTCATCGTGCTCTATCGCTACCAGAAGAGCATCCACATCCACCCCGTGAACCAGGGGTGCCGCAACTGCTCGATCTCGCCCGAGCTGCCGTCGCTCTTCTTCGACAGCACGTACTGCGTGATCTACGGCGTTCCTCTGGAGGTCAGTCCCGACACGATGTACACGGTGACAGCCAGCCATCCCTTCCCCGCAGTCACACACATCAACATCACCGTGAAGGAGTGTGGCAGGAACGAGGTGGAGGTCGTGCGCAGGTACGGCGCCAAGAACGCCATCTACGAGTGGTTCCGCATTGTCGATTTGGAGACGACCAAGTCTGTGCTCGCTGTCGAGGCGTTCGGCAGCCAGGAGGAGAAGAAGATAGTCGTGGAGCGTCTGTGCTTGGATCACGCGCTGTACCGCGTCGAGAGCTCCATGGGTGAGACGCTGACCCTCTCGGGCAAAACGCTCTCCGAGGTCGGGACTCGTACCTGACGCTGAACCTCTTTCTCGACGCGCACCAAAAGCAAATGATCCTGCGCACGCGCTTCGATCGCCAAACCACCTTCTCCGCCTCCGTGGAGGTGAACATCGAGCCTTCCATTCGCCCAGACGAGGAGTGGTTCTGTCTCATGCCCACCGAGTACCCTGCCGACTGGTACGGAACCGCCACGCCCTCCGGCTGGGTGCTGCGGCTGCCCGGGCGCTTCCCGGAGGCTGTGAGCCACATCCAGCTGTTCAAGAAGCAATTCGCCGTGTCCGCCGACCTTCTCGCGGCGTCGGGCGCCTTCGAGATCGGCATCGTGTACGAGTTCGGGTGCGTGGTGTACCTGAACAGCGTCGAGGTGTATCGCTTCCACATCGGCGACGGCGTGATCGACAACAACACGCGGGCGACCGGGTCCTTCGACTACACGCTCTTCCGCACCGTGTCCCTCCCCCTGTTCTTCAAGAAGCGCATGCTGCTGCGCGAGGGCGAGAACACCATCGCCATCGCCTTGTTCTCTCTCCTCCCCTCCCAGACGCACGTGGTGTTCGACGCCTACCTGCGTCTCTTCGGCTCGCTGACCACGGACCGCGTGCTCGACCACCGTGTGCAGTCGTCGAACCTGGTGAAGGGAGCGTTCGTGCTGGACGGCTGCTCCGCCACCAACGCGCTCGCCGCCCAGAAGAACACCTTCCGCATCCTGTTCAGCCACCAGCGCCAGGAGACGATCTCGCGCATGGCTCTCATTTCTTCTTTGAGCAAGCAAAATGGCTCTTCGGACAAGCGATACACCGCCTCGTCACTGTCCGTCGAGGCGAAGAACGAGGATGACGCCGCGTACACGCCGCTTCTGTTCATGGATTCCGTTCTCTATTTCGACACGAGCACGCGCAGAGACTTCTTCCTCCCCGCGATCAAGCCGTTCTCGGAGTACCGCATCACGCTCTCCTGCGACGAGGACGCTGGCGTGTCGCTGATGGAGTGGCGCCTCTTCACGGACAAGATGAACCGGGAGTCTGTCACGCCCACATACCCCACGACCGACGTGCTCGTGGGCGAGGACGTCGGCACGATCATCCCCGCGTCGCAGGGCTATTCCTTCTTCACCGCCGTGACGCCGCTTCCGCGAGGTCTCGCCATGGACGCTGCTACTGGGACTGTCGTCGGCGTGCTGGAGGAGAAGGCAAACGACGCTGCCTACTCAGTCCAGTGCAAGCGGTACGACGGCACTGTGACGAGTCTGGTGCTGAACCTCGTCACGGTGGAGTGCACGCCTGACCACTCCATTGTTCACCTCTCCATCCGCACCGACGCGTACCCACAGCTGCTCTCCTTCTCCATCTTCGGGGAGTCTTCGCTACCGCCCGTGCCCTCCACCTCCTTCTCCTCGTTCACTCTCCCTTACGCCACGTACACCTTCGCGTACTGTCTCCAGCAGTCCGTTTACCACCTCCTCCTTCGCTACGACGCCACGAAGACCATCGACTTCCCGCGGGGATACCGGCTTTCTGCCGACAGCGGACGCATCCCGCTCAGCACGCAGTCGATCCTGTACGACGACGACAGCGATGACGACAGCGACGGCAGCAACGAGCTGATGAAGACGGTGAAAGTGATCACCACCACCTTCTCCAATCAGATGCCCTTCGCCGCGAACCGCACGCTGTGGGCGGTGCTGCGCGTGGAGGAGGAGGTGCCGGCGGAGTGGCTTCAGCCGTCGTTTTCCACGGTAACGTGGGGTTTCATGCATTTGGAGGACATCGGGACCTCTTCAACAATAACGACCCTTGCTCGTATTGTGCTCCAAGCCCCCCGCCTCGCCACCTTCTCCGTGCTCACCGTGCGCGCGCACTTCAACGGAGGCATCATTGTGTACTACAACGGCGCTGTCGTGGCGCGCAGCAACCTGCCCTCGAGCCCCTCGAACGCCAAGCTGGCGGACAGAAACCACGCGTTCGCGACGCCGATGTTCATCCACATTCCTCTTCTCTACTTCTCCTCCAGCAGCGACCGGGTGGTGTTTGGCGTGGAGCACCACCGATCGTTCGACGCGCCGTCTTCGCAGCCCCCGCAGCTGAGCTTCTCGGGCGTGTGGCGCGCCGAGTCGTGCGTGCTGCACTACAACACGGTGGATGGTGTGGAGGTGAAGCCCATCGAGTCAGGCCGTCTGGAAGACCTCCTCGACCTCTCGATCCTCACACACGCGGTGCTCGAGAACAACCTCGACGCCTCGTTCCGCTGGCACTACCACATCCCCGAGTCGGTGTTCTTCAACTCAGTGGTCCTCTACACCGTGTACCCCGTGTCCACCTCCTGGTCGATTTGGGTGAAGACGGCGCGGAACGCCTCCTGGGACCACGTGGATTCGTGGTATCAGCTCTCCACCAAGGAGGACAGCGTCATTCTCCTGGACACGCCGCAGGGGCTTCTGGGCTACTCCGACTACAAGATCACGCTCGACGGGATCAACTCGCGGTCGGAGCTGGTGGCGCTAGCGGAGGTGTCCGTGGCGACCGTGCGAACGGAGGGACAGTACTGCATGGCGCTCGGAGACTACCCTGCCGTTTACAACATGCGGAAGAGTCCCGGACCCTGCAAGGACAACTACGAGGGCTACTCGTACCGCATCTGTCGGAACGGCGTGTTCTCCGACATCTTCTACGACCACTGCAAGCAGCGCCCGCCGGCGGACCTGTTGTACCCGTCGTCGATGGTGGTGATCGCGCACGAGGTGCCCATGGTGCCGATCCGACCCACCTTCACCAACACCATCTCGCGGTTCTACGTCGAGCCGGGGCTTCCCGCCAACCTCACAATCAACCCCAAAACAGGGGAGATTTCGGGCACGCCCCTCGCTCTCCAGACGGCTCGGTCGTACACTGTGTACGGCGAGAACGACAGCGGCGCCACGTTCTTCATGCTCCTGCTGACGGTGCGCAAGGGGTACTGCAAGGCGTTGGGCGTGTTTCCGCAGATCCAGGTCGGGCAGTCGTACGTGTACGACTGTCACAACAAGGGAGCGTTTGTCGGGAGTCTGACGCGGTCGTGTGAGGCGGGCGAGCACGACGGCGAGTGGAGCGAGGAGTACGGGATGTGCGTGTCGGTGATGACGCTTGTTGTGGTGGCTGTCGTCGTTTCCATCGTGATCATCACCGTTGTGATCGCGTTGCTGTTCATGCGCCTGCGAGGGAAGGAGGCGATGGACGCCATTCAGGTGAAGCCGCGCGAGATGTCAAATGCATTTTCAAGTCAGCGTCGTCGCAGTGTCTCCCATCAGAATCAGAAGAAGCATCGAAGACACGATGCGTCTCGTGAAGCCGTTAGGGCTTCGTTCGCAATGTAAACTGGC
>ERZ780157.4316-NODE-4316-length-10921-cov-2.618719_pt1 | contig 10921 bp, 24 predicted proteins | sample MGYA00511169_ERZ780157 | MGnify/ENA primary metagenome ERZ780157 (study PRJEB29588, sample SAMEA1965149) | human gut metagenome | biome: human gut; feature: human-associated habitat; material: faeces | place: Denmark | collected 2008/2010 ... | reverse complement strand
GAAGCAGCGGCGGAGGACACGACGCCACCCACCATGTGTCCGAAGGAGCTCAAGTTCGACTTCAGCTTGTTGGCAGTGGAGTTCGTGGGCTTCATGACCTGACCAGCAGTGGGAATATCCGCCAGCTCGCCGCCCTTCACCTTGTAGCTGGGACCGCTGGGAGCGGGAGCGGGAGCCTTGCTGGAGCCAAAGAATCCCATTCCCGTCTTCGGCGCGGCGGCGGGAGCAGGCGCGGGCGCGGGCGTGGAGCCAACGGACTTCACGGAGGCGAACTTCTTCTTCAGACGACGCGCCTTCTGACGCTCCAGCTGCATGCTGGTGTTGTCTTCGATCATGGCCATGATCACCTGGACCTTATCACGGACTAGGGGTCACGTCACACCACACACAGCGTACCTCCCTGACCACGCTCCTTTCCCTGATCCATCACACTGAACTGCTCCAAGTTGCGCAGATAGTAGATGTGATCGCGGGTCTCGTCGACGCACGTAGCAATACCGTTCTTCAAGAGATACTCCAAAAGCGAGATTGCCTAGTGTAACACGCGAAAGGCACAAACTACCTTGAACATGACTCTCCAATTCTTCTGGGTCACTTCAAGATTCTTCCAAATGGTGGTGAAAATCTCCTTAAAGTCGTCTCTAGGCGTGACTCTTCCCGCCGCACGCAAAGTACTCGTAAAAAGTAGCTTCAGCAATTTCGTTCATAGTGGTGCTCGAGGCTCCCCAATTCACATCTTGCAAGGCTTCAGACAACTTCTTTTGGATTCCTGATCCCTTCCTACGTCTTATCTTTCACCATCACTCCCAATACTTGAACATCCCAACGATTCGTAGCAAATTATGATGATTAGGTCCACGATCAAATTGATGATTATTGTTCCGTGCTGATTGTACTTCGTTGATTACTATTACGTCCATCCACGGATTCCGCCGTGCATCCAAATGATGCTCCCTCATCCTGGCGCGTTTCCTCCCTTCTGACACCGCTGCCTCAACAAACACACCATAAATGAGCAGCATGTTACATTCCGCGATCCCCGCGACCTCTCCGCTCCTTTCTGACCGTTTTCTTCTTCTCCTGGTCCGCCTTTCGCTTCGCCTCCAGCTCCTTGTTCCTCTTCACCTCCATGTCGTGCTGCGCCTTCATTTCCTCGCGCTACTCATCACCATCCCCCCTCTCCCGCACTCTCTTCTTCTCGACCATCTTCACGCGAAGCGCGTTTTCGTTCACACCGTCCAGAGGGTCCTTCTCTTCCTGTCCGTGAACACGCGAACCCAACCCCACCTTCTTTTCGCGGTAAATCAGATTCCCGTCCGCGTCCGCCTCGATCACGTCGAAACCGTACGTGTTCAGAATCTTCTCTCGCTGGTGCATCTCCTTCACGTTGCTACCGTTGATGCCGAGCACGATGCCTACATCGCCTTGCGTCCCTGATTCACCTTCTGCGCCTCCAAGCGCTCTCGGTTGATCTGGTCACGAATCAGGTCGGCGTGCTTCTCCTCTTCGCTCTTCTCCTTCACCTCCTCCACGACAGCGTCCTCCTCGTGTGTGCTCGTCATGAAGGTCTGAAGCGCCGTCAGGAAGGAAGATACGTCCTATTCCTCACTCGCACCCGTCGCAGCGCACCTTCTCCGTCGAGTCGAGAAGAATGGTCTCGACGGTGTCCAAGCGACTCTCCAGGGGTTCCGTCTCGTCCGCCAGGATGGACGAAATGTAGTCTCCCAGCGTCTACAGTTCAGCGGCGAGAGCCGAGCGGTACATCCTCATCGACATCGAGATCCTTCAGATTCTCCTTTGCCCAATTCTACTGTTAACGCGCAGACGAGTGCGAACAGCAATCGTTTCCTCCCTCATATCGGTCCCGTACACGAAAAGTGGCTCTCTGCAAATAAGGGCGTAGAACCGTGTTCTCCATCGAAAGGAATGATTGTCATTTGGACTCATTAATACAAAACTTCTCTCTGTATTCGCTTGTACGGTGTTGCTTTCGCCACGCTCTGGCTCCCTAACGGTCCTCTAGATAATGAACAGTGCTGAAGAGGTGAATGCTCCGGACAAAAGGAATACTCGCAAATCGACAGGGTGGTTCTCCTTCGGCAGGAGACAGCGGAAATGTGAAGAATCGTCGATGGAGTTACGACTAGGGGTTCCCGTCGAGGTGTCAAAACCGACGAACTTTCAGAGCATGAACCATGTCGAAATCGATCCCAATTCAGAACTGGGTTAGGATTTGGAGCGGCGTGTAACCGTAGGTCTCAAGGGTCTCCCGGACAAGTGGAAGGTGCTGCTGCAGACGAGCAATATTCCCAAAGATATGGCGATGAAGAACAAAGAGGCTTTGGTCGATTGTTTTACCTACATCGAAGAGCAGGACAAGCCGGCTCCTCTGCCCAAGATCAGCGAGTTTGTGGAGGAGTTGCGCCAGGGTAGGGGTGGGTTTGGGAAGTGATGCGCTAGCCGCCTTTATTCGCGAGGAGGACCCGTTGAAGGTGTACGTGAAGATTGACCAGCGCCTCGGCGAGGGCGCTTCTGGCACGGTGTACAAGGGAACCGATTCCGTGACGGGAGAGCGAATCGCGCTGAAGGTGGCGCCGGCGTCCGACCTGAAGAACTTGAAAAACGAATTAGCGCTTCAACGTATGTGCCATCACGAGAACATTGTCTCTATCCGTGATTGCTACTTATGGAAAGACAAGCTATGGGTAGTGGTGACCCATCACAGTGACGCGTAGATAGCGATGGAACTGATGGACGCCGGGTGTCTGACGGAGATTCTGGGTCCCGACATTGACTTCCCCGAAACGCACATTGCCTACGTCTGCAAGAACATTCTGCAGGCGTTATCCTATCTTCACCGCAACAACAAGCTGCACCGCGACATCAAGTCCGACAATGTGCTCATGAACACCAAGGGAGAGATCAAGCTGGCGGACTTCGGCTTCGCCGTCGGACTCACGCAGGAGGAGAACCGTCGCAAGTCCGTCGTGGGCACGCCCTTCTGGATGGCGCCCGAGCTGATTCGCGGCAGTGCCTACGACGGGAGCGTGGACATCTGGTCGCTGGGCATCACGGCGCTGGAAATGGCGGACGGCGAGCCGCCATACTACCGCGAGCCTCCTCTTCGTGTAGGAATCGGGGGAACGCGTGAGGTGTAGGCGCTTCTCATGATTCACACGTCGCCTTCTCCCACGGTTCAGAATCCGAGCAAATGGTCACCAGAATTCCTTGATTTCCTGAAGCACTGCTTGGAGCTGGAGCCGAGTAAGAGAGGCTCTGCGGACGAGATGCTGAAGCACCCCTTCATCGAGAAGGCGTGTACTCCTGTTGTTTTTGCCAAGTTTGCTCTACAGATTTTGAACGAGAGACGTAATCAATAAGTTCTGGCTGCTTCTTGGAACAAACACGCCATAAGCGAACACAATTAAGCCATATTGCTGATCATTCCCATATTCTCCTTATTCAGGTTGGCGTAGGCAGCAGGGTCCAAGCGCAGGCCCTTCACCTTCTTCCACATGATCATCCTACGCGTCAATTGCCACACCGTCTCCTACACGCCGATCTCCACAATGAACAGGAAGCCGCACACGCAGAGAAGAATGTAGGAGGAGGAACTCAACTCGGATCTGCCCGTACCGTCCTTCTCGCAAGCAGTGCCATAGTGACCATCATTGCAGAAGCAGCGAGCTCTCTGCATGTCACGGTCGTAGCCGCAAACGCCATAGCCGCCGCACAGCTTGCGGTTGATCTCACCGCAGGAAATGGGGCACGCGAACTGGGTCTGCATCTCAATGTTGTACGTGCACATGGGGTATTCCACGACGGACGCCTCGTTGGGGAGCGTGTGGGGGTTGTTGGCACAGAACAGGTGCAGACGAAGGCTTCTGTCCTGGCCGTTGCACATGTAGTTGCTGCCGCCCGTGTACTGCAGCACGACACCCGTAGTGGGGTCGTCGAGATCTAGCCATCACAAAACAGCGTGCACGTCAAACCGATGGGATACCATCTCATGTGGTCACGATCTATACCACCGCCGAGATGGTAGCAGTTGCCCACTCTGTCCAGCTGGTACGCAGGATACAGATCGCCAGTAGCTACGAATGAAACGCTTCAGCCTTCCTCACAGGTTCTGTTCTCGCACTTGCTAACCGTGTTGCCGTAGACAGGAGGATACTTCACGTCCTTGCAGATGTTGAACTCATACCTAGAGGATCACACTTCCGAGGGAGCCGCGTACGAGTAGTTGCGGGCAACACGGTCCTTCTCCTTCACAACCCATCTAGCCATGAGAAGAGGCGACGCAACGGAAACTGGCTATCCGCGACAAGAGGACTGAGATCATAAGTTACAATATATTTGTTGCTGCTGGCACGAGAATGATCGAATCTGTAAGAGCCTACAGGTGAGTCATTCCTTCAAAGAGCGACAATCAGTAGAAATCACTACCGAAGCCTATGGGTCAGTGCACAACAAGATACCCTTTACCAGAATCGCGAAAACGACGGCGAAAGAACCTTTCATCACAGGAAACTGTAGATTCAACATCTTATGATGCTTCCGCGGTTATGGAACTGTAAAAGGATTTGATAAAAGTGGAATGGCAGTGATTCCCCCGTATTTCTTCCTTTCTTTTTCCTTCGATTTCGCATCCAATATCTATCGTTCCATGGAGTCCGTGTCACCGGAAGTAGAGCATGCTATCGTCACGTGGGTAAGCATGTGTGCGTCTTGCTAAAGTCAAAGATTGACTCCTTTCGCGGATTAGCGAAGAAAGTGCTGTCTTTCGATGACCTGTACGACGGACTGGTCCTCTGTCAAGTTCTCGAAGAAATGTTTGCGCAACGGGCGACATTGATCATAGAAATGACTCCTTCCGCTACCCAAGTGTGCGTGATACAGAACATGTCAGCGAGGAGGAGTCGCGGGCGCTATTCGACGCGGTCCAGTCCTTCATGCAAAGCGACATTGTGGACGACAGCAACGATGAGCCTGTTTTTAATGCGAAGGCGATCTATGTAGAGTACGGCTGAAGCGAATCCGTGACGACTAGACATGACAATGCCGAAGTGCTGTTTTTGGTCAAGCTCATCCTTGGTGTGGCCATGCAGAGCGAGAAGAACAACGAAATGATCAGCCGAATCACGTCCCTCGACAAGCAAACACAGGACACGCTCATGCAGCTCATAAAAGAAGTCCTAGCGAGCATGCAGCCCGAAGAGGCCGCGGACTCGAAGGACGACGACGATGCGCCTCTCAAAACGTTTGACGAGATTCTCCAGGAGTACCCGGACATGAATGATGTCGGCGAAGAGGACTGGAACGACTGGGAGGACGACACGCCCGTCGAGGGAGCGAGTGGGCTCTCCGTCTGTCCGTCACGCGTAGACGAGTCCGGATTCCATGATTACGACATGAGCGTGATCGAAGAGAAGGGTGGCGACGTCGATGCTGGCTGAGGACTAGACAAGCTCATTCGCGACCTCCAGGAGCAGGTGGTGCACGCCAACGAGGTGAACCAGGACCTGGAGAAGGCGCGCAACGACCTCCTCCAGGAGCGCGATCGCCTGCTGCAGGAAGAGGAGTCGCTGACCGTAGCGGCGGAGAGAGTCGGTGAGCAGTAGACACAGATCGGCGAGCTGAAGAAGGAGAGTCTCCAGCAGCAGATGAAGATCGACCAGCTGGCCTCGCAGTCGGGCGCGGCGAGCAGCGAGGTGAGTGTATGGAGTTATGGTCACGGGCAGGTGTCGCACACGCAGCTGTTGATGATGCAGAAGGAGCTGGAGAGGGCGGAGGACGAGAACCACCAGCTCAACGCGCGGATCGCGGAGCTGACGAAGACGCTCCAGGACCACACCAACGAGAACGAGGTAAACTCGCTGCGGTCGCAGCTGGCGCTCCAGCAGGAGCAGCTGGCGCAGCTGCAGAAGGTGCGCGTGCCGGGGAGCGATGAGGCGTAGTTTGAGCAGATGTGCGGGTCGTACCGGAAGCAGCTGCAGGAGCTGCAGAGCAGTCGCGGGAACATCGACGAGGTGATGAAGAAGAACCGCGAGCTGAGCGCGCAGCTGGAGGAGAAGGAGGCGAGCATGAAGAGTCTGCTGGAGGAGAGCAAGAAGAGCCAGCACGAGGTGCTGGAGTACCAGCAGCGGTGTCACGAGGTGGCGTTAACCTTCCGTTGTGACGCGTAGTTGGAGGAGCAGGTGCGGAGCGGCGCGCTCAAGGAGAAGCAGCTGAGCAGCGATCTCGAGATGCTGAAGCAGAGTGGGCGCGAGCGGAGCGGCTCATCGCGTAGAGAACGAGTCGCTCCAGGTGCTCATCTCGCCCTCCGACACGGCGGTGTCCTCGCCCGTCTCCGCCTCGAGCAGCGCGGTGGGGCTGGACGTGCTGCTGAGCCAGTCGCCCCCCGCCAGCGCAGCGAAGGAGACGGACGCGAGCGCGAAGGAGGTGGACGTGAGGAGCACGAAGGAGTACTTGGAGCAGGCGAACGAGCTGATGCTGAGCAACGAGCGGTGCATCAGTCTGAACGTGGGAGTGGACGTGGGGAGTGAGGCGTAGAAGAAGATCGACTCGCTGAACGCGGAGATCTCCTCGCTGAAGCGCGACCTGCTCTCCGCGCAAGCGACGCCCACCACGCCCGAGCCGTCCGCGGAGTCGGTGCCCTACGACCAGTACCACCTGCTCGTGATAAAGGCGCAGATGAAGGACGACGAGATCGACTCGCTGAAGAAGGAGGTGCAGCAGGCGGACAACGAGCGCATGATGTGTCTGAAGAAGATCGAGCAGCTGCCGAGCGACAACCAGGAGATGACGGAGGACCTAACGCAGAGCGTGGCGGTGCGGGAGCGACGGCCCTCTCATCTCTAGAAGTGCACGGAGCTGGAGGAGAAGCGGAGCAAGCTCGCCTCCAAGTTCAAGGCGGTAGGGGCGGCACGAGGGGGTGAGGCGTAGGTGCTGGTGCAGCTGCAACAGCTGGACGCGGTGCGGAAGAGTCTGGAGGAGCAGCTGCAGGAGGCGAAGCACCAGAACGACAGCTTGTTCGACTCGCACCAGCGCGAGGAGGAGGTGATGTTCCACTGTCTGCACACAGTAGCGCGTTGGGGGTGGTGTGAACCGTAGCTCGGAGACTCGACGATCATGCACTCCTACCTCACGAGTCTGAAGGAGTACAAGCCCAAGGGGTGGCTGGCGCGTGTACGGGCGAGTCAAGCCAAAATGTTTTGCCCTGTTTGCAACAAACACGTTACTCGTAAAGCTTCTTGATGCAGGTCGTCAGCACCTTGTAGAGAGGCTCCACGCTGGAAATGAGCAGTCTCTCCTCGGGAGAGTGAGGGAAGTTGAGCTCGGGACCCACGGAAGAGCAGTCCAGGTAGGGGTACTTCTCCAGGAACAGACCGCACTCCAGTCCGGCGTGGATGGAGTACACGCGCGGCGTCTTGCCCGTCACCTCCTCGTACGAGGCGACCATGCTCTTGGTCAGCGGCGACTGGAGGTTGGGCTCCCAGCCGGGGTAGGCGCCGATCTTCTCGGACATGGAGAGGTCGCACATGGAGCAGATAGACTTGATCTTGTTGTACATCATGTCCATCTGCGTCAGCGAGGAGGAGCGGATGGAGGACGTGAACATCACGTTGCCGTTCTCGAGGGTCTGCGCGATGCCGCAGTTCACCGAGGTCTCCACGAAGTCGTGCGACTCGGGAGAGTAGCGCTGCACGCCGAAGGGGTACACGTTGATGAAGTCCACGAAGTGGCGCGTCGTCGTCTTGTCGCAGGGGACCAGCGCGCTCTTCGCCTCCGAGATGGTGCACGTGGCGGTCTCCTCGATCAGCGCGTACTCGTGGCGGAAGTGGCCGAACTCCTCCTGCAGCTTCTTCTCGAAGCACTCCGCCTTGTCCGCGCGCACGGCGAACACCGCGACGCACTTGCGGGGAATGGCGTTGCGCGCCGTTCCGCAGTCGATCGACACGACTCGTCGGCGCTGGCGAGCATGCGGCCCAGCGTCACGAGCGGGTGCGCTCTGCCCAGGTGGATGTCGCAGCCCGAGTGACCGCCGATGAAGTTGTTCAGCACCACCTCGCGGAGGACGTAGTCGCCCTGCTCGCGCTTCGCGGGCATCGTCATCTCCAGCGTGAACGAGCCGGAGCAGCCCACGCACACGGAGTTCTCTGCCTCCGAGTCCACATTGATCATGTACTTGGCCTTCAGCACGCCAGCCTCGAGCGCGGCAGCGCCGATGAGGCCGATCTCCTCGTCGCGCGTAATGAGGACCTCGAGAGGACCGTGCTTGAGGTTCTCGTCCTCCAGCATAGCGAAGCACATGGCGACGCCCACACCGTCGTCACCGCCGAGGGAGGTGCCCGTCGCCTTCAGGTACTCACCGTCGATGCGCGGGATGATGGGATCCTTCAGGAAGTCAATGACCACGTTGTCGTCCTTCTGGCATACCATATCCATGTGTCCCTGGAAGCAGATCACGGGCTTGTCCTCGTAACCTAGACGTGAGCGAGAATGGGATGCGCCTACCGGGCGTCGCCTTCTTGCGTATAATGAGGTTCTCACCCTTGTCGATGTACGTCTCGCATCCGAGCTCCTCAGCTCTCTCCTTCAGGAAGGCAGTAACTCTCTTGTTGTTCACGGTCTCTCCTCTCTTGTTGGAGCCGCGAGGAATCTGGGTGAGGGCGAGCATGTACTTCCACACAGCCTTGGGCTCGGGAAGCTCCTTCAGAAGCTTCTGGCAGTGTCTGCAGGTGAGAAAAGAGGAGAGAACGCAAACTCAGAAAGAACCACGGGCATATCGAACGAAATAGCAAAGATACAAAAGAAAAATGAGATTCCGATCCGGGTTCTCCCGCCTCGCGACTTTTGGAAGCGGCGAATACCCGCCGATTTCTGTCGTTTTCGGCGTTGCTCCAGACTGTATCGGTGGTTGTTGTTGTCATGGACAACGAAAGCTACAATATTTGTCTGGACCTCGTGGAGTGGTTCGAGTCGGTTTGCCAAACGGTGCCCAATTTTGAATTGTCGCGCAGCTGCTTCTATGTCAACGGGAAGACACTTCGCGTCGCCTCACCGGGAGTCCTCCGCGCAAGTGGCAGCGAAGAATCGTTACGATTAGGTGACTTTGCACAATCAGGCGTCCTGCGGGTCGTTTTTGTCTGACCTGAGGAAGTGGATGCAGCTGAACGTCGAGTACTACGCGAACAGTGACGACAACCTCGACCTGAGTACGAGTCTTTCCCTGGTAAGCGAGCTGCTTGAACGGGAGATCGAGAAGGACAAGTACCGATCCTATTTTCACAGCTGGAACAACTGCAGTCTTCATCAACACTGGTACACTGGAGCGAGCTCGTCGCTGGTCGCGAAGCAGAGCATCAAGAGGAAGAAGAGCATCAAAGTGACCGTGTCGAGCGCCGATTCCGAGAAGCCGCCGAAGAAGGTCTCCGTGAAGACCGAGGACGAGGATCTTCCGAAGCGGACGATCCGGCGGACGGCGGTGATAAGCGACAGCGAGGATTCGGAGGACCTGAAGGATGACGACTTCTCCGTCTCCACGGCGCGCGAAAGCGAGTCGAAGAAACACAAACACACAGAACACGCGCAGGAGAGCAAAGCGACGGTGCGCATAAGCAAGTCGGCGTCCGTGAAGGTGCATCCCGTGGTGTCGATCAAGCTGAACACGTCGGACATCAAGCCGAAGGCGGTGCCCACCTCCATCGCATCGGAGGTGGTTCCCGCTGCGGAGGCGGCGCCCGCGCCCAAGTCGCGCCCCATCGGCTCCGGCGACGCGGCGCTGAACAGCCAGCTCCGCGCGATCGTGGAGGAGCTGATGCAGTCGCCCGCGTACGACCTGTTCATCGACCCCGTGCCGCGCTCCTGCGCCGACTACTACCAGCTCATCGAGACGCCCATCTGCTTCCGCGACATCCTCAAGAAGACGCAGAACTGCCGCTACAAGTCGCTGTCCGGGTTCCGCCGCGACTTCTTCACGCTGATCACGAACTGCCTGTACTACAACATGCTGGACGACGTGGACCAGACGAACAACCGCAAGCAGGCGTACTCCCTGCACTCCGCCTTCCTGCGGCGGATCCGCCGTGGACAAGGAGGCGTCGGTGGACGCGGAGGACCTGGTGGAGCTGTCGCGCGTGATGTTCGACATCATCGAGCGCGTGTACAAGGTGCGCGAGAACAACTTCCAGCTGATCCGCTACTTCGCCGTGGACCCGAAGCAGCTGCCCGACTACGACAAGTACGTGAAGAAGCCCATCCTGCTGCGCTCCATCCTCGTGCGTCTTCCTCGCCCCACTCACGCGTAGACGCGTCTGGTGTCCTTCGAGTATTCCACCATGAACAAGGTGGTCGCCGACTTCGAGCTGCTCTTCGACAACTGCGTGAGCTACTGGCGCAAGTACGACGCGCTGCAGGGCCGCGTGTACATCGAGTCCGCCATCACGCTCTCCAACCACGTCACGAAGATCCTCCAGGAGATCATCGCCGCCATGCCCGAGCGCGCGTCCAACACCATCCGCGCCATCGAGCAGCAGAAGGCGGAGCGCAAGGCCAAGCAGATGGAGAAGCGCCGCACCGAGGCCAGGCCCACGCTCATCACGCCCACCATGACCTACGAGGAGGTGCCGCCGCCGCCGCCCGTGGCGCCCATGCTCGCCGCCCCCGTGCCCCTCACGCCCACCACCTACGGGTACGAGACGCAGCCGTACGCCTCGCCACGCCCACTCACGAGTAGAACGACCTGGCACGCGGTGGCGCAGCGCTGTCTGGAGATCCTCAAGACGCGGTCCTTCCCGCACTGGTGCTGGACCATCTTCCTGACGCCCATCGAGCGCCTGGTCGAGCAGCCCGAGTACACGCAGCTCGTCCTGACGCCCATCAGCTGGCAGAACATCGAGGGGCAGCTGGGGAGCTACGA
>ERZ780157.4314-NODE-4314-length-10922-cov-7.374896_pt1 | contig 10922 bp, 8 predicted proteins | sample MGYA00511169_ERZ780157 | MGnify/ENA primary metagenome ERZ780157 (study PRJEB29588, sample SAMEA1965149) | human gut metagenome | biome: human gut; feature: human-associated habitat; material: faeces | place: Denmark | collected 2008/2010 ... | reverse complement strand
CCTGGAAGCTCATGCGGCCGATACGGGCCACAGCATCCAGACTGGTCAGGGCCAGAGCAGAAACACACATCGTCATAAAGACCGTTGCTGCATAAGCGGGAACGCCGAACATCTCAAAGAAACCGGCAACACCACGGCTGAAGATCTGGAACGGGGTGCCTGCAGCGGGGGTGCCGTCCGTAGCAGCGGCAGCACCGGCAACGCACAGGGCCAGAACAGCCAGCAGGCTCTCCAGAATCATTGCGCCATAGCCAACCTTCAGCATATCCTTCTCGTTCTCAACGGTCTTGGAGGAAGTACCGGAGGAGACCAGGCTGTGGAAGCCGGAAACAGCACCACAGGCAACGGTGACGAACAGGATGGGGAACATGGTACCCAGCTTCTCGTTGGTGAAGCCGGTGTAAACGGGCAGATTCATGGTGGGGTGTGCAACGACCAGACCAACCACAGCGCCTGCGATCATGGCAACAAACATGAAGGTGGTCATGTGGTCCCGGGGCTGCTTCAGCAGCCACATGGGAAGCACGGCGGCAAAGAAGATATAAACGAAGGTGATATAGCTCCATGCGGCCTTGCCCAGGATGATGGGCAGATTTGCGCCAATGGCAAAAGACAGCACGATGAAAACGATGCTGATGACGCTTTCCTTCCAGCCGGAGAAGTTGAACTTCTTCTGGATCAGGCCAAAGACCACAGCGAAGACCATGAACATGATGGAGACCATGCCGGCAGCGCCGTTGGTCTGAGCAGCGTCCACCAGAGCGCCGTCCGCGCCATAAGCATTGAAGGTGCCAGCGACCATGTCAGCAAACGCTGCAATCACGATGCCGCAGAACAGCCAGCAGAACAGCAGGAACAGCTTGCGGCCGGTCTTGCCGATATACTTCTCGATCAGCATGCCCATGCTCTTGCCGTCATTCTTGACGGAAGCGTACAGAGCGCCGAAGTCGGTGACGGCACCGAAGAAGATGCCGCCCAGCAGGACCCACAGCAGAACAGGCAGCCAGCCAAAGGCAGCAGCCTGAATGGCACCGGTAACAGGGCCGGCACCTGCAATGGAGCTGAACTGATGTGCAAAAACGGTCCAGCCATTGGTGGGAACGTAATCCCGACCGTCCTCATGGACGACCGCAGGGGTCTTGGCGGTGGGGTCGATGCCCCACTTGTTTGCCAGCCAGCGTCCGTAGAGGGTGTAAGCACCAAACAGACACACGGCTGCGATCAAAACGATGACCAGCGTGTTCATTTCTTTTACCTCTTTCCTTTGCTTTTCATGCGGCAAAGAGGTCACGCTGTGGCTCCTTTGCCTGAAAATTGTGTATACTTTATCCCCATTTTCATAATTTGTCAATATTTTTCGGAGCAGTTCAGAGGATGTGCCAATTCGACAGAAAATCCGGCAAGAAATTTTAGGTGATTTTATTTCACTTGTGAAAAGAAAAAAACTGTTGACGTGCTGAATTGAAAACGATTCACGCAAAAGACTTGACTTTCGCACTTTCGTGTGCTAAAGTGATAACATAATATGATTCTTTCTGTCAGAAGTTCCGGCGTTTGCCGCAGAGGAGACCGCAATGACTGAGAAAAATTCCAGAAAAAACGAGACCGTAGATGCATTGTTCGATGCCATCCTGAGCCTTGAGAGCCGGGAGGAGTGCTATGCTTTTTTTGAGGATCTGTGCACAGTAAAGGAGATCTCCGATATGGCACAACGGCTGGAAGCGGCAAAGCTGCTGCTTGGCGGCCGCACCTATGACCAGATCGTGAAAGAGGTAGAGATCAGCACGGCGACCATCAGCCGGATCAATCGCTGCATCCAATACGGAACCGGCGGTTACCAGAGCGTAATTGAAAAGATCTCTGCACAGGAGAAAAAGCAGTAACGGCTGCACGGCAGGGGACATAGGATGGGGTACACCTTATATAGAAAGGATGAGTCCCCTATGGCAACGATCAATTGTCCCACCACGCTGGAATGTCCGGCCCTGCCCCGTGTTACCCTGAGTCAGGCTGTGATCGATCTGATGGAAAGTATCGCGCTGCAGGAAAGTGCTCTGAGCCACATCCTCTGCGCCGAGAGCCTGAAGATGAAAACCGCACTCGCCATGAACGAGATCGACCTGTGCAAGCTGCTGGAAGTGAACGATTCGGCCACCAACATGGTGCACGCCGTGGCAAATCTGGAGCTGGTGCTGAAGGAAAAGCTGGAGTTTATCTCCAATAACCTCTACTATCCCTCCGCTGATAATGGCGCTGCAGACCAATAAGCCTGCATGATCCCCTGCCTGTCCGCATTCTGGCGGGCAGGCATTTTGCGTTTTAAGGCCAGATTGTGACCGATTTGTATAAAAAGAATAAAAACGATTTGTTGGAATTGCTGAAAGCGCAATTCTGTGCTATACTATACCGTGTGTATGTGTGAAAGAGAGGGAAACGAACTTGCAGCACTATGACGTGATCTTATTTGACGTGGACGGAACCCTGATCGATTCCGCCCCCGGCATCCTGAATACACTGGAAGAAGTTTTTACCAAGATGGGCGTGGATGTCACCCATGTGAACCTGCGGCGCTATCTGGGGCCGCCGCTCCGCAAGAGCTTTGGAGAGCATTTTTCTGACCCTGCAAAAATCGAGGAGGCCACCGAGCTCTATCGGGAGAGTTACCGCGAAAAGGGCAGCCATGAGGGTACGGCCTACCCCGGTGCGGCAGAGATGCTGCGCCGCCTGAAGGAGGCAGGATTTGTGCTCTGCACCGCAACCTCCAAGCCGACTGTGGTCGTGACTCCCATTCTGGAAGAACAGGGACTGGCCCCTTACTTCGATTTCATCGGCGGCGCGTCCATGGATGAGAGCCGGGATACCAAAACGGAAGTGGTGCGCTATGTTCTCACCCAGCCCTGTGTACAGGGCAAGCGGGTGCTGATGGTGGGCGACCGCAACGATGATATGCGCGGTGCTGCTGATTGCGGGCTGGATGCCGCCGGTGCCCTGTATGGCTACGGCAGCAGGGAAGAACTGGAGCCCTTTGGCCCGGTGCTGCTGGCGGAAAGTTGTGAAGAACTGACGGACAAGCTCCTGGCCTGCCGTGCAAACGGTTGAACGATAGGATAAGTGGTGAATATAACATGAATCATAAGAATCAATCGGACAAACAGTCTATGACATCGCTGCAGCGGCAGGCCGTTCTGGTCTGTGTGGTCTGCGCACTGGCGGCTTTGCTGACCGTAGGCATCACCCTGACCCTGCTCAAACGGGGAAAGCCGGAAACGCCCGGCACACCCGCAGACTCCGTGCCGACGGACACCACCGGGGACGGTGAAAGCACAGATCTTGCCAATCACTATCAGATCGATAACACCTCCAGTGCTCTGCTGGCTGAAACAGCGGATGCGGGCACGGAATATCTGGACAGCACCCTGTTTCTGGGAGATTCCAACACCGTGCGTCTGTATAACAACGGCCTGATCTCCTTGCAGCAGTTCTGTGCCAAGGAGGGCATTGGCACCCAGGTGGCCCTGAACGAAGGAATCGTCACCTTTAAGAATGACACAACCCACTACACCATCGCACAGGCAGTGGCAAAAATGAAGCCCCGCCGTGTTGTGATGACCTTTGGTACCAATGACACCGGCATGGAGGTGGCTGATTTTATCAGCAATTATACCGCGCTGGTGCAGGCCATTCAGGAGGCTTACCCCTACACCGATATCATCGTGAACACGGTGCCTCCCATCCCGGAGAATCACTCCAATTACCCCCACATGGATCAGGCCAAGATCGATGATTTTAACATGGCGCTGCTCAACATGTGTGAACAGCTGGGGGTCAGATTTCTGAATACGGCGGAGGTCCTCAAGGGAGAAAATGGCTACGGCCAGCCGGATTACTACACGGATGGTGATATCCACCTCAAGAGCGCTGGTCTCAAGGCTGCGCTGAGCTATCTGCGCACCCACGCCTACCAGACCGAGGATCGCCGCCCGGACACCAATAATATCCCCACCCGCACGCTGGAATATGTATCCAACCCCAGCTCGGCGGTGCAGGCTCCCAGCTCGGAAGAACCCGCTTCTTCCAGCGAGAGCGAAAGCGTCAGCAGCTCTGAGACTGCCAACGTCAAGTTTGAGGCCCGTTATCAGGTGGAAAAGAGCGGCGGCGGCACCCTAAGCTGTGGGAACGAGAGCGGCAAGACCAGCCTGACATACGGCATCACAGATGCATCCCAGTCGCTGACTGTCACGGCCACCCCTGCGGAGGGCCATGTGTTCGTCAAGTGGAGCGACGGCGTGACCAGCAAGACCCGTACCGATACCGGCTTCAAGCAGAATCTGGACGTGACAGCCGTGTTTGCAGCTGCTTCCGTTCACATCTCGGAAGGCAAGGCTTCCGCCGGCTCCTATGTCTTTAAGGCTGCGCTGGAGGGCAAATATGCCAAGAGTGAAAACCTGCATTGGTTCGCCAACGGTCAGGAAGTGAAGGAGGCCGCAGGCCGGACAACGGTCACCGTGTCCGCTTCGGCCATCACCAGCGGCAGCTATAAGATCTATGCGGTGGTCGTGTACAACGACTGCGCCGTGGTCAGCAATGCGCTGACCATTACGGTCAGCCCGGAGCCTGCCTCCAGCTCAAATTCCGGCAGCTCCTCTACTTCTTCCGGCAGTACATCCGCGTCCTCTTCGGAGAGCAGCAAGTCTGAGAGCACGAGCAGCAGTTCTTCCCACAGCACGGCGGAAAGTGAGAGTAAGAGCGAATCCAAGAGCGAGAGCACCTCTTCTTCTCACAGCAGCTCAGAGAGCAAGGCAGAGAGCACTTCGTCCTCCAGCAGCACTGCTTCTGAGAGCAAAACGGAATCCAAAGAGCAGACCAACAGTGAATCGGTCTCCGCTTCGGTTGAAAATGATATTGAGCCCGCAGAGGGGGCTTCCGCTTCCACCGAAGCAGAAGCCAGCCGGTAAACCTTTTTCTGTCTGCCCGCATAGGCTGGGCAGAAGGGAGGGAACCGGATGTTCTGTGAAGAGATCAAGATCCCCGGGCTGCCCGGTGAGGGAACTGTGACCGATGGCAGTGTGGACTGGTATGAGATGGACTGGGAGAATGTGGACAACGGCGTGACCGAGGAGCAGATGCCCAGAAACGTTGACAAACCCTGCACCGCGCAAGATCCGTGCACGGACAATTCCCCGGTGCAGACCGATGATGAAACCTATGAGATAGTTCAGGAATAACCGGAAGCCAGCTCTGCCGGGGCGGGGCTGGCTTCTCGCTGTTCTTTTGATCTGGGAAAAATTCCCCGGTGATCGGGGACAAGCGTCCCGGAAAATGACACAAGCATGAAAGAGGGGTAACGAACCATGGCAAAATACTATTGTGTTCTGTTTGATGCTGATAATACGCTGCTGGATTTTGATGCAGCGGAAAACAAGGCGCTGGCAGACACCCTGCGGGAGTACGGCATTGAGCCGGATGCCGAGACGGTGCAGACCTACCGCACCATCAACGAGGAGCTCTGGCGGCAGCTGGAAAAGGGTCAGATCCGCCGGGACAAGCTGATGGGGGAGCGGTTCACCCGCTTTCTGAAGGCAGTGAATGCCGCAGGCAACGGTGTGGAGATGAACAAATTCTATCTAGATCAGCTCTCTACCCACCCTGACCTGACATCTCCCAACGTGCTGGACGTGCTCCGGGAACTTTCCGAAGTGGCAACATTGGCTGTAGTGACCAATGGCTTTGACCGGGTGCAGAGCCGCCGTGTGCGGGAATCCGGCATTCTGGATTTTGTGGAGGATGTCTTCGTTTCTGAAAAAATGGACAGCGAAAAGCCCAACCGCAAGATTTTTGATGCCGCGCTCCGTGCGCTGGGCGTGGAGAACCGTGAGCACGTGCTGATGGTGGGCGACAGCCTGAGCAGTGATGTGCAGGGCGGTGTGAACGCCGGGCTGGATACCTGCTGGTATAACCCCAACCACGCCGAGAATCCCGGCAAGGTCGTGCCTACCTATGAGATCAGCAGCCTGGAGGAGCTTTATCCGCTGGTGATGGAGCCGGAGGAACTGGCCAATGTGGGCCTGAAGAATCGCCGCCACCAGCTGTAATGCTGTGCGGCCTGTGTGAGAGATTGGAAAACGAACAATGCTGATACATTTGGAAAAGCTGGGCAAGAGCTTTGGCGAGAAGATCGTCCTGCATGATGTCACGGCCAGTGTCGAACGGGAGGACCGCATCGGCATCGTGGGCCAGAACGGCGCAGGCAAAACGACCCTGCTGAAGATCCTGACCGGCGAATATACGGACTACGAGGGTGAGTTCAGTGTGACCCATGGTGTGACGCTGGGTTATCTGGAGCAGAATGCAAAGCTCGACCCTACGTTGGATATCTATGGCGAGATGCGCTCCTGCTTTGCCCATGTGCTGGATGCCATGGCCCAGATGCAGATCCTGGAGCGCAGAATGGCCGCCAGCCCGGAGGATGTCTCTCTGCTGGAGCAGCACGATGCCTTGCAGAACATCATTGATGCCGCTGACGGCTACAATATGGATGTCAACATCAAAAAGGTACTGTCCGGTATGGGGTTTGCACAGGATACCTGGACGAAGAATATTGCTGTGCTTTCAGGCGGTGAGCTGACGCGCCTTCGTCTGGCAAAGCTGCTGCTGGAAAAGCCGGATGTCCTGATTCTGGACGAGCCCACCAACCACTTGGATTTTGCCACCATGGAATGGCTGGAGAATTACCTCAAGGGCTATTCCGGTGCCGTGCTGGTCGTCAGCCATGACCGCTATTTCCTGGACAATATCTGCACCAGGATCTGGGAGGTCTCCTTCCAGACCATGACCACTTATAAGGGCAACTTCTCAGCCTATCTGCCCCAGAAGGAAGCTGCGGATGCCCTGCGCCAGAAGCAGCACGATGCAGATGTAGCACTGGCTGAAAAGCTGCAGGATTATGTAGACCGCAATCTTGTGCGCGCTTCCACCACCAAGATGGCCCAGAGCCGCCGCAAACAGCTGGAAAAGCTGGAGATCACGGAAGCACCAAAGGATGAAACAAACCAGCTCAAGTTCCGCTTTGAGTATGATGTGGAGCCGTGGAACGAGTTGGTGCTGATGAAGAACCTGACCATCAGGATCGGGGAGCGCACCCTGCTGGAACCCTTTACCTACACGGTCTGCCGGGGTCAGCGGCTGGTGATCGCAGGCCCCAACGGTGCGGGCAAATCCACTCTGATGCAGGTGCTGGATGGTAAGCGCCGCCCCTCTGGCGGCATGGTGCGGCTGGGTACGGGAGCCCGACCCAGCATTTTTGCCCAGCAGCAGAACCGTTTGGGACAGGGCCGGGTGATCGATGTCATCTGGAACAAGTATCCCCGGATGACGGAGCTGGAAGTGCGCAGCCATCTGGCAAAGCTGGGTTTCCGGGGTGAGACAGTGTTCAAGCCCTGCGAGGCACTTTCGGGCGGCGAGCTGGCCCGCCTGCGCTTTGCTGAGATCGTGCTGGAGCGGCCCAATCTGCTGTTTCTGGACGAGCCCACCAACCACCTGGACATCTACACCCGCGAGAACCTGACCGAAGCCCTGATGGCATACACTGGGACCCTGCTCATGGTCACCCATGACCGCCATCTGATGAACAGTCTGGGCTGTCCCATCCTCTATCTGGAAGATGGAAAAGCCACCCTGTATCCGAGCTACGATGCCCTGATGGGCCGTGCCGCTCCTGCAGCTGCCCCAGAAAAAGCCGGGGATCAGCCCGCCAAGGCCGGTTACGGCAAAGAGCAGCGCCGCCGCCGCGCGGAGCTGCGGGCCAAGATCAAGGCTTGCGAGGATGAAATGGAATCCTGCGGGGCAAGGGAAGTGGAGCTTGACAATGAGATCAACTCCCCGGAGGTCTACAATGACCCCGATCTGCTCCGCCAAAAGAGCGATGAGCTCAGTGATTTGCGCTTCCATCAGGAGGAGCTGTTTGCTGCCTGGGAAAAGGCAATGGAAGAGCAGGAGCAGTACGAACAGGCTGCTGGTGAAGAATAATCTGCTGCAAAGGAGAACAATGATGCCCTATAACCGCCGCAATTACAACAAAACGCACAGCATCGCCCTTTCAGGTCTGCTGTTTGCTCTGGCGATGGCGCTTTCCTTCATCGAGGGCACATTGGTCATCCCCGGGCTTTTGCCAGGCATGAAGCTGGGTCTGGCGAATATTGTGGTGATGTATGCCCTGTTCTTCATGGGGCCAAAACAGGCCCTTGTGCTGGATGTGCTGAAGGCGTTCTTCGTCTTTCTGGTCTCCGGCTGGACGGCAGGTTTTCTTTCCCTCTGCGGCGGCCTGCTCTCACTGCTGGTGATGTGGCTGCTCTACTATCACTGCCCGCTGCGGCCTACCTGGTTCATCCTGTCGGTCTGCGGCGCGCTGGCCCACAACATCGGCCAGCTGCTGGGAGCCAGTGTCATCCTTTCCACAGCAGTGTCCCTTTACTATGCACCGATTATGCTGGTGCTGGGTCTTGTGATGGGAATGCTCACCAGTGTCACCCTGCGGGCCATGCTGCCTGCGCTGGGACGGCTGGGTTATAATATCCAGGAAAACCGCAAAGGATAAGCTGCCCGGTTGCAACCGGGGCTGGAATCCGATATAATAAATCAAATCTGAATTTTTACCCAACAAAAAAACTGCCCACGGGATAGCGCACTTTGGCGCGGGGCAGCTGGGAGGTATGAGTTTATGTCTGAAAAAGTGACTGTCAAGGTGGAGCGCAATATCCTCCATCTTCCCGCCATTGCCCTGCGTGGGCTGGTGGTGTTCCCCAACAACCTGCTGCATTTTGAGGTAGGTCGTGACAAGAGCATTGCCGCTGTGGAATGGGCCGTGCGGAATAAATCCGAGGTGTTCCTCATTGCGCAGAAGGATATGAAGGCTGAGGACCCCAAGGCAGAGGAGATGTACCAGTACGGCGTTGTGGCCGAGATCAAGCAGGTCATGCGTGTTTCGGATGATCTGGTGCGCATTCTGGTGGAGGGCAAGTTCCGCGCCAAGCGCACCGAGCTGGATACCGAAGGCAGTTTCCTGCTGGCATCGGTGCGGCCGGCTCCTGTGCGCCCCATCAAGGCAGAGGAAGAGACCGAGGCGGAAGCCCTGCTCCGCAACGTGAAAACGAGCTTCGACGCGGTGCTTTCCATGAATCCCCGCATCAGCAAGGACGTGGTGTTTGCTGTTACCTCGAATAACGACCCCGCCTTCCTGTGCGAGTACATCCCTGCCAATCTGCTCTTCCGCTTTGAGGATAAGCAGGCTGTGATGGAGGAAAGCACCCTCATCGGCCGTCTGCGCCTGCTGGTGGAACGCCTGCATCGGGAGCGCCGGATGCTGGAGATCGACAAGGAGATCGCCCAGAAAGTGGACGAGGCCATGGATAAGAACCAGCGTGATTACTACCTGCATGAGCAGATGCACATGATCAGCCAGGAGCTGGGCGAGGACGATGATACCACGGCAGAGGCCGAGGAGTACCGCCGCAGGATCCAGGAGCTGCATCTGGACGAGGAGCGGGAGAAGAAACTGCTCAAGGAAGTGGACCGCCTTGCCAAGATGCAGAGCAGCAACCAGGAGGGAACGGTCATCCGCACCTATCTGGATACCTGCCTGGATCTGCCCTGGAACAGCTTTACCGAGGACGACCTCGATATCGCCAAGGCACAGCGCATCCTTGACCGCGACCACTACGGCCTGAAGAAGGTCAAGGACCGCATTCTTGAGGTGTTGGCTGTCCGCAAGCTGGCTCCGGATGTCAAGGGTCAGATCATCTGCCTGGTCGGCCCTCCGGGTGTCGGCAAGACCAGCATTGCCCGCTCCATTGCCGAGAGCCTGAACCGCAAGTATGTGCGCATCAGCCTGGGTGGTGTGCGGGATGAGGCAGAGATCCGCGGCCACCGCCGCACCTATATCGGGGCCATGCCCGGCAAGATCATCAACGCCATGATTTCCGCCAAGAGCTCCAACCCCCTGATGCTGCTGGACGAGATCGATAAGCTGGCGGGCGATTTCCGGGGTGACCCGGCCGCCGCCCTGCTGGAAGCTCTTGATCCCGAGCAGAACACCACCTTTAATGATCACTTTATCGATATGCCGTTTGATCTGAGCCATGTGCTTTTTATCACCACGGCAAATGATCTGAGCGCCATTCCCGGCCCTCTGCGTGACCGCATGGATGTCATTGAGCTGCCCAGTTATACCCGGGTGGAGAAATACAACATTGCCCGCAAGCATCTGGTGCCCAAGCAGCTCAAGGCCTGCGGTCTGGCCGGGAAGGTCACCTTCTCCCAGAGCGCGCTCTACGGCATCATTGACGGCTACACCCGTGAGGCCGGTGTCCGCACCCTGGAGCGTACCATCACCAGTGTCCTGCGCAAGTGCGCCCGCAAGATCGCGTCCGGTGAGGCGGAAAACGTTTCTGTGACCGGCAGCAGCCTGGAAGAGCTGCTGGGCCCCCGCTTCGTCAAGCCCGATTTCCTCAACCGGACCAATGCCATTGGCATTGCCAACGGTCTGGCCTGGACCAGCATCGGCGGCGAGACTCTGCCCATCGAGGTGCAGGTCATGGACAATGGCAGCGGCAAGATCACCGTCACCGGTTCGCTGGGCGACGTGATGAAGGAAAGTGCCCAGCTGGCCATTACCTATGTCCGTGTCCACGCCGAAGAATACGGCATCGACCCTGAGCGGCTGAAGAAATGCGATCTGCACATCCATGCCCCCGAGGGTGCCGTGCCCAAGGACGGCCCCAGCGCCGGTGTTACTCTGACCACGGCTCTGGTGTCCTGCCTGTCCGGCATTCCGGTGCGCGGTGATGTTGCCATGACCGGCGAGATCACCCTGCACGGCAATGTGCTGCCCATCGGCGGCCTGCGGGAAAAGAGCATGGCAGCCTACC
>ERZ780157.4312-NODE-4312-length-10927-cov-2.383830_pt1 | contig 10927 bp, 16 predicted proteins | sample MGYA00511169_ERZ780157 | MGnify/ENA primary metagenome ERZ780157 (study PRJEB29588, sample SAMEA1965149) | human gut metagenome | biome: human gut; feature: human-associated habitat; material: faeces | place: Denmark | collected 2008/2010 ... | reverse complement strand
GTATCCCCACCGCATGCCCGGAGGCAGCCATCCGCCGCAGCAGTTCGCCGTTGGATTCCAGGAAGTCCGGCGTACAGTAGAAGGTGGCCCAGCCGTTAGCACGGTCCAAGGCGTCCAGCAGCCCGGAGGTCCGCTGATCCGCTTCCAGACACAGATGGATTCTGGCCCCCCGCGTCGGTGCGGAGGGTGTAACCGGTACATTGGGCGTGGTACTGGACGTGGCATCCCTGTTATACGCGTTGTAGCGCTCTTCCATATTGTAGGTCGCCGCATTGGCAAAATCCTTGGCGCTCATGCCGAAATCCGGAGACCGCAGCCACACCAGATAGCCGTTGGTCACATCTGTCACGGAATATTGCAGGCCGAAAAAGTTTGCGACGGTAGACGCCGGGACAAACACCAGTCCGCCGGACTGAATGACGCCGGGGGTGAACAGACTGCCGCTGCTGTCCTGCGCCGTACCCTTGGTCCAGTCAAACAGCATGGCCCGGCGGTCCTTTTCCAGCACCGTCATTTTTTTTGCGGTATTGTTGATGACAGAGATCCCCAGATTGGTGAATACAGAGGCCGGTACATACAGATAGCCGTTGGCCCAGAAGGGCATGGTGGCATCCGTCACCGGCAGAACGCTTTCCTCTGCCGCCACGAAATACACACTGCCCGCCGCTTTGGCCGGAAAAGCCAATTGAAACAGCAGCAAGCAGCACAGCAGACCCATGGCCCATCGCTTTTTCATCAGCAGTTCCCCTTTGCGGCAGTTTTTAATAAAATATTTTACCACATTTGCTTCTGTCTTGTAAAGTCCGTGACTCAGCCGGTGAAGACCTCCACTGTCACGCCGGTATAGTAGTGGGTCAGGATGGTCTGATAGTCCGCGCCGCTCTCCGCCATGGCGTCCGCGCCGTATTGACTGAGGCCCACGCCGTGGCCGTAGCCGGTGACGTAAAACACAAAATTGCCGTCCTGCAATTCCCATTCAAAGCAGGCGGAACGCAGCCCCAGCGCAGCGCGCACCGTACCGCCCCGGACCGTCACGCCCCCCACCTCCACCGTCTCCACGCTGCCGGCGCTGTCCCGGATAGGATCTTTCAGCCAGCTTTTCTTGTCCCCGGAGAGATCGGCAGAGGGGATCTTCGCCAGCAGCTTTTCCTTCAGCGCCGCCGGGGTAAAGTCTACGCGGCTGTAATAATTGGGGATGGTCTCCTTGGCTTCGGGGGAACCCACCGGCTTCAGGTAGGGCAGATCGTTCTGCCACACCTGCCCCGCAGCCCGGGTCAGCCCCGCAGAACTGGAATGGAACACCGCCAGAATCGGAACGCCGCCGTAAAGGATGGCCTCCCCATCGGTAGACGTCACCGCATCACGGACCTTTTTCTCATAAGCGTCCGCCTGTGCCCCCCAGTTGGCCGGGGCCTGCTCCATGGCGATATACGCCTGACAGCAGGTAGAGTCCGTGCAGATGTCCGCCGTGTCCCCGTGGTTGCTGCCGGCTGTCAGCTTGTAAAGGGTATAGGTACGGGCTGCCACCGCCTGAGCCTTCAGCGCCTCCTCTGCAAAGGACGCCGGCATCTCCGCCGCCGTGACGCCCACCAGATAGTCCGCCAGCGTCATTTCCCGCACAGTCTCTCCGTCCAGCACCCGCAGGGTCCGGTCCGCGTCATAAGCAGCCTTTACCGCAGGCTGGACCGGAGCCGTCTGCTCCGTCCGGGGTAATTCCGTATACTCCGGTACCTCCGCCGGTTCCCGGGCTACGGCCAAGGGCAGCAGAAACAGCCCCAGCAGCGCCGCCACCGAGGTCAAAGCCGTATTTTTCCAAAGCTGCATAGTGATTCCTCCTTTGCTTGTCCAATCTATGCGGCCATCAACAGAAACATGTGCCCCGGCGCAACGTTCTGCACACAAAAACCGGCAGACGTTCCACACGTCTGCCGGTTTTTCAAGGAAACCAATTATTTTTACTGTATGATTGCTGATACGGTATCCGCAGTCCCGTGCCGCCGCTCACTCCGCCATCAGGCTGTCATTTTCCATGATGAAGGGCCGGGTGGTATCCTGTCCCCAGGAGGTATCGTACTTTGCCATCAGATAATCGCGCAGTTCCGCCCGATTTTGTAACTTTACCAGCCGGTACGGTTCCTGGAAGGCAACCTTCTCGACCAGACAGAAACTCCCGTCCTCCACAGGCAGCAGCACCCCAACATGCCCCACAAACAGCGTATTCTCCGTGTCCGAGAACCTGTCATGCAGGACAACGGAGATCAGCCGGGCGGGGCTGTCCGAGAATGCGACGCCCCGGGCGGCCCAGCCCGCCTGAAGCGTCTGGGCCTGCTCGTCCACATCCGTACTGTCTGCGGTGGGCACCGGCGCAAACAGCGCGCAGAATTTGGCAGTGCTGTCTCCGCAGAGAACGGCGGGATCTTCGGTCAGCGTTTCCAAATCCAGAAAAAGCGTATCCTCTCCCTGAGTCTTCGGCTGATCCGCTCCGACGGTGACGAACTCACCGAACAGGCTGAATGCCGTAATGCGGCAGTTATAGCCGGGGAAGTCACCGTTTTTCTCCGCCCACAGATCCTGCATCTCATAGGGATCGTACTTGGTGTCGGTGGGGACAGCGCGCTCAAAGCCGTTCGTCAGCCATTCACTCTTAACACTGGCGTTGAACTGGTCCACCCGGTCAAAAAGGCCGCGGATCCGGGTCTCGTCTATGCCCGCGTCCTCAAGCAGCCGGGAGAGCAGAGCACGGGAATCCTCGTCCGTCAGATTGGCGTATTCGACAGGTTTCTGCGTCGGCTGCGGGACGTCCGGCTCTGTTTTTCCGCCGCAGCCGGCAAGGGAGGCAAGGATGAGGCTGACAGCCGCAAGGATCGCCAGCAGATGGTTTTTCCGATTCATAAATTACGTTACCTTTCCTGTGTTCGTCCATTCTGCGGCGCAGAACAGATCGCATCATATGTCTTTATACTATACACATATTGGCGAAAAATATCTATACAGAATTCCATGGGCCACCTTGACCGCTGCGGTTTCCTCCTGTTTTCCCATAAGATCTGCCGCATACGGACAGCGCATACCGCAAACGAAATGTGCATGAAGTTTTCGTGCACCATTTCCGGTTGCCCCGCAGGGGCGAGGAAATGGCACATTTCTTATTTTGCTACACTTTTGCATAGCAAAAAAGGAACACCACCCTGACGGATGGTGTTTCTATTTGGTGCCGGTGGTGGGACTCGAACCCGACACGGAATGGTCAAATATGTTGATTTTTCAGTGTATGTTCCTCGTTGTTAGCATTTTCATTAGCGTTTTCTTCCCTTTTCTTGGAATAGAAATCCGCCATGGCGGTCTGATATCGGGTGATATCGCTCTGCGCGATGTGAGTGTAGATCTTGTGCATGGTTCCCGGATCGGACCAGCCGCCGATCTCCATGGCGATCTTTTCCGGCACCTGCAGGTGATATGCCAGGGAGGCAAAGCTGTGCCGAAGCCCATGCACGGTCACATCCGTAATCTTTGCCCTCTGGCAGGCCTTGTGGACCTCCACTCGCAGCGTGTCCTGGTCATAGTCCATAATCGGACCGGACGGCTTACGCAGGCGCTCAATGGCCTCTGAGAGCTCCGGAATGAGGATAGGGACGCTGCGGGTACTGGTTCGGTTCTTGTTTTGTTTCTTTCGCACCCAGGCAGTATCGTAACCACGAACGACTGCACCGGAGACTTTGATAAACGTCGGATTTTTCGGGATGTTTTCCCATTTGAGCGCGGAGATCTCCGAGATCCGCAGCGAAGACAGCGCCAGGATCGCCGCCACAGCCACGCGGCTGCCTTTGATGGCATCCACGAACTTCGGAATCTCATCGGCTGTCAGAAAGGCCGTATCCGCCGGAGGAACCGATGGGAGTGTGAGTCCATTCATTGGGATCTCGTGCCCTGTCTGCTGGCGGATGACCGTGCGCAGGAACTTAAATGCGTTGACAACGGTTTTAGGACTGGCCAGGGCCATCTCTGCGTTGATGAGGCCCTGCCACTCGCTGTCCTGGATGCTGTCCACAGGCCGCTGCATGACGGTTTGGAAGCGGTGTTTCTGGATGGCCCGGTATCCACGGATGGTGGATGGCGACAACGTGCGGCTCTTGCGCTTGATATATTCGTCAATGGAGACGGTCAGCGTTGGTTCCTGTTCTGGCTCCTCCGGCTTTTCAGGTAGCCGCTTTCTTGCCAACCATTCTGCTTTGATGGCGGCCGCCTCCCTGGTGCAGTCTTTAGCAGTTGCGGCAGTGACGGGGATGCTCTCGCCGCCGAGGCGGAGCTGGATAAACCAATTCCCGGATGGCAGCTTCCGTGGCTTTGGTGTTTTCAAGGGCATCCCTCCTCACCATAAAACGTTTGTTCGGTTTCTGTTTATATAGAAAAGCCACCCGCTGGGGCGGTTTTTATTGCGTTTTTTCGACAGGTATGCTATGGTTATATCCGGCACTGCCAGTAACGGTAGGCGGTTGGCCCCCGGACAGGGGGCAGCTTCTTGCCCCCTGATCTTATGAAAGGGGGGCTGCCCAATGGTTACATATTCCGATCTCATCCAGACCGGCATCTTAGTCGTTGGCATTATCGGCCTCTTTATTGCGGCCAATAAAAAGAAGTAACCGCCCGGCTCCTCAACCAGCGGTTACTTCCTTTTGAGTAATTAAGCTATGGGGGCTGACCGTCTACCGGCAGTGCCCTTTTCTATTTTCAGTATAACCGCCAAATATGAATTTGTCAAGCCGCCCGCTGGGGCGGTTTTTCTGTCAATCCGGGCGAATGCGGTAATAAGCGAAAGAATCCGTTTCATTTCAGGGAATTATTCCAACTATCATAATTTAGTTATCTCTGATAGCATTAAGGCAGCAGCATTGACCTTTGGAATATGATTGGAGGTACTTATGAGCACTCAGACCACTCGCACCGTGTCCGATTCGGACCGCGACTACGCGCTGGACCTGTTTGCATCTCTGTCCCCTGCGGATCAGGCGGAGATCATTGCTCTTGCCGTTTCCGCTTTAACATCTCCGCAATGATCTCGGTCTGCGCCTGCGGAAATAGCTGGGCAAATATCCGGGCAAATTCCTGCGTCAGTCCGCCTCCTTTTGGAGGCGGTTTTTGTTGCGTTTTTTCGACAAGTATGCTATGGTTATATCCGGCGCTGCCAGTAAAACGGTAGGCGGTTGGCCCTCGGACAGGGGGCAGCTTCTTGCCCTCTGATCTTACGAAAGGGGGGCTGCCCAATGGTTACATACTCGGACTTGTTCCAGTTTTGTATTCTCATCGTTGGCATTTGCGGCCTGTTCATTCAGGTATACAAAAAGAAGTGACCGCCGGCACCCTGACAAGTACGGCGATCACTTCAAAGCACTTATAAAGGGCTGACCGTCTACCGGCAGCGCCCTCGTTCTGCTTTCAGTATAGCCGCCTCATATGAATTTGTCAAGCCGCCCGCTGGGGCGGTTTTCTTGTTAAGCTGGGGTAACCATGAACACAAGAGAACCGCTTTGCATCATATACATAAATTCCGCAAGATCGGTCGAGCTCATAGCAAAGGTATCTTCTGACCCGCCCATATTCAGCTCTGCGTCTACTCGCTCAGCCTCATCACCAGCCAATCCACCCTCTAAACAACCGATCAGATACCACACATTGTTGAGTGTCTGGCTGTCAATTTCTGATCCGATAGTTAAGACCGTAAAGTTTAAAACGTGCTGCGTACTATCGCTTGCGTAGATGCAGAGAGATGCCCCGGAACCGAGCGAAAATGTATATGCAGTATGTTTTCCCATTTCAGTGGTATCATCTGTAGATACTTTTGGATCCTGAAGGACAATCCCGACGGCTTCCAGGGAATCATTCAAGGTCTCTACGGTTTTTCCGTATTCAAGGGGGAACGTCTTGACTTCTTCCGCAGAAACCTCACTCGATGGGGTATCGTTCGGATTGGAAGGCTCTGCTGCCGTCTCAGTTTCTTCAATTTCCGGCTTACTATCAGCCGTATTGTTGTCAACTTGGCCGCAGGCTACCGTGGACAGCAGCATTAAAGTGGCAAGGATAATCGAAACTGCTTTATTCATACGATCCTCCGTGTTGAAGTTAATCCACTTACATAATTTAGTTATCTCTGATAGCGTTAAGGCCGCAGCTTTTGGCCTTCGGAATATGATTGGAGGTACTTATGAGCAATCAGACCACTCGCCCCGTGTCCGAATCGGACACCGCCTACGCGCTTGACCTGTTTGCATCCCTGTCCCCCGCAGATCAGGCGGAGATCATTGCTCTCGCCGCTGCCGCTTTAGCATCTCCGCAATGATCTCATTTTGCGCCTGCGGAGATAGCTGATCGAAAATCCGGGCAAATTCCTGCGTCAGTCCGGCTCCTTCGGGAGCCGGGCTTTCTTCTTTCCCGGTCAGGATATACTCCGCCGTGGTGCCCAGCGCTGCCGTGATCTGCGGCAGATACTTGGTGTAGGACTTGGACGTCCTCTTTCTCCATGCGCTGACAAGCTGCGGAAGCACGCCAATTTCGGCGGCAAAATCTTTTTGCTCTTTATACTTTGCGTCAATCAAGGCAAAAAGGCGGTCGACTGCATCCATTGGAATCACCCCCAGCAAAATATACAATCAACGTTTTGTTTATTGGTGAGACTCTACAAAAATTCACAAACAATAAAACAGTGCTTGAAAACAATGAAATATTGATTTATAACTATGCTTGTAAAGCATAAACAAAACCGACAAAGGAAGCGGATTTTTTATATGCGTTTTCCGAGTATGCGTTAAAACCGCTCGTTTTCCTTTTCGGCTTCCTTTTCGGTGGCCCGGCTCAAATCGTCCAGCGTTTCGGCGCTGACCGGTTTTGGCTTTTTTACGACCCTGCCGCCCCGTGCGGCGATGGCTGTGTCATCATCGAGACCGAGAGCAAGTCGCACCATTGCGCGGCTTTTTTCATCTGATTGGTCGAACCGCATAGCGACTTCTAATGATTCATCAGAAAGAGAATCCAGTATATGCTCGAGAAGGCAAGAAATCGCATAGCTTTTCCCGCTCCCCGTTGCCATGTGGATATAAGAGTTTTCTTTTGACGGTTCTCCAATAAGGTCTGCGGTGCTAACTCCAAAGTAGTCCGCCAGTTTACGGAGAGTTGCGTCTGTTGGCTTTTTTCCGTTTTTCCATCTTGTCGCAGCTGATTTATCAATACCAGCTTCTGATAGCGCAGCAGACGGAGTTTTCCCCTTCAAATTGCAGGCTTTTATGAAGTTGTCATAAAACACAGTTCATCACCTCTTTGGTTGTGCGTGTTGTACAAAAGTTGCAAAAGTTGAATTGTGCGCTTGACAGTTGTGAGAGTTGTGGATTATAACTATGCTTGTAAAGCATAGGCAAAACCAAAAAGAAAGGAGAACAGCATGGACTGGTTACCGAGTTTCGCAGCTGGATACATCGTTACAGTCGTTGTACTCAAGATCTTGGCATATATCATTGTTACGTTTTGTCCTCTTATTGTGACAATAATCTTTACCGTAATAATGGTCATTGCCGCCGTAGTTGGCCTTATCCTGCTTTTTTGGACACTTACGCGGTAATAAGCAACGGTAAAACTCACATTATCCGCAGGTCGTGATACAGCAGGTCTTGAAGCTCTTCATATTTTTCCGCGAGATTTGGAGTTTCTTTCCCTTGGGCACGAAAAGTAGCAAGCGTGTATAGCTCTTTGAGTTTTTCGCGGATTACAGTTGGCGCATGCAATGCGGCCACAGCGTATGCGGAGGAAAAGTGAATACTTTCTTCCATCTCTTCCCCGGTAATATCATTTGGGTTTGCTCGCTTGCCTTTTTCCGCAGTGAGCAGGAATTTGTGGTATTCACTCAAAAAGGCGCTGTATGCCTCCCTCTTTTCTTGGTGTCGAAGCCGTTTGCTTTCGAATTCCATCTGCTTTATGGCAGAGTGGTTTGAAATGGAGCCGCCAATGATTACGCCAAGCAGAGGTAAGACTACATTCAAAATTGCGAGGAAAAAGGACTTCATGAGCTTCCTCCCTGTTTTGCTGTTTTCTTTTTGCATGTGCTTATGCTTGCTTCGCATTTTACCACAACACAAATCTTTTGACAAGGAGGTGAAGCTGTTTGAACCGTATTCGACAGCTGCGGGAGGAAAAGGGCATGACCCAGCAGCAACTGGCGGATGCCCTGGGCGTCAATCAGAGCACCGTGGATCGGTACGAAAAGGGCATCATTGAGCTACGGCTGACCATGGCCATGCGGATCATCTCCGTACTGGGCTGCACCATGAGCCAGTTGACCGGACAGGACATCGCGTGAGGAAAGGAGGATGAACCATGCCGAGAGTAAAGCTGGGGACGCCGACACCGGCCCAGCAGCGGGCCGTGATGAACAAGGTCATCAAGAAGGCCATGGTGGACTGCGACATCGAGGACTACACGGCCCTTGGCCTGCGGATGGGCATGAGCCGACAGGCCATCAGCCGACGGATGAACGACGGAGGGTGGAAAGACGAGGAGCTGTGGAAGCTGGTGCGGGTTCTGAAGCTGTCGGCGGAACAGCTGGCGGCGATGCTGGGCGCATTGCCATGGCCGGCTGCCTGAGTTCACCATAACACAAGAAGGAGGAATTTACCATGCTGACAAACGGACCGAATATTTACCAGGCGGCCCGGAAAGAGAGCTGTCTGACTCAGGAACAGGCCGCAGAGCGGCTGGAGGTCTCGGAGACCACCGTCAAGGCCTGGGAACAGGGCACGCGGGTACCGGACAACGAGACGGTGGCCAAGATGGTGGAGGTGTATCACCTGCCCTGGCTGGCACTGGAGCACCTGAAACAGGCGGGCGGCGTCCTGGGCGTGCTGCCGGAGGTGAACGTGCAGAGCCTCCCGACGGCGGCAATCACGCTAATCAACCGGGTGCTGGACTTTGCGGAGCGCCACCGGGACCGGCAACTGCTTCGCATCGCGGAGGACGGCATCATCGACGAGAAAGAGCGACCGGACTTCGACGCCATATGCCGGGACCTGGACGGCATCGTGGGCGCGGCGCTTCAGGTGAAGTACACGTCGGACGCGCCGCCGAAGACAAAAAAAGAACGCCCCGAGGCGGCAACCTCAGAGCGTTCGGTTCAGGGACTTGCATCCAAGAACGATAGCAAAATTATTATACCACATCCGACACGGATTGCAAGCCCCACTTTGAGCCGGGAGGGAGGCGTCTCTCGATGAACGGCTGGGAATTGTTTTTTACCGTGCTGGGCGTGAGCAGGATCGTGTCCTTGCTCTTCCGCCTGGTGGATGTTATTGAGAGAGGGTGAGCGGATGGCGGAAAGCAAGATCCGCGTCAAGCATACACAGCCATTTACCACAGTTTTCAATTCAGTCCTCCGGGATCAGCGACTTTCTTTGAAAACGCTGGGGCTATATGTCATCATGCAGTCCTTCCCGGATGACTGGGAGTACAGCATCAGTGGTCTGGCGGCCCGCTGCCGCATCGGCCGGGATGCCATCCGCAAGTGCTTGAAAGAGCTTGAGGAAGCGGGGTATTTGCTCAAGGAACAGGGCCATCAGGAGAACGGCAAATTTGCCTGTAATACTTACGTTTTGCAGGATGAAGCCCCACCGTGTACTGAAAAACCGTATACGGTAAAACCGTCGACGGTAAAACCGTTGACGGAAAATCAGCCACAAGTAAAGAAACACTTAAGTAAAGACTATAGTAATGATCCCCCTATGCCGGATGTGCCAGGCGGCGATATCCGGTATGCATCCCTGAACTACGGACCCCTGGAAGAATTCGTGGAAATGAGCCGCCAGCGGGCGGCGGGAGGAAAAAAGAATGGAGAATGACCTCATGAAGGGCCTGGACCTGAAATATGGACTGGTCCAGAAGTCCGAAGCATCCCCTGCAGACCTGCGGAAGATCAACGTGCAGACACTGACGGAGCTGAAGGCCGAGGACGTATTTGTATTCCGGGTGGCGGCCTGCAACGACCAGCCGGACCGAGACAATGAGAAATTCACCCTGGAGTGCCTGCGCGGCCTTGCCAAGCTGTATGTGGGCAAGACCATGATCATGGACCACAACTGGCGCGCAGCCAGCCAGATGGCCCGCATCTATGATGCGGGCGTGGAATCACTGGACGGCGTCAACTGTCTGGTTCTGCGGGCTTATATGGTACGTAACGACCAGACGGCACCGACCATCACAGCCATCGAGGGCGGAATCCTGCGGGAGGTTTCCGTTGGCTGCCGGACGGCAAAGGCCACCTGCAACATCTGCGGCGTCAACAAGCGGGAGCGGTGGTGTGAACACTATCCCGGCAGGGTCTACAACGGCACGAAGTGCATTGTCCAGCTGGATGATCCCACGGACGCCTACGAATGTTCCTTCTGCGCGGTCCCGTCACAGCCGGGAGCCGGCGTTGTAAAAGCCTACGGCGGAGAGGATAACAAACCCGCACCGCCTGACCCGAAAGACGACCCCGAAGTTTGGAAAGCTCTGGCGCTGATCGCGCTGGAAGAAAAATATTAACGGAGGTACCAACATGACTTTCAAGGAGAAGATCTACGATCTGAAGAACAAGAAGCAGGAACAGCTGGACAAGGCAAAGAACCTGGTGCTGGAGGACAAGCTGGACAGCGAGGAGTACAAGACCGCAATGGCGGAAGCGGACAAGCTGGGCAGCCAGATCAAGGCTCTGGAGGACATCGCGGCGCAGGAAGATCCCGCCGTCAACCCCGGCGAGGACCCCACCGTGAAGGGCCTGCAGGGCCTGGCTGGCCAGGGTGCGCAGCGCAAGCCCGAGGGCGAGGAACAGCCTGAGAACTCCATCAAGGCATTCGCGGACGCGGCCCGCGCCGGCTTCCCCACCGTGAAGGGCGCCGGTGACATGGCACAGGAA
>ERZ780157.4310-NODE-4310-length-10935-cov-4.947335_pt1 | contig 10935 bp, 8 predicted proteins | sample MGYA00511169_ERZ780157 | MGnify/ENA primary metagenome ERZ780157 (study PRJEB29588, sample SAMEA1965149) | human gut metagenome | biome: human gut; feature: human-associated habitat; material: faeces | place: Denmark | collected 2008/2010 ... | reverse complement strand
CTTTTGCAAAAGCGCCTCTCCCATCCCCCTGCAATCTCCCCTTCCTCAATTCACACCCGTGGAGCCGAAGCCGCCTGTGCCGCGAGAGGTTTCGTCGAGCGAGTCGACGGGGAGAAAGGCGGCGGCGAGGACGGGCAGGAACATCATCTGTGCGATGCGGTCACCGCGACGGACCTCAAAGGGCTCGGAGCCGCGGTTGATGAGGCAGACCTGAATTTCGCCGCGGTAGTCGCTGTCGATCACGCCGATGCCGTTTGCGAGCGAAACACCCTTTTTCACGCCGAGACCGCTTCGACCCGCGATCACGGCGACCACGTCGGTCGATTCGGGCGAGATCGAGAGTCCCGTTGGGATGAGCGAGCGCTCACCGGGGGCAATGGTGAGGACGGTGCCCTCGTCGAGAGCGGCACGCAGATCGACGGCGGCAGAGCCGGCGGTTGCGTATTCGGGCGCGGACATGCCACGCGAGAGCTTGATTTTGACGTTCAGATTCATGGTTGTTCGGTTCCTTTCAGAAGTTCTCTCGCCTCGGGGACGAGGGCAAGCTTGTTTCCGTGGTCAATGACGTAGTTGAGATGGACGCGCGCCTGCTCGGGCTCGTTTTTGAGCAGCAGGACCTGCGCGCGGGTGAATGCCCGGCACACGCGTTGATTTTCATTGGTGGCGGACATCCGATCGAGGAGCTGCAGAGCGCGGTCGAGATCGGTGCGGTTGCGAATGCACGCCTGTGCGTGCAAAAGATCCATCGAGATGCGAAAAGCTTTTTGATATTTCGGCTTGAGCGTTCGGTAAAGCTGTGCCGCCGTTTGGTAGTGGCGCTCGGCGTCCTCATTTTGCCCGAGATTGTCATAAACGCTTGAGAGATTATTGTAGTAAACGAATTTCAGATAGGGGGGAGCGGTGGGAGATTGGTCGAGATTGACGGCGTTGAGCCCGTCACGCGCCTTCTCATAGAGCCCGAGTGCACTCTGCATGGTGTAGTAGTTGATCAGGAGCAGCATCCGATAGACGTCGTCCTTTGCGGTGGCGAGCTGACGCTCTGCCTCGCGCATGGTGGGCTCGGGGTCGCAGAGCGCCTGAAAATGGTGGACTGTGGAGTTGAGGCACAGGCTTCGGGCAATCGACACAAAAATGCTCGATATCAGAAGCAGGATGACGTTCAGGACCAGATAGGATAGCCATTCTGCACGTTGCAGGGCGAGCACGCAGGAGAACAATGCGCAAAAGGGGAGCGCGAGCAGCAGCTTTGAGAGCGATTCGTGCTCGGTGATCCAACGGAGAATGCGATATTTCATCGTGCGTTTCCGTGACAACCTACGTGCGGTTGCGTCCTTTCTTGTGTGATGGAGTGTGGGGATTTGTCGATTTTGATATGCAGGCAGCCTTCTTGCTTTGGGCAATATATGGTCCCTACGGCTGCGAACAGATCAACGCTCCCAAAATGACTCCCTCTTAAAAGTTTTTGAAGAGGGGGTGCGGGGGAGAAACTTTTTTCAAAAAGTTTCTCCCCCGCATAAATCATTCTTTTCCCATCAATGAATAGCGGTGCCTTCGGGGACGGAGTCGTCGACGAAGATGATCTGGCAGCCGCAAGCGTTGTTGGTTGCGGCGAGGAGCATACCGTTGGAATTGACGTTACAGATACGGTTGGGCTTGAGGTTGGCAATGACGATGATCTTTCTGCCAACGAGCTGCTCGGGGGAATATTCCTCCTTGATCGAGGACATAATCACGCGCTCGGCGATGCCGTCGAACAGGGTGAGCTTGAGGCAGGAATGCGACTTGCGCACGCCCTCTGCCTTGAGAATCTTGCAAACGCGGAGGTCGAGCTTGGCGAAATCGTCGATGGTCACCTGCTCCTTGATCGGTTCAACGGGATCGGGCTCGCGGTTGGCGGGCGCCTCGTCCACCTCGGGGCAGCAGACCTCCTCGGGCGTGTCGGCGCGGAGCTCCTCCTCGGTTTGCGGGTAGGAGAAATCGAGCAGACCGACGTATTTTTCAGACTCGATCGCGTAGAGGAACAGATACAGACGCGGTCCCTTTTCCTTGTCGATGAGCAGCTTGTAGACCGTGCGGAAGAAGGCACCCTGAAGCCCCTTGAGCTCCTTGTCGGTCATGTCGGTGCCCCAGATGCGCTTGGGGATGGCGTAGAGCTCGGCGTTGAGCTCGTCGAGCGTGTAGCCGCCCTTTGCGATATAGGCGTGGAGCTGCTCGATGGCAGCCTTTTCCTGTTCGGTCAGGGCGTTCCAGACCTCGAAATTGCGAGTGACGCGCAGGCGGTTCACCTGATCGGGCGCGCACTGCTCGAGCCAGAACTTCGCGCGGTCGAGGCGGTCGGCAAACTGTGCGGCGGTGTAGGGCGTGCCGATCTTTTGGAACACGGTTTCCAGCATGGGCACGTTGAAGTTGACGATCGAGCCGAGCTGAACGAGCAGCGACATGGGCACGGTTTCGATCTCGCGTCCCTCGATCTTGCAGTTATACATGATGTCGGCGATCACCTCGCTCGCCTTGCCCTCGCGGCAGTCGGTGAGCATCTTGTCGAACTCGAAATACTGGCGCAGAATGCCGTCATCGAAGCAGAAATCAAACGCCTTGGTGGGGTCGGTTTTGGAGTAGAGCCAGAGGATCACCTCGGGCTGATAGAGTCGGAGCAGGGTCTCGGGGGTGAGGTTGAGACCCGACGAGCTCGACATCTTACCCGTCATACCCTTGATACCGATGAACTCGTAGCCCTGGAAGAGCGGAGCCTCGTAGTCAAAGATGCGCTTGGAAATAATTTTGGAGTTGGAATAGGAGCCCGTGGGAGCGGCGTGATCCTTTCCGCCGGGCTCAAAGTCAACGCCCTCGTGTCTCCAACGCATCGGCCAGTCGATCTTCCAGCCGAGCTTGCAGTTGAAGTTTTCGGTGAAGTTGATGTGGTCCTTGTGACCGCAACGGCAGGTGTAGTCTGCCTCGGTGCAATCGTCGGAGAGAGCGGTGATGGTGGTGAAGTCGGTGTGACACTCGGGGCAGAAAATGCTCACGGGGTAGTAAACAGCCTTCTCCGCATCATGCTCTGCCTTGAGCTGCTCGGGGGTCTTGTCGGGGTCCTTTGTTTTGAAGGAGTCGAGGATCTCAAAGATCTCGCCGCGCTTCCGGAGAGATTCGAGGATGTCCTTGGTATAGGCGCCCGAGCGATAGAGCTCTGCCTGATAGCGGCAATCGAGCTCGATGCCAAACTGCTCCATTGCACGGAGAAATTCCTCCTCAAAGTGCTTGGCGTAGTTTTCGTGGCAGCCCCAGGGGTCGGGGATGTCAACGTAGGGGCAGCCGATATATTTGTCGTAGGCGTCGCCAACAACCGCCTGCACGTTGGCAGGAATCTTGCGGCAACGGTCGAACTCGTCCCAGGAGAACAGCAGCTTTGCACGCTTGCCCTGCTTTTGGAGTGCGCGTACGACGAGCAGGGACGTTGCCACGTCGCGGAAGTTGCCGATATGGACCGAGCCCGACGGGCTGATGCCCGCCGCGCAGACGTATTCTTCTTTTTCGGGGTTACGCGCAATGATTCTTTGCGCAATTTCTTCTGACCAATGCATTTATAAAAAACCTCTCTTTAATTCTCTTTCATTCTCTTGTTATTTGATCAACCCATCAGGGCTGTGATCTTGACCTCACGCTTGCCTGCGAGCAGGTCGGCGGGAAGGAAGTTGCCGTCATAGCGCACGCCGTCGACCACAAGCGCCTTGACTCCCTTGGAAACGCCGTTGGGTTTTAAAAGGGGGCCCGGGAGCCGGCAGCCGCGCCAGTCGCGCTCGACCTTGTAGCCCTTCCAATCGGCGGGGATACAGGGATCGAATTTCACGCCGCCGAGCGTGGTGCGCACGCCGAGCAGATACTGCGTTGCGGCAATGTTCATCCACGAGCAGGTGCCCGTGAGACGGATGACGTTACCCCAGCCGTGCTTGGAGTTCTCGGGACCGACGATGTTGGAAACCCAGCCGAAGGGATCGGATTTGTAGGTTTCGGTGCCGAGCGATTCGTGCAGATTGTGGGGAATGAGATCGTTGTAGAATTTCCAAGCCTTTTCGGCGTTGCCGCGCTTGGACTCGGCAATGATCGACCAGGTGTGCGCATGGCAGAAGATCGCGCCGTTCTCACTCGTTCCGGGGTTGTAGGGGCTGAAGGGGTCCATCACGTCGGGATAGGTCTTAAATCCCGGGGTGAGGAGCTTGAGACCGTAGCCCGTGTCGAGAATTTCCTCAACCGCGGTGTAGGCGGCGTCATTCTGCTCCTTGGAGCCAACGCCCGAAATGATTGCCCAGGACTGCGGATTGAGCCAGAGCTTTCCGAACGCGTCGCTCTCGGCACCGATCGGCTTGCCCTCATCGTCAAAGCAACGGTACCACCATTTGCCGTTCCATGCATGGCGGCAGAGGCTCTCTGTCTGCTGTGCGCGGTAGTCGCGCAGACGAGCGGCGTCCTCCTCACGGCCGAGGTATTCTGCCATTTCGATCATCTTGTTGAGTGCGGCAACGTACTGCTGACCTGCAAAAACCGACTCACCTCTGCCCTTGTGCGAGAACTTGCTGATGATGTCGTTCCAGTCGCCGTCGAGCATGAGCGGAATGCCGTGCTCACCGAGGTGGCTCTGCGTAAATTCGATCACGCGCATCAGGTGCTCCCAAACGGTTTCCTTCTCGTCGATGTGGTTGCCGTCGAGGTCGCAGTAGCCAACCTGCTCGGTCAGGAGAAAATCGGGACCGCTTTCGGCTGCAACCGAATAAGCGAGGAAGGGAAGCCAGAGCAGATCGTCACTCTTGAGCTTTTTGAGATTGAAGGCACCCGGGATCGAATATTCGTTCATCATGCCGCGGATGTTGTGCGAGATCGCGCCGTTCGTATACTGCGCGTCGAGCATAAAGAGCAGACCCTCCTTTGTTCCCTCGGGGCTGCGATAGACCATCGGCATGAGTGCCTGCAGCTTGTCGCGCGCACCGATCGAGCGCACGCCGGGTGCACTCGGCTGGGGGGTGGGGTGGAAGAGCGAGAACTGCATGGCGTTGAGCGGACCCCAATAGTTGATCTGACGCTCGGCAACCTTGTCGGGAATGTCGCAGAGGAAATGCGAGAAGTGCTCGGCATAGCGTGCGTCGAGCAGCGCCTTCTGATCTGCCACGTAGGTAGCAGATCGCAGAGCCTGCACAGCGGCAAGCGCATCTGCGCGTGCCTTTTGGTAGTCCACCATCGCACCCTCGGTCACACCGATGAAGAAGCGCACGCTCGTGCTCTCTCCCGCACCGCATTTGGGTGCGACGTGCAGAACGGCAGAGCCGTTGCCCGAGGTGATCTCATCGTTGGTGCAGCGCTCGCTCTCAAGCATAACGGGGTTTGCCTCGCTTCGGTAGTTGCCGATGAAAGCGTCGCGGTCACCGCAGTAGCTCACAACGGGCAGGCTGGAGGCGATATAAACCAGGGGCGAGGTCTTGACGGTGTAATCGTCGTATTTGTAGTTGCAGGTGTAGTAGAGAATTTCGTTCTCGGTATCGTAGGTGGTGCGGATCATGTGCTGCCAATAGTAGCCGAAGCTCTGCTCTGCCGACCAGTTGTACTGCGAGAGCTCTGCATAGGAGTAGACCTGATAGGTGCGCTCGCGGTCGGAGTTGTTTTGGAGCGTGAGGTCCCACACCAGCGCGTCGGTGTCGGGGAGAATGTAGAAGGAAAGGCGTGCCTCGGTGTCGCCGTGACGCGCAACGTAGACCGACTCACCCGGGCGGTGGATCGCATGGCGCTCGGTTTCGGCGTCCTGCATGGGCTGGAAGGTGGGGCACCAGGTCTCACCGTTCTCCTCCTTGATGTAAACGAAAAATCCGGGCGCGTCATTCGGGAGCTGATTGTAGCGATAGCGCGTGATGCGGAATTTTGAGGGGAGCTTATACCACAGATAACCGCCGCCCGCCTGCGAGATCATAGCGGAGAGACGGGTGTTGGTGAGGTAGTTGACCCAGGGGTAGGGCGTGTCGAGACGGTTCATGCGGATGGCGTAGCCATTTTCGATAAACTCGTAATTTTTCATGCGTGAGGTTCCTTTCCTGATTTTTGGATCAAAATATCAAAATGCGGAATGCAAATATTGACCTGAATTATGGTTTTGTTTTTTCACCGAGCACGCGCTCCTGGAAGGCGCGAACGGTTGACCAATAGCGATCGTGCTCAAAGAAGAAGGCAAGCCCGTGTCCCGCACCCTCAACCTCAAGGAACACCTTGTCGGGAGATGTGCAGGCGTCAAAGAGCTCGCGTCCCATTTCAAAGGGGACGAAATCGTCGGCATTGCCGTGCGCGATAAAGATCGGGACGCGTGTGTGTCTGACCGCCTCAAGCGCGCCGCCGTCGACGATTGAGAAGCCGCCGAGGAGACGGGCACCCAGCCGCACAAAGGGGAAGCCGAGCCGATCGGGAACGCCCATATCGCGGCAAACCTTGCGGATGATCGCCTCGGGGGAGGAATAGCCGCAGTCGGCAACGATGCCGCAAACGTTCGGGGGCAGGTCCAGCGAGGACGCCATGAGAACGGTGGCGGCGCCCATCGAGAGCCCCTTGAGGAGAATGCGGACGTTTTTGCCGTAGCGTTCGACCGCATAATGGACCCATGCGAGGCAATCGTATTTTTCGAGAATGCCAAAGGTGATCACGTTGCCCTCGCTGTCGCCGTGTGCGCGCTGGTCAACGAGCAGAACATGATGGTTGGAGGCGCGTGCCGTGTGGCAGCAGCCGCATCCGTCGCGGTAGGGGTTGCCGCGCCAACCGTGGAAGAAGATTTCCACCACATCGCCCTCGGGAGAGGGCTGCTCGGCGGTGTAGAGCCGACCGAACAGAGCGAGTCCGTCATGCGAGGTGATCCGCACCGCCTCAAACTCGCGTGCCTCGATCTCGTCGATGAGCGCGTTGATCGGCGCGCGGCAGAATTCCTCGTGCGGCTTGAAGGCAAAAAGGCGCGAGCTGACGCGCTTTTTCGCGTTCGGATGGTAAAACGCCTTTCGGAAGCTCCATGCGGCAAAGGCAAGGGCGATGCCGAGGAGCACGAGAGCGGCGGCAAGACAGATGAGGAGAATATGGATCGGCTTCACGTTTTTTCATCAGCCTCCCAGCAAAAAGCGCCGCGCCTCGCTGTATTCGTCGCGCAGGCGCGCGGCAAGATCGGAGGCGGGGTCGAAATCGGGCAGACGCAGAGCCCGCAGCATGATGTTCTTCGGTGTTTCCTCGGGGTCGATCAGCTCGAGCGCCGTGACCGCGTAACCGTTCGACTCCAGCAGCTTGAGGCGGAGCGCGTCGGTGGCGGCGTCGCAGAGCTTCTGGCGGAGCATCGAGTGCTCGGCGATAAAGGCGAGGGTGGGGCAGTTGAGCGTATGGTTGAGCTCGTGGTGGCAGCAGGGGGTGGAGAGAATGACGTCCGCTCCCCAATGCATTGCGCGCTCGAGCACCAGATCGGTTGCGGTGTCGCAGGCGTGGAGCGAGATCACCAGATGCACGTGCTCGCCCGCATCGTATGCCCCCACGTCGCCGCAGAGAAATTCGAGACCGTCAAAGCCGAGCTCGGCGGCAACCTTGTTGCAATGGGCAACCACGTCGGGCTTGAGATCGACGCCCGTCATGCGCACGCGGCGACCCAAGACCTTTGAGAAGTAATGGTAGACCGCAAAGGAGAGATAGCTCTTGCCGCAGCAGAGATCGCAGATGCGGAGCTCGCCCTCGGCGGGCAGATGCGACAGGCAATCGCGCGTCAGCTCGAGAAAGCGGTTGATCTGACGGAATTTTGACTGCCTCTTGTCATGCACGCGGCCGCTCCCGTCCGAAACGCCGAGTAGCCGCAGAAAGGGCTCGTCGCCGCGCAGAATGTATTGCTTTTTTCGGTTGTTGTCGCCCACCGACAGTGTGGGGGCATCGGTATCGGTGAGGGCGCGTGCGAGCTTGTCGCCGCCGAGAAGGGTTGCCTTGCCCGATTTGGAGATGCGGAGCTCGCAATCGCCCGCCGTGGTGAGCAGGTTGACCTGCCCGAAGGACTCGGCGAGAGATGAGAAGCGAGCGGCGTTGTCGGTTGGGATATTTTCATGCAGAGCCTTGTCATCGGCGGTAAAGGTCTCCAGCTGCGCCACGGGGCGACCGCCAACCGTTCGCAGGGTGAGCACGGCGCGGACAACTCCCGCATCGTGCGGCTTGGAGAACACCGCTTTTTTGAGTCGCTTCCCGCACGCCGCCAGAGCGATCAAATCTCCCATGCGGCAAACGGGTGTGTTTCGTGTTTCCATACTGTTTGCTCCCTCGCAGGGCTGCGGGGGTGTTCCTTTCGGTGGGATTGTTGCGCGGTCGGATCAGTGCTCCGAGTCGTTGCCGTTTTTTGTGTCCGCTGCGTCATCAGGCTCGGCAACGGGGAGCGGCTCCTCGGCGTCGGCAGGCTTCTTTTTGCGGATCTTGAGCTTGGAGAAGTCGAATTTGGGCTCCTCGTGCGCCCAGATGCGGCGCAGGTTGGGGATATGCAACGACACCACGAACACGGATGCCATCACAGCCATTGCGACCGCGAGCGCCTTATCGAAGGCAAACGCATGCATGAACATCGGGAACATGAGCGCCGCCATCACCGATGCGAGCGAGACGAAGCGCGTGCCGATGAGCACCACCACGAAGGTGAAGAGAATGCCGAGGAAGGTGAGCGGACTGATCACGAGTGCGACCATTGCAAAGCAGGCAACGCCCTTGCCGCCGCGGAAGCGGTAGTAGATCGGGAACATGTGACCGAAGCCCACGAAAAAGCCCGCGATCGCCTGCCCGAATTCGCCCCAGAGGAGTCGACCGAGCAGGGTGGCAACGATCGCCTTGCCAAAATCGAGGAGGATGGTGGCAACGGCTGCCTTTTTGCCGTAGGTGCGGAGCATATTCGTAGTGCCCGCGTTGCCGCTTCCGTGGGTGCGGACGTCGTCGCGGTAAAAGATTTTCGAGATGAGAATGGCAGGGTTGATGCTGCCGATCAGGTAGGGGAGCAGGATACAGAGCAATCCTGCCACGAGCGTGAGGATCGCGGCGGTCTGCTCGGGGAGCGCATAGCGCACGATCAGCCAGTCGCACAGGTTCCAGAGCCGCTTGATCGGCTCGATGGGCTCGGTGGATTCGGCTGCGGTGAGAAGAAAATTCATATCGGGGTTCCTTTCCGTCAAACAGATTGAGGATCAGAGGGGATCAATCGGGGGAGATCAGAACAGCTCAATGAGCTCCTTGGGGCTCTTGGTGAAGTTATAAAAGCTTCCGTCGGGGCGCACGCACGCCATATCCTCGATGCGGCAGCCGTACTTACCCTCCAGATAGATGCCGGGCTCGAAGGTGACCACGTGACCGCGCGAGAGCGGCGTTTCGTTGCCCGCAAAGGAGGAGAGACGGGGGCTCTCGTGGATATACATGCCAACGCCGTGACCGAGCGAGTGACCGAAGCAGCCCGCATAGCCCGCGTTGTCGATGATGTCGCGCGCGATCTTGTCGAGGTCGCGGCAGAGCACACCCTCGGCGGCGGCGTCAAGCGCGGCACGCTGCGCGGTGAGCACGGTGTTGTAGACCTTTTTGATCTCGTCGTCGGCGCGTCCGAGCACAACCGTGCGGGTCATATCCGAGCAGTAGCCGTCCACGCGAGCGCCGAAGTCCATGGTGAGGAAGCCGCGCTCCAGCTTGCAGCGGCGCGGAACACCGTGGGGCAGAGAGGAAGCCGAGCCCGACACCGCGATGGTGTCAAATGCGATCGACTCGGCGCCGTTGCGACGCATGAAGAATTCGAGCTCGAGCGCCACGTCGATCTCGGTCATTTCGGGATGGAGCTGACCGAGGATATGCGCAAACGCCGCGTCGGTGATCTCCTGCGCGCGCGCAATGGTCTCAAGCTCGCGCTCGTCCTTGCAAACGCGCAGCTCGGTCAGAAGCGCCGATGCTCCGCTCTCAAGGGTGAAGTCGGAGAGTGCTTTTTTGTAGCGGTCATAGGTGTCGAGAGAAACCTCCTCCTCCTCGCAGAGCACGGTTTTGCAGCCGTTCTCGGCAAGCAGCCCCGCCACGCAAACGAGCTGACGCACCTCGGGAACGAGCACGGTCATCTCGGGCGTGGTTTGTGCCTTTGCCGCTTCGGTGTAGCGGAAATCGGTGATCAGGTAGGATTTCTCGCGCGTGACGAGAACCAAACCGTCATCAAAATCGAAATCGGAGAGATATCTTTGATGAATCTTGTTGGAAATGATGGCGGCATCTGCACCGCGATCGAGCATTGCTGCCTTGAATTTACTCAAATGCGACATGGAAAAAGCCCTTTCTCAAATATATTTTCTACCAAATTATAGTATGATTATAGTATACCATGATGATTATATCACAAAAACGCGCGTTTGGCAATAGTATCGCCGCTTTTTTCTTGCGTAAAACACAAAAAATGCCGTATTGAGAGAGGTTCGCAGGGGGAGGGGGCGAAACTTTTTGCAAAAGTTTCGCCCCCTCCCCCTGCACCCCCACCCTCACTTCAAAACCTTTCCGGAAGGGGGATCAAGGCGCCAAGGGGATGCCTTTTGACTCAAGGTACAGGTACTGCCGTATGCGTGGCGACGTCAAGCACTTGTGCCCCCGGCCGATAGCAACGGAACGTTGCGATGGTACCAACCAATACCCAGCCTGCGCTCCCGAAAATATTGCACGCATTATGGCATGCGCGATATTCTATGCCAATTACATTTCTCCTTGTAGGGACAGGCGTCCCCGACTGTCCGTTATAAAAAACAATCGTGAAATCATGTGGTTTTGATTGCATAATGCCGACCGATCTATAACATTGGATGATAAATGTGTTGCACGATTATAACGCTTCATAACGGACAGTCAGAGGATCACATTCCGCTGCGCTCCATGGCAATGTCGCTTTGCGAGCATTGC
>ERZ780157.4306-NODE-4306-length-10945-cov-3.267952_pt1 | contig 10945 bp, 9 predicted proteins | sample MGYA00511169_ERZ780157 | MGnify/ENA primary metagenome ERZ780157 (study PRJEB29588, sample SAMEA1965149) | human gut metagenome | biome: human gut; feature: human-associated habitat; material: faeces | place: Denmark | collected 2008/2010 ... | reverse complement strand
GGTACGCGCCGCTCATTTGGGTGATGATGGCGACCACGGCAGTGACGATCAAACCAAGGGTCATGTGCGTGTATGCGCTGTTGACGGAACTGCGTTCGGCCTGCTCGTAGGAATAGGTGGCCTGCACGTTGACTGCGGCGGTACCGTTGGGCGCATAGGCGTACTGTGGCTGCGCATTGTACTGGTTGTACTGTTGGTTGTACTGGTATTGATTGTTGAAGCCGTTATTCTGGGCGTTGTTACCCTGGGGCTGCTGACCGAATGCCATAATCGCTCCTTTTTGCTCGATTGCGCATCACGATACGGCATTTTCCTGACGATTTCATGAATATTGGCTTAATCTCATGATTTCTTCAAAGCCCGCATAGGTTTCGCGTTCGACACGGGGAGTGTGCCGGACGCGAAAGACTAGGACATGCCATGTCAGATGGCGAACTTGTACGTCACTTTGGCGGTGTCGCTGAAATCGAGAAGGTTCGTCACGTCGACGGTGATTTCGGAATCGTCTTTAAGCACATATCCGAGGGTTACCGTGCCGGTTGCTCCTGGCTGCAGTTCAGACAGATAGGAGCCGGAATCGTAGCCTTCCGGATTGTCCAAGTACATGGCGGTGTCGAGTTCCTGACCGTTTTGGAACACTTTCGGATTAGCCAGCACGGCGAAGGAGTTGTTCTTATCGGTAGTGTTGGTCCACTCGTAGGTGACGAGCACGGTCGGCTGATTGTTGTAGTCGTTGCCGGAACGCACTGCGGATACGATTTTGACGTGCATATCGGTGAGATCGCCTTCCATGTCTTGCTCGCCTTTCGCCTTGGTGTCGGTTTTGGTGGAATCATCGGTTTTGGCGTCCTTATCGGCGTCCGCCGACGAGGATTGCGACGTGCTTGTGCCCGTGATGTCGTCAAGCGCCTTGCTGGCGGCCGATTGCATGGCCAAGGTGATGACGATGGCCAACACCGACAGCACCGCCGCGACTATGGTTGCGGCAAGCACAACGCACAAAGCAAAAATCGTGATACGTTTTGATAATGTCAACCCTTGATACCTCCTTCGGACAGATTGCCCATGATTTTGTTGCGGAACACCAAAAATAGTACGAATATAGGCAGGAACACCAAAAATGCCGCCGCCAATTGCGAAGTCAACGCGATTACGCCTTCTCCTGCCCATGAACCGCCGCCGCCGATAATAGACATGTACAGCATTATGCCTGCCGTTGTGTGATTCGGCAAAAACATATACGGCGTTTCGAAATCATTCCAATACTGAATGAAGTTGAGCAAAAAGACCGTTGCCATTAGTGGCATTGCAAGTGGCAACATTATACGGAAAAATACCGTGTAATGACTTCCGCCGTCCAAAAAAGCCGATTCGGCGTATTCCCACGAGATTTTTTTGAAAAACGCGTAGAAAATCAGATAATAAATATTGTTGAAGCCAAACTTCATTATCCAAGAGCCGACTATGCTGTCGAACAGTTTCAACGACTTAGTTACTTGCAACATACTTGCCAAATTGCCCACGATCGGCAAAGTCAGCGTTACTATGACAGTGTAGTGTACGATTTTACTGCATGTGTTGTCGTACTTTGCCGTAAGATACGCAACTATCGCAGTACAAAGCGTTTGCATAAGCGCGCCTCCGCCTGCGTAAAGCAACGAATTGAGAAACATCTCTTCAAAGTACACCGTTTGCGTTCCGCCGTCAACGTACTTGAATGTTTTGAAGTTGTTGAAAACATCCGAATAGTTGTCTAACGTCAAATCTTCAAACAATGCCCACGGACGTTGTACTACCGCCTGATCGTTGCGGAAAGAGGCGATAAACCCCCACAACAGCAAACCGACAACGGCTACACCATAAAGTATGAGCAACACCATTACCACCGATTCGAAGAGGCTAAGCTTACGTTTATTTGGTATTTTCAATTTAATTTTTGCCATTTGCCGCCTCCTCTCAATCTTCCTTCGGACCGTACTTCAACATCAAGTTACGGACAAGTATCGTTATCGGAGCGACGATAAGCGTCAGCATAAGTCCGAGCGCGGACGCTTTGCGATACATTTGTTGCAACGCCGAGCCGGTAAACCGACCGTCTTGCACCATGTTGAAAAGGTAGTAACCTATCGTTTGGTATTCGCGGTTGGCATTGAAACCGTAAAAAGTAAACAAGTACGCTTGGTTTGTTGCCACCCACGCAAGGAAGATAACAAGCAGCGACACGATAGTCCCCCAAATTTGAGGTACTACCACATGCAAGAAAACCTGTCCTTCGTTTGCACCGTCTATCTTTGCCGCTTCTATCACCGATTCCGGCGTTTGACACATCGCATTGATGTACAGCAAAATGTTGCCCGAAAAACTCATCAGCAAATAAAATACTATCAACACGCCTTGTTGATGAGGATTGAACGTAGGCCCGATCACGGGACCGCCGAACAAGCCGCTCAATGCGTCGTTGATGTAATACTTGTAAAAGATGACCATTGCCGTGGAACAAACTATGCTCGGCAAAAACATAATCACCTTAAAAAGCTTGGACATACGGAATTTTTTGAACACGTAGTAACTGAATAACAAACTGACAGGCATCACGACAAACACGTTGAGCAAAAGATACATCAACGAGTTTTTGACGCACAGCCACAAGTCGGAGGCGACATCCGCATTAAAAAAGTATGCGAAATTGTCCCAAGTGAAAGTTATTACTTCCTTTCCCGTGGAGTTATCGTAATTTTGAAACGCCATAAGAATACTGTTGAAGTTGACTATTACGTAAAAAATAACAAACTGCAACAACGGAAGTGCTATCATAGTTACGTAAAACAGCGTTCCGCTTTTCTTTATGGACGATTTTTTTCTAAATGTGCCAACGGCACTCGACTTTTGTCCTGTCATTTGTTTTATACCTCGACGCGATTCATGTGCGGCAAAGTTTTACCTAAACACATGAGTCTGATTGTCGTGATCATTCAACGTCGACCTTTCAAAGTCGACGTTGAATTGTTCATCGTAAATCCTACTTGCGATATTTCCAAATTGCCTCGAAGTAGCTTTCAACGGTTGCGTCGCCATGATCCTTGAAGTAAACCAACGGATTGTTTTCCTGCGTGTTTACGCTAAATCCGTATGTGCGGTAGCTCAATAAACTTGCGCTTTTACGTGCCGTTTGGGAAATCGGCGTCCAAGGCAAAACAACGGTATCGTCGCTGTTTCGAGTATCGTAAACACTCTTGCCGTAAGCGCTCAAATTCTTGATTGTTTCCTCGGACAAATCGTAATCCATTGCGCGGAACGTATTTGTGTACTTTGTGTACGTTTCCATTGCGTAATCGCTTTGAAGAAAACTTACAAATGCTTTTGCAACCGGTTGCACGGCAGCGGGGGTTTCGTTGTTTACGAAGATGAACGACGCACGGTCGGACACCTTGGTATTGGGTTTGCCTATTTGACTTGCGTCGGTCTTGGGCAACGGCAAAATACCGATATTGCGGTCACTCGGAACTTTGGCTTCTTTGTACCACCAACCGCCGTCCACAAGGAAACCGATGGGATCGATATTATTTTCGTCGGGATTTAGGAAATAGTTTTGTGCGTTGATGTTGCTAAAACTGCTGTCAAACGACTTGGAGTAGTAGTTTGCGCTGTTTTTGTTGCCTAAGCCGTCGTCAAGCAACAACTTGGCAAATTCGATTGCGTCAAGTTTACCCTTTTGCAGTTGCAACAGATTTTTGTTGTTTCCGTCAATTACGGTCTCTTGCATCAACTTGACGCTATTGTCTGCGTTGCGAAGAATTTTTCCGTTGCTATCCGTTTCCACCAATGTGTTTGCTTTACCTTCAAAAGTAAAGTTAAGTTTCATCTGGTCAGCGCCCTCGTTATTTGCCCACATGTCGTTGATTAAACCCGTAAGGTAGCCCGTTTCGTAACCGTTCCAGACAAAGGGGGTTACGCCTGTAACCTTCATGTAGATGGTAAGCGCACGGAAATCCTTGTACGTTGCAGGCAAGCCGTCGTCGCTTGTTTCGGGTTTTCCGTCAGGACCGTCGGAACGTGCGTCGTCTATTTTGTTTACAAACAGTGACGCAACCTTGCTTTCGTCGGCGAAGTCTTCTTCGGTAAAGTCTTCGGCGGTTTGACCTTTTGCAAAGTACAAACCTCTCTCGTTGAACATATCTATGTCGTAGTTGAGATTGATGGACGTTTCAAACAGCGGTAAGCCGTAATATTTCCCCGAAACGTTCAAAAATTCATCATACGCTTGAGGTATTTTGTTTACTATCTTCCTGTCCGTTTCCTTTGTTTCGGTGCCGGTGACGGCGTAGTCGTTTATCGTATCGGTAAGGTCCAACAGCATTCCGCTTGCAACAAATGTGTAGTAGTCAATATTCTCCATCAAGTACACGTTGTTGAGTTTTCCCTTCATGTCGTTAGGTCCCGAAAGTTGTCCGCGGGTAAACTCTTTCATGATTTGTACGCCCGTTTTGCCCTCTTCCAAATGAGCGTCGGCGTACATTGCTTCGAATTCGGCGCAAAGTTTGTTCAGCCATTCGTCGCCGAAGCCGCCGTTATAGTACTTGACATACAGTTGCGTTTTAGTTTTGTCCACCTTTTGGTTGAAGTCGTCGTTGCGATTGCACCCTACGGTAAGTGCGAAAACCATCATCAGACACAGTAACACCGAAACAACTTTTACAATGTTTTTCATCGTTATAACTCCTTTTTATTTTTTGATTGCGACATACTTTTCACATCGTTTGCCGCACACAATCGTAATCCGCCGCAAAGTATATTACACGGCGATTTTTGCCATTACATCAACCCGACTAATCGCATCTGTTTTGCGGAAGTTTCATGTAATCCAATACGTTTTGCAATTTTTCCGTCACTACCGCGACATACTTGTCGGCGCAACCGTAATAAACGTACAAAGTACCATCTTTGACGACGGCTCCCGTCGGGAACACGCAACCCGTGTACAAACCGTCTTTTTCGTAGTCCGTCGTCGGTTCCAAAACAAATTTTTTGCTACGTGCAATGATTTTGGTGGGATCTTCCTTATCCAACAACATCAACCCCATGCGGTAACACATATCGTCCTTGTTTACGCCGTGGTAAATCAACAACCAACCGTCGTCCGTTTCTATAGGCGGACAGCCTGCGCCCAAACGACTGTTTTCCCAAGTTTCCTTACCCGAATACAGTTTTTGACGAGTCGGCCATTCCATAAGATCGTCGCTTGACGAAATCCACATGGAGCGGTCCTCGCCTATCACGGGACGAGATATGCGGTAAAACTTGCCGTTTATTTTACGCGGAAACAACACCACGTCGCGGTCGTCTTCCCTTGCATCGGTGATGCGTCCGAGCCGCTTGTAAGACACAAAGTCTTTTGTTGCGGCAAGGTATGTAACTGTTTCGTTGGTACGCAAAAACCACGGCTCCGTTTCGGCATGAGGACGCAACCAAGCACTGGCTTCCTTGCGTTTTTGCTCGATAGGTAACCAATACCGACCGGGCGCATACGCACGCGAAGCGTAGGTCATGTAGTAAATACCGTCGATATATACGATACGAGGATCTTCCACGCAACCGCCGTCGGCGTCGTTTTCGTCCACGTCGAATACGGGGTTGTCGGCATAACGAACAAAGTTAAATCCGTCGTCGCTTGTTGCCAGTCCCAGCCGGATGTGATGTTTTATTTCGTCGCCGCCTGCGCGATACACCATTACAAACTTGTTTGTTTCCTTGTCAAATACCACTGCCGGGTTAAGTACACACAAGTTTTCCCATTGATTTTGAGGGTTTGGTTTGAGTATCGGATTGCCCTCATATCGCTTGAAGTTAAGTTCCATATTTATACACCTCTTCATACGTATAAACGATATTTGCCCTTTATCTTGGCGCACAATCGTCCAATCGTAGAAATTTTACCACGCATCGAGTCAGTCACTCTATACGGATTTGCCACAACTTTTTGCAAAAAATTGGCGATTTGTAACATTACATAACATTTTTACCGAAAAACAAAGCAGAAATCAAACATCGTGTGTTGACAACCGCCAAACAAACGGGTATAATGTGAGCATGATAGATTACAAATTTACCAACGACAATATCACAAGCAAACGTGTAGAGAAATTTATCGACAAAATCGACTTTTCCTACCACATCAACACGTTCGACTACACGACCATGCACGGGCACGACGACTATTGGGAGTTTACGTTGCTTACCGAAGGCAAGTTGAACAACGTGCTTAACGGACAAAAAATTTCCGTGACGGCAGGGCAAATGTTCTTTTCCACCACGGATGATACTCACTATTTGAAGAAAGTCGGCTCGGGCAAAATACGATATATCAATATCATTGCACGTGAATCGGCGATAAAACGCCTTGCTGATATGTTCTCCGACAGCTTTTTTACCACACTCCAAAAAATGTCGCGTAAGCAAACTTTTCCTACCGAGTTGACAACGCAAGTAGAAGAGATAATCCACCAAGTGTTACTTTTGCCCGAGGACGCCTACAAGGAGTATGACGGACTACTTTGCGGCGCAGTAATGATAGTAATGCAGTTTTTGTACCGCAAAAGCGTGGACTTCATCGACTACGGACGCCTAAACGAACAACCGCAGTGGATACAAACGCTAAACAAGGCAATGAAAAAGACGGAGTTTTTGCACTACACCGTTGCTGATCTCAGCACATTGCTCAATTACAGCCGTATGCAACTTACACGACTGTTCAACGAAAAATTCGGCACGACTCCGCACAAATTTTTGGTCAACTACAAGTTGCGTTACGCACAAAACTTGCTTATGACCACCGACATGAAGGTGATTGACATAGCCGAATTTGTAGGCTTCACAAACCTTGCCTCATTCAACACCTATTTCAAAAACGCTTACGGCACAACCCCGGGACATTTTCGCAAAACGTTTTGACCACCAACCGGCACTTCAATCAAAAAAACAAAAGGGATTACTTACCGCATTGCGGCAAGGCAATCCTTTTTTTTTTGTCAAATATTGTAGTCGATTTGTAAGCAAATTTAATGTACGTATCGACTTTTCCTTTACATTTTTACAATTTGCACTCGTTGTACAAGTAGTCAATCAAAGTGGCGAAATCGCATGTCGCAAGCCCTATGTACATATCGGCGCAACCGTAGTAAACGTACAAAGTGCCGTCCTTGACCACTGCACCCGTAGGGAATACGCACCCCTCGTAGATACCTTGCAACTCGAAATCTTGGTCGGGTTCCATGATGTAATCCTTGGTACGCGCCACAATTTTTGCAGGGTTGATTAAGTCAAGCAGTACCGCGCCCACACGATAAACGCCATTGTCGTCAACGCCGTGGTACAGCATAAACCATCCTTTGTCGGTCTTGATAGGGGGCGTGCCGCCACCGATGCGTTGCGTTTCCCACCATTGCTCGCCGGTCATAAGTAGTTGCGGCTTGCCGTATTCTATCAAGTCATCGCCGAAGGAAATCCATATCGACGGCATGGACACGCCTGCATTTTTGAACTTGGGACGGGAAATCATGACGTACTTTCCGCCAACTTTTTCGGGGAACAAATACACGTCGCGGTCGTCCACCGTCGCTTCGGTAATACGTCCGAATTTTTTGTATACACGGAAGTCTTTGGTTGCCGCAAGGTAACTTACCGTAATATTTTCCTTTGCAAAGTACGGCACTTCGTCACCTAGCAAATCGGTTTCGTCGAGGTATCTTGGTGCTTTTGTAACGCCCTCAACGTACGGTTCCAGCCAATACCGCCCCGGGGCATATGCCCGAGCCGCATAAGTGAGATAATACATATCGCCGAGCCTTACAAGGCGAGGATCTTCCACACAACCGCCGTCGGGTTCTTCGTGACTACCGGTAAACACCGCTTGATCGGACATTCGTCTAAAATGAACGCCGTCATCGCTTTCGGCAAGTCCGAGTTTGATTTGATGGCGCACATCGTTGCCTGCCGCTCGATAAAGCATGACAAACTTGCTTTTCGTCTCGTCGTACACCACCGCGGGATTAAGCACGCAACGCTCTTCCCAGACGTTGTCGGGATTTGGTTTCAGTATAGGGTTACCGTTATATTTTGTAAGTTTCATATTCCATCGTTTTATCCTTTGTGCACTACGCTATATTGTTGTCGACAATGCAATCTCATTTAACTAACGCCACCTTTGCCACACGGCAACCAAGACTTGTACCGTAATCGAACGGAGCGACTACAATCGAGTTGCCGTCGTGTTCCGCTTCTTTTCCGTTATCCAGCCACTCGGCATGACTTATCTTGCAATCTGTATTCAGTCTTACCGTTCGCTTATCGTTTCCGATGCGGGTAACGTTTACGTTGGATTCCATAGGAACGTCTTTTACGACAACGTAGCAATCGGCTCCGTCGGCAAAGACGTCGGCTCCGTCGGCAGTAAACTTTGCAGGGGTTGCATTGTACAGAAACTCGCCCGTGTAACCGATCCACTTCCCGATATTTGCCAGCGTGCGTTCTTCGAGAGGTGAAACCGTACCGTCGCTCTGCAACCCTGTGTTAATCAGCAAATTGCAGCCGAATCTGCGACAATCCACATAGGTTTCAACAACTTGCTTGGTCGATTTGACGCAAATATCACGTTCGGCGTATCCCCAGTGATCGGTCAATCCTTCGCACATTTCGCCGGCACGCGGCTTGTCAAAACAATCGACAAAACACGGTTTGCCGCGCTCGAATGTTACGCTGTCGATTTCTTTGTGCGACACTTGTCCAAGTGCGTTTAGTCCCGTATTGTTGATTATCATCGCAGTAGGCTGATAATTGCGAATCGTTCCGTACAGGCGGTCAAATTGCCAATCGGCGTCGGGTTTATCCCAAAATCCGTCAAACCAAAAACCGCCTATTTTTCCATAGTTTTTGCACAACAACTCAACGCTTGCGACGAGGTAATCGACGTATGCGACAAAATCGTTTTTGTAGTCGGCATTGTGCCAATCGATAAGCGTATGGTAGAAAAACGGCACGATTTTTTCGGCATTACAAGCTTTTACAAACTCCGCAACGAGGTCGCGCCCGTTTGCAGAGTGCGGCGAATCGAATTCCGACAAGCCGCAAGTATCAAAAAGACTAAAACCGTCATGGTGACGCGTCGTCAAAGTAATGTACTTTGCACCTGCTGATTTTGCCGTTGCTACAAGTTTTTGCGCCCAATTTTCGTCCACAATAAATTTGTTTGAAGTCTGTTCGTATTGTTGTTTGGCTTCGCCACGCAAATTGTAAGCGAACCACTCGCCTTTACCTACAACACTGTACAATCCGAAATGCACAAACAGTCCCAAACCAAGCTTTCGGAAATCTTTTATATATTCGTAATTTGCCATCTATTCCTCCGTATCTTCCTTGCTCGAAGCTTTGTCAACGTAAACACCTTTGTTGTATATTTCGGGATAGTGCTCCTTGTTGATAAACTTATCCAACTTGTCTATGGCGTACAACGTCCAGCCATACAATACAATCGGCAGGACAACCACCACCCATGTAGCCAAAATCGCGTAACGTATAGTAAATTTCGGCACAAACAGCAACAAAGTCGGCGCAATGACAAGCAGTGTAAATAACAGCGTTATCGGCAATGTTTTGAAATAAAGCGTTGCAGCGCCGGACAGAAGATTGCCTAATTTCTTAATATATACAACGTCCAAAATTGCCGCATACAACAAAACAGGCACGACAACCAGCACAAACAAAGCACGCGGAACGTACTTGACAAATCCGTGCAGCAGCACTTCGGCAAAGGTATTTAGCACGTTAAGGATACCTACGCAAACGCCTAAAAACGTGTAATGTATCCAATTCTGTTTCACCCCTTGCCACCAACCCGAAAAGATTGACGTCGGCTCATCCCATGCAAGTTGACGAAGCAAATAAAACACTCCGCTTGCGCCGAAAAACAACACAATGTAACAAATAATCTGCAACAGCGACGTTTGCAACCGAAGGGTAACGATTTTTGAGGCGACATCTTCACCGCTTTGCGAAATTACCGAAGCCGCAATATCGTTGTAGGTAAGTGCGGCAATGTCCGGCAACAAAAAAGCGAGCGACAACAAACCGATGGCAAGCAAGTAGGTAAACCGCCACCTCAGTATATTAAAAAAAAGCTCCTTTCTGTTGTGGGGCAATCGTCCGTCGGACGGTCGCCTAAAACGGTCGTTGTTATCCATCGCCACACCCCTTATTAACTCCCATATACAATACTAAATTTTTATCCTTTTGTCAATACAAATAAATTTGCAATATGTAACATTTACTCGCTAAATAATGTGTAAATTGTACTAATTATTGCATTGTCGGGACTTCACACGATGACTGAACCTATACTTTATTGTCGATATTCAAAATTGTTATCAACAACCGCTTTTTAGTATCTGCACATACTTTTCCGTAACGCACCATTGTTTGGCGAGTTGCTTTTGTGTGGGGTTACTGCCGGATAGATACATATCTTGCCACAAACGTTGCACGGGGCGAGGGGCGGTTTGGATTGCGGCATAGTAGTAGGCAAGCAGTTGCGGAAAGTTTGGCAGACATTTATCAAACACCGCCGCATTGTCAAAAAATCCTGCTAAATTTCCGCGCCCTATTGCAATGTGCGGCAAAAGATTGTATAATTGTACCGAAACAACGTGTACGGCGCACCGCCACACACAAAAAGGAGCAAACACCATGCAAAACAAATGGTACAAAGAAGCCGTATTTTACCAAATATATCCGCGTAGCTTCAAGGACGGCAACGGCGACGGCATTGGCGACATTGCCGGGATAATAAGCAAAGTGGACTACCTTGCCTCACTCGGCATAGACGCAATTTGGTTCAGTCCGCTGTACGCAAGCCCCAACGCCGACTTCGGCTACGACATATCCGACTACAAGGCAA
>ERZ780157.4304-NODE-4304-length-10946-cov-2.278854_pt1 | contig 10946 bp, 9 predicted proteins | sample MGYA00511169_ERZ780157 | MGnify/ENA primary metagenome ERZ780157 (study PRJEB29588, sample SAMEA1965149) | human gut metagenome | biome: human gut; feature: human-associated habitat; material: faeces | place: Denmark | collected 2008/2010 ... | reverse complement strand
TAGGTTTTTCGAAAAAATTACGAGGTGCATTTTTGAGTACCACCTCGTCGCAATCTGCGATAAAGTTTGTAACCTCGCGCCATCTTGGCACGAAGTGGTGTGGTTGGTTTTCAACCAGACCAACTATCAATCACTTGGCTGTTTTGGCCAACTGATCAAAGGCTCGTTTTGAGCCTTTGATTTCAACGGGTCATTTTGACCCTTTGCTTTTCAATGGTCCAAATTGGACCATTGATTTTCCACAAATCAACAGGCTATTTTCGCCCGATGTTTTTCTCCTTCGTTAGACGAAAAACATGCAAAATTGCGTGTATCTTTCGTGTTTTCTTCGTCTTTTTTTCGTGTTTTCTTCGTGTTTGTGCATTTTTGGGGTCGAATAAGATGTACATCACTCCGCTGCCTTAAAGTTGTAAATAGGCTTGATTCTGCAAATTATCTCTGCGGTAGGCTTGATGTTCTCAACGATCTCGTCCATGCTCTTATAAGCCATAGGCGACTCGTCAAGGGTATCGGGAACGACGCAGGTGGAGTAGATCCCCGCCATCTCCTGCTCGTACTCTGCCATAGTGAGACGCTCGAAAGCGGCGGAACGTGACATCAGACGTCCTGCGCCGTGAGGCGCGGAGCAGTTCCAATCCTCGTTGCCCTTGCCAATGCAGATCAGCGAACCGTCACGCATATTGATGGGAACGAGAAGCTTCTCGCCCGCCTTTGCGGAAACCGCTCCCTTGCGGAGGATCATCTCATTTACGTCTATGTAGTTGTGAATGGTCTGAAAAGTCTCGACAGCCGTCCAGCCGATACGCTCCAGAATGATCTCTGCCATCTTTGCGCGGTTTCTCTCGGCGAACTTCTGACAGATATCCACGTCGTGAAGGTAATCCTCCATAAAGGAATCGTAAAGGAAGCAAAGGTCACGGGGGAGCGTAGGCTCCTTGGCGTTAAACTCCTTCTCAAGCGCCTTGATGGTTGCCTGGATCTCGGTTCTTCTGCCTTGCTCCTTGTAGGTGCGGATGATCTCCTCGCGCTGACGGAAATACTCCTCCTTGCCCACATTGAGGTCAACGGCGATCTGCTGATAAAACTCAGCAACCTGTGTGCCGAGATTACGAGAGCCTGAGTGGATAACAAGGTACTTGCCGCCGTTCTCGTCTACGTCGATCTCGATAAAGTGGTTGCCTCCGCCAAGTGTTCCGAGAGAACGCTCAAGACGCTTGGAATCCTTGAGGTATCTGTAAGAGCGGAGCTGTGTGAGGTCAAATCTCTCCTGTCTGCCCTCCCAAACGTTTCTGCCACAGGGGATGGAGTGCGCCGCCTCATCCACCCCTTCAAAATCGATATCGATGTTACCAAGGTACACGGTGTACATTCCGCAACCGATATCCACACCAACCATCGAGGGAACGATCTTGTCGGTTATCGTCATGGTCGTGCCAATGGTACAACCCTTGCCCGCGTGAACGTCGGGCATAATTCTTATTTTCGAGGATGCAAACGCCTCGGTATCACATACTGCCTTGATCTGCTCATGCGCACCATCCTCAAGGGTGGTGGTAAAGCACTTTGCGGTGTTAAAATTTCCCATAATCTCTATCATGTCTTTCTCCTTTCATATTGTACGGTCGGGCATTTATGGTGATGTGTGGTTACAACGCGCTCGATCGCAGGAAGGATTAGGCGTTGTTACCGTTTAAGATCGCTGTAAGCTGACCCAAAATGTTGCCATTGCCGTTCAAGGAAATGTTGCCTACGTTCTCGCAAATGCGCTCAACGTATTCAAGCTCCTTGAGCTTGTAAAGGGTCTGGTTTTCATCCATCAGCTTTGCTGTGTTCAGCAAGGAACGAGTAGATGCAACCTCCTCGCGGCGAGTAATGACGTTTGCCTGTGCGCGCTTTTCAGCCACAAGGACGGTGTTCATGATTTCGCGGATCTCACCGGGAAGGATGATATCCTTGACACCGGCATCCGTAATTTCTACGAACAGCTCTTTTTCCTTGGCTTTCAGCTTGCCGAATACAAACTCGGACATCTGATCCTTGTTTTCAAGGATCTCATCCAGCTTGTATTTGCATACATATTCACGCAGGGCAAGCTGTGCCGCCACGTGCATTTGCTCTGCGAAATCATCGATCTCGGTCAGGATCTTGACGTAATCGGTCACGCGATAGTTGCAGACAAAATTGATGCGGAGAGAAACCTTATCTGCGGTAAGGATCTCCTGACCTGTGATATCCATTTGTGTCAAACGGGTATCAACAAAGCCTACATCTACTTTAATGGGAGTTTTCCAAAAATAGTAGGTGCCTGCATCCAAAATGCGCTCAAGCTTCTGATTGAAGTAGAGTCTTGCCTTCTGATATTCTGCAACCTCAATCTTGGTGTAGTAAATTTGAGGAATCTTTGAGAAGATGTACTCGGGAATGGATTCGTCAACTGTGGGGGTAGAGATATCCACGATTTTGAATTCATGCTGATCTATGACAGACCAAAAGGCGTATTTACCGTGACGAAGAACAGAAGAAAACTTGCCGTTTACATAGTGGAGAGCAAGCTCCTCGTCGCCTACTTCAACGACTGCAACTTGATCGACAACTGCTTTGTCTGCGAGCAAGGTTTCAAGAGCGCACTTGCTGCACACGATAGGCTGTTCCAGATTGGAAATCTCAATATCCCTGCCTCCAAACAGGTGATACTTGCCCGCGTCGAGCAATTTGATATACTTTCCGTTTTTGAAGAGAAAACCCTTTTGGTTTTCATTGATAATCATCTTTTTCATAGTATGTAACCCTTTCTTCAGAATTGAATAGATTTTTGTCCGGTCTTATTATAGCCAAAGCACTCACCATATAGTTTTTTGCCGATGTACTCTTTATATCTGTAATAATCGTATCGGCAATATTCATTCCAATAGCTGATCATACGGCAATGTCCTAATTTGAAATAATCAAAATTGATTTGACAAAGTGCCTTGTATTTTTCGCAATTACTTCCTTGCAATTTTTGATAAACGGTTTCTAAAATTTCTTTTACATATTCGTCGCAAATCTTTACGATATACGGCATTGCCCATTCCGGTGTATCAGAATCAAGCAGAGCTTCTATGTGCTTTTGGCGAACGTATCCATCGTAGCTTCTTGAAAAAATGCAATGGTAGATCACTTGTTGCTGCGCCGTAAGTTTGTTTTGAAAAATCAATTTGTCACTCAAATAAACACGATATGGAATCTCTATTTTCTCACCCGGGAGTAAGCTCCATTCAGTTGTTTCATCACTATACAATGCGCCGCTGTATGCTTTGCTTGTCACTGTCAAAGAATTGCAAACAGCTTCGACATCTGCGGTATATTCTTTCGGAAATGCTTTTATAAGCTTTGATAAAAGTTTATTTCTTTTTGTGGGAAAGAAGAAAAGCATTATAATCACTCCAATCATAATTTCGTTTGATTCCGCTATCATCCATGCAAAAGCAGCGGCTGAAAATTTGAGTGCTTCCTGCACAGCGCGGAAAGATATCTTTTGGCACTGTTTGGGATAACACGGTATCCACCCTCAGGCAAGGCTTGCTTTTGCATTGCTCTGCGAGATGTACCGAAGCACTCTCGCTTTGCCGAATGATAACGAATGTCTGAATAAAAACGTTCTCGCACACGATTTCGTGTACCGTTCTTTTTTTGCGTCCCGAAGGACAAAACCAATCCACTGGCGATACGTTTTGCAACGCACGGCGGGATTCGAACCCGCGAATATTGAGCTTGACAGGCTCAAGGAGCAAGAATTCTTCTGGCATACACTTTGGAACATCCTCGTGCACCGCTGTGAAGGATTGACTCAAACACCGGCTTGAAGTAACCTTGCAAGCATATTTTACCATTCCGGCCACCGTTTTTCACGGAAAAAAAGCTGCGAAAACACACGGCGCGTGCAATTTTTCAATAAATTGAACGAACATTTGCGCCGTGCTGAAATATTCCTCGCGGTTTGAACAACCGCGTTTCGCAAGCGAAAACGGAATATTTCCTAAGGCAAGCAAAAAGCTACGAAAACAACAAAAAAGCCCTCAAATGAGAGCTTTTTCGCTATTTTAATCCACAGTTTAACTGTTTTTTCAGCTTTTCGATGATCAATCGCTTGAAGGATTCCGATCCGATAACCTCAACCATCGGTCCGAAGGAAAGGATTCTTATAACCATTTCGGGTTCATCATCGTGAGCATATTTGATTTTTACAAGATAATTCTTTCTGTCAAGCTTTTCGGCTTGCTTTTCAAAGTGAGCAAAATGGAGCATAAATCGTTCCATTGCATTTCGCTCGTCACGAATCTTTACGGTGATCGTGTCGTAAATCGCCGCCTTTTCCTCGCCAACGGATTGTCTTTCTCCGGTGTAATGCGCACAAGATCTGATCTTGGCAAGGTTGACGGTTGAAACGGCGCGCCATCCTGCCGTGATCAATCTGAACTTGTCATCCTTTTCGGAATATTCGAGTCTTACAGGGCGGCATCTGACGAACATTGTGTTGCCCTTGCGGTTGACCATTTCGAACTTGATCTGAGAATCTTTTCGTATCGCCTCTAAAATGATTCGGAACTGTCTTATGTATTCTTCATCCTCAAAAGGATCTCCGTCACCGTACTTATCGTAGACATGATAATCCGCAGGAGTGAAAAGTGGCTCCACGCCGTCAAGATTGGGAAATTCCACGCCGAACAATTTTACACGCGGGTCAAGCGATATCGCCTTCAACCATTGCTTTTGAAGTGTGGTCAGCGGCATCGTTGGCTTGTGCTCAAGTGAGGTGGTCATATCGGAATGCACGAGCTGCCATTTCTCAGTTTTGAGTGAGGGAAGGATGGTCAACACACTCTCGCCGAAGGCACGGTCAGCTACTATTTTTTGCAGTTCCTTTTCGGAATGCTCACCGTCAATAATGCCGGATATAATAGCGGCAACCGTATTGTAATATGCAGAGTAGAGCTCGCTGAATATCATTCGCTCACCTCCTCTTTGACATCGTACATCCAATACATAGCTTCCAAGTCCTTCTTGAATTGGTTCTCAACGCTACGATTGGAGAAGTTCATTTTTACGATACGGCAGATAAAGGTTCTGATCCAAGGGATCATCTCACTCGAATCATAAACATCGGCAGAAAAACGATAGGTGTTTTCGTCGAGTTTTTCCACAGTTCCGACTCGCTTTTCGCGTTCAAGACGCTTGATAATATATTCCTCATTATCTTCTACCTTGACCGTAAATTCTACGTGCTCAAGGTGCTCCACGCCCCATTTATTCCGCTTCACGCTGACGCCCCACATTTTGCTTTGCATTCTGTCAAGCTCTGTACGAAGCTCGTCAAAGCGGGGCGTAGGATCTTCAAGCTTTACGTTGGATAGGTAATCCACACGGTAGGAATGGAACGAATTGTATTCGGGCAGATATGCGAGCAGATGCTGTCTGCCGCTTTGCACGCTGATGAACACACGAAGCGGAACGATGCGATTGCGCCTCGGCAGATCTCTGCGGCGGCTCATATTTGATATCGTTACAGCGCGCTTTTCTCTCATTGCTGTGAACAGAGAAGCAAGAACGCCGCTATCAATGGCACCGGTTATGTAATGGTGCTTGAATGTGAATGCATCGGTGTCCGATTCCTCTTTGTCGAGGATAAACGAGCCGACTACTCCGCAGGGAGCAACCTCCGAGAAATAATGCAAGACCTCGTCAAGATTAGAAATATCGGTGGAATCAGCTCTACGATAATATGCCTTTCGTCCTTCTCTTTCTGCCACGATAATTCCGGCTTCACAGTATTCCTTGAGTTTTTTGCGAACAGTAGACTCATCGAACATCATAGGACTTTCAAAGCCTGACAGATATTTCTCATCGATCTCCGCAAGCAGCTCTGATATAGTACGCTTAACAGACGGGTCGTGGAGTATGTCAAAGATGATGAAATGCAACGTAATATCGCCATCGGTAAAGCTCTTTGCTTTCCAAGCGTTGTAAAGCGGGTTATGCCTGATCGTTCGGCTGTCGATGGAAATGAAAACGTTTTTGCCTTCGGGAGTGCGAACGAAGCTCATGTGATCTCCGAGCCAGCTTTCAAGACGGCGTCGCTCGTCATCATAAGAACGCGCACTCTTACTCTGGTAATCGTCACGGCTCTTGAATCCATACACGTAGAAATCGCGCATATATGCTCTGATTTTTTCAAAGTTTTTGATAAGCTCGCTGTATGAGGACATAGTTCACACTCCTTTCTGCTGGTTTAAGTTGTTATTATGCTTTTCTGTGTTTCCGCTTGTCCTTTGTTACATCAAAGCTCACATTCACAAGGAACCGCACTACATCCTCGGGCGCGTCGGGAAGAAGCACCGAGATCCAATGGAGCTTGTTCATGTGATAGGCGGGATAATGATTTGTTTCTCCTTGTTTTGATAGCACACAATATACAAAACAAGAACGTGGAAGTCCGGCGAAAGGCTGAAGAGTTATCGATTCAGTAACATATGCTCATCTAATAAAAATGCCGTTTGCGGCAAAAAAATTAGATGGACTTGCTGACAGAAAAAGGATGGCTCGCACTGAACCATCCTTTGATATTATTCTGTTGTTTTTCTGCGTTTCCGCTTATCTTTTGTTGCCTCAAAACTTACATTCACAAGGAATTGGATTATATCGTCGGGAGCATCGGGAAGAAGAATGGAGATCCAATGGAGCTTGTTCATGTGGTACGCCGGGTAGACCCCGTCGGCTACACCAAACGAACCGAACATCTCGGTCGGTAGCTTGAGATTAACAACGTCGATCACCTCGTCGCTGTCAAAGCCAAACTTGCGACGTGATACCCGCATCACAAGCGCATACCACTTGCGATTGTCACCGTGCCGGAGTACCGCCGTTTCAAAATCTTCGTCAAACGGATAGTCCGGCGATGTGTTGTATGTAGTGACGCAGTAAGAAAGGAAAGATTGTTTTGTCATTGCCAAATTTCCATCTAAGTATTTGTATTATCGCGGAATGAATATAGGTAATCCTACGGATGTTACTATGTAGGAGTATTCAAACCCTGTATATTCTTCATCTCCAACGGTTGCTATTTGATGACGCGATGTTTCAATATCATATGATATATGGCATTCAATTTCATACAGATTACCAATTACATCGCTAACAATTAATGTGAGCTTGTCCGTTGGATGAGCAACAGGTATCCACCAATTATTTGTGGTTTGTATTTTACAGCACACATTTGGTTCGAGAATTTCTTCTGAGGAGAATTCATAAAATTTCCCGTGAACAATAATTCCTTTAATAATAATGTTTTGCGAAGAAATGTTTTTTATATCAAAGTTTTTAATGTTTACAGAATAAAACACCTTGTTTTTGAGAAGAGTGAGATCTTCTTTCTTTTCGAAATCTAATCCTTTAGTAATGTTAGCATTTACTACTACCGGCGGAAGATTGGCCATATCAAAGGAAACCCTTATATACGGAATATGCTTTTTTCTTTCTTCTTCTTTTCGCTCATTTTCAACGCGCAACAAATCTTCTTTTCGTTTCTCATTGGTATCCTTAATCGTCCAAGCAACACCGACTAATGTTAACAATCCACCATATACTGCTGCTGTGATTGACAGTACGATGGTTTGAAGAGCATCATTGGAGATAAGGAATATTAAGTAGATGGTGATAGAAATACCCCACAAGAAATCTTGTAACAGCCCCCACCACCGTTTTTGAGCGTTGGAGAGAAATACTCTTGCGAGATTGTAAAAGATGTATACCATCGCCAATCCGCCAAAAACAAACTGCATTATAAGCCAAAGCGACTGTGACTGTTCATCGGCGATCCAATAATTAAATATTGCCATATAGAACAGATCCATCAGCCAATAAAAGCCCACGTATTTACAACAAATTTTTAGTGATGCTCTTAATTGTTCTTCGGTATACTTGTTTTCCTCCTTCAAGAAGTTGCGCATTCCAAAGGTGAATACTGGCAGAAAAAGAGCAATTAAAACGAATATAGCCCACCACCAAGTATAGGTGCTGTCATAATAATTAATAACAAAAGCACTACCGAGAATTACGATGATTGGAACAATCCCCAGATTGCCTATAAAATCGAATATTGGATATTTTACAGATTGCTTCGGTTGCTTAACCATATTTACAATTGCAGATGCAGCAAACACTATGCTCGCAGGATACCATATGCATTTCGCAACTACAGCATCTATTTTATTATGTAAAAATGGAACAACTAAAAATGCAGCAGTTATAGTAATCCCTATAATCGCAATCAATGCTTTCACGGAGATTTTCAACGCCTTTATTGCCTTTTCCTTTGCCTTTGAAAAATCTCTTTTTTTAACTTTCTTTTTTGCCATGGCGTCCTCCTATCTTGTGGATTTTCTGCATAATACTTTGTTTATTCTTCTAACTCTTTTGATTCCATATAATCAAGTTTAAAATCATTCAGCAATTTCTTCGTTTCTCTCCAGTATGGCATATACATATCTAAAATTGCAATGAAATCCTTTCCGTGGTTTTTCACTTTCAAATGTGCCAATTCGTGGAGAATAACATATTCCAGACATTCTATCGGCTTTTTTGCAAGTTGCAGATTGAACCATATTTTGCGGGTGTTTGTATTGCAGGTTCCCCAACGGGTAGTCATGTATTTCGTCTGCCAGGAATCACAATACAACCCGGTTATCTGTTCCCATTTTGGTAAATAGATGCTTATCTTTTCTTTCAGCAAATCACGGTACCATTCATTAACAAATGCTTCACGCTGCCTTGCCGTGCTTTCCTTTCGTACCGTTAGGGCGGCTTCATTGCCGTTGAGTACAAGAGAGTTCCCCTTATAACTGTACATCACTCGCAGAAAATACTGTTTACCAAAAACATATAGTGTTTCGCCGGAAATAAACTCACGTTCGGATTGCCGGGGTTGAAGTGCAAACTTTTCCTGTTGTTTTTTTATCCAGCCAAGCTTGGTCCGAACGAACATAGCGATGCTTTCATCCGACAAATGCATCGGAGCTGAAACGCGCACCTTCCCGTCGGGAGGTAAAACAGCAAGATGCATATTTTTGATATTCTTTTTTTGTATGTCTATTGTAATTCCAGAAATCTCAATTTGCATCAATATTCCTCTTGTTCCACAACAATTTTATATATGCGTTCAACCGTTTCATCGTTTTTTAAAACTTGATACAATGCACGCTTGATTCTGTTTTCTTTTGTGGGATTATTCCTGAATCCGTCCATTTTAGAGGACAAAACAGCTTTGTGCAACTGTATTGCCAATTGCTCATCCTCTCCGCAGTTGTCATAAAACGCTCTCATCGCCCCGCTCTTGCGAATAGACTCAGGATAGCGTGCGTTTTCTTCGGGAGTGCTTACATTCTTGGCAAGTTCCAGATAACGCTCAAGCAATTGTTTGTATGCAATCACACCACGCTTTCGATCAAGAATCAACTGTTCAAGGACTTCGGACATCTTACTGTAATACGCAGGGTTAATTACTATCTTCTGAACAACCTTTTTACGAATATTGTTCTCAATTGCTTCCGCAGCACTTTCTTGTTCCTTACCTTCGCCGTCCTGATTCAGCTTATCTTCTTGTGCCAAAATGAAGTCAAGAAGCGTGAAATCATCAAAGATAGCAATCTTTTCCGCATCGTCGGCAACAATGTAGTTATCGATCAGATAGCGCATACCCGGTTCAAACTGCTTGAAATCCAAGAAGTCACCACTTGCCCGACCGATTACCTCTCGTAGTTTGATATATGTGTTGACACGCTTCTCAAATCCGGATTGCTCTGTTGCGGAGAATCCTGCATCATCCATTCTTGGCTTGAATTCGGCATATGCACGAATCAGACGGGAGACGAGCTTGTACAGTTTTTCGCGGCTGCGGGCAAAAGCCTCATCATTGTCGGGATCAACGCCGTTTTCACCACAAAAATAGTGAATATAATCCAGTTCTGTCTTTGGAACAGCAACGCCTTCACATAGTTCATCCAAAGCGTCAATCGTTTCAAGAAAATATTTCTTGGATTCTTCGGTACGGTCTTTCAGGAGTCCCTCAACATCTTCAGCATCATAATCCTCAAATGCACCAGATGTATAGGTATTTATAGCATCGGCAAGATCTACGAAAAGTTGCTTATAGTCTACAATGTAACCAAAATCCTTGCTTTCGCCATCAAGGCGGTTAACGCGGCATATCGCCTGGAACAAACCGTGGTCGTGCATCGCTTTGTCAATGTAGAGATAAGTGCAGGGAGGCGCGTCAAAACCCGTAAGAAGTTTGTCAACTACAATGAGCAATTTCATATTTGCCGGTTCTTCGACAAACTTTCTCTTTGCTTCTTTCTCGAAATCTTCTACGCTCTGACCGCCGAGCATCTTCTTATAAACATCGTACTTTTCAAATGTTTCGGTTTCTTCATCATCGCTTACCGTATCCGTGCGCAGGTCACCTGCCTGAGGTTCATATGAACTGATAATTGCACACTTTTTGAAGCCGATCTGCTGAAAAATCTCATAGTATTTGCAAGCGGAGTAAACCGAGCCGGCAACAAGCATTGCATTTCCGTTGCCATCCATCAGGCGAGGTTTTGTTTCAAAGTCAAATTGAATGTCAAGCGCAATTTTTTCAAGGCGAGAGCGTGAGGAAAATACCTTCTGCATCGTTGCCCACATGGATTTCAGCCTTGCCTGTGCACGAGGGGTTAGTCCCCTTGTCTTGATTTCAAACCATGTGTCTATCTTGTCCTGGGACTTGATTTCCTGCGGAATATCACGGTATTCATAGCGAAGATCTAGCACAACGCCGTCGCGTACCGCCTCATCAAATTTATAGGTGTGAATATATCCGCCAAAGGTTTCAAGACTTGTCTTTTTGTCTTTTTTAAGCAGGGGTGTACCTG
>ERZ780157.4296-NODE-4296-length-10962-cov-3.077015_pt1 | contig 10962 bp, 16 predicted proteins | sample MGYA00511169_ERZ780157 | MGnify/ENA primary metagenome ERZ780157 (study PRJEB29588, sample SAMEA1965149) | human gut metagenome | biome: human gut; feature: human-associated habitat; material: faeces | place: Denmark | collected 2008/2010 ... | reverse complement strand
CATTCCTCTGGAGGTGCTACACGCCCTCTTTCTTCGTGAAGCTGCTCTCTATCCTGTGGAGGCCAGGAGTCGGGCAGTGTTGAGTCGGTCACGAAACGGAGCGCACGCGGGCGAGGAAGCGGCGGAGCCGAGCGGCGCGCCAGTGATTGCTGCCGTGAAGCATTCTTCATCGGAGAGTGTTCGGTCCGACTCGATCCACACGCCCCCTTCCAGTGCTATTCGATCTATCGCGTCCGAGTTGGCGAGGGATGCGAAGCGGGGATCGTCAAAAGAGTATTAGGTTTGATTGAACCTATGTGTGTCTTCTCAGTGAACATGAGGTATCCTTTAGTTTAGCTTCTGATAACGTGTCCCAATACGTTTTTCGGCACGCTCTGTAATTGTCTTATTGTCGTGTTTGTTTGGGATATACCTGGGAGAATCACAACAAATGGAGCGAGACAAGAAGGAAGTGTATGAAATCACCGAGGAGGTTACGCAAGTCGTTCAGAATCCGTCCACGCAGGTGGCTTCGCGTCCCCCTCCCATTCCCACCGTCATCCCAATCCAGCCCTACTCCTATCCCTATCCCGTCTACTCCAATCCCCCGTCGTCGAACTATCAGAATCAGCCCGCTTCCACTGGCCTGTCAGCTGCTTATTCCTACAACGTCCAGACTTGTGTGGACAGCGTTCAAGCGTATTCGAGTGGTGATGTGGTGAGCAACACCGTCATGTGTCCACGATGCGGCTTTCGGAACCCCATCCGTTCAAAACGGAAGCAGAAGTGTGCTTGTGGATATGTGAGCTCCAGGTTTGTCGTTGATACGTAGACGTGGAAGATGCACAAGAAACGCAGGGACAGCAGTTCCAGTTCCAGCTCTAGTTCCAGTTCTGATTCCTCGCATAAGAAGAAATGCAAGAAGCACGGGAAGAGCGATCTTGTGAAAACGGGGTAATCCTGCATATCTCTCTTCAATGTAGAGTAGCCATTGCTGGGGCGACAGCCATTTCTACCATCGTCAGAGAATCGATCTGGCATCTCTTTCACTAAGCAGCATAATCCAGTTCTGTTTGTTGGGCAAAACGCAATAGTCCTATTCTCTTCACTGGATTCACTGCAAAAGGGAAAGAATGACGAATGGGGAAGAACCACACTCCCCTTCCTATGAGTCAAACACCGAGTGGTTCGACTGCGAGTGGGAGCGCAACTGTGTCGGTGAGAGACGTGGAGCGGAACGACGAGTTGAGCAAACAGGAGGAGAAGGTGCTGTCGTTCCTCTCTCCCATGTCCTCGCAGGACTTTCGCTTTTCCATGTCCCAGGAATTGGGTGACTTTAGCAGAATGCAAGAGGGCTTGATGAAAACGAGCAACGGCTCGCCCGGGGACAGTTTGTTTCCTGATTCGTTGCTGACTCGTCGAACAGCGACAAACGACGTTTTCCAATACCAGTCTCAAGAATTGTCATCGAGTCAGCAAACGTAGCGGGTAGATACAGCCTCTGATCGAATAGACAGGTGTTGTCCCAGAATCTTCCGCACTCCCAAATCGAAAGAAACGACTCTCTCTTCCAGGGTCTGGTTCAGGTGCTGCAGTCCCAGGAACCGAAGCTCTTCCCCGTCGCCATGAATCCGACCCAGTCTATTGGGTATTTGAGTCTTGTTTCCGTGATGGATAGGAATGCCCCCGAGCTACCGAAGGCAGTGGTGCGAGAGGAGAGAGTGCAAGTCACTGAAGCGAGTAAGGAGGGATCTGGAGTCGTGTTGTTGGAACCCGTCGTTTCTTTCCCGTGCAGTGATCCGTAGGGTGTGCATTGCGTGAAGCGGATGGGAAACATCACCGTGAAGCGGATGAAGAAGAAGCATCGGAAGAAGGGCCACCCGTCGTTCCAGGTTTGAATCTTTTATTGTGCCATTGTAAACTTACGAATCCCGCTGTTTGTTTGAAGTCTGGTTCAAACAAGGAGAATGGTGAAGGTACCTGTTGCGTCTTCTTTTATCACGCGTCTAGGCGCTGTTTTGCGGTGATATTGAAGGCCATATCGGGGATGTATTGGCCAAGGTTCAGAAGTTGAACGGCAGCAAACTGGGGCCCTTTGACGTGCTGTTTTGCGTCGGAAAGTTCCTGGATGAGAACAATTCGATTGAAATCAGTAGGGGATCCCGATTTCGATAGCGAGCTTACATTTAGAGTCGGGTACCGCATTTCCGATACCAACGTTCGTGGTGATAAAGGACGATATCATCGCCTCCGAGTGTCTAGCAAAGCTGAAGGCGATTCCCAACCTGACGATTGTGACGAATGTGGAGTACGTACCGATCCTCGGCCTGAGAGTGACAGTCGATATTCCTCATAACGGGTAGGTGCTGTGTATTCCGGGTGCCTACGACCCGCAGCGCTATTTGGACGAATCCAACGTCTCTCCTTGCTACTACCGCAAATCCCAAATCGACGCTGTCTTGAAACAGAGCGACGAAGCTCCCGTTGACCTCGTTCTCTCGGGCGAATGGGCTGCAGGGTATTGCCGTGTGGAGTGGTCAAGCGTAGGATGCTCCGCTTCATCAACTCCACACAGTACCCAACCATTCCGAATTGCACCTCCGTGGGGTCTCCCGTGGTCAGTGAAGTGCTGAAGACAGTGAAGCCGCGCTACCACTTCGCTGCTTCGATGGTTTGTCTTTGCGATGTGTATCATCAACAGAACATCTTCTACGAGCGTCTTCCCTACCGAAACGAGAACCAGCACATCACGCGTCTGGTCTACCTGGGTCCTGTGAAGGCGGGTTCCGACAAGAGTCGGAAGTGGCTGCATGCATTGAATCTTGTTCCCTGTCTCCAGATGCCAGAGCGGGAACTGACGGAGTGCGACTCAACGTGCACGGCGTCCCCCTTCGATACACCGAAACGCCCCTCCATGCCGCAAGGCTCCCTCTCCGAAGAAACGATGAAGCGCATCGAGAGAGAAACGCCCGCGCCGCAGCAAAACTTCCGCTTCGCAATGCAGTCCACGCCGGGTCGTTCGGAGTGCTGGTTCTGCCTGGCGTCGCCGAAGGTGGAGAAACAGTTGATCGTGAGGTGAAGGAGCATTGAGTGAATCAGGCGTAGTGTGGGCGAGAACGCGTACCTGGCGCTGCCGAAGGGCCAGTTGACGGAGGGCCATGTTCTGATCATTCCCGTGATTCACCGTCAAAACACGTTGCAACTGCCCGAGGAGGCGATGGCGGAAATCGGCCAGTTTAAGTCGGCGTTGATTCGGTGCTGGTTTGCGAAGGGCGTTATGGATAGAATGTTCCGCGAGCAGGGGAAGGCAGTGCTTCTGCTGGAGCGCAATCTGACTACGCGCAACCCTCTCCATTGCCACATCCAGGTGCTTCCCATCGATCCGGCGAAGGGTGTGTCTGTGTGGAGAGAATGAGGAATAGAGGCGGTTGTGAAGATTGTGCTCGACGCTGCCGCCACACAGCGCGGCTTCCATTTCAGCGAGATTCCAAAAGTGGGGGTGTTTGTGGGTGTTAAGGGTAGGGAGAAGAATTGAGCGCCTTCGCCGGGAACGAAGACTACTTGTACGCCGAGGTGTGGGGCGTGAGTGCCGAAGAGCCGAAGCGGTTTGGCTATGTCGTGAGGGAGCGACGTCCGCACATGCAGTTCTTCCATCAGGCGGTGGGTTCTCTCCTGGAAACGGAGAATGTCGGCACCGATTGGAAGGGCTTGCAGAAGAGCGTGGAGGAAGAAGCCGCGTTGACGAACAAGTTCAGAGAAATGTTCAAGCCCTACGACTTCACCGTCAAGCCGGAATAGTGTTGTTTTGCAGAATCGATTTGTTTGTTCGGAATGGACAGTGGCAGAGAGGAGAGACAGGTCGACGGTGACTGCCCTCCGAAGAAACCCGCTTTCGAGGAGATCTTGAAGTCGATCGCGCCCGTTGTTGGAAATGACTTCCTCTCGTTCGATACAAATGGGTACGACTTCATTGCGAGCACAACGATTGACCCCATTCCCACGGGAATCCCCATCTTCGTAACCCCTTGTATTCGCAGTGAATCATAGCCGAGTCTGGATGCCTATCAAGCAATGGAGATTATCGGGAAATACGGAACAGGGAAGAGCGCTGTTTGAAATCCGTGCTCCCTTTCACTCGTAGCTGGCCTATTCGATGATTGCAACGGTTGCTCTACCCCGTTCCGTTGGCGGAATGGAGCTGCCTGTGGCGCTCTTTGACATGGATTGCAAGCTGGGAGTGTCGCGTCTAGACCAGGAGATTGTGTCAAGACTACGCTCCATCGCAGATGAGCGGATACGGCTGGAGAGCTACCGATCGACCGTGAGTCGAATTACTGTGTACCGTCCGACGGACCTTGTCCACTTCTCCTTATTGCTTCATTCGATCCATATGGATGCCAGTAGTGCGTTGTGCTGGGAGTGCGTGAGTTGTAGACAAGCCGCGTCTTATCGTGATTGACTCGCTGTGTTCCATCATATACGACATTTCGAGTAACGAGAACAACCAATCCCTCTTTCACGCCATTACGCGTCTGCTCCGTTCGCTACTGCGTGACAAGAGAGCGTCCCTCGTCGTTATATCTCCGAGTAGTGGTTGTCACGAAGAGTGAAGCATAGGACTTCTTATGAACAATCCCTCCTTTTACTACATGCCCATCTCGGGATGGCTTTCGCTGATGAGCAATCGCTTTCTCGTGAAAAGGGAATCCAATCCTTCCAATAGCGAAAAGACCGTATTCCGAATCACGAATGGGAAAGACGAGTCCAGTAGTTGCTGTTTCGTTGTGAATCCGAATTGTATTTCATTTATACCATAAAACAGTGTTGATTCTAAAAGCGACTCCTTTCAACATGATGCGACAGGCACAGCACAGACTCCTCCTTGCGATGTTTCTTCTGTGGCCTCTTGTAGGGAGAGTCTTCGTCTTCCAAATCCTCCTTCCTAGCCGTCAAACCGCGAATCAAAGCCAACCAAACAAAAACAGCGCCATGCTTATCCTGAATTAGCTTTGGAATTGTGCTCCAACTAAAGCGAATGAACGTGGGGAATCCAAACACAGGATGCATACAGTTCGCAAGGAACGCTTTCGTATTCGGGTCTACTCGTAAAGGGATCACAACACGATATACCGCTCGGATACCCAGACCCGGCGCCTCCGAAGTCCTTTCCCTCCATATACGCTTCTTCCCATGTGTGGTTTTCAATAATGTGGTCGCGACGCGTCTGTATATGAGAGGGAAAAAGAAGAGCCACCTTTGCAACGATACTCGCGGCAGACACGCATTTGTACAGCGCATCTGCCTTCTTAGACACTTTGAATTTGATCGTAGTGAAACTGAACGCCGCTTGCAGCTTGCTCTCGTACTTCTCGGGATCGCCAACGGTGTCGATGTACACCTCCGTAACCTTTACCTTCATTCGCAGCAACTCGCGGATCATGTCCATGGCCGCTTTGTGCGACATCTCATTCAAGTTGAAGGGCTTCGATTGAAGCATGTTGGCCGAAATCTCCTTCGGGGACAGCGTGCGAATCACATATCCGATGGAGTCTGCCGCTTGAATGTCGCCTAGCAAGTGTTCTCTCTTCTGTGCAGTGAGTTGTTTTGAATCTATGCATGATTTGGATTGCGTTCAAACCACCGTTGAATCCCATCTTCGTGATCTCATCATTCTTTGACTTGATCCAGTAAGCGGCTGCATATACCATAGGTCCTACTCGTCAGAAGTATAAGAAGGAAGGACCCATAACGGGGCCACGACCCGCTTCATCGATGCCCACAATCACATCCTCCTTCAGGCATTCCTCTGGGATGGGACTCTTCTCGATTTCCTGGCTCCACAGGCAGGATTGGAGTTCCATGGTAGGAATTGAGTGAGTGACAACAATCGAGTGAGTGACAACTATTAAGTAAGTGACAACAATCGAGTGAATGAAAACAAAGCGCGACAATAAACCGAACCTAAAATGACGCAATTCTCCGGACTGTCCTTCGGATCACAATAGTACACCAACTCCGAATGAAACCTCTTCTCCTTCAGCAAGGCGTTCACCTCTTGCTCGATGAAGCGGCTTCTGCAGTAGTCAATGATGCGCTTGCACATCCTCCCCAACTCAATGTCCATCCTAATCCTCACTCCAGCCCATAGCCACCCTACGGCACATATTCAATCTTCACCGGATTCAACGTGAGCGTGTCCTCATTCACGATTTCCGTCTTCTCCCCCTCCTTCTCCTTTTCCTCCTTTTCGCCAGAGGAGTGCTCCTTGCTCTAGCAATCACAAGCCAAAAATACATGTACTGTGAGCGTAGCCCAACTCGTCATCTTCCGAAGGTAATCCCACTCCTCGTCCTTCAAACCCTTCGCGTTAGACTTAAAACGCTTGACTTACCAACTTGTGATAGAATTCTTGGCCCACGAAGCTGTGCCACTGACATCGGTGATGGCAGCAGGTAGCGATGCAAACCCCAACGCACTACAGTCCATTTCACTAGTAAGAGAATACTTCCAAGCCGTTCACCTCCTGTTCACTGTGAATGCTGTTCAGAATACAACGGATGGCGTAATCCGTCGCAACGCCGCATAAATGCTTTGCAATTCCGACGAACTGGTTGTTTTCCTTCTTTTCAAAGATGGGAATGCGACGAAGATCGATGTCGCGAATGTTCCCAGTGATGCGGCAGAAGTTGCTCTCCTTGTGACGCAGCCACCGATCTGCTTTGAACCGCACGGGAGACATGTCGATCAGAAGGTACTTGCCTCGATCTTGGACATCATCCTTCCTCTCCTCCGTTGGGAGCCTGCCGTTGAGAGAGAAGTCAATGCCCAAGCTCAACATTCCCCGTCCCGCGCCAAACTCTACGAACACGGGATCAGCCTTCATCATTCCACTACAACTAAGAGAACGAAGCAAACGGCACTGCTCCTCCATGTTGCATATCATGCTCACCTGCTGGTACAAGTGGCGCAGCGACTCCTGCGTGGCTCCTCTCGTTGCCTTGTCAGCGATGAAGGGGTCGAATCGGGCGGGACGAAGAATGTGTGTTGCAATCCCGTTCGGAAACAAGGAAGAATAGATCGACCGGATCTTCTTCTCCAATTCCAACTCGAAAGCGCGTTTCTACGCATCACAGCCGCAATGCTGCTGTACCTCGTCTGGACTGCCAAACTGCATATGTGACGTCAGCAACTGGTTTCCGCAGTTGAAATTGGGAATGAAGAACGAACAGGAGGACTTGGCGCGCTCTTGCTTGTTCTTGTTGCAGACTCGCATATGCTTCTCGAGACGGTCTTCAAACACTGTGTGGGAAGGATCAATGGGGCATACCACCCGTTTTCTCTCGCTTCCCGCATTCTCACTCGCAGAGCCGCTCATATGCATGTGATTCACGCAGTATTTGCTATTTGGAGCTCGGTCGCCGGAGCAGAAGCGCGAACACTTCGATATCCAGAAGAGGCACTTTGGCCACTTTGACTCATCTCGTTGGTTTGCGCCCATCTGCTTCTTGCGGAGTTTCTTTTCCAGTCTACACTTCACACTCCATACTCTCCATCCACTTCAGCTGCCTCCGCTTTTCGGCCAACGCTCTTTTCTCCTCGAACCGCTTCTCCTCGTCGTTCGGCGACGTTGTGGACAGATGATCGTTCATTCTTTTGAAAGAAGGAAGTCTCACCTCGACAGAAGTGGAAATGATGGAAAAGAATGAGAAGGAACGGAATGGAAAACCATCCACTTCGATGGCACTCCTTTTGCGTCGCTATCCGTATTCATGCCCACGAAATGCAGTCAACTCGAAACCGGGCATCGACTTCTCTCCGCGTCATTTGCCCTGATCAAGAACCTTCCCGGAAATTTCTTGATACAATCGGAAAGGACGTTTTCTTCCAGTCACACATTTTTAATTTTCCGTGTCGTAGAAGGTATGGAAGCGATGAACGATTGCTGCATGGGCTTTGCGTGTGGTGCTAGTATGTGCAATGTGGAGGGGCTTCCTGCATTCGAGAATTACGGCGCTGATTGTTGTGGTAACAATCAGATGTGCAACTACATCAGTTGCATGCCCTACTATGAGTGTGATCCCTGCGCTTGTTACCAGGGTTTTGTTACTCCTGCCTATCCCGTAATGCCGGGATACGAGGTGGTCGATAGTTCTCTATGCTCATGCTGTTACGACGGTTGTTTCCAACCCTCAGTGGCCACTCCGAGTTTCGGATACTGCACTGACGTACCGCAGTATGACATACCCCAGTTGATTTCGAAGGAAAGCACTTCAGTGGCTGATGCCGTTGTTGTGCAGCCTCACCCGAGTGAGCACAACGAGACGTTGTACACTGCGACTTCCCTGACCCTGCCCTGCTTCGAAGAGCCTGCTTCTGTGGATGCCCCGACAATGGTGGATTCGAACGAAGGGACGGAGATTTCGACTGCGTACCCCGTGGAGGCGCAGAATGGAAGTTACGATCCACAACCCGTCTCCGCCACAAGTTTGACGGAAGGCACTTCTTCAGATATTTCTTCGGAAGTCATGGCTTATCCTCAAGCAACGGAACAGACGCCAGTCAAGTCGCGCGCGCAGCGAAAGCCGAGACGTATCGTCGACAATGACGATGCCGATTGGGCGGATTCGCTGGACAAGGACAGTTCTGTCTCCTCGAATGGTCGTAGTCGTCCCAACAAGTGGAGTCAGGAGGAGTGCCAGCGATTGAGAGAGGCGGTGAAGAACAGTGGCGCGACGATTCGGTGGAGCGAGGTGGCGAAGTACGTGGGCACGCGCTCCATGGGTCAGTGTATCAACAAGTGGAAGAACAGTCTCTGCAAGAAGCGCGAGCGATGGACGTCCAAGTCGTCGGAGCAGCTGCAGCAGCTGATGAAGCGCGGGCTGAAGGAGAAGGAGATCGTCGCGCTGATGCCGCAGTTCACGTACATCCAGATCTACCAGCAGATGCGCAAGCTGTCGAGCAACACGAAGCCGTGGGCGGAGTGGGAGCTGGAGAAGCTGGCGCGGCTGAAGAGCGAAGGAACGCTTGGCGATACGGAGATTGGTCGTTTGTTGGATAATCGGCATCGTGATGCTGTGAAGAATATGTGGAATCGTATTCGGAAGCAACAAGGTTTCTAGTTTTTGTACCATATGCCTTATCCTCTCCTCTTTGTTAACAAACACAGCACGCTTCCATAGTCAACACGCGACGCATCGTATCGATGTCCGACTCCATCACCAGGATGTTGATGCTACACCTCACGCCCACTCCCATCACTCACTTCTTCACTCCACGCCACACGCAACAGCCCATCTCATCGAAGTAATGCTTAAAAGACGGCCACTTGGCGCTCAGCTCCTTCTTCGCCTCGTCATCCAGCACGAACACGCACGCTCCCGCCGCCTCGCCCTCCAGCAGCGCGCGCGTCTTCTCCGTGAAATCCGTGATCTCCGCCGACTGCTTCTGCGTCTCCAGCACGCGCAGGTAGTCCTGCAGGCACACGGGATACACTCGCTTCGTCATGTACTTGCGCATCACGCCCAGACCCTCCTGGCACACGCGGTACGAGCACTCGCTTCGTCGCGTGTTGAACTCGAACACCTTCAGACCCGTGTTGACGATCTTCAGCTTGCGCGCCGACTTGGAGGTGACGCAGAGACGGTTGATGGTCGGGTTCACGTACAGCAGGATCTGCGAGTGATGTCGAGAGGGCATGCTCACGTGATGGTTGGCAGAGCGCGAGTACAACAGGTTCCAGTCGAAGTCGTCGGAAATGCCGTAGAAGCTCTTCAGGCCGTCCAGTCTATTTCTGACGCCGCGCTGGTGTCGCTACGCCTTGCGGTCCCACGGAATGAGCACATTGTACTTGCGGTTCTCCGATTCAGGGTCCTCCTTCACCATGCCACGCAGATCGCCGTCCACGTCGTCCTCAGACTCTTCCTTCTCCTCCTTCACCTTCTCTTCCTTCACCTCCTCCACCTTCTCCTCCTCCTCGTCCTCCACCTCCATGCGCGGGATCTCCCCCACCTTCTCCAGCACGCACACGAAGAAGCCGCCCGTGTCCTGCTGGTGCGGCAAGAAGCGCATCGTGCGCTCGATGTGCGCCTCCTTGCACACCGCCTCGCCTGGCGGGAACATCGTCTCGCGGTACAGCTTGCGATCGTCTTCCGGAATCGTCTCGAACGACTCGTACACGTTGTTGGTCAGGTCCGTCACCTTCCACGTCGTCAGACCCGCGGCGCGGCGCAGCTTCGGGTAGCGATCACTGACATCGACGATACGCACGGCGCCCTTGCAGCGCTGGATCAGCGCCATGACGACGGCTTCGTCTTCCAGCGGGTTGAGAGAGCACGTGGAGTAGACCAATCTCCCGCCAACCTTGAGGAGCTTCAGACCGCGGAGGGTGATGGCGAACTGGAGCGGGTGGAGGGTGAGAGCCGCGCGAACGCTCCACTTCTGCCACATTTCGGGGGCTTTGCGCTAGTGATGATCGGATTGCGGATGAGACCGTACCAGCGTTCCGTCGCCGCTGCAGGGCACATCACACAGAATGCGATCGAATATGCCGCTCTGGCAGTTGGCCGCGTCAGTTTCCACTTGGGAATCGTCGAATCTACGCCTCACGCGATAAACGCAATCCCACCTCAAGAAGGGATACTGCTGACCAAAGTGCGTCGTAACGACGATGTTGCTGCTCTTCAGGTGGCTAGTCTAGAGTCAATGCGCATCGGCAGCAGTACCTGGTGAACCAGGAGATAGGCGCGCTTGCTGTCGGCGTCGTTCGCAACCACGATGCCATTGCCCTCGCTGCGATGCACCTTCTCCAAAATCTGCAGCGTCTTGGAGCCGGGAGCAGCGCACATGTCCAGCACGATGTCGTCCTTTTGCACGTCCAGGAACATGGGAGGAAGCATACTGACCGCCTCCTGTCTTCCGATGTGGCCGGAGAGCGTCAGCGCGATCATGTACTTGTGCAGCTCCTTGAACTGCTCGACCTTGCGC
>ERZ780157.4295-NODE-4295-length-10962-cov-3.154396_pt1 | contig 10962 bp, 9 predicted proteins | sample MGYA00511169_ERZ780157 | MGnify/ENA primary metagenome ERZ780157 (study PRJEB29588, sample SAMEA1965149) | human gut metagenome | biome: human gut; feature: human-associated habitat; material: faeces | place: Denmark | collected 2008/2010 ... | reverse complement strand
GGGGGTATACGATACAGATACCCGACAGGGGTATTTGGAGGGAATATGAGCGAAGAAAAAAAGGACTGCTGCTGTGGAGTCAAGACCACCCAGCGGGCAGAGGAGCAGAAGAAAAAGCTGGTCAACCGCTTAAAGCGGCTGGAGGGACAGATCCGGGGCATTCAGGCCATGGTGGAACAGGATGCCTATTGCAATGACATTCTCATCCAGTCGGCGGCGGTCAACGCCGCCATCAACGCCTTCAACCGCGAGGTAGACGAGGGCATCACTGCCTTCATCGGCGACGTTATCACATCCAACACCATTGCTGTTGCCGGCGAGGCAAATGCCGTCAATATGCCCATGATCACCGCCTCCGCCACTGCCGAGGCAGTTACCGTAAACCCCGATGACGGTTCTGTTTATACAAACGTATTCCGCACCTGCTTCATCGACCCCTTCCAGGGTGAAAAGATGGCTCAGTATGCCAAGGAAAAGCTGGGCTACACCAAGGCCGCTGTCATCGTACAGACCGGCAACGACTACGCCGCAGGCTTGAACGAGGCTTTCAAGGCCAAGTGCGCAGAGCTGGGCATCACCGTAGTAGCCGAAGAAGGCTATGCCAAGGGCGACAAGGACTTCAACGCTCAGCTGACCAACATCAAGGCCGCAGATCCCGAATTCATCTTCTGCCCCAACTACTACGAGGATGACGGTATGATTGTCAAGCAGGCACGTGCCCTTGGCCTCACTGTTCCCTTCCTGGGCGGCGACGGTTGGGACGGCGTTGTGAAGTACGCCTCTGCCGAAGAGCTTGAGGGCACCTTCTATTGCTCCGCTTACGCACCCGGCTCCACCGACGCTGTAAAAGCCTTTGAGGAAGCCTATACCGCAGCCTACGGCACAGATACGCTGAACATGTTCGCAGCCAACGCCTACGACGCCGCCATGGTAATGTGCGCAGCACTGGCTAAGGCCGAGGAGACCGGCGAAGCTCCCGCCAGCGACGCCTACAAGCAGGCCGTAATTGACGCCATCAAGACCGAGGGCGCAAATGTGGTGGGCATCACCAGCGAAGCCGGCTATACCTTCGATGCGAACAACAACCCCATCAAGGACGCCGTAATCATGACCATCACCAATGGCGAGGCTGTATACAAGGAGACCTTCTAATCTTCTTACCTACTTAAGTAAATACCCTAACGATAAAAACGCCCCGCCCCGTAAGGTTCGTCTTGCGGGCTGGGCGCACCTTGGAGGAATTTTATGAGTACACTTTCCCTGATCCTCAGGCAGGTAGTGAACGGCCTTCAGTCAGGCTCGATATACGCGCTTGTCGCTCTCGGGTACAGCATGGTCTACGGAATAATCATGCTGCTTAACTTCGCCCACGGGGATATCATAATGGTAGGCGCATACGCCGCCTGGTTCTGCCTATGCGGATTTGCCGGTAACCCCATTCTGGCGATCATTGCGGCTATATTCGTATGCGTGCTGTTGGGCGTATCCATAGAAAAGGTCGCTTACGCGCCGCTGCGCCAAAGCCCCCGCCTTTCCCTGCTCATTACTGCCATAGGCGTATCCTATCTCCTTGAGAACCTTGCACAGCTGGTGTTCGGCGCAGGCGCAAAGTCAATGCCCAGCTTTATGCCCACCTCTACCATATCCATAGGCAGCATAGATGTGTCCTGGACAGCCATAATCACGCTGATAGTCACCGCCATATCAATGGCCGCCCTGACGCTGCTCGTCAAAAAGTCAAAGATGGGCAAGGCAATGCGCGCCGTATCCGAGGATACCGGCGCCGCTCAGCTCATGGGCATCAATGTGAACCGCACCATATCCTTCACCTTCGCGCTGGGCAGCGCCCTCGCAGGCATAGCGTCTGTGCTTTACTGCGCGGCCTATCCCCAGGCTACTCCCACAATGGGCTCTATGCTGGGCCTTAAGGCCTTCGTAGCGGCAGTTCTTGGCGGCATAGGTTCCATACCCGGCGCAATGGTAGGCGGCTTGGCAATAGGCCTTGCCGAGGCGATGGTCTCCGCCGTAGGCCTCTCCGTATGGAAGGACGGCATAGTATTCGCCATACTGATAGTGGTGCTGCTTGTAAAGCCTACAGGCATTATGGGCCACGAGATACAGGAAAAGGTATAAGGAGGAAAGTACAATGGATAAGATCAAAAAGCCCCTCCCCATGCCCCTCCGCTATGCCATCAACCTTGCCGTATTCGCGGTTTTTCTCTTCGGCGTGAACGCCCTCATCACGGGCGGCAGTGTACCGAACTACTATACTAAAGTTATAGTGCTGTGCGGCATCAACATAATCCTCGCCGTATCGCTGAACGTAGCTACAGGCTACCTCGGACAGCTGCCTCTGGGCCATGCAGGCTTCATGGCTGTAGGCGCATACGCTTCCGCCCTGTTCCTCAGGGCAGTACCCAATCTGCCTGAGTTTGTAGCATTCCCTCTCGGCATAATACTCGGGGGCATGGTATCCGGCATATTTGGCATACTGATAGGTATCCCCGCGCTGCGCCTCAAAGGCGACTATCTTGCCATAATCACCCTTGGCTTTGGCGAGATAATCCGCGTGGTGCTTCTGAACATCGACAGCGTATTGGGCTTCAACTTCACCTATGGTGCGGCCAGCCTGAAGAACATACCCAAGTACACCAGCTTCTTCAACTGCTTCCTTTGCGTGGGCATAGTGTGCTTTCTCATTCATACCCTTATGAAGTCCAAGCACGGCAGGGCCATACTGGCAGTGCGCGAAAACGAGATAGCGGCCGACTCGGTCGGCATCAACCTTACCTATTATAAGGCCCTCGGTTTTACGGTATCCGCCATATTTGCAGGCGTAGCGGGCGCTCTGTACGCAAGCTACCTTGGCATACTGAATCCCTCCAGCTTTGGCTTCATGAAGTCCATAGAGATACTGGTGATGGTAGTTCTTGGCGGCATGGGTTCCATGGTAGGTTCAATAGTATCCGCAACCGTACTTACAGCAGTACCTGAACTGGTGCTTAGAGCATTCTCCGACTACCGCATGATAGCTTACTCTCTGCTGCTCATCGTAGTAATGATATTCAAGCCCTCCGGCCTTATGGGCCAGTACGACTTCTCCCTTACCGGGCTCATTGACAAGGCACGCATGGGCAAGCTCTTCAGGAAGGGCAAAGGCAAAAAAGAAAAGGCAGGTGACAAGTAATGGATAAGATGGTTCCCGTACCAAGCCATTCCATAATTCCGGAAAGAGATCTTTCTTCAAAAACCATCCTTGAGGTACACCGCCTTGGGATAGACTTCGGCGGTCTGCACGCCGTTGAGGATTTCAGTATAATGCTGGGCCGCACCGAGATATCCGGCCTTATAGGCCCTAACGGTGCGGGCAAGACCACCGTATTTAACCTGCTGACCAACGTTTACCAGCCAACCCACGGCGTCATACTGATAGACGGCATAGACACCCGCGGGAAAAAAACCTGGCAGCTCAACCAGCTGGGAATTGCCCGAACCTTCCAAAATATCCGCCTGTTCTCCAAGCTTTCCGTCGAGGACAACGTAAAGATAGGCCTGCACAACGCCTGCCAATCCTCCTTGGCTGCAAGCATGCTGCGGCTCCCGTCCTACTGGTCCGCCGAAAAGAAGGCCCACGAGACCGCAATGGAACTGCTCTCCATATTCGACATGCAGCACATGGCTTCCTGGGAGTCCGGCTCCCTGCCTTACGGTGCTCAGCGAAGGCTTGAGATAGTCCGGGCTCTGGCCACCAGCCCCAAGGTGCTGCTGCTGGATGAGCCTGCCGCAGGCATGAACCCCTCCGAAACTGCGGAGCTTATGCAGAACATAAAGAAGATACGCGATACCTTCCATCTGGCTATCCTCCTCATAGAGCACGACATGAATCTGGTCATGGGCATTTGCGAGGGAATCGCGGTTCTGAATTACGGCAAAATAATCGCTAAGGGCACGCCTGACGAGATAAAGTCCAACCCGCTCGTCATAGAGGCTTACCTGGGCCGCGGCAAGGAGGCAAAAAATGCTTAAGGTTGACAACATCAACGTATATTACGGCGCAATACACGCCATAAAGAACGTAAGCTTCCAGGTAAACGAAGGCGAGATAGTGACTCTGATAGGAGCAAACGGCGCCGGCAAGTCCACCATACTGAAGACCATATCCGGCCTTCTGCACACAAAGACCGGCAGCGTTTCATTTCAGGATCATAATCTGAAGTCGGCACCGCCGCACAAGATCGTCGAGATGGGCATAGCGCACGTTCCTGAGGGGCGGCGGGTATTCTCCCGCATGAGCGTTGAGGAAAACCTGGAAATGGGCGCTTTTACACAGCCCAATGATTCTGTCAACGCTGCCATAGAGCACGTCTATGAGCGTTTTCCCCGCCTTAAGGAGCGCCGCAAACAGGTCGCGGGTACTCTCTCCGGCGGCGAGCAGCAGATGCTTGCCATGGGTAGAGCTCTCATGTCCCGCCCCAAGCTCATGATGCTTGACGAGCCCTCCATGGGCCTCGCACCTATACTGGTCGACCAGATATTCGACATAGTAAAGGAGCTGAACCAGTCCGGCGTTACTATCCTCCTTGTGGAGCAGAATGCGCAAATGGCTCTCTCTATCGCAAACCGGGGCTATGTTCTGGAAACCGGCAGGATAGTCCTCTCCTCCGATGCGGACGAACTTCTCCACAACGACGCCGTCAAGAAAGCATATCTTGGCGGCTAGGCCAAATCAAAATACACTGAGCCGAGGCTGTTAAAAAAGTGGCTTAATGCCACTTTTTTTAACAGCCTCGGTTTATTATTCTCTATTGCGCAGCTTTTTTTATCTTGTAAAGCTCCTCTGTTGCCAGACGCGTCTTTGCAACTACATCACCACAGCCCTTTGGGAAGCAGTAGTACAGCGCCGCCGCATCCCCTATACATATGACGTCACCCATCTCATACCAGAAATAATCCGAATACAGGCTGTAGCTGGCCAGCGGGTGCTGATGATAATCCAGTTTTCCGTTGCAGCCCGTAAGGCGGAAGCCGTTTTCACCATGGGTCAGCCTGCCTTCTCCTATACCGTATACCTTTCTGGTATTTACCATCATGTATATGTCCACTGGAACGTCCAGCTTATAGCTGCCTTTCAAAATTTCCTGCCTCACGCAATCCCGCTCCCATGCGTACCAATCGGGTATGTGAGGAAATTCCGTCTTTTCTTCCTTTGCTTCCATAAAGCCGTATTCCGTAAGTGTATAGCCCTTGCCGCAGGCATTGCACAGTATATCTGCTCCACCGGATTCCATGGAGCCCTCCGCACCGCAGTGCGGGCATTTGTACAGTACGCGATTCAGCCCCTCGGCGCGGAAAGGTTCGCTTATTTTAACGTTGTTCTCCTGCTGCCATTTGAAGTTGTCGAAGGAGAACTGCTCGTAAAGTATACCGTTTATATCCTCGGCCGTCTTTGTCCTTATGTCCTCCGGAGAAAGTATGTAGCTTATATCGGCAGATACGTCTACCTTGCGCAGCCTCAAACCGTTATAGAGCGGATCCCGCGCGAAGGCGCCGTAGGTGCGTATCATCACCACAGGCACTCCCATGAGTTTGACGCACTTGCCCAGGCCCGCAGGCAGCGGCGTAGCGGTACCGTCAAATGTATAGCTTGCCTCGGGATACATAAGTATGGAGCTTTTCAGCTTTTTCAGTGCAAACATCATATCCCGTACCAGCTGGGTATCCGTTACGAACTTGCGGGTAGGTATGCAGCCCAGGCTTCTCATAAGCCGCTCCTTGCCCACAAAGCCATCGGATGTACAGACAATATTTAGGGGTCTGGGGTAAAGCACCGTAGAGGCTATCTTGAGATCTATAAAGCTCGAATGGTTCATAAGTACCAAGCACGGCTCTTTTTTCCCAGCTTTTCCATTTCAAATTCACGGTATTTAAAATTTGTTGCTTTCAGATCCGGCGCGGATACCGCCCGCAGCAGCATTCTGAAAAATATATTTGGCCGTTTAGGATATACGTGCTGCTGTACCGGTTGTGCCAGCACTTCCTCAATGTCCATATAGACGGTCTTTATCTTCATTTTGTCTCCCACTCAAAAACATATAAAAAACTTTACACGTAAATTGTAACACAGGGCCTAACTAACTGTAAATTACTTGTTGACATATGTATTTTTATTACTATAATTGTATATGGCAATGATAGAGGCGCAGAGGACATTATTAGGCCCTACACACGAGCGGCAGGCACCGCGGGGCGGAAAGGGTCCTTTGCCGAAGTACCGGCATAATGCCTGAATGCCGGCGCTGGGCCAGTGGGAGAATATCCTCTGGACTGTCACGTAAAAGTGGAGCGCTGTCATGGTATGCACGGTATAATATAATTTATATTTGATGTATTTTTAGTCATGATTTTTGCGGTTCACAAAGATCATGGCTTCTTTATTTTTTGACTCGATCTTTATGGAGGAAAACCAAATGAAACTATCTACCCGCAAGACGCTGCCTACTATCATAATGGTGGCCATTACGATGATAGTGCTCTGCATAGCCGCTTTCGCCACCCAAGGCGCTGAGCTTGGCACGGAGCGCTTCTACAACACTCCTTGGGCCCTTCTTCCGCCCGTAATCGCCATTACTCTGGCACTGGTAACGAAGGAGGTCTACTCTTCCCTGTTCGTGGGTATACTGGCAGGCGGCCTGCTCTACTCCAACTTCTCCTTTGAAGGTACAATTCTGCACGTTTTCAACGACGGCATAGTATCCGTACTGTCCGATTCCTATAATGTCGGCATACTGGTATTCCTGGTCATACTCGGCGTCATGGTATGCCTTATGAACAAGGCTGGCGGAAGCGCCGCCTTCGGTCGTTGGGCCGCCAAGAACATAAAGTCCCGCGCAGGCGCGCAGCTGGCTACCATAGCCCTCGGCATACTGATATTCATAGACGACTACTTCAATTGCCTTACCGTCGGTTCCGTAATGCGCCCCGTGACGGATAAGCACAACGTGTCCCGCGCAAAGCTTTCTTATCTTATAGATGCCACCGCGGCTCCTGTGTGCATTATCGCACCTATCTCCTCATGGGCTGCCGCCGTTTCCTCATATGTGGAGGACGGCTCCGGACTCACCCTTTTTATCAAGGCAATTCCCTTCAATTACTATGCCCTTCTCACCATCACACTTATGATAGGGCTGGTGCTGCTGAAGGCTGACTTCGGCCCCATGGGCAAATGCGAGTTTAACGCTAAGAATGGCGACCTCTTCTCCGGCAAAAACCCTTATGCTTCCGCCGAAGCAACTGAGGCCAATACTAACGGCCGTGTAATAGACCTTGTGCTGCCAATAATCGTGCTAATTGTAGCCTGCGTCACCGGCATGATATACTCCGGCGGATTCTTTGACCCTGCCAGAGAAGGTTATCACAACATAGTCACCTCCTTCTCAGGCTCCGACGCTTCCGTAGGCCTTATGCTGGGCTCCTCCTTCGCCCTCGTCATAACCATCGTATTTTATCAGCTGCGCAAGCTTATGAGCTTCTCCGAAATGATGGGCATGCTGCCCGAAGGCTTCAAGGCCATGGTCCCAGCAATACTGATACTGACCTGCGCCTGGTCCCTCAAGGCAATGACCGATTCCCTCGGGGCTGGCGCATACGTAGCTTCTTCCGTAAAGAGTTCTGCCCAGAGCTTCCAGTCCTTCCTGCCTGCCATAGTATTCCTTATCGGCTGCTTCCTCAGCTTCGCTACGGGTACCAGCTGGGGTACCTTCGGCATACTTATCCCCATAACACTGGAGGTATTCCCCATCACTGACCCCATAGGCGTCATATGTGTCTCTGCCTGCATGGCAGGCGCTGTATGCGGTGACCACTGCTCACCCATCTCCGATACCACCATAATGGCCTCCGCGGGCGCACAATGCGATCACGTAATGCACGTATCCACTCAGCTGCCCTATGCCATTACCTGTGCCGCCGTGTCATTCGTATCCTACATAATAGCAGGCTTCGTCCGCATCGCTTGGATTTGCCTGCCAATAGCCATAGCGCTGATGCTGCTGACCCTTGTGGTCATCAAGAAGTTATACGCAAAAAAAGTGTACTAACCGAAATCGTGCAAAAGCGGGAGTCAGCTCCCGCTTTTTTATTAATCTAAAATATGTACATATAAAAAACAGCCCATATCGCCTATGGACTGTTTCTGGTCTGGGTGAGAAGATTTGAACTTCCGGCCTCTTGAACCCCATTCAAGCACGCTACCAAACTGCGCCACACCCAGATACGATTGTTTTGTTGTTACTATAATAGCATTTTGCCAATAAAAAGTCAATGCCCCATGTCAAAATAATTCTTTAATCTATTCTTATATTATAGAAAAAGCCTTTAAGTCCGGCAAAATTCGAGATCGTATCTTGAGGTGTGGACGCTATCACGTTTTGCCATATATCGTTCAATGTATACGGGTATTCGTATTCATTTACCCCTGCATAAAATGGTCACCCCCACAGAAAAGTGTCACTATTAGTGGGTACTTCTTACACAATAAAACCCTAAATCCTTAGAGATTTAGGGTATTTTCGTTGGTGCGAATGGCGGGATTTGAACCCGCAAGCTTTCGCCGGCAGATTTTAAGTCTGCTGTGTATGCCGTTCCACCACATTCGCATAAGATCATTATAGGATATTTGCAAAACAAGGTCAAGAATCGGATTAGAGGCACAACAAAATGATACTCTCTACGCTCACCTGCCAATGATATTATACAGGATATGATGGCCTCCGTCAAATGCCGGACGGATAATACAGTGCCCTGCCGCGCTCACATATTCTCCCGCCCGAGGCTCCTATTTCTTTAATGCTTTTGTGTTTTTCCCTGCTGTATCTACGTAATACCCCGTTATTTCGCTATGCTGAGCTTATGACAGCAACCCGCGCCAAGCACCCTCTCTACGCCCTCGCGGAACTTATTGAACTCGCCGTCCGGAACGAAAGCAAGCGCCGTTCCGGCAAAGCCGCCGCCGTGTACGCGTACCGCGCCGCGGCCATTAAGCAGTTTCTTACAAAGGGCTATAGTGAAAGCCATGCTCTGATGCTCCCTGCTACCTGAGGGGATCACGTTTTGCAGATACTTCCATGAGGAATCGCCTGAGTCGTTCACAAGCTTAAGAAAGCGGTCAAAGTCGTTATTTCGAAGCGCCGCCACCTGCTCCGCTACGCGCCTGCTGTCGTCAAATACGTGCATGGCACGGAGCGCCCCTCTGTCACCCGCCACCTTGCGTACTTCGGGAAGTCTTGCATAAAACTCGCTTTCGTCCACATCTCTCAGGTATTCCCTGCCGAAGACCCGGCATACCTTATTCAGTTCGCCGGGTATGGCGGCATAATTCTCCGTCAGGCCCGCGTGGTCGGCACCGCTGTCTATTATGCAAAGTGTATAACCACAGCCGTCAAAGTCATACTCCACGTTTTCCACCACCGGATGCGCCGGGTCCCTGAAGTCTATATAGACCAGTCCGCCAACGCTTGAGGCAATCTGATCCATAAGGCCGCAGGGCTTTCCGAAATACACGTTCTCGGCATACTGGCCTATCTGTGCTATTTGAACCGGCGTAAGTTTATCCTCAAAGAACAGGCCGTTTAATATGCGGCCAATGAGCACCTCAAACGCCGCTGAACTGGAAAGGCCGGAGCCGGGCAGCACCGTGGAGCTTACCTTCGCATCCAAACCGCCAAGCTTACAGCCGCACTCTGTAAATGCCGATGCTACGCCCCGTATCAGCGCCGCGGTGGTGTTCTTCTCCTCCTCGTGCACCCCAAGATCCAATACGTCTATCTCTACAGGCTCATATCCCTCTGAAATCACGCGTATTTTACCCTCGCAGTTCCTGCGCACTATGGCCTTTGACTCGAGGTTTATGGCGGCTGCAAGCACACGGCCGTGCTGATGATCGGTATGGTTGCCGCCTATCTCTACACGTCCGGGAGCGGAAAAGTGATACTCTTCATCCATATGCCGCCTCATCAGGCTTTGTAGCCGCAGGGGTGGGTGCTGTGCCAGCGCCACGCCGTGGAGATTATTGTATCTATATCGTCGTATTTGGGCTTCCAGCCAAGCACTGTCTTAGCCTTTTCGCTGGAAGCTACAAGCTGCGCGGGGTCGCCCGCCCTGCGGGATGCAATCTCGCACGCTATGGACTTACCTACTACCTTTTCCGCCGCATCCACTATCTCCCTTACGGTAAAGCCCACGCCGTTTCCAAGGTTAAACACGTCGTTTTTGCCGCCGTTCATAAGATACTCAGCAGCCAGCACATGGGCCGATGCGAGGTCGCACACATGTATGTAATCCCTCACGCATGTACCGTCGCAAGTACCGTAATCGTCGCCGAATATGTTCACGGTCTTCCGCTGTCCGTTAGGCGCCTGCAGGACTATTGGTATAAGATGCGTTTCGGGGTCGTGAGCTTCGCCTATATTGCCGTTGGGGTGCGCCCCGCAGGCGTTGAAATAGCGCAGAGCCACAAAATGTATATCGTGGGCCACAGAGGCCCAGTGGAACATTCGCTCCATGGAAAGCTTGGTTTCGCCGTAGCAGTTGGTAGGGTGGGTCGGGTCGCTCTCTATTATTGGCACGCGCTCAGGCTCGCCATATATGGCGGCTGTAGATGAGAATACTATGTACTTCACCCCGTGCTCTACCATGGATTGCAGCATGGTTAGTGTACCGCCCATGTTGTTTTCATAGTATTTCAGGGGCTTTATCATACTCTCGCCCACCTGGGAATTAGCGGCGAAATGTATCACTGCGTCTATCTTTTCGGCGTCAAATACGGAATCTATGAATGACTTGTCCCGTATATCGCCCTTATAGAACCTCGCCTTTGGGTGTACCGCCTCTATAAATCCCGTTTCAAGGTTATCCGCCACAGCTACGTCGTATCCGCCGTCTATGAGTTCGTACACGGTATGGCTG
>ERZ780157.4294-NODE-4294-length-10962-cov-3.156505_pt1 | contig 10962 bp, 15 predicted proteins | sample MGYA00511169_ERZ780157 | MGnify/ENA primary metagenome ERZ780157 (study PRJEB29588, sample SAMEA1965149) | human gut metagenome | biome: human gut; feature: human-associated habitat; material: faeces | place: Denmark | collected 2008/2010 ... | reverse complement strand
TGTCACGCTCATTTACACCCTCTCTCCTGTCACGCTCATTTACACCCTCTCTCCTGTCACGCTCATTTACACCCTCTCTCCTGTCACGCTCATTTACACCCTCTCTCCTGTCACGCTCATTTACACCCTCTCTCCTGTCACGCTCATTTACACCCTCTCTCCTATAACCACCCCTCTCCTTGTCACCCTGATCACGCATCGAATTCCTATTACCGCCATATCCCGCCTTCGCATTCTCATTCCCCGGCCCTCTATTCCTGTTGATGCTCGTGTACAACGCACGGAATGGACAGTCCCGCCCTCCAAATCGCATCTGTCCACTCTGCTTCTTTCCTCCAATGCCTCCTCCAAAGCGACGAGGAACCCAACCAGGCATCGTCTTGTTTCGCATAAAGTCAACAAGGATCTGAGCGCCGTCAACGTACTGGCGATGAGTGCTGTAGAATGCGGAAACAAAGTCCTCCTCGTGCTTGTACTCGATGAATCCATAACCAAGGAAGTACCCCGTCACTAGCGCATCACTCGACGAAGCAAAGCAAACCCAAGTCTCGAATGAGATGGATCGACTGAATCCTTCCATATTTGGAGAAGAACGCCGACACGGTATCCTCGCTTGTGGTAGGTCTAAGTATGAACTGTACGGAAAGAAACGACTTTAATCGACTCACAAACAGCGTCTTGTATGGATCACAGGTTATTTCAGGGTTATCATATTTGCAATCTTCTTCTCATCACATGGTAACGATGGGGTACAATGGTTCTGGTACGCTCGCTGCAATCCATGATCATGAGGAGCTATATCGGTTCCGTCCATACTGCCGTTTCGAATCGGATCGTACTCCTCATGGTACCTAACCCTGATACAGAAAGACAAAGCCACACCAAAAACCATAGTCACGCTTCTGATACGTACTCATATGAGCTCAAACGACGATACGTTGCAAAGAAACAATGACAACAATAAAACAGTTAGGACAGATACAAAGAATGCGCTTTCACAAGGATTGGCACAAACTGACTCTCCAACGGATGATCGTCCTTCTTCACGATGAGCTCGACAGCAGCCTGGTCATTCTGCTCTGCACCGGAGTACGACATCTTCTCATTCTTCGCGCTCTTCTTGTTGAAAACCAGTCTGATCTCCTGGTACCGCGTCATCAAGATGTTCGCGACGACACAGTCCACGTTGTATCTCACAATCGCGGAAGAGGCCTTCTGCAACAGGATGGCTGTGTCCGTTTCCAACTTGAATGAAACGGTGTACGCCTCCGGCGCCCATTCGTGCGTCACCATGTATAGCATCTTGGGAGTGTTGGTTAACGGAATGTGAGGATCACCCGCTGCCGACTGGATCTTGTGCTCTCCCATCTGGTGGTAGGGAATATAGAAGTCGGACACCGCAGCCGCAGAGTAGATCATTGCCCGCGGACCCATCGGCTTCACAGCAACACACGCGAGGTGGAATTGGAGCATGTACTCAAATACCGACGTGTACTGGACCTCGAGGAGAGAAGACTCTTTCTGGACAGCCCTCAGGTAACGGAAGGCTTCGAGAACTCGGCAGTCCACATCGGGCACTATCCATCAGCAATACACACCAAATCCACAAAGCAGTCCGTTCCCCTCTTCTCTGAGCATGTCCATATGGTCGTCGAGACAGCTGTCAATGGTGGATCGGAACGGTCGCTTTGTTCCTTCTCTGTACAAGAATATCACAAAGTAGCCTTCCTTCAGGAAGTATCTAGACGTCATACGAAGCAACAACAGCCACTCGGCACTCACGGCTCCTCTGGCGCCTGTCGAGAAGTTGTCAATGAAGCGCACTGTGTGCCTTTCCAGAGGCACAGTGGTGCCTCCCGAGGTGATGACAACTACGCGTTTCTTCTGCTCCACCGCCTTTTGAACGAATTCAGTGTACGGCACCCCGTCAAAGTGGTACTCCTAGAGGCGTGAGGACGAATCAGGGAGCAAACCGATTGCACCTCCGCAAAAAAGTCATAGCACTTCTGGATTTCACGCTCCTCCATTCTATTCTTTTGATCGTGGCTTCTTTTCCGCGCTGTCAATCAAACGAAATCGGCTCGTTTTTCGGCAGTCATTTGGGAGCAAGAGAGAACGGAAGATTTCTCATTTGATTTCAATGTTCCGTGCTCTGGGAAGTGCTAGATTGGTCGGTCGGTCGCTGCAGCGCTGTGGTATCCGCTCGCTCGCTTCGTCGGTTGGGTTTGAGTTTCTCCCATTTGTTTCGGCTCATCGCGATAGCTACGATTTGCTCGTAATCGGCGGAGGGTCGGGCGGCATCTCTTGCGCCCAGGAGGCGAGCGCGAACGGTTTCTTTCTATTGGACGGATTACGTGTAGGCGCGAGAGTCGGTTTGCTGGACTTCGTCGATCCGAGCACCCAGGGAACGACTTGGGGACTGGGCGGCACGTGCGTCAATGTCGGGTGCATCCCCAAGAAGCTGTTCCATCTGGCGGCGACCTACTGCGACAATGAGCAAGATGCGGAGATGATTGGGTTTCAAGTGGCGCAGAACGCGGGTTGTGAATCGTAGGAACCGCTGAATCGAAAGGTGGATTGGAACAAGATGGTCTCCAACATCACCTCGTACATCATGAGCCTCAATTTCAAATATCGTGCCAGCATGATGGACAACGACGTGGAGTAGAGTTCGTTCCCGGGGATAACGATCAGCTACATCAACGCGAAGGGCAGTTTCGTGGATGAGAACACGGTGCATATCAAGAGTACACAAACAGAACGGGACATTACCGCGCGTCACATCGTCATTGCTACCGGAGGCAGACCCTCGATTCCGTACTCCATCGCCTTCTCCTCCACCGTAGCTCGATTCCTGGCGCGAAGGAACTGGCAATCACCAGCGACGATCTCTTCCGTCTGAGCAAGCCGCCAGGTAGGCGTGGACTGCGGCGTGCATGGTAGGCAAGACGCTGATCGTGGGCGCGTCGTACATCGCGTTGGAGTGCGCGGGCTTCCTGCACAGCTTCGGCTTCGACACGAGCGTGATGGTGCGGTCCCGCGTCCTGCGCAAGTTCGACGAGCAGATGGGCGATCTGATCCAGGCGGACATGGAGCGACGCGGCGTTCACTTCCTGGAGCGTTCGCTGCCCACATCGTGAAACATGGCTGGTCGTGTGACGCGTAGGCTAGAGCGCGAGGACGACGGGCGCATCCGCGTGAAGTGGGTGATGAACAACGTCACGCAGAAGGAGGACTGCTTCGACACCGTGATGTTCGCCACCGGTCGCCACGCCTGCACCGACTCGCTCAACCTGCAGGCGGTGAAGCTCTTCGCCGAACCCGGCTCGGGGAAGATCGTGTGTCCCGAGGGCGAGACGACGCGCGTGAAGAACATCCACGTGATCGGCGACGCGCGCTTCGGCAACCCCACGCCGGGCACGCTGCTGGCGGACCGTCTGTTCGGCGGCAGCACGAGACAGATGGACTACTCGTACATCCCGACGACGGTGTTCACGCCGCTGGAGTACTCGTCGGTGGGCATCACGGAGGAGGAGGCGCAGAAACAGTACGGCGGCGACAAGTTCGAGGTGTACCACCTCCACTACGACACGCTGGAGCAGGGCTTCCTGGGCAGAGTGGACAAGAAGGGAATGCCGATGGAGAACCAGTGCTACTCCAAGATCATCACCATGCGGGAAGCGCCGCGCCGGGTGCTCGGAGCGCACATCCTGGGTCCGAACAGTGGCGAGATCATTCAGGGACTCGCGCTGAGCATGAAGCTGGGCGCGACGAAGGACGATTTGGAGGCTTTCGTGCCCATTCATCCTACGCACGGGGAAGAGGTGTTCAACCTGAATACGACGAAGGAGCAAAGCATGTTTGCCTCAAAGCGCTCTTGCTGATCCAACTAAGCGCATTACGGGTTTCACGGGTTTTTCGCCGTAATGTGCTTTCTGAACCGTCTGATTCGATTTTCACGATTATATGATGGGCTGTGGGCAAACTCGCCGAGACCTGCAGAACTGAGCTTCTTGAAAGGAGAATCGCGTCGTGTTTGTTGGGAAACAACGAAAACAATTACTGCACACTGTCTGCGTCGATAAAGCAGAAATAGGGGATGAGGATACCGACGAGCATCGCAAGCAAGTGCCAAGCCTTCAGGTTCGAGCCAATCTCGGGCACGATGTGAGTGATAGACACGTAGAGGAAGGTACCAGCGGAGAAGGCGAAGCAGACGGGCAGGAAAGCGCCGTTCAGCTCCACGCTCCACAAGCAGAGCATCGCCATGATGAACGTAGCAAGAGGCGTAGTTCCGGCGAAAATGAGAATGTACTTGGTAGCTACACATAAGACGCGTCACCCACAACTCACATTCACACATCGTCAACTCCAGCTTCTTGAAGTAGGCGCCCAGACCGAAGGCAGCGGCGGACTTGTGGAGGGCAATAGCGAAGAAGATGACCCACAGGGCTCTGGGGTTCTTGCTCAGCATAGCAGCGCCGATAGCCACGCCATCGAAAATGGAGTGGAAGCAAAGACCCCACACAGTCGACTGGTAGGAGTGGCGGTGGCCAACCTCCTCCTTGTGGCTCTCCTCGTGCGTGCATTCTTCGTGTTCATGTTCATGCTCGTGTTCATGCTCGTGCTCATGCTCGTGTTCATGCTCATGCTCCTCATGGCCGTGCTCGTGACCGTGGCTGTGGGAGTGAGCGAAGCAGCGATGAGTGAGGGAATCGGCGAACATCATCACGGCAAAGCCAATCGTGATGCAAATACCAATCAAACGGTAGGCATTCATTTCCGCCTCCTCCGTCTTGATTTCACCGATATTCTCGAGCGCATCGGAAATGGACTCGGGAATAACGGCCGTGAAGGCGGCTCCAATCATCAAACCAGCGCCCAGCGCTCCGATGATGGACATTCCAGTCTGGCGCACACGCAGCCAGTAAGGAAGGAAGCACATAATGCATGTCCAAATGAGGAGCAATATACAGAGGAAGAGGATAAACCAGATGGAAACCTTGTGTTCAGCGAACAGAGAGAATACCTTTTCGAGCATGATTCACGTTCTTTTTGAGAATAGAACAGGACCGCGGTTATTTCATTGTGTTACCCTCTGTGTTCCATCATCGAGGATTCGCGAATCGCGCTATTCTTGCTATTCCGAGCGCCATCTTTCGTGGAACAGCGAATATAACATATTCGAGCAGTCCATTCCGATATGAGCGTAGGAGTCATCATCCCCGATTCTCTCTTAGGATAGTGCAATCGACGGAGATGTGTACGCTGTGCAATATGTATTATTCGTTCCACTTCACCTCACTTTCTAGGAGAAAACACGGTGCAGCTCCTGCTATTGCTGTTTACGTGGACACTCTGTATGTCCATTGGATTCTATGTGAGGAAATAGGACGAGGATGCTTGTTTCGTGTTCTTCAAGAAGAAGGGCGAGGAAAGGAGCTTTCTTGCCGTTCCTCTATCACATCGGATCGTCGAGTTAATGGGGGTGGAAAGATCGTCCTGACTTTCACCGTAGAATCAATTGACCGTGAAGGAAGGGAGCGAATCTCCGTCCCTGTCATTTTGTTTAGCAACAGAGGAGGAGGCGGAGCTGTGGCTGCATTCAGCGCTTCGTATCCAACACAACACGTCATCCAATACGACCAGCGTGCAAACCATTCTATCAACTGCGTCCTCCTCTGCGACGGACCTTCCTACGCTGACGAAGATCATCTCATCGGTGAATCTGTCGCGATTCTTCTGACACCCAGATTAACGTGTCTCTCGAGACCCGCGTGGAATCTCTTCAGACCCTCTCCGCCATTTCTCTGAACACGCTGTACGCCTACGTCCACAACGTACTCGCCCGTGTTCCCGTCACCCGTAGTTCGACCTCACGCTCACGGGCACGCGCAGCATCGCGTGGAAGCTGGCGCTGGGCGTTCTCCCCCCAGAGCGCTCCGTCTCGCAGTGGTGCGAGCATCTCCGCGCGCAGCGGCAGTCCTACGAGCAGGTGCGCCACACGCACACGCGGGAAATCACGGCCGTTGCGATGAGGCGGGAGAGTGAGGCGTAGACGTGGTCCGAGCGCGACTCCGCGCAGTACGGACACCTGCGCGAGATCGAGTCGATGATCCGGAAGGACTGCACGCGCACGTTCAGTCATGTCTTGTTTTTCAAGAGCGCGGTCATCCAGGACATGATCGTGCGTCTGCTGCTCGTCTTCACGCTGGAGCACCCCGACATCGGCTACAAGCAGGGACTCACCGACCTCGTCGCCGTCCTTCTTCTCTGCGTCTACTGCGAGCGCGACAAGGACTCCACGCCTCCTCCTTCGGACGGCGGTTTCGCCCTTCAGCAGCACACGCTGGACGTGCTCGACGCGCACCTCCGCTTCCAGCCGCAGCTCCACGACCAGCAGAGCCGCGCCTTCGAGGCCGTGGCGACTCCCGAGCAGCACGCGATGATCGCGGGCCTGCGGGAGCTGACGGCGACGGAGTTCATCGAGCACGACTGCTACCTGCTGCTGCTGGCGCTGTTCCGACCGCTCGTGGGCTGCTACAGCGCGCAGTACGAGGCGTCTCCCGACGGGATCGAGCACCGCATCGAGAGGGTCATGGCGCTGGTGACGGAGTGGAAGCCCGCCGTGGCGGAGACCTTCAGCGTGGCGATTGAGCGTCCGTGTGAGCCGTAGAAGTGCGAGGTGCACCCCTCGATCTGCCTCCTGCGGTGGCTGCGCCTGCTCTTCGTGCGCGAGTTCTCGCTGGAGGGCGTGTTCTATCTGTGGGACCGCGTGCTCGTCCACCCGCTACCCAACTACCCCGTGCTCGAGTACGTGGCGACGGCGATCCTCCTGCTGCTCGAGACGCCCATCCGGCAGTGCGAGTCGATCCAGCAGCTAATGACGCTCCTCCAGGACGGCTGCCACTCGCTGAATGTGCGGACTGTGTGGGAGCTGGCGCTGTGTCTGTGGAGGACGAAGGAGGCGACGGCGTATGAGGCGGTGGTGGTGGCGAGCGAGAAGAAGCCGGAGGAGAAGAAGGAGAAGGCCTTTTCGCTGCGACGGCTGTTTCATCCTCCCAGGAGGGTGCTGAAGGGGAGGAAGTCGCGCGAAGAGTCTTCTGGCTCTGCCAAGTCGTTGAGCGGCGCTCTTCCTTCGGATGCTTCCTCTCAGTCGTTGAGTGCCCTCTCTCAAGCCAATCCTTCCTCTCAGTCGTTGACTGCCCTCTCTCAAACTAATCCTTCCTCTCAGTCGTTGAGTGCCCTCTCTCTAGCCAACGCGTCCTCTCGGTCGCTAGATGACATCTCTCCGTCAATCACTCCCTCCGAATCATTTAATGTCGCTTTTCTGAACGTGCAACCCAACTTCTCACCTTCTACACCTACGGAGGCCCCGGACCCTTCCCCTATCGTGAATTCACCTGAAAAGCCGGAGGACGCCATTCAGATGGACGCAGCTAGCATTTTGAGCAAATACTTTCACTCCTCTGTTTGAATAACAAACACAAGAACGACAGATGGGAAAGGAGTTGTTACCTCCCTGAAGTGCTTTAATAAAGGACTGGTGTAACTTAGAAAGGGCACACGTGTCGTTTTTCAACTCCAAAGAGAACTCTCTGTTATACTTGGATCTACATGTCACAGCAAGTCACGAGGAATACATCCTGTGGGGGATATCAAACCCAAAGTCTTCCATAAGCACATAAAACTGGTAACCAAGATACCGCAAGTGATGAATGAACTGAACCTTGTTAAATCCATAATCATAATAAAGGGGGTGGTATAGAGGAAGCACTCTGGACCGCTTTACAATCACATAGGGTTCCATTGTCGAATAGTTCAGACATCGCAGCTGCTGCAGCAACTCGCCTCTAGACTCGTACCAATACCGCCCTAAATAGAGCTGGACGTGAACGGTCACGAAAAGGACTACATGTTTGTTCATCTGTGGATTCGCCAGATTCGCCTCTCCGAGCTCGACGCGCTTCACCAACTCCAGCTTGTTCGTTGGAATATACGGCGTGATTCTACCCGTGACTCCGCCACCACAGCCATGCTGGAGAGAGGAGAGCGACGCGCTGTACGCCGCCTTCAACGAAGAGGAAAACTGGAAGGCGGGCAGAATCACCGCAGCGTAGTCGCTCGCCAGCACCTCCTTCGGCAGCTGCTGGAAGTGGGGCAGTAGGGACTCTATGGCGTGAGAGACGAGCGCAGCGCCAACCCGAAGGGAGAAGGTCGATGTCGAAGGCGATGAAGTGGGACGAGTGGAGCTGGAGAATCGCCAGGTCGCGCAGCAGGTTGATGGGGTAAAGCGGATTGGGGCGCGCTTCGTGGATGAGAGTTCCGTGCGACTCGCTGACGACGTAGTTGCTGTCGCTGGATTCTCGGGACGCAACAATGTAGATCGTGACATCCAAATCAGGGCGGTTCTTGTGCGACTCCAGGAAGTGATCTACTACAAGTATCTCACTCTCGGAACACCATATCGCCAAAGAAATGGAGCTGTTCCATCTCGAAGAAAACAAGTCGAACACGGGAAGACGATCCGTTCTACACATCAGCGCACACCAACTGCAGTACGATGCATGGATTACGGCAGTCAGACTAGCACCACTCCCAGCATCCACTACAACATCACCATACCAGCATAGTGCGCACCTGCACTGGGCGAAAAGGGGTGAACTGACTTGTCGCGAGAGTTCCAAGTGAGGATGTAGTGCTCCTGGCAGAAGAAGAACAAACGGTCCTCCTTGCAAGGAAAATAGAAAAACTCCTTGAAAGAGGCGAACGCTTCCAACAGTCCCATCCCACTCGGCAAGGAAAAAGGCGGCTTCGTCAGGTTCACGTAAGCGGACAGGATTTGCGAGTAATTGAGCATGCCGTTCATCTCCAGATACTCTCTCTCACTGATAAATGACTTGGGACGAGGCGATTCCCCGACAAGAGTTCGACGTTGCGGTGTAGAGTCATGCAACGTCCTCTTTCGCAGCAGGGCAATGTTTTTGTTCTCGCTGTGACTGAATCCCATCACGAAATAATCAACCGCCAGCTTCGTCCCGTTTTCACCAAAGAGAGAGTTCGACGGATCCAGAGCCAGCTTAAACGAAATAGCGTTCATCATGATCTTAAAGTATACCGTTAAACCCCCGAGCAGGAGAAGAACACAAAAACGCAGGAACGTCATGGACTCCGCTTCAACACTATTGCCTTTCATGCAACGGACGGAGTAGCAACAAACAGCGGCAACAAGAGACTAGTGGGAACTCGGATAATGGCCATAGGGGTAATAGGGCCGCTGGACATATTCATTCGCGCAAAACGGCGGGGGCGGGAGAATCTGACTTGTATTTGGAATCGGGGGGACTTGATTTGTGTTCGGAATCGGGAGGACTTGACCTGTGTTCGGAATCGGGGGAACGGTCGTGCCCGAACACACGGGGAAGGCGTTCGGCTCCACCGACGGAATGCCAAACACCGGAGGATGTGCGACGACGCTTGTAGGGTTACTGACCACGTTGGCTACGGGAGGCAGAGGCGGGACCAATGGCGGGGGACAGACCGTCGGTGGAGGGTAATAGAACTCTGTAGACCGCGTGTGAGGCGCCGCGTCCTTCGCAGCGGGTGTGTGTCGAAGCGGGTACGGCAGTGTGGGGACCAGCAGAATGGGTTTGGGGATCGGCGGGAAGCGGTGCAGCATGGACTGGCGCTGCTGCTCGCACTGGCGATAGTACGCCTCCTTGCGCTGCTGCTCCTGCGGGGTGAACACGTACTTCAGAAGAGGGCATCCTGAAGGAGCGATATTGACGATGGCGGGAATGGACACACTTTCTATACATGACGCGTGGGATGATGCGCTACGTTCGCGCAAGCTCGGTACACTGCACAGGTTGCGCAGCTCGTTGTAGAACGCCTCGTACTGGTCAGGAAACACGGCGAGCGAGAAGTGGATCCGGCAGAGAAACTCCACTTCGAGCGTGTTAATCTGCCACACGCTCAACTGATTGAAGCTGGCGTAGAAATCGGACCGGTAGCATATTTCGTCAAAGAACTTCTGCGCCAGCACAATTCTAGCCGCTAAACCACCACAAGCAAGCATCACGAGGAAATGACAAGGTTCCGGATTGAAGAATCGTTGACAATGCCGGGGACACATTTGTTTATCCGTACAATGTACATGAGGGAAATGATGTAGCACTCCAAGCAGCAGCTCATGCGGAGGAATAGACTATCCGTGACGGGTGAAATGCACCGATACTTCTTGAAAAAGTCCTCCAAGGATAGAACTTGCGAATCATAGCGTGAAAACAGAGATTGGTCATTGCGTTGCTTTTTCTACGGATAAGACATGCCAAACGTACCAACCCTAGCATTCTCCTCCATCACACGATTGACGTAATACACGTAGATCTTTGCTATATCTCCAATGTTGTATTGCTCCATGACGCATGCACTGGACGATTCTCCCTCAAGAAACAAGAAGTGACACTCGGAACGATAGACTGGAGAGAAATCAAGTACTGGATGAAGTAAGAGTCGGTCAGAGAGAAGATCGCAAGAAAAGGGGAAGAAAACGAATCTTTCTGTGATTCTTCACAGATATGGAATCAGGTCAACGCCCTGCGTGTTTTGTTGTGTATGTGAATTGTGATTGGTGGGGCTAGCTAGATGCAGAAAGGAAAGACAGTACTGTTGTCTGTTCTTTCCCAAAACTTTGAAGGTTTTCAACGCAGACTCCGAGTCTGCTTCGTGCTTTTGCAGTCATTCCCTTCTTTCACCCTCATCCACGAGGAAGTCCGTCTTACTACGCGCATTCTCCAGCTATGTCCAAGTTCAAGTGATTATAGGCAGACGGAACCATCGAAAGGAGAGTAAAACCAAAACACAAATGGAGACCAAAATCCCCCCATTTTGGAGTGCACCTTTCCCCTTTTGTTGGTTTCTTTCGCACACATTCTGTCTTCAATTCAGCCGACGATACTT
>ERZ780157.4293-NODE-4293-length-10963-cov-2.254767_pt1 | contig 10963 bp, 6 predicted proteins | sample MGYA00511169_ERZ780157 | MGnify/ENA primary metagenome ERZ780157 (study PRJEB29588, sample SAMEA1965149) | human gut metagenome | biome: human gut; feature: human-associated habitat; material: faeces | place: Denmark | collected 2008/2010 ... | reverse complement strand
CAACCATTGCGGCAGCCAAAGAAATCACCCTCAACAACCATGCCTGTGAAAAAATGACGGTCTATGCCGATGAAGATATGGTAAAAACGGTACTCCGCAACCTGCTTTCAAATGCCATCAAATTTACTTATCCCGGAGGGCAAATTGATATTACCTTATCCTCCTTGCCAGGATATGTGCTTACCAGTGTCAAAGATAATGGGAAAGGTATTGCCAAAGATGTGCAAGCTAAGTTATTAAAAACCAATGAATACATAACAACCTACGGTACCCGGAATGAAAAAGGAAGTGGACTAGGGCTCATCTTAAGTCAGGAATTCATTAAAATGAATAAAGGAAAATTCTGGTTTTCTTCCCAAGAAGGGGTAGGAACTACTTTTTTCTTCACCCTCCCTCATACAACCTCGTCCTCTTAGGCTTCTGAAGACAATTTCTCATACATTTTCAGAGCTCCCCAAGCATCTGTTGCGGCATAGCGGATTTGTGCCTCTGTCAGTACCGGTGCTTCCCAATTTGAAACACGTTGTTTCTTAGAAATTCTCACTCCGAAAATAATGGCCATCAACTTGGAAAAAGATTTGTCTTCTATCCCAAAGTGAGCTGCATACTCTTGCATATCAACAAATGAAGCAGGAGTAAACTCGCCGGATTTCCGAAGATTCCGAAGATCATCGCGTATTCCAACCCCGATCTTTACCACCACAGGATCGGACAATAAATCCCGCAACTCTTTTCCAAAACCACATTTATTCAACCGGAACAGAAAGACCTGGTCCGGGACCGCCAGTTGTAATAAGCTCACTTTATAAATTTCTCCTTTCCGAAAAGCGGGACGAGTCTCCGTATCGAACCCCAGGCAAGCATGTCTACTTAAAAAATCAGCCGCCTCCCCGACCTGCCTTGCCTCTTCTATTACCTTCACTTCGCCCGAAAACACGTAAGGAGGTAACAGATCTATTTCTTTCCGATCTATGGTCTTTTTTAAATCAGTCAACATTTTCTCAAACTTAATCGTCCTCATCTTTTATTTGATAGACAGCATGATGTACCGCCCTCAACACTCCGGCACAAGCTTTTCCCCAATACAATTCAAAACTATTATTCAATTGCCATAAAGCCTCTCCGATCACTTCCGGTATCCCACAGCGGAAAGAAGAAATAAAATTCTTCAGGTCCTGGTATATATCACAAGTTTTCTCTGCTATCGAATGTACGACAGGAACTTCACTAAACTGCATATTATCATCGAAAACTTCCAGGTATTCATCGTATTCTCCCAACAGTTGATGAAGCTGTCCATATAAATAATTATAATCGTCTTCGGTGACGATATCTTCGATCAATCCACTATCTCCGCTATCACTCTCCGGCAGCAAGGAGCCCTTCAAATAGATCAAAGGAATAAACTTCTGCAAACGCTGGATAAAATCCCTGCGCTGCATCTGAGGTGCCGTCTCCACAAAATCACAAAATTCCTTGGCTACTGCAACAAACTCGATGACTTCTTTGCTATATCCAACATGTTGAAAATCTTCCATAAACTACTTTCTTTTATTTTACAAAGGTAGCATTTTACCTCCTACCTCGGTATACTTACGGGAAATAAAAATGACATTCCAGGTCCCTCCCAGAATGTCATTCTTTGCGGAAAGACGGGGATTCGAACCCCGGAATCCCTTTAGAGGATTACACGCTTTCCAGGCGTGCCAGTTCAGCCACTCCTGCATCTTTCCTTACTTTGGCGGGGCAAAGATAGGATAAAAAGTAAAAAGTAAAAAGTAAAAGATAAAATAAATTTTAGAAAGGGTAGCCGATCGCAAGATTCAGTACCAGACCTTTCCAGAAACTGCCGTCGATATTATAATATCCGGACTTGCCTGTACTATAAGGAGCATGTATAGGTATTCCCAAATCGGCACGGACCACGATATAGGAAAAATCGTAACGTAGTCCGAATCCGGTCCCCAAAGCAATTTCTTTCAATAATCCTTTGATTCTGAATTCTCCTCCGGGACGCTGGGTTTCATTGTTCAACAACCAGACATTCCCGGCATCCATAAACAAAGCCCCTTTAAACCGTTCGTATATTTTGAAACGATACTCGACATTCCCTTCCAGTTTGATATCTCCGGTCTGATCGAGATAAGAATAGGTCGATTCCTTGGGATGGTAACTTCCGGGCCCGATCGAACGGATATGAAAAGCCCGGATACTATTCGAGCCGCCGATATAAAATTGCTCACTGTAAGGCATTACTTTCGAATTACCGTAAGCATAACCGATCCCTCCCATAATCCGCATGGCCAATTGATTATTATTATCCACAGTCTTATAACCGATTAATTCAGAAGTAAGCTTCAAAAATTGAGAATAACGATTATTGAGAATTTGTTTGCCCTCCCCCTGATGATTCCCGCAGATATACTGCAGGCCCGCTATAATATTACCGGCCTGAGTGACCGAAGTCTGCCAGAACAACCGGTTGGGATTACGATAAGTCGCAGCCCGGTCGTACGTATAGGTATAAGACATCGACGGAATAAACTGATTCTTAAAACTCTGCGCCACTGCGGGATTTTTATTTACAACAGAATCGAAGGCATGAGAAGTACGCAACAGATAGGTATAATTGAGTTTAAAAGGTACGACGGAATGATAATTCCGGGTAGAAGAATTAAAATCATAGGTCGCACTTCCCCAAAACGAGATCATCCTAAAAAAATTATGTCGGTTGAGCAAATCCGTACCGATCTGAAAATGGGTCTGTTCTCTCCTATCCCGTTTCGTTTTCATCAATTTGGGAACCAATAACCGGGGCACGGACAAATTAAAATTCAACCCCAGCTCATAAGAATTGATCAAGCCCGAATTGCCTGTCGATTTTTTATTTCCTCCGATTTGCCATTCGTAGGATCCTGTCAACCGGACACTGAAATTCTCTGCCCGGCGGAACATATTCCGGTTAGTAATCCCTAATGTCAATCCCGGACCGAGCAGATTATTCGACTTGGAAGACATATCCACCTCCACTTCCGTTTCAATGGGCAGGGCAAAATCGCCGTTGATTTGCATATCCAGCAAGCGATCCTGAACCGTATCGGGCACGGTAATCGTCATATTGGCGAACTTAAATACGCCCAACTGTACAAATCCGGCTTGTGTACGACTCTGTCGCATAGCCGAATAAGTTTGTCCGGGTCGCGTCTTCACCGCCCGGGTGATCACATTCGGTTTCAGCCGTAACGGAGGCTCATAAATGATTTTCACCTGATCCGCCTGTATCGTGTCTTGCCCGCCGGTCGTTTCATTTCCCGACAGCATCACTTTCACCTCACCGATTTTATAAGGATGAAAAGCATTTTGCGGAATTCCCTGCTTCAATCCGATTCGTACGTCGGCCATTTTTCCACCTTGAGTGGTATCGACTAAAAATTCGATATAATCGGGTTGGAAGAAATAATAACCGTGATTTCTCAACCGATCGGACATGCGTTGCCGCTCCTGATTGAGGACATTCACATCGTATTGCCTTCCCGGTTTCAGTTCGGAGAACCGCATATACGAGCGCACGATACTATCCATCGGAGGATTCCATTCCCACAACTGTACACTACCGTAATGAAAAGGCTGAGGCAAATCGACCCAATAGCTGATGCGGGCTTTTTTAGGATTCCGTTTATGCGGAATAATCTCGTAGCGGGAAGTCGTCCCATAAAAACCGAAGTCTTTCATGGCATTATCCACCATTTTCAACCGTAATTCGGGCTGTACATCTGAAATCAACACCGGTTTCTTAGCCAATTTACGATATAACCACCATTTAAAACCTTTCTCTTTTTTTATATTCCAATTATATACCCACAGCCCGATCGGGAAAGGCGAACGGACATAAGGAGAATACAGCGGATTATTGGGTTTCACAGACAGCGGACCGGAAGCGGCTGAATTTTGTGTACTGTTGAGTTTCACTTTCTGAGGGGCCTCGATCTTCATTTTTTTTACTCCGACATACAATACTTCATCTTCTGTCAGTTTTTTAGTCGTCGAACAAGAAAAAAGAAGGAAAAGGAAAAAGATTAAAGGTAAAAAGTAAGAAGAAGAAAAGGTCAAGGTACTACAAATAGGACAAAAGTGACTGAACCGACTTTTGTCAGACTTCCGGGCATACTTTCTGATGAATTCGACTACTTTCATTTCTGATTCTCCGTTTTTGTTTCTCTTTCCGATTTTCGGTTATTTTTAAAGAGATCTTTAAATTTACGGAAATTTTTCCGCCAAACAATACCGACACCCGTTTGAGTGACTTCGCCGTCCAGTACACTCTCATAGTTGGAATGCCGGAACACTTTCAAAAATAGATTTCTCTTCTTCGTAATCACGTATTCTATAGAAATATCGTCGACGAGATTATCTTCTATGTTATTACTCTGATTTTCATTATTATCTGTAGAAATCCGTCCACCGATCTTCACCCGAATCCGATCATTAAAAAATTGTTTGGAGAACTGATACGTATAATCGGTACGGGTTGTATTTTCATCGGTATTATACGAATCGACGCCAAAAGTAAAACCGGTCTTCCGGGTATACTTATTCAATTCATTTTCTACCAGGCTATATAAAGCATTGTTGGCCATACTTCCTCCGCTTCCCGACTTAGCAGCCCCAGGAGCGGTATAAGTATTATAGATCAATAGATTCAACGCTTGACGGGTACGTTCTTCCTGAGAAAAAGTCGCCAACTGATTCTGTACCACCATATCGTTGGGAGCTGACAGGTCAAAAGAGATATCCGGTCGGGTCAATGTATTCTGTATCCGGATGATAGCCTCGAAAGTAACCAGTCGATTCTGTTCTCCGTCGACAACCGTAGCTTTCACCTGTTCGGAAGCGGATATACTCAACATCGGATTCATCACATTTCCTGTCCATTCCACATAGCTGCCACTTCGAATATTAAATTCTTTTTTACCTGCAATGGGAATATTATAAACCACGGTTCCTCCGGATAAAATATATTTCCCCGACAAGGTAAGTCCGTTTTCAGGACTCATGGCCAGAACCAGATTACCCCCACCCTGGATGACGATATTATTACTTCCATCATCCGATAATTCGACGTTTACTGTCACCTGATCTCCGATCTCGATCAACATTTTTAAAGCAAAGCTACTGGTGTTTACCCGGTTAGTCAGATCGTCACGCTCATTCAAGGTGGTATCCCTGAACGATACGAAACGGACCAAATCGGCACTACGGTCCACAAGTTCGGGTCCGGAACTACGCAAAGTATAGGTAATATTGGTCCGGTTGAGCAAATTGATATTTCCGGAAACGCTTAAATTCGAAAAGGCCCCGGCCAAACGGGAATCCAGATTGATATAAGCCTTCCCATAGATCAGCGAAGTCGGATTTTTCTTTACATTCACGACCTCGAAATTACCGGCTTTTACAGATATATCCATATTCATCCGGTCGAACGGAGTCAGGGTAATCGCTCCGTTCAGCACCATATCACTTTTGTTAGGAGCAATAAACCGATATTGCCGAAATAAAATCTTCCCGTTGCCTACAATCAGGCGGGTGGTATCCAATCCGAATGTGGTACCCAACATCACCACATCGGCTTTTCCATTACGAAAGCCCAATCCACCGTTCAAATCCGGCCGATCTACCGTTCCACGAAACTGTAATGCGCCGGTCAACTCGCCCTCCAGTTTCATCAGATCTTTCGGAACAAAAGCGTTGACCATATACAAAGGTAAAGAAGGTATATCTACGTCCAGCATGACCTCCCGGTTGGTCTCGGATGTAGCGAAAGTCCCCTGCACTACCGCCCGGCGGATGCTGTCGATTTTCAACTCAAAATCTACGGCATGATCGGTTAAATGATCCTTTCCTGCATACTGCAGATCCAAATCGAGGGTACCCATCCGCTGTTCTTCATAAAACAGATTATTCACTCCGATATTTCCCTCGGCACCGAAGGTTTTACGATCGGTATACAACAATAAATCCGTATGCAGGATACCGCTCAGATCGGGTAAGAACGGTGATATTTCGGTCAATTTTTTCAGGTCTATACCGGTAATCTCCACCTGTAACCGATCCGTCCTTTCTCCTTCATCAGGCAGAGACTGCAAACTCACCAATTTATTCTGGTAGGCCATCCGGAGATTGGCATCGATCTTCCAATCTTTATAAACCGTTACTTTATTATCGGCATTGACAATCCACCGGCTATACCCCAGAATAGGAGTCATCGGGAAAAAGCTCACCGTAAAAGCACTGTCCAGCATCACCAGATTGATACCCATATCGAATCCGACTCGTTGCCGGGCATCTTTTTGTTTCAGTTCGATCCGGAATTGATTCCCCTGCATTTTTCCGGTCAGGTTGATATTGAACAGTCCCTTCCAGGCCTGGTCGGAACTACCGGCTCCCAATGCATACACCAGACTCTTGCCGGTCTGCCAGATACCCATCTGTACCGAATCGAGACGTACCGTCCCAAAATAGGGAGCCGTAGCCGTGATCCCCATCCGGATACCTGACCGCTGACGGGAAACGATATCCAGAGAAAGCCGACGAAATCCCATATTCCTGGCCTTCAAAAATTTAGCGATCGCATTATTTTGATCACCTTTCAAGTGCATACTAAAAACAGGCAACTCCGCTTTGATCTGTTCCATATCGATATCTTTACCGGCGATCTGCTTCCCGACAATCCCTGCAATTTTCCCAGCACTCTCCCCAAAACCGGCCAAAGAAGTATCGGCCCGGAAAGTTAACTGTAAATCACCGGTCTTTACATCCAGTGTCGTCTTCTTCAGATCGCTGGCCATATCGATATCCAGGCTTCCCAAGGTATAAGTCTTCCTGCTATCTGCCATGCTCAGGCTATCGAAGCGGGCTTTTAAAGCATAAGCGGAATGTTCCCCGATAAAACCTTGCAAATCTACTTTCAGCCCCATAGTCAAAGGTTCCTGCATCAAATGCAGGGCCTGCAGATCCACCTTGCCGATATAACCACCCAAACCGACCTGATACTGTTGTTGCAGCGAATCTCCCCGGAAAACCAAATCCAAAGGAGCATCGGGATCTTTACTAACCATAGTCCCCCGTAAATGCGTCTTATCCAAGGTAGCCTGTAAAGTAATATCTTTATATTCGTGCTCTTTATAAAACAACTGACGGATTCCGGCATTTACCGAGGTCTTTGCCTGAGGCCACGAAAAATACCGGCCTTCCAACCGGAAATTGGCCGAGGCGCTTCCTAACGAATCGACAGTCAAAAAGCGATCGAGTGGGAAACGGCTCAGGGTCAATTCGCCGTTATATGTCTCCCGGTTCAAATCATAACTCCCGTCGAGGGTCATACAACCAGCATCGGAACACAAGCGCACCAAAGCCTCCAAAGCTCCCTGATTAGCCTTCAGATTCGCCGACCAGGATACATCGGCCGGGATCTTCACGATTCCTTCTTTTAAGAAAACATTAGCAAAGGTAGCGTCCGGCATCTCCGCCCGCAAATCGATCACCCCACTTATTTTTTTCAGGTCCCGGTAGGATTGCAGTTGTCCTTTTCCAGTCAACCGGAATTTTCCGGTCATACCGGCATCCAGGCGGTCGAACCGGACTCTGTTTTCATCTATACTGAAAGTCGTATTCAAATCTACCTGACTATGTTTTAAGTCCTGAGGGATTCCGTCATAAAAGGGAGTAAGATCGGCCAGCCCAACCCTGGCATTCAGCTGAACGATCAAGGGTACCCGTTTCATCAGATTATTCATCGAAGTATCGGCCCGGGCTGTCAACTCGATCTTGCTATGAGCGGTGCGGATAAATGCCCCCCTCAATGCTGTCCGGGCCGAATCGAGATCCACCTGTGCCTGCATCTGTTGCAGCTGTATTCCGTTTTGCTGTACAGCCCTCAGATCTACCAGGTTTCCCCGCACAACCGTTCCCCGGTTATATACACTGTCGATTTGTACGGCAATACCGGACAGCACCAAATCGGTTTGCCCGGCATCGGCAGTCTTCATACTAAAGGCACTGTTCTCCAATTGTAATCTCCCTGCACGTATCAGCCAAGGCTGGCTACCGGACGGTTCGGTGACCGGTGTCCCGGACGATTGTTCCGTTCCCATCTGCATGTCACACCAAGCCCCTCCGACAGCGACAGCATCTATTTCGACGGATTGCTCCCCCAACAAAACTTTTCCGCCAGTCAGCGAACCGTCCTTTATTCCGGCCCCCAGGTAAGGCAACCCCTCGGTATACATGCGATAACCGACGTCCCGGATCTTTATCTGCCTGACTTCGATCCCCCAATCCAAAGGATTACTCTGCACTGTATCTTCCACTGTTCCGGCTCCGGATTTCAAAAAAACATCCCCTTCTTCCAGGCTAATCTCAGCGACTATCAATTTTTTCCGTTCCAAATCGATCCGTCCCTCCTGCACCCCCAAATTCCCGACAGCCACCTTCAGTTGCATACCGGTAGTATCGCCGGCTAATCCGAACTTCACCTGTCTCAGACCTAACTGTTCGATACCGAGTTCTTTACGAAATATCCGATCGATATTCACCCTAAGCCGGATCGCCTCTGCAGCAACCAGGGTATCTCCGGCAGTTTTCCCGGCATACACATCGTCCAAAACCAGATCAAAAGGAAAACCCAAACGGAAATGCCCGATCCGGACTTCCAAGTCGTAATGCGAAGCAGCATAACGTTCGGCTTTGCGCAAAAGGAAATCTTGTACAGGAGGTAAATAAAGCAAAAACACGATAAGCAGTAGCAACCCTAAAATTGCTAAAATCGTTCTGCCCAGATATTTAAAAAATCTTTTCATGCTTAAGCTTTATTCTTCGCAATTACCATTATCCAGATCGTAAAAAAGCGCTGCAAGGCCTGCCTCCTGCTATTCCGTAAAGTCTTTAATTAACGAAAAAAGATCCTTACGGGTTGCACGAACCGATCAACATTGTTTCGGCTTCGGCAATCGCCTGAGGAGTCCCTAAATCTAAAAAACGTCCTTCGTAAAAATACATCAGTATCGGGTGAAGCCTGGCCTGTGACAGATATTCGTCTATAATCGAAAAGACCCCTTTTCCTGACATACGTTCTAAAAATTCCGAGCTCACCACCTGCACTCCACAGAAAGCATAGTTCCGGGAATCCCAAAATTCTTCATCTACCGGTTTTTGTTCCCCTGTGGCCTTATTTTCCCATCCTTTCAGCATCCCTTCACGATTAAATCTCAATCCTCTGCCTTTCCCGCCGGTCCGGGTAACCAAGGTTGCATCTCCCTTATTTTGCCGATGAAAGCGGAGCAAGGCAGGTATATCGATATCTGAAAATATATCTACATTATGAATAAGCACCGATTCACCCGGGCAGAACAACTCCCTGGCTTTCAGAAGTCCGCCCCCGGTATCGAGTAATTTCTCCCGTTCATCGGAAATCACGATATCCCAATCGAAAAAATGTCGTTCGCACAGAAAAGCTTCTATCTGGTCGGCATAGTGATGCACGTTCACCACAATACGCTGTACATCCGCCGCTATCATTTTCCGTATGACATATTCAAGCAAAGGCTTACCGGCTACTTCCACCAATGCTTTGGGCCGATCGTTCGTCAAAGGCTGCAAACGGGTACCCAATCCCGCTGCAAATATCATTCCGTTCATCTAAATATTTATCATCTTATTTTTAATTGCATACATGACAAGCGCTGCAGTATTCCGGCATCCGGTCTTACTCAACAGATTCGCCCGATGTTTATCCACTGTCCGCTTACTGATAAAAAGTTTATCTGCAATTTCCTGGTTGGAAAGTCCCAGGCATACATGATACAAAATCTCGAGTTCTCTCTCGGATATTTCATTATCAGGGGTTTCAGGTTCCGGTTTATGTTGCCCGCCATCACGCATATTATTGAGAATATTCACCAGCAACTCCTCGGAAAAGTAATTCTCACCGGCGGCGACAGCCCGGATTGCCGCAATCACTTTTTCTATACCGGAATTTTTGAGAACGAACCCCTTTACTCCGACATCGACCATTTTATAGTAATACTGTTCATCCCCGTACATAGACAACACGATCACCTTCAAATCCGGCCTGATCCGCAGAGCCTGTTCCGTAGCTTCTATCCCGTTCATCTCGGGCATTTCTATATCCATCAACACCAGGTCACAATCTACAAAGGAGAGGTTTTCAATAAAGTCGCGTCCATTGGAAGCTTCGTAAATATGGTGTACGAAATCCTGGGTAGACAAAAGCAATTTCAATCCTTCCCTGAATAACTTATGATCGTCAACAATATAGATTCTTAATTTTTTCAAATTCTTTGTGTCCATGAATCGATAAACATTTACATCCGTAACTGATAAACAAAGATAAAAATAAAGTCAGAAAGTCAAAAGACTTTAATAAAAGCGTTGGCCCGCATCCCTTTTCCATGCTCGCTGACAATCTCGATATCCCCGTTACCGGATTGCAGCCGGTAACGCATGTTATCCAATCCCATACCGGTATGTCCGGAAATACGGTTTACATCGAATCCGATACCGTTGTCGGTATATTCTAAATATAATATTCCTTCTTCGAGTTGTAAATCGATCGTCACTTTCGAGGCTGCAGCATGCCGCAATGTGTTGTTGATCAACTCGCAGATAACGCGGTAGACCACCACTTCGATATTGTAATTGAAACGTTGATTTTCGAGATTAGTAGTAAAATACACCTTAAAATTATCGGCTTGCCGCATCCGTTTTATGAATGCCTCTACCGCATCTTTTAAGCCAAAATTGTTGAGGATATGCGGGCTGATATTGGCCGAGATGTCCCTGACCCCGCTAATCGCTTCATCCACAGCCTGCCGCAGATTCTGCTTTATCTTTTCATTGACTTCACTTTCTTTATTGGCATCCAACCCCGAGACCAGCATTTTGATCA
>ERZ780157.4289-NODE-4289-length-10965-cov-3.987351_pt1 | contig 10965 bp, 9 predicted proteins | sample MGYA00511169_ERZ780157 | MGnify/ENA primary metagenome ERZ780157 (study PRJEB29588, sample SAMEA1965149) | human gut metagenome | biome: human gut; feature: human-associated habitat; material: faeces | place: Denmark | collected 2008/2010 ... | reverse complement strand
TTACGGGTAAAGGTTGCCAAGGGAGCCGTTTGCACCTTTGCCTATAGTCTCGATGGAAAGAAGTATACAGCAGCGGGAGAACCTTTTACTGCCCGGCAGGGAAAGTGGATAGGAGCGAAAGTCGGTTTATTCTGCGTCACTCCTAATGACGGAAATCGCGGATGGGCGGATGTAGACTGGTTCCGGGTAACTAAATGATAAGAAAGAATAAGTGAGAATAAAAAATAAGAAACTAACACGAAGATATAGAACGAAAAAATGAAGAAGATTGTAGCAGGGTTGGTTGTAGTACTAGGCTTTTGTGCATGTGCCCATCGGACTTCCGGTACGTTGGATGTGAATAAAGCTCTGGATTATTGCGCGGAACAGACCCAACGTTCACTGGTAGAACTGAAAGGAGACTCGGGTATAGACTATACAATGATGCCACGTAATGTCATGGCAGACGAACATCATTGGAATTGTCGGAAAGCAACGAAGGAAGAATGGTGTGCCGGTTTCTGGCCGGGAGTGTTGTGGTATGATTATGAGTATACACAAGACAAGAATATACTGGAAGAAGCCGAAAAGTTTACGGCATCCTTAGAGTTCCTTTCCCGCATTCCGGCTTATGATCATGATCTGGGCTTTCTGGTTTTTTGCAGCTACGGCAACGGATATCGCCTGACCAAGAATCCCGCTTACAAACAAGTGATTCTGGACACAGCCGATTCATTGGCTACTTTGTTTAATCCGGTAGTCGGCACGATGCTGTCCTGGCCGCGGGAAGTAGAACCCCGCAACTGGCCCCACAATACCATCATGGACAATATGATCAATCTTGAGATGCTTTTCTGGGCAGCAAAGAACGGGGGGAATCCTTACTTATACGACATCGCTGTATCTCATGCCGACAAGACTATGAAGTGTCAGTTTCGTCCAGACTATACCTCATATCATGTAGCAGTATATGATACTATTACAGGTAACCTGATTAAAGGAGTGACTCATCAAGGATATGCGGACAGCACAATGTGGGCACGTGGACAAGCATGGGCTATTTATGGCTACACCGTAGTCTATCGTGAAACGAAAGATCCCAAATACCTTGACTTTGTGCAGAAAGTAGCCGATGTCTATCTGGAACGCTTGCCTGAAGACAAAGTACCTTATTGGGATTTCAGTGCTCCAGGCATACCCGATGTTCCGCGTGATGCTTCGGCTGCCGTAGTTGCTTCCGCACTGCTCGAACTGTCTGCTTATCTCCCCAATGGGAAGGGCAAACACTACAAGGATGCCGCTATCGAAATGCTGACAAGCCTGAGTTCCGACAATTATCAGAGCGGTAAAAGTAATCCGGCTTTCCTGCTTCATAGCACAGGCCATTGGCCGGCTCATTCGGAGATAGACGCTTCTATTATCTATGCAGACTATTATTATATAGAGGCATTGCTTCGTCTGAAACGCCTGCAGGAGGGAGAAGGAGTATTGGGATAGAAATAAAAAGGGGGATGTGTCAGACTTCCCTTTTAACGAAATCATCCTCGCCACAGATAGCTGTAGCGAGGATGATTTTACTGGTTAGGATTTAGGTTGTTATTTCTTTACCTTGATGATGTCATAATTCAAATCGCTGACAGCTTCCTGCAGGCTATCGTTTACCAAACGCAGGGTAGTGTCATTTACAATCACAAAATACATTGGAGCCTCACCATCATTCGGAGTTAACTTAACAGCTTTGGTAGGTTTTTTGTTCACTACTTTTTGGATAGTCTGTTGTTTTCCTTTAGAAGAGAAGGTTTTATTCTTACCCTGACCTTCTGCATCGAGGTAAGTCATATCCAGTGTATACGTGGTATCTACACCGTCAGTTGCAGCGTTCAGAGTCAATACGTAGTCGATACCCGGACCGTCGGCAGCAGGGAGTGTACCTTCATAAACTTCGGTCACTTCTGTGATCGGAGCCATTTCTATAGAAAGACTGTCTGCTTCTGCCTCTGCGGCTTTGTTGGCTTTTGACTGGCAAGATGCCAAAGCAGCTACGACTGCTGCTAACATAATTACTTTTTTCATCGTTAAGTGCTTTAAGTTAATATAAATATAGTGAGCTTACTGCTCGGGTTATTTTTTCTTTATTCTTCGTCCCGTTTGATGACCAGCAGTTTGTCTACCCGTCCACGGTCCATATCCACTACTTCGAATTGCAGGTTCTTGTAGGTGAAGATATCTCCGGCTTTCGGGATACCGCCCAGCAGGAACATTGCCAATCCTCCGAGGGTTGTGAAGTCTTCGTCCTCCAGGTCTTCATAAGATAAGATTCCCATCTCTTCCATAAAGTCCTTGATGTTCATCGAGGCTTCCACCAACATCGAACCATCCTGTCTTCTGACGATATCTTCCTCTTCCGTATCGTCTTCTTCAAGGATATCTCCGAAGATGCTTTCGGTAAGGTCGTGCAGGGTAATGATACCTTCTGTACTACCATACTCGTTAACAACAACTCCGAACTTGTTTTTGTTCTTCTTGAACAGCTCTAAAATTTTATTTGCATATAAACTTTCGGGGATAAACAGAGCCGGGCGGGCTATTTCGCGCAGATTGAACTCCTTTTTATTGCCTACCATCAGAATAATATCTTTGACGGATACCACACCGATAATCTCGTCTTTCCGCTCGTCCACCAACAGATATTTGCTGTAGTGTTCTTCTTCGATTGTCTTCATCACCTTGTCTTTTGTATCGTCGGGATGGAAGATGACAAGGTCTCTGCGGTGTGTCATCAGTTCATTGGCACGTTTGTCCGAGAAGCGGAATACATCACGCAGCATTTCCGTCTCTTCCTTGTCGATCACTCCCTGTTCGGAGCTTTGGTGGAGAATCATTTTGATCTCTTCCTGTGTCATCGGGCGTTCTTCGTTCTTTACGCCGATGATTCTGTTCAGCAGGCGGGTGGAGATACTGAGAAACCAGACGAACGGATAGGATACTTTCGTCAATAAAATCATAATCGGGCTGAACAAGGTTGCGTACCGTTCCGGATTGCTGAGGGCAATGGACTTGGGAACCAGCTCTCCGATGATAAGAGAGAGATAGGTGATGATTACCACAGTGGTGATCATCGCCAGATTACGTGCATAGGCTTCCGCTCCCGGTATGAGAGAGAAGAGCGGAACAAGGTCGTCCGCGATAGCGACACCACCATAGGCACCGGATACGATACCGATCAGGGTGATACCGATTTGAATAGTGGACAAGAACTTTTCGGGTTCTTCCAGTTGTTTCAGTACTCCACGTGCAGATTTGTTGCCTTTTCCGGCGAGAGTTTCGAGACGTGCTTTGCTGGAAGATACCAGCGCAATTTCGTACATGGCAAAGATACCATTCAATACGAGTAAGAGAAGTATGATAAGAAATTCCATAAATGGATTTAAATGATTACTGCCGTGAAATTACATGAAATCACGACATCATGCAAATATGTGCTGTATATTAATGATTTTTTAATAAACAATTGGTGCGGAATGGTAATGTATTCTTTGAAATGAGGGGGCTTAAGAACAAAAGAACATATTCCGAGGTTGCAAAGTAAATGCTCTCGGAATATGTTCTTTTGTAATTTCTGATCTTGAGTCTTTTTTATTGTTTGTATTTATCAGCCAGTTCTTTAGCACGGGCTACACGTTTGGCAGTGTCGGGGTGTGAAGAAAACATTCTCTGCATGTAGGAAGATGCGGGAGCCCCATTGGACAATTCGAGAAGTTTATTCAGTGATTTGTACATACCATAAGGGTCGATGTTGTTTTTTACGCAGAACTCTACACCGTAGGCATCTGCTTCGTACTCTTGTTTCTGTGAGTATTGTGCGCCGGCAAGTGCTTCTGCCATTGCTCCCAGTTCAGAGTCAGTCAGTTTGGCGACCTGGCTGCTGGCTGCTCCTGCCGCATTCTTTACAGCCGAACGGAAATATGCATTCTTCATTGCGTCTTTAGAGTCGGTATGGATGACATGACCGATCTCATGACCGATTACTGCCATTACTTCTTCGTCAGTCATGACGTCCATCAGTCCGGCACAGATACGCACGCTGCCGTCACCACAGGCGAAAGCGTTAACGTCCACTACTTCATATACGCCAAAGTTAACTTTCATACCATCTACTTCTTTGATGTTTCCGGTCAGTCTTTCCAGGCGTTTTCCGTATTCGCTGTCCGGTTTGGTCAGTGGGTTATGCTTGTCCATCCATTCCATATACTCCTTGCTCATAGCAGCAATGTCGGCGTCAGATAGAGAGATTGCTTGTGCGGCATCTTTTCCTGCTTGAATAGCTTTGCCTAAATTGAATTTCTTGAATTGTGCTGAAGCGTTAAAACAACTCATGCCCAAAAATAACAGGGCTACTAATGCAATTTGTTTTTTCATCATAGTGAATTTTTAGTTTGTTATTATATAATATAGTGTTAGTATTCAAACGTGATTCCCAAAGTCGGCAGCAGTGTACCGCTTTCTTGCTTGAGGGACTTCATGACATACCGTTGTTCGGCTATCGGTGCGTCCGGATTCTTGATTACTCCGGTGCTCATTAATACATCTGCCTGTTTCAGCTTGCTGCCCGCGATATTCTGCAGATCGATGTAGAAACCCAGCATACAGCGCTTCAGATAGAATGTTTTGTCTATGCGGATATCTACCTGAGTGAAGGCCGGGAGTCGTTCTTCATTGTATCGGGTATAGTCGTAATACGGTTTTCCCTGTGCATTCCAAGCTGTTACCAGAGATGACTTGTCGGCATTATAAGGAGTATAGGGGGCACCGCCTATACAGCTGACTTTCATTCCGACGCTCCAGTGCCGGGGGAGATTGTAAGTTCCCCGCAAGTTGAAAATAAAGCGGTTGTCCCATGCGGAAGCGATGTACTCGCTTTCCTTATCAGTACGATATTCGCTTTTAAAGAGCGTGAAAGATGAGGCGAGATTCAGTTTCTTGGCGACCAGCCATTTAAGGAGAAGCTCTGCTCCGTAAGACCGTCCCTGTGCGGTGGAAGTAAGCAGCTCATTGCCAATCACTCCGTAATCGTTTCCTTTGCAGGTCAACGGAATGCCGTCGGCTACGGAAAGAGGAATTTTGTCATAATCTTTATAGAATCCTTCGACGGATACTTCGAAGGTATCGCCCTTTCTCCAGTTCAGTCCTACGCTACCCTGGCTGACTTGCATATAGCGGAGCGCATACTTGTTGGCATAGAGTCCGTTATTGTTTTTAAAGCCGAGAGCGGTGTAGGGAGGCAGTTGATAATAGAGTCCTGCGTTTCCGCTCAGCGACCAGTGCTCCGTCAGTTGATAGGAGAGCGACAGGCGGGGAGAAAGCTGGTCGGACAGGTCTTTCATGGCTGCCGAGTAGTTGTTGGCATCGGCACGCAGTCCCAGAGAAGCCGTAAAACGCTCGTCTATGGAGGTGTAATTGACTGTTCCGAAAAGTCCCCAACGCATGATGCCCAGATAGGTATGGTAGTCGAACGTCTGCGCACGGTCGGTGTATACCTTCTGAAAGGTGGTGTTGCTATACTGGCTATAGTCCAGACTGGTTCCGACGGTGACTTTCCAGTTGCGGAAAGACGAACTGTTCTCAAGACGGAGCTGAGTATTTTGTTCCGTAGAGCGGAGGCGGAGCATCAGACGATCCGGATCGCTTTCGTCGTTCTGCTGATATTTGGTGTTCCGGTTGTTCAGATAACTGTGACTGGCAACGACTGACTGCACGTGTGCCCCCGCATAGTGCCGGTATACGGCTCCGAGAGTGAACGTCTCCTGCTGAATCTTAGGCAGGTAACTGAGGATGTATTCGTTGTCTTCATCGTCGGCTTTGGTGTTTAGCTTCATCTTATCAATGCCGCCCAGCCCTAGTACAGTCAATTCATTCCGGGCGTCAAACCTTGTTTTCAGCTTGAACTGCGCATCCGTAAAAGTCGGCAGAAAGGGCAGCCCGAGCATATCAAACAAGAATTGCAGGTAGGACTGACGGACGGAAACCAGATAGGAAGTCTTTTTGCCCAAATGTCCGTTGGAGGCAAGGGAGACTTCGGAAGCTCCGAGAGTAGCTTTTAGGGAATTGCGTTCCATGTCCCCGTCGCGCAATTTGAAGTCGAGCACGGAACTGAGCGCATTTCCTTTGTCTGTCGGGAAGGCTCCGGTATAGAAGTTCACTTCCCGTATCAGGTCGGCATTAAGGATACCTACCGGACCGCCCGATGCTCCCTGTGTGCTGAAATGGTTGATATTAGGGATCTCTACTCCGTCCAGGTAAAAGCGGTTTTCGGAAGGCGATCCACCGCGTACGATCAGGTCGTTACGGTATCCTATCGGTGAGAAGGCAACTCCCGGATAAGACTGTACGATGCGTGAGATGTCCCGGTTGGCTCCCGGACTCTTTTCTATTTCCTGCAATCCGATGATGCGCAGGCTGACCGGACTTTCAATGTCCCGACGGAAAGGGGAGGCGGTGACGGTCACTCCTTCCAGTTCCGTCTGATTCTCTTCCATCTCTATTTGTATATGTAGGTCTCTGGTCGAAAGCATGTATTCGGGGGTAGTGACAGTTTTGTATCCGATAGCGGACGCTTGCAGGCGATAGATGCCGGGCGGTACTTGCCCGATCGAGAACTTACCTTCGGCATTCGTCACTCCGCCTTTATTGAGTCCGACAATCATTACATTGATAAATTCCAACGGCTGACGGCTGGATTTATCAATGACTGTTCCCTTCACTTGGTGGACAGGCTGTGCCAGAAGGAAGGATATGGTTATGTTGCAAAACAGCAGAAGCGACAGTAGTCTTTTCATGTTATTTGTAGTTTAGCGACTGCAAAGTTAATGGAAAATAGTTTCACATTTCAATTTTATGTTCTATTTTTGTGGGAATAATAAAATCTGGTTAAGTATGAAAACCGTAAAATTGATTACCTGTAATGACGCGATGAAGGCGCATATCCTTCAAGGGGCGCTGGAGAATGAGGGCATTGAATCTATTCTGCATAATGAGAACTTTTCTACTTTGTATAAAAGTTGCGTGAGCAGTATTGCGGGAGTGGATATTCTGGTGGCGGATGAAGATTATGAGAAAGCCGTTCAGGTGCTGAGGCAGAACCAAAGCTGGCCCGAAGAACTGACGCTCTGTCCTTATTGCGGTTCGTCCGATATTAAATTCGTATTGAGAAAAGGACACAAACTGCGTGCCGTTGGTGCGGCTGTACTTTCCATGCTGGCAGCGGCGCCTCCGGGGGACAATCATTGGGAATATACTTGCCAGCAGTGTCATCAGACTTTTGAGACACTTGTTGCCGAATTTCAACCTTCGGGAGAAGACGAAGAATGATTGGATCTAAACATATTATAAACACAATGAAAAAGAAAAAACTTCTATTAATCGCTCTTTTGTTAGTTGGGGCAGCGTCTTCTTTTGCTGCCAAAGTAGATACGTTATTAGTGAAAAGTCCTTCCATGAACAAGGACATCAAGGTAGTAGTAGTCACTCCGGATGCGGCATTGGGAAAGAAAGCTACGGCGTGTCCTACTGTTTATCTCTTGCATGGTTTTGGCGGACATGCCAAGACGTGGATTGAGATTAAACCCAATCTGCCTCAGATTGCGGATGAGAAAGGAATCATTTTTGTTTGCCCGGACGGAAGTACCAGCTGGTATTGGGACAGTCCGAAAGACCCGTCTTTCCGATATGAAACTTTTGTCTCATCGGAACTGGTGAAGTATATCGACGGACATTACAAGACAATCACCGACCGCAAGGGGCGTGCCATTACCGGTCTGAGTATGGGCGGACATGGTGGTCTGTGGACTGCTATCCGTCATAAAGATACCTTTGGCGCTTGTGGAAGTACAAGTGGAGGCGTAGACATTCGTCCGTTCCCGAAGAATTGGGACATGGCAAAACGCCTGGGGGATTATGAATCTAACAAGGAAATATGGGATACGCATACTGTAATCAATCAGATTGATAAGATTCAGAACGGGGATTTGGCGATTATCTTTGATTGTGGCGAGGCTGACTTCTTCATTCAAGTGAATAAGGATTTGCACAACCGCTTATTGGAAAAGAAGATCGATCATGATTTTATCACCCGTCCCGGAGGACATACCGGAGAATACTGGAATAACGCTATCGATTATCAGATTTTGTTCTTTGATAAATTCTTCAAGAAATAAAACCGGAAAAGCTTGACTTTTGCATCCGGATGTCGTATCTTTGGAGACATAATCATATAGTAGATTGAAATTAGACTACGATAGAAGGAGGAAGTGAAAACTTTCTCCTTTTTTTGTGTACTACTTGGTGAGGAACTGTTCAGATCGGTGCTGGGAGTGGTTCAGCTCGGTGCTTATTGAAATTTAGAAGGGATGTCGGGAAGAATTAGAAGGTATGTTAAGGCAAATTACATACTATGTTAAGTGTAATCAGATGCTTTGTTAGGTGAAAACGGAGGCTTTGTTTCGATAAACAGGCTTTTATGTAGCGGAAAAGGTCAGTCGGAGTTAAGAATCTATAAATCTGCTCTTGACAAGAATCGGGTTATTCAATCGTAATTGAGATCGTGCGATTCAGATAAGATATACTTTTGCCATTACCATATTTAGTGCTGACCTTTAGACTGACAGGTTTCTTGTTTTTATCAAAGCTATAAGTATATTCGGTTCTTTCGGTGTATGTGTCACTGTTTTTCTCCGGATAAGAGGCGGTAGTAAGGTGTTGTGTCGGTTTGCCAAGCATGCCGGCAAACAAGGCTTCACGATGGAAGGAAAGGGGATAAGTATCCGCCACCAGCATACAGGGAAGACGATAATAATTGATATCTTCTCCCGCTTCATAATTAGTCTGAAGCTTTCCGTAACCGGTGGATGATTCATAGGGCAGTGAAGGAGAGATGGTGGAAATTAAATCGCCCTTGTCATACTGTAGAGAAAGAGTGTGCGCGACAACTGCATCGCTGCTTCCTTCCCGGGGCATAATCTTTTCATTCACTTGTGTCAGATAGCCGTCCGTATATGAAAAGGTATATTGTCTCTTCTGGTCGAGAGAAGCATATTCGCATTGCGTGGCGTATCCTTCTTCGTTTAGGGTGTATTTACGCTCAGTCCCTATTTCGTCTGTGAAAGTAACACTGCTTCTGTTGTTTTCGTATTGGATGGTAAGCGAATGGCTGATGATCTCTGTCAAGTCCGCTATCGAAACTTCTTGCGTGTAGGTATAATCGGTCAGCCAGGCATCTTCGTAGCGAAACTCTTCTTCTTTAGTAACGTCAGATACTCCGATTCCATCGGACTTGCAAAATTCGGAGAACAGCATCTTGCTTATTTCCGGGTCAGGAACTTCTGTGCCTGCTTTTTCTTCATCATCCGAACAACCGAACATTACTATCGCACACAACAGAAGTGCTATCTTTTTCATACTTGTTTATTTAATCCGTAACCCTCCGGCAAATCTTCTGCTGGCAGGACTGCTGACACTTTTTTCTATCTTAATACTCTTGGTACTTCGAGTTTCTTCTTCTTTGTCTTCGTCTTTCGGCGGATAGGTTCCCTCCAATGTCTGGATGGCTATGCTTAGCATTCTTTCTTTAGGATTGCCGAAAGGGAGGAACTGGCTGTAATCAGTAGTCCCGTTAATAGACGTTTCGCTTATTTTGAATTTATCGCTGGGAACAAGCACGAATGCGTCTTCGCCTGCATCATGGTCGGAGTTGTAAACGGTGCATACCACCGGATTGACAGACCAACGGTAGGTTTCGTTGATGAATTGCTCTGTAGCCACTGTTTGTCCCTTGCTTGCGCTACCCATGACAATAATGTTAGGAGCCTGATCCTCTTTGTATAGGCTGGTCAGTAGCATTTCTGCTGCTCCGGCTGTTGTTCCGCTGGTGATTGCTACCAAAGTGTTTTGATTCAGATTGACACCGGTCTTCAGCACCTCCTGATCGAAATTGATGGTCGCGTCTTTGTCCAAGTTCTTGTCGTTATATTCCAGATAAGCCATCGGAGTGCCCATTCTTGCATTTGGCACAAGGATGGTGGCAAGTAACTGAACACAGTCCAGCGATCCTCCTTCGTTATAGCGAAGGTCAAGGATAGTGGCTTGTACGTTGGCTTCCTGAAATATCGTTGAGACTTTACGTAATTCATTATTATACTTCTCCGGATCGTTATTGGTTCCGGCGGTGAAGCTGTTGTACATCAGATAGCCGACTTTAGCACCATTGTCTAAAGTCAGAATTTTGTATTTATGTACCGGTTGGTCTTCTATAGACTGGGCGGCTCCCAAATCCAGCGTGACACCGTTCGGCACTACTTTATACACCATAACCGGTTCTTCCGGTACTTCTTCCCCTTCTTCGGGCTCTTCCTCGACTTCTTTCCATACCCCCATCGAAAGTTCTCTTGCTATTGTACCTTGCAGTAGTTGCGTTTCATACTTCTTGCTGATATAGGAAGTGTCTACTTTCATAATCCAGTCACCGCGTTGGAGTCCGGCTTTTTCGGCGGGTGATTCGGGGATAACATAAGTAATCAAGGCATTGTATGCCGTATCGTTATCCTGACTCTTGACGAGCGAGTAGTCGAATCCATAGGTTGGCAACGGAGCTTCCAGGACAGAATCTACAAAAGAGTAGCTGTCTTTGTCCCATTTTGCTTTGGATAAGAAGGTGGCAGGGTCCTGAAACAGGTTTACTTCATCGTAGCCAGGCATATATTGATACCACAGATAATTCTGTTGCATGATATCATACATCCATGTATCCAGTTCAGTCAGGTGGGCATATTCCGGCCAGCGGTCCACACCACACGAAAAGAAGCTGCTGACAGATACGACGATCAGGGCAGGTATAAGTAGTATTTTGCGTAAATTCGTCATCTTAAAAAGCTTTTCAGTGTGCAAATGTAGGAAATACTTTGCTTATCTACCACATTTATGGTATAAAAATGC
>ERZ780157.4286-NODE-4286-length-10974-cov-5.329609_pt1 | contig 10974 bp, 15 predicted proteins | sample MGYA00511169_ERZ780157 | MGnify/ENA primary metagenome ERZ780157 (study PRJEB29588, sample SAMEA1965149) | human gut metagenome | biome: human gut; feature: human-associated habitat; material: faeces | place: Denmark | collected 2008/2010 ... | reverse complement strand
GAAGGACCACGGCAAGGCCCCCGCCGACACCGACAAGTGCGCGGCGTTCTCCGATCTGATTTCCACCACGGAGCACCTGAGAGCGTACGCGGAGGCGTGCGGACTCGACACCAGCGCCGAGAGTCTGATCATGGACGTGAAGGTGATGAATATGGAGGACGGCTGGACTGAGGTGGACTTCAAGGAGGTGTTCAACAACCTGAAGTCCATCACCTTCCTCTGCAGCGTGGGCGAGGAGGACGCCGTGTTCGACAACGCGATGGAGGCTCTGATAGACTTCGAGGGCTCTCTCACCATTCAGAAGAGAGACGGTGGTCGTCGTCTGGAGGACGTGCTTCCCACTGCTGAGAAGCAGCGTGTGTTCAAGGGCAAGCTGACCAAGGTGACGATCGGCGAGGGTCTCTTCAACACCAACCAGTACGTCGTCATTGTGAGCAGTAGTTGCTGGAGTGTGGCGTGAGGCGTAGACATGACCAACCTGAAGATGATCAACTTCGCTGCCAACAGCTTCGTGTACACCAAGAGCTTCACTCTCGAGAACCTGCCTGCGATGGACAAGATCCTGATCGGCCAGGGCTCGATGAACGGCAAGACTCTCCTGACTGACGCGTCTCTTGTGATGAACAGTGGTGGTGCTTGAGGAGGGTCACGCGTAGACATCCCCTACCTGGAGACCGTCATCTTCGAGGATGACTCCATGGACGTCTTTATGACGGCTGAGGCCAGCTACGTTGGTCACCATCCTTACAACAACGACTACAATGTTGATGATTTCGTTGTCACCGGCTTGAAGGCTTTTAACAACTTGCAGGAGTACTACGATAAGAACGGTTTGCTTTCTGTGGGGTGTTGATGGAATAGAAGTGATCGCTCCTCTGAGTTTCTACCTGTGCGAGAAGGCGAGCGGATGCTCTAATCCCACGACTATTCCTCCTACTCCCGAGCCTTAAGTCCCGCGAGAATATGACAGTATGATGTGAATAGTGACTGTTTGCAACAAACACTCCATGGTCTTCTCAGTTCACCGTATCCGTGAGCAAACTGACACTTGGAACCATACTTGCATCTTCCCGCGCGCATAAAGTGCTTGCAGAGTTCCGTCTTGTACATATCACTTCGAGCGCACGGAGGCAGGGGCTCTATTCTTCCACTTGGAATATGTGACGAATGGTCCTTGCAATAGGGTACCTGCTCATACGAAACACGAGATGCATAAAGAAAAGGAAAAGGGTCACGATAACGCGAATATGCATAATCGCAATAAAACATCCTCCCTCCATCACCATAATAGGAAGGGGAATAGTAAAAACGAGCTTCATTCAGCTCGTAACAATAATGAGCACCATACGGAGGGCAGTTGTCGCAGGAAACATTGGATGAAGAAGACAAGTTCATCACCGCCAGAAAAAACGACAAACGAAAAACCAACTGAGAGCGATTGTTAGGAACTATACCACTGATCTCTTTCTTTCGTTGTACCCCTCTGGATGACCTAAATGGGCAACTGTTGCGCGCGTTCCCCCAAACTCCACACCTCTCGCCAATCAACCCGCCCTCACTCCAAACACTCCGATACACACCCTGAACCCTCCCTCACCATCAACGACTTCCAAATCATCGCTCTCCTCGGCGAGGGCGGTTTCGGTCGCGTCTTCAAGGTATCGCCTCTCCCATGCGCTCACACACAGGTCCGAATGAAGGAGAGTGGAGCGCTCTATGCCTTGAAGACAGTTCGCAAGAAGGACACCAACAACGCCCTCGAGTACTCCAGTGCGCTCGCAGAACGAGATGCGTTAGCCCACTTCGACTCGCCCTTCCTCCCCAAGTACTTCTCGCTCTCCACTCCCAACTAGACTCCACTACGCCTTCCAGTCTCCCTCCCACCTCTTCCTCGTCATCGACTACTACGGCGGTGGTTCCCTCGCCGAACGACTCCAATCCTCCTCCTTCCCCGAAGCGACGGCGCGTTTCTACGCGGCAGAGTTGGTGTTGTGTCTGGAGTACCTGCACGAGCACGGATGGGTGTACCGCGACCTGAAACCGTCGAACGTGATGTTGGACGTGGAGGGTCACGCGCACCTGGTGGACTTCGGTCTGTGCAAGCGCGTGGAGAAGCGAGTGCGTCGCTGGAGCACGGGCGGGAGCGTGGAGTACCTGAGTCCCGAGGTGTTTGAGAGTGGGAAGTACGACGCGAGCGTGGACTGGTGGTCGCTGGGCGTGGTGTTGTGGGAGATGTTGAGTGGTGGCGTGCCGACGAATGGAGTGTTGGAGAAGCCGTGGTACATGTCGATGGGCGCGTTCAATGTGTGTTACCGATTGATGGAGAGAGACGCGAAGCGTCGTTTGGGCGCGTGTGGGAGTGAAGAGGTGAAGCGTCACCCGTTCTTTGGGAGTGTGGATTGGGAGGCGATGCGTGAGCGTCGCGTGAAGCCGCCCTTTGTTGTTCAGAGTGGTTGTGATGAAGTGAGTAACTCTCTGAACGAAGAAGTGAGCAACTCTCCGAAGGAAGAAGTGAACAATTCTCTGAATGAACTGACCGCCTCCCTAAACGAGAACGAGAACGAAGTCACCTTCCCCAACTACTCCTTCCCCTCACCTGTTTCTTCACAAACACACCAATTCATACGACCTGTACAGTGCTTCGACCCACACAAACACACCAACTCCTTGTCCTCGTACTGGAACTTGTAGTCATACGTTATCTCCTCGCCACCACTTATGTCGCGACTCGCGAAGAACACGATCTTGTTCTCGTTGTTTATGTTCACCACGCGAGCCTCGCAGTTCGGGTCGCAACAGTGGTTTATGAAACGACTCTCGTTCCCCTTCACTGTCGCGTCCACGATGTGCTCGCTGTCCAGACGGAAGAAGTAACACCCACCCACACTCATCTCCTCGTATATCGCCTCGCGATCGTTCGCCACGCGCTGACTCAACACCTCGCCCACGAACTCCATCACCATCATCCCCTTCGCGATCGGACTGCTCGCGAACAGACCCCACCCCTGAATCGGACTCGCGATCACCACAGGCTGGTCCTCCGACGACCGACTCTAACGCTCACGCCACACGCCACCACACACCTGTAACAACCGGTACTGACGCAACAGCTCCGTCGTCGTCAGCGCGTCGATCGACTCGGAACGCAGCGAACGACTCGGCTTCACGCTCGTGTGACCCGTCTGACGCAGCGTCGACAGCGTCCACGCGAACGGCTCCACCACTGTGCGGATCGCCAAACACCGACTGCACGTTGCGCTTGAAGTGTTTAACACATTCGACTCACTCGACACACTCAACACGCTCTCGCTCGCGTCCACCTTGATGCGCTCCTCTGCCAACTACACTCAACTCCACTCAACTCCACCCACACGCTCCTCGCGCACGCGAATCACCAATTCCGACTTCGGCTGCACCATGTGGTAGTTGTACGCTGTGAAGCCTGGCGGCGGGATCGCGTGGTACACGCTGTTCTCCTGACTCTCGATCGCGTTCACCACGTACGGCTGGTTCAGACCGAAGAACGAGTACCCGTCCAGACCCACACACTTCGACTCGAACACCTCCTTCGCGCGACTGTGCAGACGCAGTCTCGCGTGGTGGCCTCGCTCCTCCAGTCGTCGCTGCAGCTCCTCGTACACCTCTACGCCTCACAACACTACCACGCACATACCATGGATCGTCGCCGCCGAGAACGACACGTCGGGCGACTGCAGGTCGGTGATCACGAACAGCGGTCGGCGACTCTTCAAGCTCGCGCCCTCCTGCGACCGGATCTCCAGACAGTACAGCGTGCGCTACACCTCACGCCACGCACACACAACCACCTCGCCCACACGCACTGTGCTCCAGTACACGCGGAACGCGCGATACTGGCTGGGGAAGATGTAGTTGCGGTTGTGTGTGAAGGGCGACGTGTCCACCACGCCATAGTGCGTCACGGTCAGCGCGCCCACGCGAATCGCGTCCTTGTCCATCATGCGTCTATCCCTCACGCCACACACACACTCTCACAGCTTCAGCGGCGGGAACACCACGCGGTAGTTGAAGCGACACGTGAACAGCTCGGCGTTGCTCACCATCGCGCGGTAGTCCTGCGCGGAGGGCGAGGCGCGCTGGGTGGCGAGCAGTGGCGTGGAGCGGTTGACGAAGAGCGAGGGCGTGAGCGACTTGGAGGAGAGCGAGTAGAAGGACTCTACACGTCATCGCCACGCCACACACACACCCGAACGGTCGTCGAGATGGAGGCCAGGACGCGGACGCGGCAGATGGAGGCCGGGACGGTGGCGATGACAGAAGGCCTCCTTGTTCACGCGGATGAGACAGTTGTTCTCGCGACCACACACGAAGTGGAAGTAGTGCTGACAGCCCTGACAACAACACTTGATCGACGCGCCGGGACGGTTGCACAGGTAACACGGCGTGTTGCGACAGTGGTTCTTCAACAGCGTGTACTTCTGGATCGCGCCCGTCTTCTCGTCCACGGCGATCGTGCTGCTGTAGTACACGCAGTTCAGGTGCACCCACTCGCCTGTCGGGATGCACAACAGACGACCTGCCACGGGGTGGTCGCCCACCAGTCCACACAGATCGCAGCTTCGCGGGTCCTCCAGACGGTGTCCCGCCAGACCGAACAGACCCACCACTTCGTGTGGCTGTGGCGTTTCATTTCCTTCACTCGGCTTGAGAGAGGCGTCTGGTTTGAGAGAGGCGTCAGCGTCATTTCCTTCACTCTGTCTGAGAGACGCACTCACATCCTCGGCGGGCGGCGTCAGCGGGAAGGAGGGAAGCGCCACGTTCCCACTTATCAACATCCACTCGGTCGGTGTGAACGGCGCCACGGGGTCGAACAGCGACGGCACCACGCCCTGCATCGTGTACAGGTACCCCGCCGCGTTACACGCGTCCTCGGTCAACAACAGGAACGAGCTGTACAGGTCGCGCACCTTCTCCAACACGCCGTCAGACAACTTCGACACGCTGTCCAACTCCAATCCATCCTTCCCCTCCAACTCGCTCACCACCAGCGATCGAATCGACTCGCCCAACAGCGCGTGCGACTCCACACGCGACGACACGAACGTCCGACTTCGCTCTGTTATGTCCTCAGCCACCTTGTTCCCGCGCAAACGACCACGACGACTCTCGCCATTCTCGTTCAGCGACCGCTCCTCGCTCTTCGCCGACAGCGTCCCCAACAGAATGCTGTTCGCCTGACTCTCACTCACACCCAACACCCCTACGCGAATGATCGTGCGCACCAACTCGCGCCACGAACTCTCCAGACCCGACACACGCTGCGAGCGACTTCGCGTGTCCTGCTGTAACAACTCCTTCAGACGGAACTGCTGACGCTGCTCCTGAATCTCGCTCACCACGCTGCGCTGCATCGTCGACACGCGACTCTCGTAACCCTTCGACAGCGACGCCATCGCCGCGCCTGCACTCGCCACCTCCTGCTGACGACATCGCTTGCAGTGGTACGGACTTCGCGTCAGGTCGCACTTCTGCCACTCCAGCATGTCGTTCGCGATGCATCGACGGTGGATCCACTGCTCGCAACTCTCGCAGAACGCCATGTCCACGTCGCTCCCACTCCACGGCTTGTTGCAAATCGCGCACTGACGGAAGCGCTCCTCCTTGTTGTAACACTCGCGACAGTAGTCCTTGTGGTAACTCCACGTCGTCGGACTCCCCTTCACGCCACACTTCTTGCACTCGAAACAGTACCCACACACGAACAGATTCAGGTTCTCCTCATCCGTGTAGTGCAAACACGCCTTGTGGAACGACCGGTCGCAGCGGTTGCACGAACAAATCACGTCCACGTTCCCCAGCTGCGACGCCAGCGACAGCCCACACACCTCGCACACCTTGCAGTTCGAGCATCGCCAACCACAACGCATCTCGGGCGTTATCGTCCCGCTCAGATTCACACAGTAGATGTGGTAACACTCGCCACAGTCCCCACAGAACAGCATGCGGTCGCGGTCGCCCGACGATCCACAACTCAGACACACGTCGTAGCTGATCGTGCTGCTGTAGCGCGGCAGAATTCGCTCTGTCACGGTCGGGAACTCGATCACGGAGTACGGCGCGGGCAGCGGCGAACACGCCTCCAACTTGCTCCCATTCATCTTGCACTTCTCGATGTAACGCACCATCTTCGACGCCTCCATGCTCGCCTGCTTCGCGTTCGTGCTCGCCTCGGGTCGCACGCTCAGTTTCGTCTTCATCGCCTTCACCTCTCCGATCTTCTCCACGTACTCGCTCTCCTGCGTCTCCTTCCACTCGCTATTCAAGTACGACTCGCCCTTCTCGTAGAACGTCGCTGTCCACTTCCACACCTCGTCGCCCATCGCGTTGTACAGGAACGCGTTGTGACACATCAGCTCGAAGTCCTCGCGCACCTGCTGCACGCTCGCGTACACTTTGTGCTTCACGCGCGACTCCATCACATCCAAACACACGCTCTTCTCCTTCGGAATCACGTCGTAGTAGTTCGGCGCGAACTCCTCGCTTATCGGGTGCAGGAAGATCCCCATCGGGTCGTTCTTCTTCAACGCCTCCAACACCTCCATCATCTGCTTGCGACGACAACACGGACATCGGTACGACGCGCCCACCTCCACACTCTCCTCCTCACTCTCCACGTTACCACCCTCCTCAAACACACTGTCCTCGCGACGACGACCCTCCTTCTTCTTCTTCCTCACCTCACACTCCCTGTGCACAAACCCACCACACGCACTGCACTTCACACACTCCTTGCTCTCATCCACACTCATCGTCTTCAGACACACGTTACAGAACAGACCCTCGTTGTAGCTCTCGTTGCACTCCTCGCAACACAACACGCGCTCGCCACACAACACGCGCTGCTCCCAACGACCATAGAACGACACCTCTGTCCCACACCCACGACACTTCGTGCACTTGAAACACACGAATCGCTTCGACTCCTCCTCGCTCAGTGGTACTGACATCACGGGGTCGCAACACTGAGGGTGGCAGAACAGTCCACACTTCGTGCACTTGTACAGAGGACGGTGCTCACACGCGCCGCGCAAACAGCACCAACAGTGCTCCTCGCTCGCGGGCTGTAGCGCCATCAGGTCTCTACTCATTATGCCAACACAACTACACCACTCGTTGCACACGCCCTCGCACACCACGTAACTCGTGTTCAGGTACATCCACCCACTGTGCACAGACTCGTTCTCGAACAGCACGAAGTGCTTCCCTGTTATCGACCGGTAGTGCAGCACCACGCCACGACTCCACCCACCGAACGGGTAGTCCACGCTTCGACTCCACACGTACACCCACTTGTACATCCACTCCTTCCCACTCATCTCGCTTCGGTGACTCGGCACCTTGAACGGCTTCGACACGAACTTCCTCAGCTGTTGCCGCAAGTGGTACTCCCACTTCACGATGTCGTACAGCGCTGTGAACTCCATCTCCAGTCGGTGCTCGCGCCAGTCGCGGACTCTGCTCACCTCGCTCTCCTCCACGCTCACCACACAGTTCTTCTCCAAGTCGTACACCTCGCCTGCCCTCCCATCCTCGTACTCCACTCGCACTCCACACGACAACACGCCACCTCGTCGCACCCACACAAACTCCTTCACCACACACACCTCGCCCTTCTCCAACGCGTACCAACCATTGCGGTAGTCGTTGTCGCCCTCGAACACCACGTAGAACAGGAGCAGGTCGGTCATGCGGTACAGGACGAAGCCGAACAGGTTCAGCTCCTTCAGCCACACGCGACTTCCAATGATGTCTTCGCCGTAGGAGAGGAGCCAGGCGAGGCGTTTCTTTTGGGTGAGGGTGTTTTCATTTGTTTGGGGTGTGTTTTCTTTTGTTTGGGGTGTGTTTTCCTTCTTCGCGTCAGGTGAGTCTTCTTTCATTTGAGGTGAGTCTTCTCTCTTCACCTCAATCGCGTTCTCACTCTTCACTTCAATTCCACTCACAACTCCACTCACAACCCTCTCAGGATAACCCATCGGCGCCAAACCATCGCCAGGAACATACTCCGACTGCGCCTCCAAATACCCAAACGACGCACTCAGCGCACTCAACACACTCACACAACCACGACACAGCCAACTGTTGTAGTCCAACTCGTCGCCATACAAACACTTCGCGTGGAACTCGGCGCCACAGCGAACACAACTTATCATGTCGCTCGTGTTGCGACGACTACACAACCCACAACCGATCGTCACGCGCATCGAGCGAACCACCATCTCTGGAGGCGGGTTGATCTCGGGCAGCGTCAGAAGAACGCCACCCTTCGTCACCACGGTGTTCGCGTAACCACCCTCCAACTCGTCCTCGTCCTGCGACTCGAACTCGTTCTCCCTCTCGCCCACTCTCTCGTTGATTTGATGCAGTGTGTGACCACCACGACTCTCCGCCTCCTCCTCGCTCGCTACGCGGTCCACACGGTCCACACGAGCACTCTCCTCCTTCCACTCGTAGCCTGATCGGTGACGACGCTTCTCGTCGGAAGAGCGAGACGAGTCGTGACGCAACGATCGCTTGTGACTCTCCTTCTCCTCGAAGTCCTCGCTCGAACTCTGGTTCGCGTGACTCGATGTCCGACCGCGTCCTCGACCTCGACCTCGACCTCGAGTGGACGAGTGAGTCGAGTGGCGCCACGACGCTTCATCACTCTCCTCCACTTCCACTTCCACGCGATTCTGGGACGACAGTCGATGTGACCGTCGAATCGAGCGATTCAACTCCATATCCAACGACTCGCTAGAGTCATTCTCGTTCTCAGACTCCATCATCAGCGGCGACGTCCATCCGTTTCCTCGTCCCTTCCCCCTTCCTCTGCCTCGACCTCTACCTCGACCACGTCCGCGAGCGCGAACTTCGGGAAGGAACAAACTGCGGAGATCCTCCATGTCGCTCAACTCCTGCTCAACCACTTCCGACTGGACTGGAGCGGGAATCTAGAGGAAAGGAGAGAGCGAGAGACAAACTGTCGACACTTCGCGCGATTCTGTGTTCTCACATTCCTTCACTTCGTTTAAAACTATTCTGTGTGTCACAATCCCTCTCTCTCAAAACACCCACTCTTTTACAACACCCTTGCTCGGATCACGCTCATTCTCTCCCGATTCGCTGTTCATTCGGTTCTCTTTATCGCTCATATGCTATCTACGAAGCGAGGTGAGAGGAAGGACGAGAGCGAATACGATCAGATCGGTGGGGAAGTGATGATAGAAATACGTACGTGATGAAATGAAATGAAATGGTTGGGAAGAAGGAGCGATGAAAGAGTAGTATGGGAAGTGTACTGAATCTAAAGATGAGTGAGAGAGGGAGTGAATGCGTGTTGAAAGAAGCGGAATGAATCGATTTGAAAAGGGCGATAGGAAAGGGGATATCCATAAATAGGGAGTAAAAGTGATAAGATAAGAAATCGTGTAATTGGAGATGTTTCGCGTATTGAGTGTGTGGGTGAAGTTGTGTTAGTTGAATGCAGTAGAAATGGACGTGCATTGTGTAAGCGCTGGTCAGTGTTTGGGAAGTGTGGTTGTGTCTCGATTCGGAGTGTGAGTGAATCTGGGAGTGGAGAGAAATCGAATGAGAGTAATGGTGGCGATAAGAGGAAGAAGAGAACGAAAGTGTTGTGTGTGTGATGAGAATGATGATGTAGATGCGATTTGGCGATTACGTGGGAAGTGAGTGTGTGAGAGAGTAGTTGATATGGTAGTGGGAGCGAGTACTTTGGTTTTGTGTGGTTTGGTTGGTTATTTCGTGAAGATAAGTAAGGAGGGAAAGCGTCACGACCGTGTTCGTAAGGAATATGAATCGAAGTGTCCGTTGACAGCGAGTGAGAGTGAAGAGTTGTTGAGTTCGAACCACATAAAGTATTGTGAATGTATTGAGTTGATGTGAAGCGTGGGATTCTTCAACTACTTCAGTCACGTGTTGCGAAGCGAGTATGGTGAAGAGTTGAGTATCCGCGAGTTTCGCGAAGTGATGAAGGAGATATTGAAAGCGGGAGGAATTGAGAGAATCGAGAACGAGGTGAGTGATTGTTGGGGTGTTTGAGTGTAAGTACGAGTTGAGTCGTTTGTTGGAGAGTGTTGCGCTTCCGTACTGTGACAAGAAGCGTGTATCGTATGAGAGCGATATGAACACAGTGTACGCGAATGGAAGTGGTGAAGGCGAAGAAGTGTGTGTGGAGGAGTTGGAGGACGTGAAGATTCCCGTGAAGTTGTTGTTGGTGTGTGTGATGCACATGGTTCAGGGCGACAGTGAGAGTCGTTTGAAGTGTTTGTACCGATTGTTCAAGGAGTGAGTGTAGTGTGTAGTTGTTGAATGTTAGTAAGGAGTCGAAGAAGATGAGTCGAAGCGAGTTCGAGGAGTTGGTGGAGTACTGTTTGTGGAGTTACCACTTGCCAGTGGATTACTTGACTCGTAAAGACAAGGGCTTCCCGTTGAACGATTATCATTTAGCGAGTCCTGAGGAGTTGGTGACGAAGTGATTGTTGTTGTGGTTGTTGAGTAGTAGAGCGTTGCGGTTACGTGCTGAGAACTCGAAGGTGGACGTGAGCGAGGGTATAAGTCGAAAGGAGTTCATCGCGATGATAACGGACCAGCCGTTGTGTATATGGGGCGAGTGTTTCCCGGTGTCGGACGAAGAGGAGAAGCGAAAGAAGGAGGAAGAGAAGGAGTTGTCTCGTTTAGAAGCGAAGGAAGTGAAGTGATAGTTGTTTAGTGTGTTGTTTGTTGATTGATTGTAATAGATGAATGTGAGTGTGGTGAGTGTGGCTCCGATGTTGGACGTGACGACGACGTGTGTGTAGTGGTGGTTGATGATTGTTTAGATTTGAGCGATATTTGATTCGTCGTTTGAGTGTGTGTAGCGAGTTGTACAGCGAAATGTTCGTCTGTGAGACGCTGTTGTACTCGAGGTATAGCGGGGATATTTTGGAGTGGGGATTG
>ERZ780157.4277-NODE-4277-length-11006-cov-3.961282_pt1 | contig 11006 bp, 9 predicted proteins | sample MGYA00511169_ERZ780157 | MGnify/ENA primary metagenome ERZ780157 (study PRJEB29588, sample SAMEA1965149) | human gut metagenome | biome: human gut; feature: human-associated habitat; material: faeces | place: Denmark | collected 2008/2010 ... | reverse complement strand
CTGTTTCACCCAAGAAATACAATACCCTTTGAAACTCTCTTTCCCTTTCGATAAAACATCAACAGCCATATTCCACATAGTCTCAGGATTACCATCTTCAACAGCAAAACCACACTTGCCATCTACTGTCTCCTTGACTCCAGTATTAGAGAACGTAACAACAGGAGTTCCACAAGCTTGAACTTCCACATTCAACAATGATAGAGACTCTTCTCGAGAACAGTTAACCATCATATCAGCTGAACTATAAATCTCACGGATAGCCTCACGAGAATAAACAAAACCAATGTTCAGCATTCTGTCCGTCAATCGACTATCATCACAACCAATCCCAATAAACACCATACACATTTCATCGGTAAGATGAGAAGCAAAATATTCGAAAGTTTCCCGATTGATCTCCATAAACCATTTATTGGCAGGAGCAAGGATGATTTTTTTTCCTTCAAGGTTATGTTTCTTGCGAAAATCTGACTCAACAGGATGGAAGAATTCTATATCAATACCATTATGAATAGCCAAACACTTCGCATTCTTAAACACTGTTTTGTGAGCTTCTTCGGCTATCCAGTTGGATACACCTACTCCTACCAAGTTTTCAATGCTACCAAACAGTTTTTTGCGATCTACAAGTATCTTTGAAGAACCATCCCATAGATAAGCAGCTGTTTCCTGGTAACGACGAGGACAATCACCACACTCCTTCTGCCATTTGTCACACTTCACACTGGTATAGTGTGAACATCCGCCAGTATAGAACCAACAATCGTGAAATGTGGCAACTACAGCAATTTTTCGTTGTGCTACATATTTAAGTAATAATGGCAAGTTGATATAACATCCATGAAGGTTATGGATATGAATAATATCTGGTTTGTATTGATCAAGAAAAGATAAGAACCGGTAAGTAGAGAGGATGGAGAAATAGCCTTGCTTACCACTAATACGAGCTAAAACTGCATGCAATTTATTCGATAAGATATTACCCATCTTGTAGCCATCTCTTACTTCTCCTTTACTCTGTGGAAAAGCAACTACACACTCTATTCCATTACTTATACATATATCCTGCAAATCACGAACTATAATGCCAGTACTTCCATATCCGTAACAAGCGTTAATTTGAATGATTTTCATTATTTTTTAATCAAATCGTCAATATTTGAGAATACTATAACTTTCTATTTATTTTCTTGATCGGTGAAAGTACAAGTTCTTTTTCACTATCGTTCATTGCTAAAAAATACATCACTGTGGCGTATGAGCCAACAAAACAAATTCCTTTAACTATAAACCCTAGCCACGAATCTATTCTTATCATAGCGTTTATCATAAAACCTAAAACAAGACATAAAATCAATGGTATTAAAAGCTTAATAAATGTATCCTTAAAAAAGGACATCACGTCTATATGCAAATCTTTATAAAAAATAACATCCATACCAATAGTCCTAACCATATAAGCCACAAATACTGACATACAAATACCTAAAGCACCAAATGTTGGGGCTAAAGAAACAGCTATAACGATATTGACTAAAGCCATTAATACATATACTATTGCTAATTTCTTTACTTTATTCTTAGCAAATATTGCTTGATTGCCAATTTCTTGTGGTAGCTGTAGTAGGCATGGAACAATTACAAAAAGAGTACAAAAATAGCTATCTTTGAATCCTGTACCAACCCATAATTGAATAAAATGATCACCTAAACATATCACTCCAAATACAATAAGTGCTGTTATATATATTTGAATACGTCCAATTTTCACCATCAAAGGTAGTACATCACCATTATCATTTGAAACAATTCTCGAAACCTTTGGTAAAAACATTCCATTTATAGCGTTAGCAAACGTGTATGTGTAACCTTCTAAAGTAGTTGCAATACCCAATATTGCAATAGATGTAGAACCAGATAATGCTCCCAAAATACTTGGAGCTATATTAAATATAAAACGTTGTGCAATAGACATTATAGTCACCCAACCCGAGAATCCTACAATTTCCTCGAATTCTCTTTTTTCAAAATACCTCCAACTAATACCTTGATACGTGAATTTTTTTATGCAAGATACTTTTAAAACTATCATTATCAAACCTGCAATGGCATTTACTGATACAAGGGAATACAAGCCTCCACCCAAAAGTAGACAAACAGACATTGTCAAAACTATGATTAATTTATGTGCAACATCACATAACTTAAGTTGTATAAATTTTTCATGAGCCGTAAGCACTCCATTAATTGGAATAAACGGAAATGAAATAACAGAGTAAACAGCCGCAATAACATATATAATCTTGAAACTTTCAATCTCTTCTGAAGTTAATTCCTTATATAATTGTGGAATAAAAAAATAAACTCCAACTAAAACTAACATCATGACAATATCAATAAGGATGTATAACCGATATACAAGTCCCATACAATTATCAGCCTTATCTTGACGTCCTTCTGCTAAATACTTTGCAATAAAACGTGTTACCGCAGAACTTAGTCCAAAATCAAATACAAATAATGAAATAACAGACATCGCAAGGGTATAAAGACCGAAGTTTTCACGTCCTATAGAATGTATCATCCAAGGAGTATACAACAATCCTGCTAAAATATTGATGCCAATAGCCATATAGGACATCAATGCACCTAATTTCAACTGTTGAGATGAAGTCATAATAAGTTAATAATAGTTATTACAATTGATGACCAATATTATACATCACAAAATAACATATAGCCCCTAATGCGGCAGAAAAATCCACAAACTAAGTATGTAATAGAAAGCAAACCCATGTTCTTAATATTGAAACCGAACTTAAGTTACGATATGAGTACACTGTCAAAATCATGACTAGTCCTTTTGTCATGTCTATCCCAATCAATCCTTACTGTATTACTATTTCCTTGATTATTCATATCTTTCAAAACCACACTGCTATCCCATGAGTGTAAAAAACTTTATTCTTCTACCAATCTACTCAATTCATCACTAAACTTCATATCCAAATCATTTAGAATCTCATCCCCATTCTGTTCCTTCTTGCTCGCTTGGATAATAGCCTCGGCAATCTTTTCCGGAGTCTGTTCATAATAAAAAAACAGTTTGTCAGCTACGGCAGATTGAGCAATAGCAGGAATGTGTATAGATACCACCTTAAGTCCATTGGATAGATATACCAAAACTTTAGAAGGAAATGAGGTTGCATTAAAGGCAGCGTTGGGATTCTGGGTACTTAAACCAATATGACATTTTTGAATAAAATGTTTATAATCGTTTCCTTTGAATTCACCTTCAAAAGTAATCTTAGCCTTCGATCTTTTCTGTACGTCCGCCACAATCGATTTGATTTGACATGGATCTCCAAAACCACAAATGTGAACAAAATAATTACCAGGTAAAAATTCTGCTGCTGCTGCTGCTGCTGCTGCACCACCTTTATTAGGGTCTAAAGTACCACCATATACGACATGTATCTTACCATCAGAAAACTTCTCTCCAATGTTTTTTTCTGTAGTATAAACGCCATGAATTACTAATGATGGTTTTTGTTGCTTATTGACTTTCTGATCTAAAAGTTGAGTAGGAAAAATATACTTATCACAGCTATCAATGAACATATATTCGTTTTTACATTTCTTTTTGTCCTGCTTACTCACATCTTGGTATATTTCTTCGATATCTCCAATAATTTTAACAGATTTTATTTTTTTCAATCTCAGAAATAATGAATCATAACCAAGACTATGATACACAATTATCTGCTCACCTTTTTTAATATTAAACAGACACCAAAAGAAAAACTGAAACTCCATCAACCATCTATTAAAAATCCTCAATATAGATTTGTTTTTTTTTAAACTCGCAAAATATCGATAAATATTATTCCCTTCTGTTTTAACATATGCTGGTATAAAATGAGATTCTGCACTCGATGCTCGAGATATAATATCTACCCCATAACCAAGTCTGTTCAGCACACTGACAATATAGTCAGTCTTGGTATCTGCTGCTGGACTATTATTTCTTCGCTTTCCAGAATCTAAACATCCGTGATATGTAAAAAATTTTATTCTACTCATTGAATTATTTTTTTACTTTCCAATAAACTTACCATTTTTACAGCATTTTAGACAGCTAAACACATATCCTATCCCATGTCACACCTGTTTTAATCACCTTTGCAGGTATACCTGCTGCAATACAATTAGAAGATATTAATTTAGTGACAATAGAGTGCCCTGCCACAATAGTATCGAAACCGACCGTAACACCTTTGTTGACATTTACACCATTGCCCAACCACACATGATTTTCTATAATAACATCTTTTGCAGGATTCGTACGCTCTCCTGTTTCTAATGAAATAATAGAGTGAGAATCGGTGGTAACTATATTAATCCCACGAGACAACATACAATCTTTTCCAATTATTAGTTTTGTACTATTCGCAGCAACTGCAAGATTTGCCTCTTCTATAGTAGTTCCTGCTCCAATTCGTATTTCACAATCATGATCCTCAAAGCAAATCTGTCTATTTTTGAAAACTACCCCTTCTTCAATAATAAGTTTATGATTATTGCCATATATCATGATACGCACATCATTAGAGATCGGACTATGGATTTCTATCACATTACCAGTTCCATTAATTACAAAATTTCGAAACCTTCGTAATAAACTGATTCCGTTTATATCATTACCCGCCAAATTTATTATAAATTCGGTAGAACCGGCGTTTTATTGAATTTATCATTTTTACTATAATATTGTCCATTGTCACCCTATATTTTAGACATTATTAGTACATCTAATAAATATGTTCCTCTCATCAAATCAAAGTTACTATATTCTAAAAATTAAACACCCTCCCCTTTTTATTTACATGCCTATCTGCATAATTTTCATATGGACATTCTCATCCACATAATCAAAATAAAAAGGCCATGCGAACCATCCTTACAAAGTCCTATTTTACTACTTAAAGCAAGCTCGATACCAACGATAAAAGAGTTGGATTTGCGATGGTTTCTGAACATTCAACGCTTGTACGTTTTATCAAATTTTAATAGTTCACCTGTTTGCCCCGTAATACCTAACATACCATTCCGTAAAGCGACGCAATCCTTCCCTTAGGCTAGTGTTTGGTTTGAAGCCAAAGTCTTGCTCCAAAGGTGTTGCATCTGCATAAGTTACCGGTACATCACCTAGCTGCATTGGTACAAGTTCTTTATGTGCTTCAAAGTCGTAGTTTTCGGGAAGTATCCCTGCACGGACAAGCTCTTCTTGCAGGATGGTTACAAATTCAAGGAGGTTTTCAGGATGACTGTTGCCGATGTTATATATCTTGTACGGAGGTATTGGCAGACCATCTTCACCATTCTGCTTTTCAGGTGCATGCTGCATAATACGAACAACACCTTCTACTATATCATCCACATAGGTGAAGTCGCGTTTGCAATTGCCGTAGTTGAAGATCTTGATAGTTTCACCTTTCACAAGTTTATCGGTGAAACTGAAATATGCCATATCGGGACGGCCAGCCGGACCGTAAACGGTAAAGAAACGCAGACCTGTTAATGGTATGTTGTATAACTTAGAGTAGGCATGAGCCATAAGTTCATTGCTTTTCTTGGTGGCAGCATAAAGAGACACCGGGTTATCGACCTTATCGTCTGTTGAATAGGGCACTTTCTTATTGCTACCATACACAGATGAAGAAGAGGCATAGACGAGATGTTCCACTTCGTGGTGACGACAGGCTTCAAGTATGTTGTAGAAGCCAATGAGGTTGCTTTGGATATAGGCATCGGGATTAGCTATGCTATAACGGACACCTGCTTGAGCTGCAAGATTCACAACAACAGCGATATCGTTCTCTGTGAATATCTTTTCTACTGCGTCTTTACCAGCTATAGAAGCATGCACAAATGTCCAATCACGATTCAATGCCTCGATTTCTTTCAGACGCTCATATTTGATGTTGACATCATAGTAGTCGGTGATAGAATCTATACCGATAACTTTAATGTTCTGAACATCCTGAAAAAGACGCTTGACCAGGTTACTACCGATAAAACCTGCGGCTCCTGTCACAAGAACAGTCTTGCCTTCAATACTTACATTATATTCTACCATATCTCAATCTCTTCTGAAAATATCTCGTGTGTAGACTTTACTTTCTACATCTTTCAGGTAATCGTCAAAACGATTGGCAATGATGGCCTTGCTTTGCACCTTGAATTCATCAAGGTTGTTAATGACTTTACTACCAAAGAATGTAGTACCGTTTTCAAGGGTTGGCTCATAAATGATTACTTCCGCACCTTTTGCTTTGAGACGCTTCATGATACCTTGAATGGCAGACTGACGGAAGTTATCCGAATTGGATTTCATTGTCAAACGGTATACGCCGATGACACAATTCTGTTCCTTGCTTGCATCCCACTGACCATTTTCAGCATAATATCCAGCCTTGCGCAGCACAGCATCTGCAATATAGTCCTTACGAGTCTTGTTGGATTCCACAATGGCCGACATCATATTCTGGGGAACATCTTGATAATTGGCAAGCAATTGTTTTGTGTCTTTTGGTAAGCAGTAGCCACCGTAACCGAAAGACGGATTGTTGTAATGTGTTCCGATACGGGGATCAAGGCCTACACCTTCGATGATTGCTTGAGAATCCAAACCTTTCACTTCAGCATATGTATCCAATTCATTGAAATAACTAACACGCAGGGCGAGGTAAGTGTTGGCAAAGAGTTTTACCGCTTCGGCTTCTTTCATTCCCATAAAAAGCGTAGGGATATCTTCTTTGATAGCGCCTTCCTGTAAAAGAGAAGCGAATGTATGGGCAGCCTTTTCCAGTGCAGGGATATCGGCAATGGCTTTGATCGCTTCGTTTTCTTCTCCAAATTGATCATTACTAATTATTTTTGGATAGCCTACAATGATACGACTTGGATAAAGGTTATCATAGAGTGCTTTACTTTCACGAAGAAATTCCGGTGAAAACAGCAGATTAAACTTCTTAAAGCCTTTACGTGCGTACTTAACATACAGACTACGACAATAACCAACCGGAATAGTGGACTTAATCACCATGACCGCATTGGGATTGACACTTAACACCAAATCGATCACATTTTCAATATGATGTGTATCGAAATAGTTCTTGACCGGATCGTAATTGGTAGGGGCAGCTATCACCACGAATTCGGCATCTTGATAGGCTTTTGCACCATCAAGTGTAGCAATTAAATTCAACGGCTTTTCTGCTAAATATTTCTCAATATATTCATCTTGGATAGGCGATTGTTTACGATTCAGCATATCCACTTTCTCAGGAATAACATCGACTGCTGTCACTTGATGATGTTGTGCCAAAAGAGTCGCTATACTAAGACCGACATAACCAGTTCCTGCTACTGCAATTTTCATTATAAAATAGATTTAATTTATTATTCCTTTCCAAACCACCATATTATGGTCGCTATAAGATGTTTCCGGCGAATAGCATTCATAACCTTTCAACGATTCCAAATAGAAAACGTAATCAATCCTCCAGAGTTTGTATAACTGCCGGAAAGTATATTGGTAGCCGCTTCCGCAATCACGGAAACCATCTGTCAAACCTTCCTGTAACCGATGGTACGTATAAGAAGCGGGCGTATCGTTGAAGTCGCCACAAACCAATACCGGATAAGGTGAGCGTTCGATCTCGGCATGGATTGAATCGGCTTGTTCTGCTCGTTTCAGATAATTATTTTTCATTTTCAATACCAAATCTTTGACTGCTTTTGCACGGACTTTCAAACTCTTGTCGGGAGCGGTAATGATACCGCGATAGGCATTGACGCTTGTTGTCTCGAAGTGGTTGTTGATCACGCGGATGTATTGGTTGTTTATTCTTACATCGGCTATTAATGACATATTACTGGAATTCTCGTAATACAGTGCTTTTACCGAATAGATCGGATAACGGCTGTAGATCGTAGTCGGTAAATGGTCCGTACGCCGACTGATATATTTATACAGTACATAATCGAAAGCGTACCGGATGCTGTCCCGATGGTAATATCCGTCACCGGGAGCTTCCTGGAAGCAGATGATATCGGGTTGTAGCTGCTTGATATAAGCGGCGGCTTCGTTCATGGTGTATTTTCTGTTCCAATAGAAATGGCTGGCGTTGTAGGTGACTACGGTCAGAGGGGTTCCTTCTTGTTCGGATACAGCCGGTTTAGAGCAATATGGGAGTTGATAAACGGCTGACAGATAATCCGTATAAAGCAGGATCGCCAGCAAGGGAACCATAGTTTTCCATTTCGTCTTCGTGAATAGAACACATCGCTACTCATGGAGCGTCTACAACCGTGCGGACATTGCGGCTATCCGGAGCAGAGAGTGCAGCTGAGTTCAAGGCAGACACGCATATCGCAGCTTGCTCCATTAAACAGCAGATGGTTCCGAAGAATGTGCCGGCAAGAGGTCTTGCGCCTTATACGGCAGGTTCTTCGGGATTTTATTATTTGTCCAGCGCCTCGTATTCCGAATTCTTACTCTTGAACTCAGGCACAATCTCTTTCATCAGCTTCACCGTCCGAACCTTATCCACACAAACAGCCAAGTGCACTAAAGGATCCATCAGTTCATTAATTTCTTTGAAATCATATTCACGAACCTGGGCACGATAGATTTTCTCATTTAATGTGGGAAGCGTGTTCTCTTTTATTGCCAGAAGCTCTTCGTAAAGTTTTTCACCCGGACGAAGCCCCGTGTATTGAATTTCTATATCCTTATCAGGAACAAGACCGGCCAGCTCAATCATACGACGTGCCAGGTCGGCAATTTTCACCGGAGTCCCCATATCGAAGACAAAGATTTCATTTCCTTTGCCCATAAAGGCTGCCTCCAACACCAAACGGCAGGCTTCGGGAATAGTCATAAAATAACGGATAATATCAGGATGGGTGACTGTCAACGGGCCACCTTTAGCCAGTTGTTCACGAAAACGCGGAATAACAGAACCGTTACTACCCAAAACATTCCCGAAACGAGTCGTAATAAAACGAGTCTTTCCAGGATGTAGTCCTTTACTGATCGCGATGCTCAGACTCTGAACATAGATCTCAGCCAGACGTTTGGACGCTCCCATTACATTCGTTGGATTAACAGCCTTATCTGTAGATATCATTATGAATTTATCCACATCGTATTTCACTGCCATATCAGCGACATTGTGAGTGCCGTAGACATTCGTATGAACCGCTTCACAAGGATTTTCTTCCATCAGAGGAACATGTTTGTAAGCAGCCGCATGGAAGACTATCTGAGGATGAAAACGACGGAATACACTTTCCACACGATCAATCATACGGACATCCCCCATTACGGGCGTAAACTCTACCTGAGGGAATTTCTCTTCCAACTCCAGACGTATATTGTGCATAGGCGTCTCTGCACTGTCAAACAAAACCAATTGCTTCAAACCAAAATGACAAAGCTGACGGCAAAGCTCACTGCCGATCGACCCGGCAGCTCCGGTAACCATAACGACTTTTCCTTTGAGAAAGTTAGCAATCTCTCCCGTATTAATATGGATTTCATCACGCCCCAACAGATCTTCGATACGTATGTCCGGAAGATTACGTAGTGTTTTAGTTCCTTCTCTAAGTTCATCAATAGTCGGAAGCATCAACATACGGACTTTCTTCTTTTCACAATAACGGATCAGGCGTTCGCTTTCTTCTCTGATTGCCTGATAGTCTGTGAAAAGAATAGCTTTTATATTCCTCGAATTGATTAACCGGTTGAATTCAAGCTGATCTTTGACAGAATATACTTTATATCCGCCTATACGCAACGATCTTTTCTTTCCAAAACGCAAATAACCTTCTACCTGATACATCAACTTATCATTCAAGGAGGCTCCAAACAGAGCTGTCGTTCGGTTTTCACTACCGAAGATCAACAGTCTGTCACGATTGGATACATTCAAGACCAAATGATATAAAGTGATCAGCGTCAATCTAAAAAAAGTCAACAGGAAAAAAGTCAGGAATAAATCGATTAAGTTGACCAACAAAATCTCTCGAAAAATCAAATTGGTAGGCAGATAAACGATAACCGGTATCAACAACGCTATTTTTAAAAGAGTAACCAATAGAATACGCCCAACCTCAGTAAACGCAGAATGGCGGATTACTCCTTTATAGCTTTTAAAGCAAACAAAACTGACCGCACTACATAATATGGACGCAAACAAAGCTGTACCATATATATATAATGTATAGTTCTGAGCCAATACAAAAGAAACAAGTCCCAATGAAAGCAGTGTTGAACTGCAAGAAAACATTAAATCAATCAGGTATATTAACCATTGATTAAAATATTTCACTTTGGAAAAGTAACGGAATAGTGAAATAGAGGTCATAGAAGTCATTTTTAGATGCAAGTTAAAGGATTAATATTCAGATATATAAGAATCAAGAAACTTTACTATTGAACACAGCAATGTTCGTCAGTCCCAGACCGACTTACTGTAAATAGCTATTTGTATGAAAAATATATAGCTATTGAAAAATAGAGTTTGATGAATTTCTATAATGTCTATTCTCTTACAAAAAATCCATTTTTAGTCATTCTTTGTGCTTCAGGAAGAAAAAATGGGCTTCGTATAACAGCTTGATATATATGCTATACAGAAAATGTGATTTGATTTATCATAACTTTTATTGTATCTTTGCAATGACTAAAAAAAGGTACGTTTTTTTTAGTCATTTAAAAAACGAAAATCCTTGAAAATCAAAGATACTTTCCATTATATCAGTTTTAAAAAGCAGACAATGATCACCACTTATGTTTTAACTTAAATATGGAATACAAATATTTTTATTGGTTATATTGCTTAATATTATTTAACCATAAAAAATTACCCTACAATATGAGCCTGTTTAAATTTTGCATTTGTTGGTTGTGAGAGTTGTATTGAGGATGTTTT
>ERZ780157.4271-NODE-4271-length-11012-cov-3.295336_pt1 | contig 11012 bp, 17 predicted proteins | sample MGYA00511169_ERZ780157 | MGnify/ENA primary metagenome ERZ780157 (study PRJEB29588, sample SAMEA1965149) | human gut metagenome | biome: human gut; feature: human-associated habitat; material: faeces | place: Denmark | collected 2008/2010 ... | reverse complement strand
CCCACAACCTCTGGATTAGAAGTCCAATGCGCTATCCAATTGCGCCACGCAAGCTTGTTTTTGTTTCTTCTCTCTTATACTTGGGGGTCTCTCTTTCACTGTGTTATGACTAACGATGTTACTGGATGTATTGAATAACTATGAACATCATAAACTACCCACTCATCCAGTGAATCGAACAAACACCACCACCCTTTCTTCCGGAACAGAGAGGTGATAGACGACTGCTTTTCCTTCTTGTACTCCTTCTCCTTAGTCGGTTTGGATAACACAGCATCCCGCCACTCTTTGTATGCCAATGCGCGCTCCACACTCTCCCTTTCTTCAGTATCGTTCACCGCACTACTCTCCTTCGCGTCTATCACGCGATATCGTATCTCCCTTTCCTTTTCAACTACTCCTCACACCACAATACAACGACAACTTCTCTCCTTCTTCTCCTTTCTCACTTCTTTCAACTCTCTGTATCCTATAACTGAGAGGAAATCCACACAAATACGGTAATCGGGAAAAACGGCCTCTATGTTTGCTAGTGTCGAATCGAATATGTCCTCCGGGAGATAGCAGTCGTTGCACAACTGCTCCCTGTCCAATGTCGTTCCCTCCTTTCGCAAGACCACGAACAGTATCATCGCGTGTAGTGATGAGGGGAATGAAACGGTACTTCCTGAAGCGTTTTGCGCCAATTCGAGGCGTCTCTTCTACGTGTGATCACCAGATGAAGCAAACACCTTGTACTCTTCTGTCATGGCTTCCACTTTGTCCTTAAATCGGTCGCCTCCATACGCTTTGATGATCGCTTCCAGTGAAGGAGCAACCGGTAGAGAAAGACTCACAGCAATGCGCGATACGAGCGATCTGTATGTCTTTGGGTCGCTCAGCATCGACCGTTTCTGAATATCCGCATAGTCGAAGTCCTTCTTCAGACACCTACTCATGAGTCGCAGAACTGTGGACAACCGTAATGCCAATTCAAAAGCGGCTGTCGGGATAGCGATTCGCGCCTATCTCTGAAACGGGGAACGCAGTCGCACGTTGGAAGGAATGGAGGCGATTCTCTCCGCCCTCTTGCTGATTTCATTCGTCTTGTCAATGACATCGGGATTTGTGATATTGTAAACACGAAAGATATACGTCATTACGGTTATGTGCAGTTTTGAAGAAGACCCACCCACAGGAAATCAATATCAGACGGATCCTATTACAGATACTTGCTGGAATTGTGCTTTCCTTTGATGGTGATGATGCGCGTCGCCTTCATCTTTGGGTGCTTCCATTCCTCTATCTCCAAATTGGCCGTTTTCACTGCCTTCACAGCGTTCTTCGCCTCCTCATTCTCGCACTGCAGATTCTCTACTGCCACTTCCGAAAAGCGTTTGTGGAGTATCGAGCGCATGTACAGAACGGTCAGTAAGTACCGTATGGGGTCACTACCAGTCAGGACGCCCCACCAACACCCACAATACGTTTGCAGCTGCGTAGGACAACAACAGATAGCTGAACTACGAGTAATAGCAGCGACGAAGCAAAACATCGGGATAAGCCATGATCAAATCGACGGTTTTCCGCGTGTACTCCGTTTTGTTCAGCAAATCAACCAGCGTATTCATGTCCAGCATCCCGTACTTCAGGATTGCGTAGGAAAGGCCCCAAAAGAAGACAAATCTAGAGATGAGGCTCCACAGTCAATGGTACGATGAAAAATAGAAAATGATCACGCGCTTCCCGCCGAGTTTCATCACCTGATCCTTTATGGACGAGACCCGCTTGAGAAAGGGAAGCTTGCGATTCTGCGGGAGGTCTATAAGGTTGTAGATGTCTCTCCACCGGATTTTGGTATCGCCTTGGGCGTTTCCTTGGGTGGTGACTGCACATGAAAGGAAGGGAACGATCCTACCCGTTCTGCATAGGGAATGGTACTGTGTGAACCCGAAGGAGTAGGAATAGCGCGACATGAAGCAAATCGGGAGTGAAGTGTGATAGTCTCGAGATGCGACGAACAAAATAGGGAATCGCCTCGACCGAACTACTATCTTTGCAAGCATGACGGTAGGGAAGTATCGCAAAGAATAGTGTGAAACCGTTGATGAAGAGAATCCGTCTGGATCCTCGTTTCTCGCGTAGCCCGCTCATCGGAGTAACGATTCTATCAAACAAACAGAGCAATTACTTCTTCTTGTATCTGCACTTCACGGTGGGATAGAACTGCTGTTCGCGAATAAACTCTCTGTACATTTCCATATTCGTCGCGTTGCGCAGCAGTCTAGTCGTCATTCCGCCCTCTCGCCCCCACTCTTCCTCCCATTCCAACTCATAGTGGTCGGGACACTCGACAGGCTGCAATGTGGATATCAGATCTTTGAAAAAGCGGTGATGGAGCGCCTCCTAGCATCATCACCCAATGAACACTCCTACGCTGGCGCTCGGCCGCTTCATGGGGTGAAATTGCAAAAGGGAAAAAAGGAGATCAGCGGCATCATCAGGAATGGGGCGCGACAGCGCTTGCAGTAAGGGTTTCCTCCGCGTTCGGGAAAACCGGATCCGACTCCGCAGCTGCACGTTCTCCACCATCTTCAGGTCCTACACCTCATTTCAACTCAGCTGAACGCACTTGGTCCGAAGGGACTCCGAGATAGCTGATGATGAGATCGAGTTGCTTTGACGTGTTCTCCGCCTTTGATGACTCTACAGGAACAAGCAAACCTGGAAGAGGGGAGAGCCGTGGAACATTTCGGCGAGCGTGACTCCCAGCGACCACATATCCACCTTATTGGTGTAGGACTGTGCGTGAAGCGACGCGCATACACATACCTTGTTGCCCACGATCAGCTCGGGAGGACGGTAGTCGCGAGTGACCACGTAGTCGGAGAGGCAATTCGAATCGGCTCGGGATAGACCAAAATCACACAACTATGATGAATTTGGAATGGAAAGAATACGACTATGTCGGCTTTGGGAGTGAGAAGGATGTTGCCGGGCTTGATGTCGCGATGAATGAACTACAGTGGATTTGAATGGACGGAGGATACTCCCGCAGAGTGGATGTAACGCAGTGCGAGAAGGATCTGGTAAGTGATGAGACGTATCTGATCAAAGGCCAAGTACTACACATGAAGAGCGCAGGAGGATGACACATTTCGAGCATCAATCACAGTGCTCAGATCATAGTCGTAAAGTGGCGTAATCATGTAGATGAACACTGTGTCCGACGACTAACGATTACGCAGCACAACGGCAACTGCAGAAAGGGTGTGAAGGGAGTGCGTGTACGGATAGCAGTAGAAGTCCACGACATCCAGCACCTGCTCACACCGACGAAAGAAACGCAGATACTTCACTTCTCTCTACCCGTAATCGAGCAATGCAAGGATCACCAAGGTTCGAAGATTCGACTTGAAATCATCCTTGTTGAACAAGGAAACCTTGATCGCGACGCGGCTATTCGTCACCTACTATGAATACAACCCGTTGAGCAATACGGAATCTACGGCGGAGCACACAATCCCATAACTGCCGTTGCCGATCGGAACCAGCGATTTATAGCGCGCGTCGATGTACAGAAGCACTCCCTTCGCCTTCACCGCATAAAACTGCCTAAGATATGAAAGGAGACCCATGCAGCCTCACCGCTTCAGCAGGAGTACCTTCGCCTCAGCAGAGTGCTGCCCAACGTCCTGCATAGGCCCAGCACGAATCGAGGAAAACAAGAATGGAGGGAGATGCAAACAAACAGCGCTAAATGAGCTTATTCGTAAACCCACTTCTCGTCGTCCTTGGTGTACTCGACGAGACCCTCAGGGAACCAGAGGTTGATCTCGCGCTGAGCGGACTCGACGGAGTCGGAACCGTGGATGACGTTGTGGCCCATATCGCAGCCGAAGTCACCACGAATGGTGCCGGGAGCGGACTCAAGAGGCTTGGTGGCGCCCATCATCTTGCGAGCGATGGCGACGACGTTGTTGCCCTCCCAGACCATGGCGACCACAGCAGAGGAGTGCATGAAGCCAGTGAGGCTAGGGTAGAAAGGCTTGCCCTTGTGCTCGGCGTAGTGCTGCTCGAGGAGCTCCATGGGGGGCACCATCATCTTCAGACCGACGAGCTTGAAGCCCTTCTTCTCGAAGCGAGCGATGATCTCACCGACGTGTCCGCGCTGGACGCCATCGGGCTTAACAGCAAGAAAAGTTCTTTCCTACACAACCGGTGAGTCCCACTCCACACTGCACAAAACAACCGCCTACACGAGCCATTCTATAAGTGATTTCTGGATGGATGGTTTTCTCTCCCGTCTCGATGGGACCCGCGGGAATCGGACGATTCGCTGAAGTGGCATTCCCCAGCGAACAGAGTGAGCAGGACCCAAACGCGGATGAAATTCGACACCAAGAGAATATACGAGCTCCCGATCTTGAGGCACAACACGGAGGCGATCAAGCTCATCTACCAGAATGCGCTCGGAGAGGAGCTGTCGGAGTCCTTTCTGAAGAAGGCGATCGACCACAACAAGCTGCTTGCGAAACTGAGTCGGTCCTTGTGCTGGCACTAACGACGTAGTCATTCTTGATAACATTCCCGTCGGCTGCGTCTACTCCCACATAGAGCATGTTGAGGAGTCGAACCCCAAGAGCGACAGCGTTCTCGTCGTGGACTTCATTTGCGTGCTAAAGACGTACCAGAAGCACGGAATCGGTTGGTCGCAGATGCTCTGTCTTAGCTGTAGGCTCGTTCGTGTGGAACAGCCTCGTGGAGCGAACCCAGAAGGATCTTCACGTGAAGCGTGTTGTCGTGTACGCGAAGGTGCGTTTCTATTGTTTGCAATCACCGCATAGGCCGGAGATGCGAGCAACGTCTTTTTCGCGAAGTGCGGCCTCGTGGAGAAGGAGGAGTGTGAGCACTCCTTCGACGAGAAGTCGTATCGTACGTGTTGACCCCAATGCGTGATGGCGTAGAGAGCGTGAAGATGGCGAAAGAGTTGTAATCTTCGTTTAGTTCATCTATTGTTTTTGGGTAGAGCGTGTTTGTTGGCGAAATCGGGGCGAGTGGAGTCCACCGCGGGAATGCGGGATTCCTGACCGCTCGCCGATGAGTGGTGGAATGGCTGCTGTTTCATAATCATCAGTACTAGCCTCTTATTGAGATGTCTGCTGTAAGTAGCCGTGCTTGGTCGTGTGGGGGATGCGCGGAGGAACGCGCAAGAAGGACCCTGTTCTGATTCTCGTGTAGCCTGCTAAGAAGATCGAGTTCACGATTGATTGCACCGTGCCCGTGAAGGACTCCATCATGGATATTGCCACCTTCGTAATGGAAAGCGCTGGGCGTGATGTCTTAGGAGAAGTTCCTCGCTGAGCACATCAAGGTCGAGAACAAGGTGAACAACCTCGGTGACCTCATTGCTGTCTCCAGCAGCGACGACAAGGTCAATGTGGCCGTTTCCTGTGCCTTCGCCAAGAGATACCTGAAGGTTTGGCGCTGGAGCTTGGCGTGACGTGTAGTACCTCACCAAGAAGTACCTGAAGAAGCAGAACCTCCGTGACTATCTCCGTGTGGTCGCTTGCGGTAAGACTGGCTACAAGCTGGTGTACTTCAACATCTCCAAGGATGAGTAAATCGATGCAAGTCTGCTGATGGTTTTTGCTGTTTGTTCAACAATCACGCGACCACCAATCCTCGTTCTTGTTCTCCGGAGTGGACGATTCCTTCTTCTCCGGCAGCGCGATCTCTATCTTCTTGGCCCCGTTCACGATCTCCTGCTCCAACACCTCGTCAATGCTCCTCGGCTGCTCCTCCTCCTGCTTCTCCGCCTTGCGCAGCGGGATAATAGGAATCTTGATGAGCGGCGTGGTGAGATCCTCCTCGGGATGCAGGAGCGACTCCTGGTACTTGCGGTCGTCGTCCACCTTCTTCGCCGCCAGTCGCAAGCGGTAGATCAACTACGGTTGAGAGGAGCGCGCGACGCTACCAGCGTGTCGGACTGGATCTGACGGTTCGCGCACGCGAGGACGTTGGTGAGCTGGATGAGCGAGAGGTAGTCGCTGTCCAGCGCGTCCACCGCATCCACCAGGAGAGGCACGTCCTTCCGGTCGTCACTGCGCAGGCCCTCGAGGAGCTTGTGATGCACCGACACATCGCGCACCAGCTTGGAGTGGTAGTGCGACTGGATGTTCTTCAGGATGGACAGCACGTACACCTTGTGCACGCCTCGCTTCCCCTCTACGCCTCACTACACGGAGACGGACGCACCCTCGTCTTCCTTCGCGTACTCGAAGAACGCGTTGATCTCGGACTGGATGTCCGCGGAAATCGGACTCACGCGGTAGAGACGCTCTCCCTACCCGGAACACAGCCCCCACGCCCCTACCATGATGTACACGACGTAGTACAGAGGGGCGGACTGCACCTGCGACAGCATGGAGAGGATGGTGGCGTGCGTGAACGGCGCGTCGGGGGCGACTTGTACGTCCACTTGGGTCCACTGTGGGTGAGAGGGAGAACGAGCGAGCACTTGCTGCAGGAGAGAGCGGAGCGTCTCTGTGGAGGATATGGCGTGCGAGGGGTCCGAGAGAATCGCGGCGGCGAAGCGGTCGCAGTACAAGTTGAAATCGTAGTGCGAGTACTACAGGTGAGCAGGCGGAGAGAAGGATGCCTTGTCGGAAAGATTGTCCCCAACCAGTCTGTACTTCTGAAGGAAATGGAACATGCGCGGCCTATTCAACTCCAATTCCGCCACATCGTAATCGTTCTTCGCGTAGTATTTCCGGCCCAGCCGATAGGCTTCCACACACACGCCGCAGCCCGCTACCACCATGCCGAATCCCAGATACTACTCCTAACGAAGATGAAGCAGAACGACCGATTTCCAGTTTGATGAAGATGCCTGCGACGGGCACGGTGGAGTGGCGTGGTCCGCAGCATTCTTCACTTCGGTGGAGAGAGCGCCCGTGTCTTCTTCGAGGGATATGCGAACCGTTCGCGTCCCCTTTGTCTCACCACTTCCGATCCATCCCTACATCAAACACAGGCTCTTCATGGAGAGAAGCATCCACGCTCCTGTATCTCCGAAAGGAGGGTCGGAATCCCCTCTTGTATGTCTGCGTGTCACAATCACGAAAAGGAAGGAACGATGCCGTTTCTGTTTAGAGCACGCACCACTCCCTCTGTCCTTCGCAACATCGCTGCAAATATAAAATGCACAGGAAACGGGCGAAAACGAAAGAGTTGTTGCCTTGAAGTGGGGGAAGAGCACTTCTTTGAATCGGAGGAAAGAGGAGAGTACGTGGGCAGGGAGGGCTTCATGGATGTGCTGTCTCCTGTTGGCACTCTCAAGAAGAAATCAAGAGGAAGCAACTATTCTCACAGTTCTTGTCAGGAGAAATGGACGATCTCATCCGAAGTCCTCCCTCTCCAGCACTGCCCATTCAAAGCAAAGCGAAATGAATCTCCTTTCAGCCGATCTTCCCTCCTGTGGGCATGTGCTCCCTCCCCCACATCCCCCCTTTTGGAATTCTCCGATTGGATAAGCGAGAGAAAGCCCTTTGCTTTCGCTCATTAAGGTTTGGTCTCATGACAAATCCACTCGTCCTGTTTAAGTGGCGGCGATTCCGGATTATCTGCTACAGTCTAATGTGACTTCTTCCGGAGCGTACCTGATCCGTAGTATTATTCTCATACTCTTATGGTGGCATGTCTTCAGCAAGAGAAACACCATCGTATCGTGCGTTCTCGCAGAATCACCTGTAGCCTTTGCGTGAAGTGTTCTCCGACTCCTCTATCGCGGATAAGCTGCCTATTGCAGTGGACGGGTTCACAGAGGGTCCCGCTTTCGCTTTCAAGTGAGATGTAGAAACATTGCACTGTCCACTGAACAAGCTGATCACACGCAATGGACCAGAACGACTGCGGAGCGACCAGAACGGGGAGTATGCCGTTCTCCAGAAATGGGTCCGGAACCCCGCTTACCAGAAGAGGCTGAATCACTATCTCGGTAACCTGGTGAAGGACTACGACACACCCGAGTGTAACGAGCTGAAGCTCTTTTATCCTACGGATGGCTATTTCCAAAAGGGTAGGGCTTGTCGTCGTTCTCTCACGCAGATGTTTTTCCAGACAACAACGAAGTGGTGGATTTTACTGCAATCTTTGTCACGAAGCATGCGCTGTCCCTTTTCGTCATCTGTAGTTATTTGCGCATTCACATGATTCCCTCCGTGGTCCAGGCCTGGACGGGGTTGACTTTGTGCAAATCCAGTTACGTCTAGTCCGATGATCATCGTGATCTTCGTTCCGTCGATCAAGCAGGAGGCGGTCGTAAATGAGTTTCTCTTTTCGTATTCATTTGGCGAAAACGTGCAAGTGTACCTTTTCCAGCCACGCGAAGATTGTTTTAATGCGAAGCACCTTCCCATCAACCTGATGCGCAACCTCGCTATTCGTCATGTCCAAACCACTCACTATGTCGTTTTCGACATGGACGTGCGGTTGTCCCGTCCCCCTCCCACGCCTTCCTTATCCATAGCACAACTGTACGCCACTCTCCAACGCGTCCCCCCTTCCGTGTGGAAGAACCGTTACAGCGTTGTTCTTATTCCCGTGTTTTTCCTTGACAAGGACGTTGTGCGCGTCGAAGACTGTGCTAGTTTTAAGAACTGTACCTTACTGTGCGAGTTGGAGGGAAGCGTTGAGGCGTAGAAGCAACGAGAAGGCACCGAGCACGTCCTTGCAACTACGAAGCTGCTTGAAGAATGGGTCTTGCAGACTGGGGAGATCGTATTCTCCCACAAATGTGGGGTTGGGGAGCAGCGATGATCATTAGAACGAGCGAGCCGAAAAGTGGCTCTCAGGAAAGAAGAGTGTGGAAAAGCTTAGTTGCTATCCTTTCGATGATTATTCGCCGTACGCCGTGCTCCGGAGACACCCGAGCGTGCCTCTTTACGATCCTCTGTTCTACAACTATGGGAGCAACAAGGACATCTTCTTCGAAGAGTTGCGTTATTATTGTGAGCTCGCGCGTCCCCTCTCACACGTAGCACGTGATTGGTTCGTATTACGAGAGGCGTTCGTCGTCGATCTGATCCATCCCAAGTGGAAGTGCGGCCGTTCGTTGACGCGTAGATCCATGTACAGATCGAAGTACGAAGACAACGTCAGAAATGGCGTGGCAGTGAATCCCTTCCTGAGGGAATTGCGGTTCCACGAGATGATGGAGAGGAAGCGCGTCACCAAAATGCCACTCTGTCAATTGCGTGTTTGTAAAACAGAACACAGAGCAAACTATAGTACAGCTATGATTAACAATGAATAGGATCAGGGATGATGGGGAACATCTGAGGCGTCATGTTTCCCCCACGACACGAATTGAAATTACGATAACCAGCATCACTAGATACCCTTCGCTGAATCACGGGACGATTCTGCGGTCCATAATTCACGGGGTAAGCCACTTGCGAGTCCACGGGCGGCAAGGAAGCCGTTGCCACCATGGGACGACCCGAGCGGGAGCAGCAACAGCAAGACATCACGATGGACGGAGAAGAACAGTAGGAAGGGACAGAGGGCGGATTTGAGAACGGAACGGTGAGCGAGCGCTTCGGATTGATTCCAGACGAGGCGCAGAGACTCTGACCTCGATACGCTTGGAACACGGATATCTTTGCGAGCAAAACGCCGTTGCTGCCGTTCGGATTCTTTGGCGAGTGAAGATTGCACGCAATGCCTAGACTCACAATCCGCCTCTACGCTCTACTCTCGCAGTTGGAATGGAGCGACGTCAGCTGAATTTCCGTCCAGCCGATCAGTTTGTCCTTAAACACATGCGCATCCATACTAAACGTAACACCATTCTCGCCGTCACGAACACTTCGATCTTTATGGTGGGCGCAGATCCCGTAATACTTATCTCATAATTCCACACTGATCGTAACGAGCAACGACGAAATACCCACTGGGATTGCAACCACCATCCTTGAGTACAGTACTCTTGTACACGGCGTTCCCAAAAGTGACTCGCACGAACGGATCGAGCTTTCCGAACGTGCTAACGTTTTTCAAGTCTTTCGCTCCAATAACGATTAGGGTGAGACTCCAATCTCCCTGGCACATGAACAACAAATAGGCACTAAAGAAAGACTCGAAACAGTCGCACTTTATGAAGACCGACTGCGTGGAGAAACGAGAGTTCTTCCGCGAAATTTCCAGGAAAGTCTTTCGGCTCGGTTTGAATTGCCGCTCCTCTCTGCACGCTCGTTCGCGTGCTCGCGTGGAGGAGATGGCTGTGGATGAATAGGAGGAGGAATTGGCATTCGGGTTCGATTCCGAGCGGCCCTTGCGCTGGACTCCCCATTCATTCTGCGATGCATTGCAGGGCGAATCGAGAAGAACGCGTGGAGAGCGCGCAAATGCAGAAATTGTTCCGATTTTGGGACTGTTTTAGAGCATCATTTTTGAGCGAATGAAGGGTCCTCGTTACTACGAGAGTGATTCTGACGACGACTTTTCAGCCAAGGAGGATCGCGTAGCGGAGAGGAGTACTTTACTGAACTCACGGAGGATTAAGGCCGCCCCAAAGAAGCCTTGTCGGTTTCTCTATGCCACCCTCAGTGTCCTTGCGATTGTAATCGTTTTAGTGTGTTGTTCTCTCTGGAGAACTCCGTCCTCCTCCGCAAACCTCAGAGCCTCTTCCTTCTCGGATGACCGATACCTCCTGGCCATTGTGTCCGACCTGGACAAGAAGAGTCGCGTCGAGGAGAATGAAAAGGGTATGTGGAAGAGTGTAATGAAGAAGGCGTTTTTGAAACGCGAAACGGATGGCTCCTTTTCCATCGAGTGGGCGGCGGACGTTGTATTGTACACCAAAGTCAGCGAGGCCGGGAGGGGAATGGAGCTGAGCGCCCTGACGTCGTTCAACAACCATCTTTATGCGTTCGATGATCGCACGGGCCTCGTTTTTGAAGTCATGAACAACAGAGCCGTTCCGCGCTTCATTCTCATGGAGGGCGACGGCAACACGGACAAGGGACAGA
>ERZ780157.4269-NODE-4269-length-11014-cov-3.387900_pt1 | contig 11014 bp, 18 predicted proteins | sample MGYA00511169_ERZ780157 | MGnify/ENA primary metagenome ERZ780157 (study PRJEB29588, sample SAMEA1965149) | human gut metagenome | biome: human gut; feature: human-associated habitat; material: faeces | place: Denmark | collected 2008/2010 ... | reverse complement strand
CACGCTTCCTTTCTTCTTCCTCCTCTCTCATTCTTCTCTCCTCCTCACGCTTCCTTTCTTCTTCCTCCTCTCTCATTCTTCTCTCCTCCTCACGCTTCCTTTCTTCTTCCTCCTCTCTCATTCTTCTCTCCTCCTCACGCTTCCTCTCCTCCTCTCTCCTCACTCTCTCCTCCTCTTCTCTCTTCTTCCTCAAACTCGGTATCGCCGACGTCGGAATCGGCGGCGGCAGCACGCTCTTCTTCTTCTCCACACTTCCCTCCTCCTTCTTCACACGACCTCCGGACGCGCGAATCTCGCTCAACAACGACGCCATTCCCGCGGGACGCGGAGGGACGGGTTGCTCGGGCTTGTCGCTCACAGGCTTCACCGACAGAGAAGGAATCGGGGGTGGCGGTGGCTTCACTGTTGGCGATGAGAGCGTGGCGGGTGGTTCGGGTTTATCACTCACAGGCTTCACAGAGAGTGACGAAACTGGAGGTGGCGGCGGCTTCACCGTTGGCGAGGAAATACGAGGCTCTTTCGGCTGTTTCAAGGTCGCAAAGCTGGGGATGGGAGGCGGAGCAGGCTTCTTGCTTCGCTGTGAGACGGATGACTCGGTTGAAGCATCCGTCTGTGTTGACAGATTGGATAGACTTCGGTACACTGAACTTACTCTCGTCTTCTCCTCTTCACTCTCAACGGGAATCTAGAATGAAGACACAGCAATACAAGAACGCGCGAGGCTGCACGGATGACATCTGCTTCCGATTCCGACACCGAAGAGGAGTAATCCCGTAGCTTTGATGGAAGAAACGCGACACGATCGGCATTTGGATTTGATATCAAAGACGCATTCGCATCTAGCACGTGAGACAACAATACTGCTTCTCACCGTTTTGCTTTATTCCGTATATGACAGTCTGTTTCTGATTGAGCTCTCGAATATCACCATTGAGCACACGAACTTGGTTCTCGAACGAACCTATATTTGTCTGCAGCGCCTTGAGCCGGTTTGCCACAGTCTACCCATCAAACACCCATTGGAGTCAAAACGCCCATCCTCTGCGTAAACAGCTCTGCGAAGCTGCGCATGTACACTTGAATGTCGTCTTCACTGTGGATTACGCTGATCGCCTTGTTCTGTGCGTGCATCCATTCGCTGTTTTGTGCTACACGCAATAAGCAAAAGGTGCTCCACTCTGGAAACGCCACGGCTCAAACCCTTACGTTGCATTCTTCACTTCGATGAAGGCGAAGATGAATATCGAGACGAACAGAACAAATCTCGTTCAACGGGAAACGAGAATTCACGCAATTAGATATGATTTCGATCTTGGGATGGAAGCGGGAATAACGGGGATGTAGCGCATTTAGCGACGGGTGGTTGTTCTCGTGAATGGTGGCTGGAAAGAGTCAGAATTGGTTTAGCTACAAGTTGAAATGGTACACTCGTTATTTCGCTGGTTTCTAATCGCCATAGCCTTCTCAAAAGTCTTTTCGTACTAAGAGAATTCTCGCTAAGAAGATGAGACAAAACCGTCCTATCCCTCAGTGGTTCCGTCTTCGTACTGGAAACACTATCAGGTTTGCAATTCTGCATCTGCTCTGATCCCCTAGATACAACTCGAAGCGTCGTCATTGGAAGCGCACTAAGCTTGGTATCTAAGCTGTTCTTCTTGGAGTGGGCAATCAATACGCGTGTTTCTTGGCAAACAGTTCACTCGGACAGCGTAATCGCACTCATAATCGCGGAATACTCAACGTGCTGCTTCAACCAGTCCGAGAAGACGGGGTTCGTTTCGTCGGGAAGGTGTTCCTCGAAGTACTCGGCGAGAACGAGGAGCATGCAATAGCGGTGAAGGAAGTGCGTCGCACGGTCCCGCGACTCCTCTCTCTTCTTCTGCGTCGCTTGGGCAGACATGGAAGCGGACTAACGCGTTACATACACCCATAACACGCACATGATAGTGATAGATCACCTCACGAATGTTCTGCATATCGCTCGACAAATCGATGATGTAGTCCAGCTTCCTCTTCGCCTTCGACCCACAACGCATCATTCCAATGAGCTCGGTCACACAGCTATAGTAGCCCTGAAGGAGCATCTTCTGACTTCCGTCTTGGTTGGACGCTGGCTGCGCGTCTCCCGCGTCCTTAATCCTCGACATCAACGAATGCCACTCTCCTCGCTTGAAGGACAGCGCCATGGAACAGATAATCATGCCCGTGGTCGTACGCCCTCTGCCAATCTGACAGTTGAACACGAAGTAGTCCTGCGAATTGGAGAAGGTGATTCGCACCAAATCGTCGATCGTCGTGGCCAGCGGCGCCTGCTCGTCTGTGATCGGAATGCGGAACAGCGAAATCTGGAGATCGGGGGTGCTCTGGTTAATGCTGCGATACACCTCTTCCAACTACGCTTCACACACTCCACGCATTTCTACGGTAACAACACTTCCCTTCGTGATCGGAAGCAGATGCATCACGCTCTGGTTCTTTTCGTTCTCGTCATTCACCATGATCATGGACTGATTGACCGACGCCTCCTGGAGAATGTCCTGCTTGAACTTCCGCTCGATTTCCAACACACGCTCTCTACGCGTGAAGCAAGGATGGAAGCGGCACGTGTCAATGCCGGTAAAGATCAAGTTGTTGATCATATCGGAGGTGTTTCGCAGAGAGTAGGGCTTGCCGTTGATGAAAATGATCGGCTCTTCGCGCAGATTCACCCACGTCTAATCATCACATCATCGCGAGGAGCCAACGATATTCCTCCGTCCGTACGTGCTCTTGATGTACTCCACCGTGTTTACGACTCCGCTGATCATCGGAATGCCCTCGCCGAACACGCGGTCCATAAAGCCGCTCACTCGGAAATTGGGGGCCCCATCGAGCTGCGGCACCTACACTTCACTCGCATGAACAGGTCGTACGAGATGCACGTTGCGCGACCCCGGGAAATAGTCGTCCTTGATGATGGAGTTCAGATTCAGCACCAGACCGTTAATGTGCTTGTACACAAAGGAATGCGTTTTGTCCTTGGTTGTCTTCGCATCGCTGGACGGTGTATTCTCAGCCTCGTCACTGTTCGGCATCGGAGTGTTAATGCACGAGATGGAAGAATCGTACCCGAAGTGCGTGGGCGACGTGAAAATGACCGTCTTGGGGTTGTTCAGCGAGTTCAGAATCAGCTCAATCTCCGGCCGTCCTCCCAACCACTGCGTGAACGACATCGCGTTTCCCGCGGTTTCGTAGTACTACATGAAACGCCCCTCCCAACCCTCACCTCCAGATAGTCGTCGATAATCATCAGATACACGAGCTTCTGCAGCGACTGGAGGTAGCGCAGATACAAAAACGAGTGGTTGTTGTGGCTCTCCGCAACGGAGTGCGTGTTGTACAGCGCGTACTGCTGCGCGATGTACTCGAACAGCGACAGCGGAACGAAATCCTCCGGATTTGTGGAAAAGTCGTTTTCGAGGGGATTCTTGCCGTCGACGGGAGTGATGGTGTCCAGCATGCTGGCGCGAATCACGCCGAACACGCGGTAGAGGTGTCCGTACCCGCGGGAGAGCAGTCTGCACAGATCGACGACGACGTTCAGACACATGAGATAGGAGAAGGAGAAGCCTTCCTCGTCGGAGTCGGGGATGATGGAGGCTAGAGGTGACGGAGAGAGAGGGAGCCCACGGAGGAGAGAGTCGTCGGTCTTCTGACTGTCGTCGCGGAGATGGAGGTAAACGAGCTGGAGGAGCGGGAGGTGGAAGAGCAGTCCGCTGAGGTTGTGCGAGAAGAGCACGACGGTGGAGGCGGCTTCGTGCTTGGGAGGAATGGAGCGCACGAGGGCGATGAATCTAGGGATGAAGAGAGTGCGAGAGTGCGACTGGTCGACGGAGAGTGTGGAGGGAATGGAGTAGTGATTGCTGCTGATTCGACTGTAGTGGATGTGGATGGACTCCGTGCTGGGCAGCGAGGACGAGAACAACTGGGTGAACCCCTCTCTGATGGTCACGCCGATCACGCAGTCTCACTTGGAGGTGAATACGGCGTCGCGACGGATCAGCTGCTTGTAGTTCTCGATCGAGTGGCTCTCCTGGTTGTACCCGGACAGCACGAAGTACGCGTTGTCGAACGCGTCCAGCTCCTTCACCACGCTCGTCTCGATCTGGTCCAGCGCCTCGCTGTGGTTGTCGTAGTTCGCGTAGGAGGGCGACGTCCTGCACATAACACAATACCGCCGCGCCCACATCAGAGGAGATACTCGGTCGCGCAAACAGAACAGCGAGTGGTCGATGATTCTACGCGTCATCTCTCTTCCCATCGCCAACACGGAGGGACTGCGGTGAATGTTCACGATGAACAGGTGCTTCGGAACGGAGCTCGGCAGCGAGGACCACGAGTTGGTAATCTCCTTCAGGTTCTGTCTGTAAGTGCGCCACACACCGCTTACCAGATATTTGGTGAAAATCGTGCCGAAAACGGGCTCGCGCTGGTGGCACTTCAGGAGAAGTTGCTTCGCCACGATGTTGTTCTCCTGATCGGTGACTTGTTGCTGTAGCAGGAGTGTGTGCACGTTCAGGTATCTATGGATCATCAAGACAACGCGCAACGACCCCGAAGTCCCCAGCGACAGGTTCGAGAACATATACCCCGAATTGTCCCCAAAGTTCACGCTCAAATACTGGTCGATGTGCGCGATGTTGATGGAGTTGTACAAGTCGTACACCGTGGGCGTGACCTCCAGCCACTGCATAAACGTCACGTGCTCCGTACCCTGCGTCTCGTGCAGGTACAGCCCCACAGCGATCATCAGGTAGTACTTCCGAAGCAGCTTCACCGCCAGATCCTCCCACGCCGACTTCTCCGTCTTGTTGGAGGCGAGGATGATGCTCTGGCGCACGCGCACGATGTGCTCGAGGATGCTGTACACGGGCGACTGCAGCTGGATCACGCTGTCCACCAGCGACTTGACGCGAAGTCCCGCGGCAAACAAGTTGGTCAGATTCATGATCACCGCGAAGTTCCCGTTCTGCAGCAGCGAGTCCTACACTGAAACGCCTCCCGCGATTCTACGTAGAAGAGATGGATGTTGTCGCTTTCCGTCGGGAGCGGTCTTCCGTTGTTCTCCCAGCGCGGCTTTTCCGTTTCGGTGGGTTCTGTGGAGAGATCCACTTCGGGAAGGTCCTCAAGATGATACAGAATCGCTGCGGATTATGGAATGCCAAAAACAGTCACGATTTGGGGTCGTGGGTGTGACCGACACATCGCCTCCGGTTCCATCCTCGTTCACTTCGACAACGGTGGCGTCAGAGGGCGTGCCCGCCTCCAGCGCCTCCGCGGAGTCGTTCTCCATCGTGGGACTCAGCAGGCGGTGCAGCTCGCTGTGCCTCTCCTGGAACTGGCGGAGAAGGAACTTCCACTTCTGCAGATAAGAAGAGAGGCGAGTGCTCACGCGGACGAGAATCCCGATCGCGGCGCAGTAGGTGCTCTTGTTGTGTCCGCTCATGTCCGAGAACACGATGCTCTTGCTGTTGCTGTTCTTGACCAAAATCTCCACGATTTCTGATAGCGCGTTCTAGGTGTAAGAAGGCGGAGTCAGTGGAACAATGGACGGCGGATTGGTCTCGATGATCGGAATGCGGCAGTAGTTGGTGTCATACCCCCTTGTCCCGACAATGTAGAACATTTCCCGCGTTGTGAGCAGAGACGAGGTGTTCACATGGAGAATCTGCTTGCGCAACTACGATGAATCGATGACAGAAGGACTACGTTGTGGAGGGTTTCCTCGTTCTGGACGACGATGTTGCACCCGTTGCCGACCACACGGCACTCATTCATGACGTCCTTCTTCAATCGCTTCTCCATGTTCTCCACCTTACTCTTCGTGATCACCGACTCGTCATTGAACAGATTCTGAAACGGTTCGTCCCCTTTTCGCAACACATAGGACACGCCGTTGATGAAGCTACAGCTAAGGCAGGAGATGCGAGGAAACATCGATGGTTCCTCTCGGAGATTGATCCAGATGATTTCGAGCGCTTCGTCTCCCTGCGAGTGGAGCATGTTCACAATACTGTAGATGCTCGACTCGTCCGGCTGCGCGCACGAGTACACATTCCACGGATCGTATCCGGTGAAGGAAGAAACACCGGCGAAGCCCGTAGTGGTCTACAGAAACAAGAGAGGGATATGAGAATACCGTTTCTTCGCACTTGCTCGGAATCTTGTCCGTTTTCAGAATCATCTTTCGATTCAGCACGACGCCAGTGCGAGACCGTTCCAACATCTTTGTATACTCGTCCATCTTGCTACACAGTGTTAGAGCAGGAATGCAAAAGAGAAACCTTACGCAGAACCGCCATTATCCTTCACTGAAATGGACTTCGACGATCTCCTCTTCAACGACGGCTCATACACACTCTGTCTCTTGCCTACGACGTAGGATGAAGATCTGCGTATCATAGTCCACAACTGTATCCACAGGAATGCGGAATCCGCTCTCGGTGGGATCCCTCCCATTTGGATGAGCGTGGAACTGGAACACACTTCTTCTTTATGGCAGAGGAAAGAGGGGAGTTCGTCCATCTACGATTCGAGAATGAGAAGATCATTGAGGGACGTGATCTGTTTGAGAGGGTCTGTCTTCTCTGCACTGTGAATGATGAGGATATCCGTGTGGAAGTCCCAATCGTGAAGTAGTTCTTGCGTGTAGCAACGATGGGTAGAATTCCCATTTTGCGAGACCGAGTGCGACCCTACCTACTCGAAAGGGGATTATCGGTCCCATCCTTCGCAATGAAATCACTGCTTGATCTTTCCACGAGGAAGCAGCAGAAAGAGCAGCTCAGTCTGTTGATTCAGGTTTGGAATCCGATTTTGAGGTGAAGGGTAGATGATCAACGACACGATCAACGAATCAGCGAACTTGAAGGATGTGGTCCTATCGTTTCTGGGACTGAGGCAATCTGCAAGTCATAGTGACAACTATTCCTCTGGGGCTACGAGCAGTGAAAAGGGTAATCATCATGCAAGAAGCGATAGCGAGTCAAATCGGGTCCTTTGCCTTGTTTTACGATTATTCATAGATTCCTCGAGATGACAGCAGTGACGTCACAACCATTCTCCAGAGTGATTGGTCCATCGACTTCGACGAGCTTGATGTGATTCGCCAGGCGGGTCAGGGTGCATTCGGTCGCATTTACAAGGTGATAGTCTTCCTCTCGTCTGATCCAAAGGCGCGCTATCGAGGCACCTATGTCGCAGTGAAGGAGTTTCAAGTGAACGAGATGTCTGAAGAGTTGCTGAACGAGATGAAGTACGAGGTGTCGATCCTGAGTGGTGTGCGAGTCGCATACAGCCCGTAACGCATAGCTGCGCCACCCGAACATCGTCCTGTACATCGGTGCGTCGCTGGAGCCGCCTCACGTAGGAATGGTGACGGAGTGGTGCGAAAACGGCTCTTTGGCGGATTATCTGCACGACTTCACCAAGCCGTTATTCGGGAAGATATGTGTTGAGCTCGCGTTGGAGATCTCGCAGGGCATGGAGTACCTGCAGGGTCATCACAACGCGATCATTCACCGCGACTTGAAGAGCGACAACATCCTGCTGGGGAGGCATTATGAGGCGAAGGTGGCTGACTTCGGGCTGACGGTGATTGAAGAGGAGGGGGTGTGCAGTAATGTGGATGGAAGTGGAGGTGTGCATTCTTCACGAGCAAGCATTGAAACTGAAGAGACCACTCTCCCATCACGACACACCCTGCGAAGCATGCTGACAAACCCCACACTCGTTATCCTCCTCTCTCACACTCATGAACTAGATGGACGGAACCGAGGACGAGGGCGGCTTCTACGGCACGGAGGGAACGCTTCAGTGGATGGCTCCAGAGGTCATGAGCGGCGGCAAGTACAACAGTCGTGTGGACATGTGTGTGTTGGAGAGAAGACTCACGTGCAGTTACTCCTACGGGATTCTGCTGACGGAGCTGCTGGCGAGAATCGTGCCGTTTTCGGACACGTACGCGGACTTCGATTTCATCAACGACGTGATCGAGCACAACCAACTGCCAACGATCCCAAAGTGGTGGGTATTATTGGAATTCCGTGAATCCCAGGGTAAACTGCTACGAGAAGGACGCGCTGTACCTCAAGGGATGGACTGTGCTTCAGAAACACCACCCCGATCTCGTGTACCACAACATCCCCAACGATTTGAGTGTCTTGATTCGTCAGTGCGCCACAATGAACCCCCATGCCCGTCCTCCGTTCAAAACGATCGTTCCCTGCTCTTCCCTCTTGTTCTGTAGACGATCACGCTGCTGCGTCTGCGCGAGCAATCGCCTCTCCTCTTCCTCCACACCTTCGACCTTCCCCGCATCCGAGCGAACCTGCAGGACGCGCGTTATCAGTCCCTGGCGCTCCACGAACTCATCGCGCTCCTCACCCACGTGCTGGTGCCGTGCGCGTCGTGCACCGAAGAGATCTGCGAGGACCAGGCGGTGTTTGAGGAGTACGTCGAGGTGTTCGTTCCCGAGCTCACGGCGTGTGTGGTCCCAATCATTCACAGAGAGAGGGAGCGGTGGCGGGAGAGTTCGCTTCTTGCGCTGGGTGTTCGTGCAGCATTGGTGCTGCTGCGTTTCTTCTGCGCTGTTCCCCGTTCTGTACTGTCCCAGTTGTTTGGGGACGTTTTGTTCATTCTTGCCTGTTTGAGTTCGTTGTTCTGTCTCAGGATTAGCGTATCCGGACCTGGAAGAAGAGGGTGGAGCGAGTGAGAACGGTGGCTTGTCCTTGTCCTTGTCCGATATGTGCATGATCGTGAATATGTGCTGGATGCAGCTCCGTGTTGATGGTAAGGAGATGGACAGTGAGAAGGTGTTGGAGTCGTGTGTATGTGAAATGAGTATGTATTATTGTGCTGCTTGTAAGGGATAGATACAACGGAACGAAAGCGCTTGTACTATAGAATTGTGGATTGGATCCCGGAGGAGAGTTTAGTGGGTGTTCTTGTGAAACCAGATGAGGTGGAGAGGGGAAAGAAGAATACGGCTCTGAAGGAAGAGAGGATTCGTGAGACCGTTCGCAATCACATCATCCTCTTGCAGGATAAGTTTCAGATCCGTCTTTTAGGAGGAGTGAAGGAGGATTAGCCGTGTTTGGAGACTGTGGAATGGATGGATATGGTCATCGATTTGGAGTTGTTTGATAGCAGCACACCCATTACCGTAGATTCTCTTGGAACTGAGGATTTACTAATCAACACGATTCGGTATTCTCACAGAGGAATATGAATCAGGAGATTGTACAGAGATTGTCAAAGAATTTGAATAGAGTGTTTGTGTTGTAGGAAGTGGATTAGGCCTAGTGACTCTTGGGAAGAGCATTATGCAGAGAGCGAGCTATATCACAAACCAGTGACTATCAGAAAAGTGAAAGGGAGCTCAGATACGACAGTGATTGAGAGCGTCTCGAAGCTGCTAAAGGAATGTGAATCGCCATATACCGTGAGGCTTGTTGACGTTACTCCCAAAGAGAACGAGTATTGGGTGAGTATTGCTGAAGGGAGTGATTAACAGATTGTGACAGAGTATAGTTGTCATGGATTGATAGGGGACTATTTGAAGAGGGGAAATGGATTGAATGAGGACGAATTGCAAATGGTGGCGAGTTGTTGCTTGTTGGGGTTGGATTTTCTTCATCGCAAGAATATCATTCATGGGGTAAATGAATGACGGTGGTATTGACGAATAGGCGGTCAAGCCCAACCACCTGCTTCTTTCACATGATGGAATTGTCAAGTTGGATGTGTTCGATATTGATACTCATCTGAAAGAGTATTGCTCAAAGAGGCAGTGTATTCGCCATTCTTCCATGTACGCGGCTCCTGAAGTGTTTGGAGGAGCGATGTGCTATAAGAGTGATGTGTGGTCTCTTGGAATCAGCATCATCGAGATGGCTAGAATCGGTAATCCGTATGCCGGACGTAGTGAGGAGGAGGTGAAGAAGGCTGTATTGGACGGTGATCCTCCATCCCTTTCCACGATTTGGTCTTGCGATTTGGTCGACTTCGTGAATCGATGTTTGGTGAAGGACGTTGAGAAGAGAGCATCCGTGGCTGAATTGTTGGAAGTGAGCGTTTCTCTGTGATGTGACGATTAGCACCCGTTCGTAAGAGCGTCTGTGGAGCGAATCAAGTTTGATAGCGTATCGCCGATCTTCAGCGAACTCATAAGCAAGCTCCAGGATTCTGAGGTTACCAAATTTCCAGCTGGTTACCAGTCGAGCTGCTTCTCTTATGCTTACTCGTTTGACTATCCTGGGTTCTACGTGATCAATGGATTGTCGAGAGTGGACGATTCTGTGATTGTGGAGAGCGGTGTGGAAGAAGTGGTTGTGATTGCGGATGTGAAGAACAGAGTGTTGTTGAAGGTGAATGACGTTGATTTGAGTGAGGTGAAACACAACCAGATACTGGATTTGAACGTGGAGGGCGATCGCTGGGAGGGTGATGTGTTGAACAAGAAACCGTGTGGGTGGGGCGTGTTGTACAACAAGGACAACCACAGAGTGTATGAAGGATTTCGAGTATACAGAGTGAATGTATGTTATGGTCGCAAGTACTATTCAGACATTGAGAAGATTAAGTACGAGGGCGAGATATGCGACGGAATGCGATGGGGTCGGGGTGTTCAGTATGACCGAAATGGCGATGTTGTGTATGATGGTGAGTGGTTGAATGATGGGCATTTGAGAGTTGTGATCACTCCAGAGAATGAAGTGTTTTATAATCGTATTGAAGAACTGGTTGTGAGTGATTATTGCTGCAGTGGAGAAGACTGGCTGTTAATGGATCTGGACTTCAGGATAATGGAATCTCTCAAATCCCTGATTGTGGGTGATGAGTGTTTTGACAATATACATAAATTGAAGTGGATTGGAATGAATGAGTTGGAGAAAGTCGAAATTGGAAGGAACAGTTTCACGAAGAGCAAGGATAGTTATGACGACGCTAGCTATCGTCATTTCTACTTGAAGAA
>ERZ780157.4263-NODE-4263-length-11028-cov-3.215620_pt1 | contig 11028 bp, 17 predicted proteins | sample MGYA00511169_ERZ780157 | MGnify/ENA primary metagenome ERZ780157 (study PRJEB29588, sample SAMEA1965149) | human gut metagenome | biome: human gut; feature: human-associated habitat; material: faeces | place: Denmark | collected 2008/2010 ... | reverse complement strand
CTACTTCAACTGATCACCGAGAGGCACGTGACTCCTCTCTTTGTGCCACACACCCACAACACCCCTTCCCATCCACCTCAGAGCTCATTCAGCGGCATTCGAGAGAGCGTTATGGCTATGCTAACACGGAAATAATGGCGATCCGCATCTGAAATGATGGAAATCCAATCAGAATCGTGGAAACGATAACAAAAGCTCATTCTTCCAAATCTCATGAAATCCACATCATGTCACGCTCTCAAAGAACCCACATCGCATCCCCATTCCAATGAGTACCAATACTGACTCACTCAGTCATCCTCAATAAAACAGCGCATCACCCACAAAACGGCCTATCTCATCATTCTCTCTCCATCCACCCCCACTCATCCCCCACAACTCCCCCTCGCCCCCACATTTCCACCCCACGTCCCCACTCTCCCCTCACAAAACCACAATGAAGGAATTGCTTATTCTTTGCATCCTCCTCTCCCTCTCCTTCGGAAAGAAATCCATAACAGACGTTGGCTCCCTCCTCCGCATTCACGCATTAGTTCCCGATGGTGGACGGAATTGTGCAGGTAACGGACAGCAACATCGACGATATTTTGGATGCGACGTACGAAGTCATGCTGATGTTTTGCGCCCCCGTAAGAGGAATATCCTCTCTCTAAAATGCAGGAGATTGGCATTTGCAGAGATAGCAGAAAGGGATATGTAAAAGCGGCAAAGCTGATATCGAAGCTTGAAAAGCCCCTGTACCTGGGGGAAGTGGATTCCAATTCGGAGACAGTGCTGAAGGAGCGATACAACGTCACGAGCTATCCAACCTACATGGTTATCTACTCCTTTGGCCGAGATCCCGAAACGCTGTCTGTAAGCAGCACGGATGTGTATACTACTCTTTGTCAAACTCCGTCACTCATAGGGCTCTCACAAAACTCGTCATGAGCCGTTATGGCAGGGATTTGGTCGAAATACAGACTCCTGAATTCCTCGAGGAGTTAAACAGCATGCTGTCCGTTTATACTCTCGGTATTTTCGAGACAAAGGACGTGGGAGTGGAATGACGCAATGAGCCGTAGTGCGAGGAATTTGAACTCTACGAGCGACTCTCCGGTGGAAAGGGCAACAGCGTGTTCTTCTACACGCTCTCTCCAGCTATCCGTGATTCTGTCATTCCCTTCCTCCTTTGTAACGACTAGTTCAAAGCGGGCCGCGCCTCCATGTTTTCAGTTCACGCGAGCGACTACCACTCCGTGATCGAGTACACGGGCGACATGACGAATTACAACCAAATGAGCGACTTCGTCGACCTGAACGAGCTGCCGCTGGTGATCGCCTACGAGGACACGATGGTGAGGGTACAAGCGAGAAATCACCGTTAGACGGCGCGAGAGGTGTTCGAGAACAAGCGAATCAAGACGCAGTTGGTGCTCTTCTACAACGCGACGGAGGAGGGCTACGAGGATTACATGCGGGAGTTCTACAGCGCGGCGAAGCAGCTGTTGGGCGAGGTGTATTGCTTGAAGGCAAATCTCGCGACATCAGATCGATTGCTCAAGTACTTCGGAATCTTCCAGAACCCCACCTCCGCGGTTGTTGTTTTCGTCTGTTTGCATTCCTGGCAATCATTCGTAGAACGATCGCACGGAAGGCGGATTCCCGAAGAAGTACCTATTTCGCGGAGAGTTGGTGAGCGAGGAATTGCGCCGATTTGTGGAGCAGGCATCACGCGGAGACGCCTCGCTGTCTCGCCTGTACACGTCGGAAGCGATTCCGGAGCCCTCGCATCGTCCGAGTTGCACGGTGGAATCTGAACGAGAGGATGATGTGTAGAAGGTGGTGCAGCAGACGTTCGACCAGCTGGTGTTGGATCCGGATTCCGACGTGCTGGTGCTGTATGAGAAGGCTGTATGGGATGCGATTGGTGTGAGATGTAGCGATGCGAGGCGTGCATTGAGATGGAGGTGGAGTTGATGAACTTTTCGGAGGATTACGAGGAAACGGAGCACCTTCACTTCTATTACGCGTACGTGGACCGCAACGAGTTCAGCCACAAATCGACAGTGATCAGCCACTTCCCTGCGATCAAGTTCTACCCGCGCGCCAAGCCTGGGGAGAAGAAGAAGAGATGGGTGAACTACAAGGAGGCGATGAGCTACAAGGGATTGGAGCGGTTCATTCGCAAGTACGCGACGGTGGAGCTTCCGGAGCCAGAGGATGACGACGAGTTGTAATTCTTTTTCTGTGTTTGTTTCACCTATTCTCTTCCTTCCTGAAATGAAAACTGCGTCTTCGCGATTCATGTTGCGACTATGCAACAAGGCCGTTTACATTTAAGAGGTACACCTCTCCTTTAGAGTATCACCGAATAGGAAAAAGGAAGCGATCATTCCTTGATAGGGTGATTCTGGGCTTCCTGTGCTTGTTTTTGTTTTTCATCGTTTCGGGTGTTTTGATCCTCGTGTGGATCGTGATGGGATCGCATATGAACAGTACCCCGCTGTCGGTTTTGTATTCGCGCGTCTCCTGCTTTATCGCATAGAACGGGATTCAGTACGTATTCATCGGAAGAGAGACAGCATAAGGAGGTCGTGAAGACCCACCCGCTGTCGTTTTGCGTGAATTGGGTCATGCGTAGACAGGGGTACACATTTGATGGGTATTCGTTTGTGGAGTCGTCAGCTGTGATGGATTTCTATACGCAAACAGTGTTTCGTGTCCCTCTTCGTTGAAGTGTAGGTGTCGGTGTGGTTTTACGTGACCAATCCGGGCCATCGAGGAAAGCGAACTCTCCTATCGAACCGTGACTCGAAGTGCGGGGGTGGTTCCTTTGGTGACATGACAACCAATGGATACGGTATCTACATCGATATCATTAGTGCAGATGAGAAGTCGATTTGTACTGAGATGGAATCACGCGTAGATACATCGTGCTTCGCTATTCCGGTGATGACGACGCTTGCAAGGAGTTCAGTGTGCAGACCAACGAGGAGTTGAACTTTCCACTCGCTCCTAACACGTAGTCTATCCAAGTGGACGCATCTCGCCGTGGTCTTCAAACGAACAGGTACTCTCCGTTTCTCTCTCACAACGCAGACGGCAAGTCCAAGGGCGTTCGCTACCCGTTCAAGGCCTCGTTCTACCTGAACGGCGAATTCCTGGATGCGCGCGAGTCGAAGCGCTACGTGCAGTCGAGCATCCCGTTCCACGTCGGGAGCTTCTACGACAACCGCTACCCGTTCCTGGGCTGCATCGGGAGCGTGATGGTGTACAACACGGCGCTCACCAGCACGGAGGTGGTGGACCTCGCGCGTTACCACCCTGTGCAGGACGCGGTGGAGGCGGAGCAGTTGTTCGTGAAGCTGCGACCGGAGGTCATTTCGGAGCGCATCGGTCAGACCATGCATCTGCTGGGCGTTTCATCGGTGTGTGTGCGGATGGCGGGTAATGTGCAGATCAACGAGGAGGAGTTGGAGGGAAGAGACGAGGCGGAGGAGTTTGTGCCGCGCGAGGTGGTGGAGGAGAAGGAAGAGGAGAAGGAAGAGGACGAAGAAGAAGAGAAGGAGAACCTGATGGTGGACAGTACGTTTCACGGAGGGCGTTTCACTGTAGATTCCAAACGAGTGCGAAGCCGTCTGCGCAATGGCGTGTCGGACATGGACCTGTTCCGAAACTCCCTCCGTGAGAAGGACATATCGCACCTCAAATCCGGCAAGTACCACTTCTCCCTGCCCTCGTCGCTGGAGCGCAAGTACAGCGTGGTGAACACGGCGCGCGCGGACCGGGTGAGGCGCGCGATGCAGTTCGTGTGGAAGAAGTAATCGTGGTGAGGTCAGTGAACGGTAGTTACGTCCAACACGCCTTCGGACACGACGAACTGAGGCCGGAAACGGGTGGTTATTCGGACAGCGAGGGGAAGGTGGGCATGACGCTGGTGGAGAGTCTGGACACGCTGTTCCTGATGGGCATGACGCGCGAGTTCGACGACGCGTGCGACTGGGTGCGTGGTGGTGGTAAGCATAACGTGCAGATCGGTCAGAACCTTGCGTTCGAGGGCGTGAAGAACGCGTCCGTGGCGGCGTTCACCACGCGCGTGCTGGGCGGGCTGCTGAGCGCGTACGACCTCAGTCAGCGCGACGTGCTGCTGCAGAAGGCGGTGGAGCTGGCGGATCTGCTGCTTCTGGCGTTCGACGAGGACCGGCTCCCCGCGGTTCTTTCCGATTTGTGGCGTGACGCGTAGAGTCGGCTGAATTTGGAGGAGCGAACGCTCATTGAGGGCGGGAAGGTGGAGGTGTCCGATTTCGGCACGCTTGCGCTGGAGTTCAACCGTCTGTCGGCATTAACCCGCGATCGCACGTACAGCGACCGGATCAGCCAGATGATGGATTTTGTGGAGGAGAAGTTGGGCGCGGAGGGATTGCTGCCGTCGACGATATCCTTGCAGATGATGCTTCGGTTTCATTAACGGCACGTGGACCGAATGACGGGCGAATTCGATGGGGACTTCTACGCTCTCAGTCGGTACTATGAGTATCTGCTGAAGACGTGGCTACAGGGAGGGAAGAGAGACAAGGTGTTAATCACGCGATGTTCTGAGGAATAGCGATTGAAGAGTTTGTATGACAAGGGTGTGAAGGGAATGTACGAGAAGTTGTTGGGAGAGAGCAAGAAGGACAAGTACCTGTTCGTGGGGGAGAAGAAGGGTGATCGTGTGATTAAGAAGATGGATGAGAGGACGTGCTTCGTGAGTGGTATGCTTGCTCTCGGCGCCGCGAACGAAGTGGAAGAGAGGAAGAAGAACCGTGATCTTGAGAAGGCGCGCGGATTAGCGTTTGGGTCTTGATCGCGGTATTGAGTTGTAGCTATACGTGCTATCAGATGCACAAAAGCATGCCAACGGGATTGGCGCCCGAGGTGGTGACATTTGCGGATGAGAAGGGAATGGCGGCGGGGTCGAGGAACCGTCGCTACCGCTTGTTCCCGGAGGCGCTTGAATCCTTTTACGTGCTGTATTCCGTGACGAAGGACCCGATCTATGTGTATCGGCTGATGCGCGAGGTGATGTGTAGAGAATGGAGCTACGATATCTTCATGGCGATGGAGAAGCACTGCAAGACGGCTTACGCGTACGGAGAGTACGAGGATGTGCTCGTGGAGGGGAAGACGCCGATGGACCGCATGGAGAGTTCCTTCCCCGCGGCGGCGCTGAAGTACCTGTATCTGCTGTTCTCTCCCGCATCACCGGTCGATTTCGAGAAAGTGCTGTTCAATGCAAAGGGCCACCCCTTCAAACGGATGTGATGTTACTATTATCTTGTGCTCGTGTTTGTTGGTCGAGCGCAGATTATGCCGAAGCGAGTGCGGTTGTGTGTTTGTTGAACGAGAGCAGATTATGCCGAAGCGAGTGCGGTTGGTGTACGGAGATGCATCTTCCTATTTTGAAGTGTATCCCGCAACCACTTTCAAAGACTGCTTCCTCGAGTTTCTAAGGGTATTGGAGGATGTCGCCGTTTGAACCCTAGCGTTTCCCATACTTGTCCTCCACGCTGAATGAGAGGAACTGCATCATGAAATGCGGAAATGCTGTGTTGAATCCGTTTGATTCACCAAACAGTCTCGGAAGGGAGTTATCTTACGATATCTTGATCGAGCCGAGGAGTCCCTACATGACTGCAGAGCGGAGATATCCGCCTCCCCCGTTGTTGCCGAATCCGATGAACCCAGCTCCATACCTAACTCCAACGAATTCAAATGGCGCTAATAGCAATATCGTGACAAAAGTGAGTGGAAATGGGTTTGCCTCTCCATTAGTTGCAAGTCGTGTCCTTGCTTACCCGGGAGTGTTTCGTCCAAATGGTCTATCCGTCCACACGCGTCGCGGATGTGCTGACGAACATAAAGCAGACTGTGGCGCGCGAGGACGACGCCATCGCGTTTAGCATGAACGGTGTCGTTCCGCCCACCATGACCGTTGCGTCCCTCACGGCGTCGAACATCGACTATCTGTTTGTCATTTTTGTCGCGGTGTTGTGGTTCCCTCAGGAATAGGTGCCCCTGTCATTTAACACGCCCATTCCGTACCACGATGTGATCGTCGACGGAACGGGGATGGGTCGGATTCGCAATCTGCTGATCGAGAACAAGCCCTCGTGTTTGCACTACTTCCACATTCGATGTAGCGTGACTGAGGCGTGTTCAGTGTAGATAAGGTGACGAAGGAGGAGGCTGTCTTTGAGATTCTGTCGAGAGTGACGTCGAGTTTTGGAGGCAATCTTCGTTCGATCGTGCTCTCCGACGAAACGTCCAAGATGGAGTTGATTCCGAGCAGCACGTGCTGCGACACGCAGCAGCTGAATTCGATCTCTTCCATCATCATTCCCTGTAGACCAGCCGCATTCCGCGATTACGAGTAGACTTCTTCTTCAAGGACAAAAACATATGCTACTTGATCGACAGAGTGTCCAGCTGCTCTGCCGTGCCCATCTGCTCCTTTCTCATCCAGGGTAGCGAATTGGCTGTTCTTCGACTGTAGTGGCTTTGAACCGCGAGAGTCAGATCATCCAGGATCTCACGGTGAAGTACCAGAAGAATGGCCTTCCCTTTCCCGTTCTGGTGAATGGTGAGAGAGATGCGGAAGAATGACGATTAGACAAGCTCCCGTTTTCGATGGAGAGAGAGAAGGACACGGCGGAACTGGACGCAAAGGAAGAGGAACTGAAGAGCGTGAAGGTCAGACTGTCGACGCTGGAGACGGCTCACAACCTCACCGTTACAGAGCGAAATGAATTGCAGAAGACGGTAGAAGCGAGGAACGTGAAGATTGCCGCGATGAAGAAGAACCTGGCCGAACTGAATCGGAAAATCGTGCTTGTGAACAAGGCTCTCGCTGACATGGAGAAGAAGGAGATGGTTTGGAAGGCGCAGAGCGAGAAGAGCGCATTATCGGCAGACGCGCTGAAGAAGATGCACAACTGTGCGAGTATGGTGAAGGAGGCGAGCCAGAAGGGCGTGATGTCCAGCACCGTCATTGTGGATGCAATCAAGTCCATTCAGCACGATGCCAGCACGCTGGTGAACTTTCCGCAGAACACAGTATATATAAGCAAGAACATCATCGGAGCGGCGGAATTCATTCGCAGCAAGGTGGCAGAGGTGGATTCTCGGACAATCGTGCTCGTAACGTCATTTTCCAATCGTCATTGTGTAGTGTCAGGGAGTGCAAACCCTGGAGTCGCTGGTGTCTCAGATCGATGGGAACAGTCCCCCGACAGAAATACCGAAGCAACAGTCTGGGAATGTGTCGTCTGTTGGACCGAACAAACCGATCCGGAGAGATGTTCCGAATGGTCAGTCTGCGGAAGGGGGTGGGAAGCGTCTAAAAGGTGTCCCTTGATGAGCCTAGCGGTGTTGTGTTTGTTGTTGAGACGCGTTCTTGGTTTTGAATAATCGTTTCAATTTCTGGAATCGCTTTGAATAATCAGCCCGATTTATGGAATTGTTTTGAATAATCAGCCCAATTTCTGGAATCGCTTTGAATCGCCATTTCCTCGCTACCACCGCCGTTTCAGACCCTAAGCCGTTGTGTACGGAGCAATGTCTATTCGTTCCGAGGAAGTGAACTATTTGATTTATCGCTACTTGCAGGAGTGTGGTAGGGTGCTTCGTTTTGCAAATGAGCAGCAGGATTTGAGCACAGCGCTTTTATCTTTTCGCACGAGAGTATGATCGCGGATACCAGAGTGTGTGATGAGCATGTCGAGCCTGGCACGCTGATTTCATTGCTACAGAAAGCACTGCAGTACATGGAGCTGGAAGCGCATGTCCGCGATGTACGGACTGTCCATGCTGACGATTACGCCTAGGACGGAACCGAAGTGGAGTGCATTGCTCCCTTTTCGCTGATCCGGCCTCACAAATGCATTTCCGGAAAGCGGGAACCCGGTTTGGGTTTGAGCATGCTTCTCACGGATAGTGGTGGACAGCGTGATGGAGGAGGAAGTGCCTACGAAGGAGTTGCTCCCTTCGAAAGTGAAGGCGCTGGAAGGTCATTCCAGCAAGGTGAGTTTCACTGCATTTCGTGATCCGCAGGTGTTTTCGTGCAAGTGGTGCCCCCAGTCCGATGTCCTGGCGACGGGGTACTGACTGTAACCAGTTGTGACGCATAGTTCGGCGGATTCGACCGTTCATCTGTGGGATGTCGTTGCGGCAGAGCCTGGAAGCAGTTCTTCCTTCAAGAGCGACGAGGGTCCCGTTCTGTCTCATGCGGGCTCGGAGGGAGAGGAGAACAGCATTACGTGCATGGATTGGTCTGTGAGTAGAGGGGGTGCTGGTTGAAGAGTAGAAGGACGGTTCGAGACTAGTGACGGCGAGTTACAACGGAGAAGTGCGGATTTGGAACAAGGCGGAGAATCAGCAATCGACGATTTGCTCCTTCCACAATCCCGTGTTCAACGTAGCGTTCTCTCCGAGCGGCAACCAGCTCCTCATTACGGGAGTGCTTTCGAGTTTCTACATATACAAAATCGAGGGTTGTTCTGCCGTTCAGGAGTATGACGCGATTTCGATCAACGAGCGCGAAAAGCAGTTTGACAGCACGACGTCTGTTCCTATGAATAGTGGCATTGGGGAGAGAGACTCATGATTAGCGGTGATCTTGGATTCGCTGTGGCGCGATGACGAAATGCTGACTTTTGTGGACAGTACGAACCGTATTGTGAATATCAGCCTGAATCCGTCGCGAAAGCCCATCCAGATCCTGAATGGACATGAGGTTATGGATGTCTCGATTCCTTACCTGCAGGGAGATATAAACTGCGTGGCGTGGACGAGGGACGGTCGGGCGTTGATATCGGGCGGCGAAGACCGCGTGATCAAAGTAGGGACTCTTTTTGGCATGTCATGGTAGCTGTGGAACGACGAGAAGAACACGTCGGTGCTCGACTTCGTGTCCCACACGGGCGAGATCAATCAGGTGCTGCCGTCCTCGACGACGCCTTCGCAATTCTTCTCGTAGTGATGCGAAATTGGAGTCAGGGTTAGCTGCAGCAGTGACAAGACGGTCAAGGTGTTCGACATCAACTCGGCAGCGGCAGTTGCGACATACTCCGATCATGAGTGGAAGGCGGTGTGAGACGGTGAGAAATAGAGCGACGGTGACGCGGCTGGCGCAATCGAACGGGAACTTCGCGAATGTGATCGCCAGCGCGGGATTGGACAAGTCGGTGTTCTTCTACGACACGACGGTTGTTCTGTGCTGAGGGTGTGACGCGTAGTCGAACGAGATGATTCGGTCGTACAAGGCGAACAACCACATATACGACATGGCGTTCAACCGTTCAGGGGAGATCCTCAGTCTTGCGACGATGGACTCGCAAGTGTATTTGTTAGATATTCGTGTGTAGTAGTTCATTTGTTTTAGTACCCTCGAAAACTGGCTCTTGTGGAATGCTCGAGGCAGCCATCTTTCGAGGAGCGTTCCCCAAGAGGAAGCGAAGGCAGCAGATGTAGTTCGCTGGGCGGAGGCGCTTACGCTCGTAGTCTGAAGGACAATGAATACATTCGCCAGCAGAGCTGCTACCACGAGTACACGTTCATGAGAATCCGCTTCTCGTGTATTCAGATCGATAGGCCCAAGTGCGCCCGATAATTCAACCTCACTCGTAGTTCGAACGGCATGTTACTGTATTTCCACGCAAATTCCAGCCAGCTCGGCAGGTATTTGCAGAAGAAGATGGAGAAGCTCTCGAACCTAGTGCTTTCGTCTCTGTCGAGTCACACGTAGTTTTCGCTAACGGTAGTTGCTATTGAGTATCCCGGGTATGGACTCTCGAAGGGCATTTGCAATACGGACCGTTTTTTCAAGGTAGTGGAGGTGGCCACGGAGTACTTTCGCACGGGGTGCTACGCAAATTTGCCTCTCATCCTGTATGGCCGCTCGTTGGGCTGTCTGGCGTGCTCCTACCTGGCGTCGGTTATTCCGAACGTAACGTGCATGGTCCTCGAGTCTCCAGTGGGTTTGTTTTCGTGTTTTCCCGTTCCGTACTGCTTCCTTGGTAAGAAGAGGAAGCAGCGTCTGGACCGTCTGGACTTTAGTACGTATCTCCCTAAGGTGAAATGTCCACTAATGTGCGTCTACGGTTCCAGGGACAATTACAGTTCGCCAGCCTCTCAAGAGGTGGGAGTGCGCTCTGCGTCTCATGCGTAGCTATTGAAGTCGTATGTCGGTGAAGACGGTATCGTGCTGTGCCTACCGGGTTATGAGCACAACAACATTCCGTATGGCAGTGCGAAGGGCAAGGTAGTGCGAGGATGGATGGCTTCATCGTAGTGTCTATGCGCGTTTCCCAGTTGTTCGCACGGGTGCTTCATGTATGCTCCGGCCGTGCCTTCTTGTGAGGAAGAATTCTTTTCCTCGTTGGACATGTTCATTTCGAGGTGTTTGAAGCAGAGAATGGGGTTTAGCAACGACGGATGCTTCGCATCAGGGATTCAGCCACTCTCTGGAAGGGAGTTGGGTGGGAGTGATAAGCGACTGAACGGGGTTGTTGAAAGAGAGGAGATCCCCCTTCCTCAGTACATGTGAGTAACTCGGTTCTGTTGACTACCGTGGTTATTGTCATATTGTGACTGTGTCCATGTTTGATGTAGAAGCGTTGGTTTGCAAGCGATTGGGAATGGAGTGGTTTTTGTACAACCTAACTCTTGATAGAACTCAGAATGGAAGGGAATCAGACTTTGTATATAGATTCCATGTATTGAAACCGCATCCTTAGTCATTCTCAGGAAATCGCAGAGTATATACCAGTTCATTGTGGAAAGAATGAAGTTCAAGTACGTTTACTCCCTGCTGGAGGTGTTTGATGTCCTTTTGGCTGTTTTGGGAGGATGATGGTTCTGTGTGTGGTTGACGGCATCTGCATGGCTCCCTAGCATGCATTTCCTTTCTATGTCAAGGAGCGCACGTCTCATTTCTGTGTAGTCCCAGCGTCTCGTCTTCTCGCCGCACTACCCGCAAGGCTCACTTCTCGGCTCCTTCCAGCGTGC
>ERZ780157.4262-NODE-4262-length-11028-cov-3.419849_pt1 | contig 11028 bp, 17 predicted proteins | sample MGYA00511169_ERZ780157 | MGnify/ENA primary metagenome ERZ780157 (study PRJEB29588, sample SAMEA1965149) | human gut metagenome | biome: human gut; feature: human-associated habitat; material: faeces | place: Denmark | collected 2008/2010 ... | reverse complement strand
TTCCAGCCACCGCCCATTGAATCTGGCAGTTCCCGTCGGTAATCCGGCGAGGTAATGACTTCCAGGGATCGGTCGATCTCCGTCCATGTCCCCAAACACATCTTCCGCGGGTCAACCAGATCCGCAACGCTCTGCTCCAAGCCATTTAGCGGCATCTCACCCTTTCGGAGTTTGCGAAGATTTTCACTGCTGGCGGGAATGTCTAAGCCAAACACCCGCTTGATCATCTGGAACGGCACATCGGGCGCCTCCATCAACGGCCCCTCCGTGTCGATACAATGCACAAAATAGACTGTTCCCATTACGTTAAGCCCTCCCTTGAGACTTACAGATTGAAAATATCGACCTTATATCATCCAAGATGTGGCAGAATACGCGCTCGTTCAAAACGCGGATTACTCTGCCGTGTTGCGCGACTCCGTCTGCTTTATACAGGCCAGTATACGGGCCGCGGCGGCTAAAAAAACTTCCAGCGTGGTGATCTTGGGAAGTTCGCGCATATCCTCCACCTCCAGACCAAGAGGAATCGGAAGGAGGCGGAGAGCGTGATGGCGCAGGTGCGACAACAGTTCGATTCTGTCGTGATGTCGTGCGATCAGTTGGAGAAGGAGTTGGAGAAGGAGAAGGAATACGCGGACAGGAAGCAGTTGTTGCAGGACATCAACGACATCGATCAGATCTACTCGTCCTGCGTGACAGTGACAAGGAGGGATTTCAAGGACTTCGAGTCCATCGCATCATCATTGACCACCATGCAGAAGAACTTCGCCGACTTCCAGAATCGCATGGACGAGATGCGGAAGGAGCGACAGCGAGACTCGTGTAGTCGCTCCTTGAGTCCGCGCAGTGTTGACAATTCCGAAGCGGCAACGGAAGTGGCGTTGCCGTGCATCAAGGGGTGGACGTGTACTATTTGCGGTATTGTGAACGACAACAGTACTGTAGTCTGCGATGGTTGCTTTCATCGCCACATTTGTTCTGTTTGTTGGAAAGAGTGTGTTAGGACAAGCAACGTCAATTCTATGCTGCTGAAAACAAACAAATCGCATTCTATACTTCTGAAAAGTGGGAGTAACTCCGGTGGTAGATGAGTCTCCCACGAGGACAACTAGCACTTGGTTCCTTCGTAAGCATCCAATTACTACTCGGAACAACAGAAATCGCCAACTCTCTCGGAACGTTATTCGTTACCGAGGAATAGCGAATCACCATTTTCTACTTGTGACAGAGAGCAACCCATTTCATACAGTATTCGTAGAAGGAGGATGGGCTAAAGATAACTGATGGCTTAGCGTGACGCTCTCTTTGGGTTGAAATGACGATGCGGCGCTGTCTAGTTCATAATAGACATTTCATCATGCAAACCTCCACTCGATTGAACAAGTCGACATGACTTGCAGTACGGCGTAAACAGCTTCGTCGCCTCGTCAACAAATAGACAATCGTCTAGCACTCTTTCGCATGAGACGCAGGTGAACTTGGTCTTCCGCATGATTTTCGTCTTCCCCGACGTCGGTGGGACGCTCCGCTTCCCATCCATGGCGCATAAAACAAAAGTGCTGTGTTTCCGCAGAGTTTTCCGTGAGGAACACCCCGCCAATTTGAGTCATGAAACCGCGGTGAATAGTTGTCATGTGTTTAGTGTTCTGTTTCTGTCGCAATCCTGCATCGAGTTCGATATCCAGTTCAAAAACACAAAGTGAATTCAACAAACAGATTTACTAGCACTAATACGCGTTCTGAGCGTGCAGGAGGGACTGTTCCACATCCCGCCCAAATTGCATCCAGTTCATCGTCTCGAAGAAGTTGAACGCGGAGTAGGGAATCACGTTTACCAGATACTGCGAAACAAACGGCCACAACACCACCACAAGCACCACCACCAACACGATGAACGGAATCAGCACTTCCAGCCACCCGAACACCAGCGTCTGCGCGTCCAGCGTCACGAAGAACGACGACACGGCGGACAGCTGGCAATCCACCGCGTGATCAAACGCGATGGTCAGGGTGCAATCCACCGTGTGTCCTCCGACGGTGGTGTGCTGCGTGCCGAACATGGTGTACTAGAAGTCAGTGAGTGAGAATGCGCAAACATGAGGCGCCATCAGCGTGATCACGGAAAGGATGATGATCGTGGAGGTGACGTTGTTGAAGAGGAAGACGAACATGCTGGTGGGAGGCGTGTTCATGTACTTCAACCAGAGGGGGTTTCGTCAAGGGCGTTTCAGAACACACGAGTGGATATCTCTCCGAGGAAGAAGCGAGCCCCGGCGACGATCTGGCCCTGCATGCAGATCCAGGCGATGAAGATGACAATGATGGCGAAGAAAATGACGTCGCAATGGTAATCATCCAATGCGAACAGGATCTAGTGGAATCCAAACGCAGTGGTTGTACTGTGTCGAGAAGAGTGTCCTCGGGGTCCGAAAGCAGGTCCAGGAATCCGTAATTCCACTCGCCATCGGTCCACTCACTGTGAGTGCATACAGGCAGAAATTACCTTGCGAATGAAGCCCGAAATCAAGCAGGCGAACAGAAAGAGCGAAAAGAGAAGGGTGAGGCAACTGAGACACAGACGTGTTTGTTAAGAACGTGTACTCCTTCGCTTGTAAGGATATGGACCTTGGGATGGGATTCAAATATCTACACATGAAAACGGGCATTGAGAATCACCATCGAAATCCAGCCCTCGTTGTAGTGGCTCTTGATCACGATGCTCTGTTTCGGTTGTTTCGTATTCGTGTGCGTTCGATTCAGCTGCAAGGACGCAATGCTGTTCCCATTCACGCCCGCCGAGCTACGAATGACTGCAATGGAATTCGATCAACTTCACGCTCGAAATGAACTCCTCGGGCTCCGACTCGACGTCCTCCTCATTCTATTCGGGACACGAAAGAACAGCGCGTACGGCGACATATTCCACGACAGGTCCCGAATAGTCGAACAGCGCGTCCCCGTTGCTTTGCTTGGCTTTCTTGTAGCGCATGATGTCCGCGATCGGCATCGCAATCATGCCCACAGAAAAGTACACAAGGAAGGACGGAATGCCGCAAACAAACGCAAACCCTGCGACTCAGGAGAGTGCCATGGAATTACCGAAAACGTAGGTGATGTAGGGGAATTTGTCAGAAGCGCTCTGTCGCAGGAGGGCGTACACGGGATCATGCGAGCCACTGAGTGCATACTACGTTTGAATGCATATGCGAGCATTCACGTCAACGAAGACGCCCAACACCATCAAGAACACCATGAACACTTCAATGGTGATCACGAGGGTGTAGCGCGCTTGGAACTATAAATGACACCATCGTGAAGAACGGACGGTGTGGAAGAAAACCTCACCATTCTTGTCGTACACCAACAGCTACGCGTCAATCACCAGCTTCGAATCCACGGTTAGGATGGGAAAGAGGATGAACGTGTGCAGCAGCGTGAGAAGAAGCATAATGGACATGGTCTTCTTGATGATCTCATAGTCGCCCTGAAACACGAGTCTAATCGTCAAATGGATAGGTCGAATAGTACGCATAAATGTCGTTGACGTAGGTTGCCAGGATCGAAGTGCAAAGGGCGGAGGAGAAGGTCGAATTCAGAAGAACCCAGTTGCTTCCCTTTCCTTTCCGGATGTAGTAGTTCGAAATGCGGAACGAAGCATAGGACACGATCTACTTCTCAATACCCTCATCACGTGCGACGATAACCACAACAAATGACAGGACCGTCGTTTGTATGGGGGAAAGCATGCTATCCGACGAATCGCTGCTCAACAAACAGAATAAGACACAAATCCAATTCGCGAAAAATCGGGACTATTTCGGCAGTCCTCCCTTCTGTCGTTTCTCCACAATGCTCTATGCGTCAACAAAATGCAACACGGGAGTACAGCACACACAGAGCAGTTGCAGGGCTCCTGTCTCTTGACACACGAAAAGCGGTATCGATTCAGAAATTGGAGTCTGTAGTAATCGACATCCGGCGACTCGAAGCTGCCCAGTTCACTCTCAGTATAGATCTTGGCTAACTGAGAGTACACTGGCAATTGTGAGAAGAGGAGCTGCACGTTCTGCATGTATACCTGAATTGTCTGTGTGTTGAAGAGCTCCATTCCGCTACACCTCAGCGCAAAACCGCACATCGACATTTCTCTTCCATTCCGTGCAATCCGTTCACACTGGGACGGGTCCTGGCAGCACACAGCGAATTTCTCCTTCAAATCCGACAGGTCGCTCTAATCATCACCTCCCTCCACCGCCGCCACCTTCACGGGTATATAGTGCACGTTCGGCTTGAGAAACGCGCTCCACCAGAACACGTTCGGCGACTCCGCCAAAAACACGACGGTGCCCGTCACGAGGTACAGACTCAAGAAGGTCATTTCGGGCGTGTCTGGAACCACCCTACGCCTCACGCACCCACCCACAACAAACAAGGCATAACGACAAGTTAACAGGGAGGCGAACATGTGGAGCGAGTTGAACGGAGAGCTATGTGTCAGTGCGGCTCGCCGTTGTCACCTCTCGCTCACGTAGTACCGACCGCACCGGTTGTCGCACACGCAGTCCACCGTGTGTGAGTCAGTTGAGGGTGTGTGGTCTGGGTGAGTTGTCTCTCCCTCACTTGAAGAACTCACTTCACGCGATTGACTCACTTCACTCGAAGAACTCACACCACTCGAAGAACTCACTTCACTCGAAGAACTCACCTCCAACACACCACGCGGACGACTCACCTTCGCATCGTAGCACGCGCGCTCCCCCGCCTCCACCGTCTCCAGACCCAGAAGCATGTTGTACAAACCGTTTGACTTCAGACACGAACCCCGCACGAAGAGACGGTTGGATTTCTGGGCGAATTCCGCCTTTCCAGGATTCCTCTGGATTTCGGTCAGTGGCTCGAGCAGGCTCTTCGAATAGTCCTCGAATTCTGGAATGACGCTTCGCGTGGCGACGATGAAGTCAACGAGTGTGGGAATAGGGACATCGCTGTATCCCTTTTGGGTCACGAACGAACACAACGGAAGAAAGGACCGGAAGGGAGGGAATTCCAGAGACACCAGCGAGTTGACAGAAATCGTCTGGATTTCTGGAATGGGCGCGTTGAGCTTGGCGTATTGCGACTGATGGGACGGAGGCGGGGCGAGAGCAGCCATGTCCTCCGGAGAGCGCAACGACGAGGGGAGAAGCGGACACGCGAACGGTTGAACGATCATCACCATCTTGGATGTGGATGAGGGAGAGAGAAGCTGGCAGAGCTGGGGGAGGTGACTGCAGCGGAAGCGCAGCAAGGACTAGCGATTAGAGGGAGGAGAGAGGAGAACGTCAGGATCATTCATGATGTGGACGAACGGACCGTCCGCATACCACGCATTTGGTGCAAGACCCTCCAGGACCATCGTACTGTTCTGAGCACTCTACAGCTGAGAATACGCAAGAAAAGGGACTGCAAATCGGGAGAGGGCGCTCGCCAGCTGTCGCTGTTCTGCAGAAAAGCGGCCGCTCCATGTGTTCCGGAAGTCCATGTTTGAAAGATAGAGAAGCCTCTCTTCCAACGGAGAGAAGGAAAGCACGGCGCACTGTCCGACTGCCTCGAACAAATAGGAGACGGATTGCGAGTGAAAGAATGCATCGGAGAGCGTGGGGCAGGATATGTTCAAAAAGGCATCCACAAAAGACGGCGACTGAAACATCCAGTTTGACTTCATTGCATACTCGTCTATATCGATGAAGGATGGGGCGATCTGGTACACAATTCGCCGAGAAAGGGAACAGAGACGTTTCCTTGGATAGCGGCGCCACTGCACAGTCCCGATGACAGTAGAGAATAGCACTTCTTTGCCGTGACCTCCCAGTCAAAAGCATCCTCAAAGGAGCACGCTTTTGAGGCCCGCTTGGTGTGCTTCTTCCTGTGAGTGAAATGATGAAAATGGAGCCACTTTCCCGTAGTCGCCGGAGCCATCAACACGAAACTGTTTCAAAACAAACCACCCATCAAACATCGTCGTCCTCGTTCTCTTTCAGTTCCCTCGGCGACTACGAATCACCTTCAGCCCTCTTGCCAACCCTCTTGCTAAAACGGTCCTCGCGATACGCCTTGCTCTCTTTGTGGATGGCGAAACCGAAGAGCTTTGGCTCGAACACACGGATGGGATCGGATGGGACGAACTCGGGAAAATGGATCAAAAACTCCATGGGGAAGGAGGTGCCGAAGAAGCAGCCGTCCAGAGCTACGATGAAGGGAAAACGGGAAGGACCAACACGACCCCTTCTTATCGCTCGGCACATAGATGTCCTTGCAACAGGGACAGTAGTACTTGACTGTGTGCTGTCTGAACGTGAGTTTCCGATGCGATCGTTACCGAGGCTCGTTTGAGAGCCCAACCTAGGGATGACTGCACGCCCATTAAGAATACAGGAAGGAGAGGGCACTCGCGGCAATAATAGCGAGGACACACACCAAACACGTGTTTCACGACCTTTTCTCTCTAACGGTAACGCCATGAGAGCTGAGAACAACCATGGCATCCAATCCGTCGTTGGACACAATGAAACGCTGATGAAGCAGAGAGTACAACTCGATCACGCAGGATGCAATCCTATCTATCCTCTTGTCGTCTAGTGCTTTAGAGAGTCGACACTGCCGCTACCCAGGATCACGCCCGTCAGCACGTCAAACGACTCCTGGTAATTCTCAACCACTTTCTTCAACCCGTAGAGGTTAAACTGGTCACCTAAATCCGGTCAAGGAAGGATGCGAGGAATACGAATGAATTCCTGTGGAATGATGCACACATCTTCATTTCCGGGAAGGGAGCAGAACCATTCGATCCACGTCATGGGTTTCAACGCGTTCCTCAACAGAACACTGAAGAAAGGGGCAAGTGGAACAAACGATGAAAGGCAGAGCAGAAGTGGGAATCGGAGTGGTTCTGGTCTCCGCCTTGTCTTGTTGGACGACTCAACGAGTGCATCCCCACAATCGGTGAATAATCGCGGTTCCGTGTATGTTGATTGGAATACGGTTCGTGAATCATTGTTATCTTATCGCCGAGTTGTGAATCGACGTGGATGAGTGAAGAGATCATAGGGACAAGAGAGACCCACACTGTTGGGGAAAGGGGGTTTGGAGAGAGTAGAAGGCATAAAGAGTAGAGAGCAGAACTCTAACGATGCAATACCAGCGGTATCCGCAGCAAATCCAAATCAGGACGCGATTCTCGCTTCTCATCGAGTCTATTGGTTCTTAATAGCTTCAAAGGAGGATATTATCAAGACAGTACCCTCTGGGCCCAATTCGTTTCTCACGCTCCTGAGCCAACGGGGTTTTGAAGTGGTTGAAGGGCTGGCTGAAGTGAACGAATCGTGCTTGGTGTGCTGTGGGCAGGAAAGACTGGTTGTGGTTGACGTGAAGAATCGCTCTCTATTGAGAATGGACGGAGTGGATTTGAGTCAAATAGAGCACAATGAAATTCTTGATTTGAGTGTAGACGGAGATCGCTGGGAGGGAGATGTGCTACAAACAGAACCATTTGGTTGGGGTACGTTGTACGACAAGGAGGGAATGAAGGTGTATGAGGGCTTTCGGGTGGGCAACGTGAATGTGTGTTATGGTCGCAGTTACTACCCAGACATCGCGATGGTGGAGTATGAAGGCGAGATCTACGAAGGAAAGAGGTACGGAAGTGGAGTTCTATATGATCGAAATGGCTGTGTCGTGTATGAGGGGAAGTGGGTGGATGACGATCGTTTCACGAATGGGACGAGAACGAGAGTGGAAATCTCTTCTTCTCTGTTTCGCTTTCATAATTGTGTGGAGGAATTGGTGGTGCAGGATGGGTGTTGTAATGATTCGTCGTGGAGGACTCTCGATCTCCGGTTTTTGTTTGCTCTCGAAGTATTGGACGTCGGCAAAATGTGTTTCCAGAATGTGGATGAAGTGAGACTGATTGGATTGCAGAAACTGAGAAGAGTGATGATCGGATCGAATAGCTTCACGAAGAAGGAGCGTGGTAATGACCCGAATCGTCATTTCTGTTTGAAGAACTGTCCCAAGTTGAAGTCATTGAAGATTGGTTCATTGTCCTTCTCTGATTATTCTGTGTGTGAGATTGAGAATGTGGATGCGTTGAAAGTGATTGAAATGGGTGACTTGAATGGATGGAGTTACTGCTTCTATCACGCTTCATTGCAGTTAACGAGTATTCCAGTCACACACCAATCATGAATAGACTTGCTCAAACTCGAATCCCTCGAGTTTGGTGCAGGGGCATTCAAGAATTGTTCTCGCGCTGTGTTCGAGAGTGACTTCTCCTCCTCCGCCTGACCGAATAGACTTGCCCTCACTGGTTTCCATTCTGATAGGTGAAAATGCATTCGCGTTTAATGATTCTGATAAGTCAAGCACACTGATCATGCGCGGTACTGAAGTGGAAGCGAATTGATGAACCAGACTTGCCAAGGCTCGCCACATTGTGTGGCAGTAACGGTGTATTCCAGCATCCTCGTTCCATAACGCTCGAAGGCGACTCTTAAAGCGAAGTGATGATTTGTAGATATGCCCAATCTTACCAGCGCAAAGTTCAACAGCAGCATAATCCAATATAGAAGGAATATCAGAGCGCATCGTCCCAGTTCCACTCGTTTAATCATCCTTAGATATTGGGGCTCTTCTGTCTCGCTTGTCTTCGTATACGATCAAGAATCAGGAGGATTGGGACTGGATGAATCCATCTCTTGCTGAAATCGTTATCGTCAACGACGACTCCTGCAATAACAAGAGGATAACAGCGATAGATTTGAGTGGATTCGTGCATCTGAAGACTCTGACTATTTGCGACAATTGCTTTCAGTATGTGAATGACTTGAACATGAGCGGGTTAAAGACACTGGAGAGCCTTCTAATCGGAAAGAGGTGCTTCACAAGGAAAGTGGGTCAGTTCCGCGTAATGGGCTGTCCTTCGCTGAAAGAACTGAAGATCGGTCTGTCCTCCTTCTCCAAATTCGTCGTGTGTAGCATCGAGAACTGTGCTTTGGAATCGATCGATATGGGAGACAGGGATTCGGATAGTCGCAGTTTCTATTACGCGTCGTTCGAGATGAAGCGTGGGTGATGAGAGAACGGGTTATGGCTAGAACTGTCTTCTCTCAAATCACTCGTCTTAGGCGCCAACGCGTTTCACGATTGCCCCCTCGTCGCGCTCGAGGGTGCCGTCAGCGAAGAGGAATCACAGAATAGACTTGCCTGTTTTGGATTCAATTCATTTGGGTAATAACGCCTGTCAGTTCCAGAACGATGCTTCCAGCACGCTGATCCTGCGAAGTGCTGACTGGTCCGTACCCTGACTGAATAGACTTGCCCAGGCTCACCACACTTCTCACTGACTTCAACAGTAACACGTTCTATTACGCCCGTGACGTCACCCTCGAGAGTGACCGTCGCTGTATGGCTTGACGACTAGATATGCCTGTTCTCTATTACCTCCGCCTTCCGAAGGCGTTCAAGCACCCAAGGCGCGTGGCTACCACGAGCGGAGGTATCCGTCGCGGTGCTTCGTCACGAATAGACATTGGAGAGCTGGCTTGTCACCCCCACATTGCGAATGACACGATCATGGAACCCTGGAGTGCCGAGCCGGTCTCGTTGGAGATCAGGTTTCTGATGATTCAGCGTCCCAAGTTCGATTTTTGGAGAGTGACGACACTGGATATGCGAGAGTACAAGAGACTGGTGTGTCTGGTGATTGAGGATGAGTGCTTCAAGCACGTGACTGAGTTCAATGTGACGGGGTTGACCGAGCTGATGAATGTGGCCATTGGAAGGGGCTGTTTCTCAGCGGCAGCTGGTTGCTTCTACGCTGTGGATTGTCCGAAGCTGAGGCAGTTGGCTATTGGGGAAGACCCCGAGAGTGATGTTGTTGCGAGAGGAACAAGTGGCGATAAAGGAGCCTGCAACCAGTGGTCGACACTGGAGTTGAAGAGTCGTCGAGGAAAGAGGGAGTGATGAATAGACTTGCCATCCCTCAAATCGCTCGAGTTTGGGTATCGATGTTTTCATAACTGTTATCGCGCAGTCTTTGAGGGTTGTCGTTGTTCCTTCCTTTCACGAGCAGACTTGCCCGAGTTGGAATCCATTCGGATGAATATGAATACGTTCAAATTCAGGGAGTTTGACACCGCGAGTGAATTGATCATGCGAAGTGACGGTTAATTAGGCAACTGAGTGAATAGACTTGCCCAAACTCACCACGCTGAAGGGAAGATTCAGTGTGTTCACAAATCCTCGTATTGTCACTTTGGAAAGTGCTCTATCTGCAATGCAATGATGTTTAGACATGCCCAGACTCACGACTGTGGTGCTCCCGGGAGCCTTTGAACACTTAAGCGTCATATCAGTTTCAAGTCGCAAAACCGATGATTCATTCATGGGTAGGAATTGGCGTTCTAGCCGGCTGTTACAACCTTCCTCTTCACAACCCACAAGCGACGATCCGTTCCGCTGATGAGTTAATCACGCTCGCTTCGACTGTCACGGATGTCGTAGTCGATAATGGGGTGAACACCGCTTCCTGTATCACACTGACTATAAGTGAACTGAAAAGCATGAAGCACTTCAGAGTGGGTGATTGGTGTTTTGGAAAAGTGAGAGAACTGAGGCTCACTGGATTGACGGAGTTGAAGAGTGTGGAGATTGGGAAGCACAGTTTTGTACGGAGCCTTCATGTGTGTGATCCGAATCGTCGTTTCTATTTGAAGAACTGTCCCAAGTTGAAGGAGTTGAAGATTAGCGCGTATTCCTTCTCCGATTACTCTCTGTGCGTCATCACGAATTGTGCCTTGAAAGTGATTGAAATGGAGAAATACAATGAATGGAGTTACAGTTTCTATCACGCTTCGTTGCAGTTGAAGGGTCTTCTAGTCACACAGGAATCATGAATAGACTTGCCCAAACTCAAATCACTCGAGCTCGGGGCAAGGGCATTCACGAACTGTTCTCGCGCTGTGTTCGAGAGTGACTTCTCCTCCTCCGCCT
>ERZ780157.4261-NODE-4261-length-11029-cov-2.645344_pt1 | contig 11029 bp, 10 predicted proteins | sample MGYA00511169_ERZ780157 | MGnify/ENA primary metagenome ERZ780157 (study PRJEB29588, sample SAMEA1965149) | human gut metagenome | biome: human gut; feature: human-associated habitat; material: faeces | place: Denmark | collected 2008/2010 ... | reverse complement strand
TGCCGATTCCGCCGTCAACCTCAATCAGTCCGTCGTACAGTTTGCGTATTTCGGCAATTTTTTCGGGTGCGTTGGGGTTAAACTTTTGTCCGCCAAACCCCGGCTCGACCGACATGACAAGCACCATGTCAACGTCGCTCAAATACGGCACGATTGCGCTGACCGGCGTGTTGGGCTTCAGCGACAACCCCACCTTTACGCCGTGCGACTTGACTAGCGCAATGGTTTCGGCAACACGGGCGGTCGCTTCCACGGGGAAAGTAATATACGCCGCGCCTGCCTTGGCAAAGTCGGCAATGTAACGTATCGGCTCGTCAATCATCAAGTGTACGTCAAGCGGAACGTCTACCGCACCGCCAACGGCTTTTACAACGGGCGCACCAAAGCTAATGTTTGGCACAAAAGCCCCGTCCATTACGTCGCAATGTATCCAATCTGCGCCTGCTTCCGCCAAGGAAACGCACTCCGCCCCGAGATTGGCAAAGTCGCAATTGAGTATTGACGGACTTACGATAATTTGCTTGTTCATGTTCCCTCCGTTTTGCTGCTTAGTACTTGTTTTTCTCCGCTTGTACAAGTTCGTTGTACTCTTCCAAGTAACGCTCGTACCGCTCCTTGCAAAGCTGTCCGTTGTTGACGGCGACTTTTACAGCGCAATCCGGCTCCACGGTGTGCGTGCAAGAAGAAAACTTGCAACCTTGCGACATCGTCACAAAGTCGTCGATGTACAGCCGCAATTCGTCACTACGCACGTCCTCGGCAATGTCGCACAAGGAAAATCCGCACGTATCCACCACATATCCGCCTGCAACGGCGTGCAAACTTGCGTGACGCGTGGTATGTGTGCCTCTGCCCGACTTTTGAGACAGTCCGCCGATTTTTTCGCCGAGCATGGGCGACAGCGCATTGAGTAACGACGTTTTGCCGACAGCCGATTGCCCTGCAAAAAAGCAAACTTTGTCCAAAATAAGCGGCAAAAGTTGCGCCACATCGCCCTTTTCTGCCGAAGTTTCCACTATCAGACAGTCATCCTTGTAGTTTTGCCACACACGTTCTTTCAAGTCGCTTGCCAAGTCCGTTTTGTTTAGCACTATCATCGGCTCGATATGTTGCACAAAGCAATTGACCATTACCTTGTCCACCAAGTAAAAATCGGGTTGCGGCTCGGGCGCAATGACGATAAAGCATACGTCGACATTGGCGACTTCGGGGCGCAACATGCGGTTTTGCCTAGGCAAAATGTCGATTATGTTGCCTTTGTTGCCGTGCAAGCGCTCGAAAGTAACCTTGTCACCGACCAAAATGTCTTGCTGATTGTAGCGCAGTTTTTTGGGACTGAAACAGACAAACTTGCCGTTGTTCGTCATTACGTCAAACACACCGCCAACGCCCTTTACCACGATGCCGCTAAGATTGTTTTTAGCCATTTGCACCGCCTTTGCCGTCGCTTGCTTGTGCGCCGAGGTCGTTTTGCGTTGGTTCGGACTGCTCCTCGATGAAGCGTTTGCGCAATTGTCCGCATGCGCCCTCGATGTCCTGCCCCATTGTGCGACGGCGAGTTGCGGAAATACCGAGTTTTTCCAAATATCCGATAAACCGCTTGATGTTGGCTTCCGACGTGCCTTTCAGTCCCGTTTCCTTGACGGGGTTAAGTGCAATCACGTTGACATGCACGCTCATGTTGCGCAGTAGCGAGGCAAGTTTCAGTGCGTGGGCGTAGGTGTCGTTTTGTCCGTCGATAAGGGTGTACTCGACAATAATGCGCCGCCCCGTTTGCTCGAAGTAATACCTACATGCGGCAACGGCGTCCTCCACCGAGTAGGCGTTGGTAACGGGCATTATTTGCTTGCGTTGCTCGTTGTCGGCGTTGTGCAAACTTAACGTGAGGTTGACATGCAACCCCATATCGGCAAGTTGGCGCATGCGCGGCACCACTCCGCACGTGGACAGCGAAATGTTGCGAAGGGAAATATTGATGCCCTCTTCCGCCGAAACAAGGCGCAAAAACTTGGTTACGTTGTCAAAGTTGTCCAACGGCTCGCCACTGCCCATCAGCACGATGTTGGTTACGTAGCGATTTTTGTCGTCGCCGCCACCCATTGCATTTACGGCAAGCACCTGTCCGAGGATTTCCCCTGCGGACAAATTGCGTACCAAGCCGCCGAGCGTACTTGCGCAAAACTTGCAACCCATGCGGCACCCCACTTGCGAAGACACACACAGCGTATTGCCGTACTTGTACTTCATAAGCACGCCTTCGATGACGTTGCCGTCCTGCAAACGATACAAAAACTTTTGCGTGCCGTCGATACTCGACACAAGCGTTTTGACGATGTGCACCGAGCTTGCCACGCAGTCCTCGGCGAGGCGTTGGCGCAAGGCTTTGGGTATGTTGGTCATTTGGTCGAACTCGGCGTTGCGAGTAAGCCAACCGAAAATTTGCTTGCCGACAAACGGCTTAACCGAGTAGTTAGCCGTAACGAAATCGACAAGTTCCTGTTGTGTAAAGTCTTGCAAAAGTACCATTGTTGCCTCAGTGTATCGTGGGTGGGTTTGTGCGTTTGGTTTATCGCACCTTGTTTGTTTTTTGTGTTTGATATTGTTTTGCCGTGCTTGTATATGTTACGGCAATTTTAGCGCACTACCCTCGAAACGAGTACTAGCGCAAGTATTTATAGTTGATTTTTGCTTTGTTTGCTGATTAGGAATGCCTGTAATGCAATTGCCAATCAAGCGATAGACTTGTTATTTAACCTTTTTCAGCACGGCGACAAAAAAGCCTTGCATGCCGTCGCATGGCAAAAATTGATGCGTGCTTTGTCCGTCGGCTTCGGGAAACTGCGGCAAATCGATTGTCCCTGGCGCAAAACAATCGTTGTCGGCAAGGAAACGGCGTATTTGCTGTCCGTTTTCGTTGTCGAACACCGTGCATGTGGAGTACACAAGCGTGCCGCCCTCGGCAACATACCTACTGCAATTGTACAGTATGGCTCGTTGCAACTTCATCAGCTCGGAAATATCCTTGTTTTCGCGGAAAATCTTGATGTCGGGATGGTTGTCCAACACGCCGAAACCGCTACACGGCACATCGCACAGCACAAGGTCGAATTTACCCTCTTTGCTCGGGTCAAACACGGTGCTGTCGGCAACGCACGTGTTTAGCGAAACTTGCATGCGCTTGGCGTAGGAATCGATAAGCGCAACACGGTGCGGATGGATGTCGCACGCCGTGATGTCCGCTTTCGGGCAAAGTTGCTTGACATACACCGACTTTCCCCCGGGGGCGGAACAGCAATCCAACATTGTTTTCGGCTCGAAACTTGCGCAAATACGTGCGATTGCCATGCTTGATAGGCTTTGCACTGTAAACGTTTCGTCCGGACGAGTGATTTTGCCTTGCACGCGGTACACGTCGGGAAATACCGTCGGCACGCACGTACAACCGAACTTTTCCTCGGCTTGCGCTTGGGCGGTATGCGCCGTAAAACGCACTACCGTACTTGTTTCGGGTTTTGCCGAGATTATTTGTTGCGCCTTTTGCTTGCCGTAATCCTTGACGAGCTTTCTCAGCGCCCACTCGGGGTAGGAATACTCAACCGACCAACGCTGTATTTCGTCTTTTGGGTACTCCAATGTGCCATCTGCGAGTGTTTTTGCAATTGCTTTCAGTGTGGCGTTGACAAAGCCGACAATGCGCCTGTCCTCCGACAGTTTGGCAAGCTCGGCAACGTCGTTGACCACGGCGTATGTAGGTATGCTAAGCTCCGCCAAGCAATATGCGCCGATTTTCAAAAATATCAGCGTGTCGCCCTTGGGCATTTTTTTGACGTGTCGAGCGATGATGTAGTCTAGGCGTATGTCGCTGTCCAACACACCATACACAACTTTGGTTACAAGCGCACTATCCTTGGCTTTGCAGTTGGCAAGGGCGTCGTTTAACGCCTGCGTACTGAATGCGCCGCTACCGTATACTTGTTGCAACGCCTCGTAACTTTTCAAAAATGCGGTATTCATCAGTCAAGCACCGCTCCGACGGGCAAACGTGTGCCGCACAAAAACGCAGTCACATCCATGCGTTTGCCGTTTTCCTTTTGCAGTTCCGTGATGTTGACGGCTCCGTCGGCGCATGCCACTGCAAGCACCTTTTTGCCACACTCTACGATTGTACCGGGTGTTTGCGTTCCGTAGTCTTTGTCCGACGGGCGCAGTGCGTATATTTTGATACGTTTGCCGTCGTAGCTTGTCCAAGCCGTCGGCGACGGGCAAAGTGCGCGCACAAGATTTGTCAACTCGTCGGCAGGTTTGTTCCAATCGATGTGTTCCGTTTCGGCGGAAATCTTGTGGCAAAACGTGGCTTTGCTTTCGTCTTGCGGCGTGTACACTGCCGTACCGTTTGCAATTTGGTCGAGCGCTTCCACGACAGCCTCCGCACCGAGTTGAGCCATGCGAGCAAACAATTCGCCGTTGGTTTCGTAGGGCAAAATATCCAAAGTTTTTTGCAAAATCATGTCGCCTGCGTCCACCGCTTTGACCGTTTGCAAAATTGTAATGCCTGTCTGCTTCAAGCCTTGCCACACGGCGTATTGTATGGGTGCCGCACCGCGAAGCTCGGGCAACAAACTGCCGTGGATATTGATTATCCCGTAGGGCGCAATGTCGATTATCTCTTGTGACAGTATTTGTCCGTATGCCGCCGTCACCATGATGTCGGGCGCAAGGCTACGCAACGTATCGCCGCCTTCGCGAGAAATCTTTTCAAATTGGTACAGCGGTATGTTGTGCGCCAAGGCAAACTTTTTGACTGCGCAAAACTCCACCTTTCCTCGAGTGCCTACTTTGTCGGGTTGGCATACACACGCCACAACCTCGTGTTTGTTGCATATTGCTTGTAATGCGGGTACGCCAAAATCGGGTGTACCGAGAAAAATCACTCTCATGCGCCGCCTCCTAGAAATAGCAGTTTTTACGACAAAACCGCCGTAGAATAACGAAAAATCGAAAATTGTAGAATACTATGTCAGTAATAGTACGTCAAAAACAACGTCCGCTACTACTCTTCGGCGTCAAGTATCTTTTTTATCATTTTGTCACAAAACAAAATTCCGTCCAAATGGTCCATTTCATGAAGGAAAACACGCGCAAAGTACCCCTCGGCGTGCAACTTGTGCTGTTTGCCGTTGCGGTCGAAGTAGGTGATGTCTATTTGCTCGGGGCGTTCCACAAGTCCGCGGTAACCGGGCACAGACAAACACCCTTCGTTGTCCACGCACTTGCCCTTGGATTTTACAAGCTTGGGGTTGACAAGTTCGTACAGCTCGTCGTCGTACTCCACTATGCACACGCGGCGCAGTATACCCACTTGCGGAGCCGCCAAACCGAGTCCCTCAGCGTGATGCAATGTTTCGATCATGTCGTCGATAAGTTCGCCAAGTTTGCTGTCGAAGTTTTCGACGGGCTTGCATACTTTACGCAAAATCGGGTCGCCGACTTGCACTATTTTTCTTCTTGCCATACTTCCTCCTTGGCGCAAAACGCTTTACGCCTTGAAACTTTGTATTTATGTAAGGTTTTGTGGATCTCGCTCGGCAAAAATTTGCACGTCGGGTCGGCTACGGTCATCCACAACGGCGTATATTTGCGGCAAAATCTCGCTTAGACAATTTGTATTTAGCTTCATCAGTATTTGGAAACGGAATTTCTTTTCTGCGCGCTTCAACGGACAGCGCATTTTGTCCAAATACAAAAACGCTTCGGGGTGCTGTTGTTTGAGGTCCACGATTTGTGCATACTGCTCGGTCAGTTGGTCGATACAGCTTTTTTCGTTTTCCCCTTGGTACAGTATCCGCACGATTTCGGAAAATGGCGGAAACGCCGCCGTTTCCCGCAGGTTAATCTCCCTACGATAAAACCCTAGGTAATCTTGTCGCGCCGCCAATTGCAAGCAGTAATGGGCCGGAGTGTATGTTTGCAGTACCACTTCCCCGGGCAACGTATCACGTCCGCTACGCCCTGCAACCTGCGTAATTAGCTGAAAGGTTCGCTCCGTCGCAAGGTAGTCGTCCCTATGCAAACTTTGATCGCCGTCAAGTATGCCTACAAGGGTCACCTTGGGGAAGTCATGCCCCTTGGCAATCATTTGCGTACCGACAAGTATTTGCGCTTCGCCCTTGCCGAACGCTTCCAAAATCTTGATGTGCCCTTCCTTGTTTTTGGTCGTGTCGGCGTCCATGCGCAACACCTTGACATCGGGAAACATACTGCCAAGTAGTTCCACGATTTGTTGCGTGCCGATACGTCCTTGGCGGAAACTTTCCTCGTGGCACTGCGGACAACGGGTCAACATGTAGTACTGCTTACCGCAGTAATGGCATTTCAGCATGTTGTCCTCGCGGTGGACGGTAAGACTTACGTCGCAATCGAGGCACTTGGCGACATAGCCGCACTTCGTACACATCAAAAAACTGCTGTAACCACGCCTATTGAGGAAAAGCATTGCTTGGTTGCCGTCGGAAATAGTCTTGGCAAGGCGTTCCTTCAGCAAATTGCTGAATATCCCTTTGTTGCCGTTCCTCGTTTCCAACGTCATGTCCACCACATGCACTGTGGGCAACGGACGTTTGTTTATGCGTTCGGGCATGGAAATGAGTTTCAACTCGCCTCGTTTGGCTTGGTAAAAGCTCGTCAGCGACGGCGTTGCGCTACCTAGCACCAACAATGCGCCGTCGGCTTTGGCACGAAACTTGGCAACGTCGATTGTATTGTAACGTGGGTTGAAGTCGGAAATATAACTGCCGTCGTGTTCCTCGTCGATGATGATCGCACCTAGGTTTGTCAGCGGCGCAAAAACTGCGCTACGTGCGCCTATGGCAATTTGCGCTTGCCCGTTACGTAGGCGCAACCACTCGTCAAAGCGTTCGCCGACGGACAAACCGCTATGTAACAACGCAACTTTGTCGCTGAAACGTAACCGCAACTGTCTTAGCATGTTGGGTGTAAGGCTTATTTCCGGCACAAGCATTATGCAAGTTTTGCCCTCGCTCACAATTCGGTCGATGATGGTAAGATAAACTTCCGTTTTGCCGCTACCCGTCACACCGTGCAACAGGTATTGCCCTTGTCGGTCGGCAAGGATTGTGTCCACCGCATTTTGTTGGGCAGGCATAAGCGTGCGCTTGGGTTGCCCGATCGGGGCAAGGTCCTTGTAAGGCGTGCGAGAAACGGTAACTTCCGTCACGATGACAAACCCCTTTTCCACTAGCGACTTCAATGCGCCGTTGCCGAATGTGGCGTTAAGCTTTTCGCACAGCGTTGCGCCGTTTTTGTATAAAAAAGTCACCAAATCCCTCTGCTTGACGGCGTTGGGTTTCAGTGAGGCTAACATTTCGTCAATATTGTCGCTTGCCAAGGCGGCTTGCTTTTTGCTAAGCACATTGACGCGGTTTCCGCGCATTTCGGCAGGGATAAACAACCGCAAAACGTCCACCCAACGCAAATGGTATTGCGCGCGCATGTATTTGCCAAGTTCCAACAGCTCGGGCAAAACAACGGGGTAGTCGTCCAAAGCGCAGATAATCTCTTTCAGTTTGTTTGGCGGACAGTCGCTGGTAGTTTTTTCCTCGACAATATACCCTTCCACACGTCGGTTGGCAAAGTTGACCAACACTCGGCTTCCGACGTTATACCCTGCGCCCTTGTAGTCAAATATTCGGTCCACCTCGCTGGCGGAAATGTCTACAATTACGGAGTAAATCATTGCACCGTCCTGTCCAGTATCAAATTTGCCACGTCGTACTTGTCCATTTCGGGGTAAGGCGTAGCGGAATCTTTTGTAATAAGCGTGACAACGTTGGTGTCGTTGCCGAATACGCTGTTGTGCTTGACGTCGTTAAGTACGCACAAATCGGCGTTTTTCTTGATGAGTTTGGCACGAGCGTTTTCCTCGCAATGGTCGGTTTCCGCACTGAACACGCACACAAACTTGTTGCCCTTCACCTTGCCGACGGCTTGCGCAATGTCGGGGTTTTTGACAAACTTTATCGTCAGCTCGTCGCTTTTGATTTTGCTGTCGGAAACAACCTCGGGGCGGTAGTCGCATGGCGCGCCTGCAAAGATAAAGATGTCGGTGTCGGCAACTCTTGCGAGCACTTGGTCGTACATATCTTGCGTGGTGGCGACGTTTACCACCGTTGCGCGAGGGTCGACGGGTACTTCGTGACGGGCGAGCACCACGGTTACTTCTGCACCGCGAGCCAATGCCGCTTTAACGACAGCCGCACCCATACGTCCGCTACTGAAATTTGTGATACAACGCGCGTCGTCCAACTTTTCGTAGGTGGCGCCGCAGGTTACAAGCACACGTTTGCCGAGTAAATCCTTTGGCAAGGCAAGCTTTATCAGCGCACTCTCGCAAAAAGTAACGATTTCGTCAATAGGCGCAAGTCTGCCTTCGCCGATGTCACCGCAAGCAAGGAAGCCGACGGCGGAATCGACAAACTGCACTCCGCGTTGTTTAAGCGTTTGCACGTTTTGTTTGTATGCCGCACTGTTGTACATGTTTTTGTTCATTGCAGGGCACACGACAACTTGCGACGTCGTAGCCATAAGCGTGGTAGACAGCATGTCATCGGCAATACCGTTGGCATATTTACCCACGATATTTGCCGTTGCAGGGCAAACAACAAACAAATCGGATTTTTTTGCAAGGGAAACGTGCTCCACTTCGCGATGGGCGTGAGTTGCAAACATATCGACGGACACGGGGTTGTTGCTTAGCGTTTCGAGGGTCAACGGCGTGACAAAATGCGTGGCATGCTCCGTCATGATGACGTCCACGTTTGCGCCGCGCTTGACAAATGCACGCACCAATTCGCAAGTTTTGTATGCCGCAATACCGCCGCACACACCTACGACTATGTTTTTACCCTCAAATACACTACTCATTGTCCACCGTATTTGCCGCAAACTAATTAGCCACGGCACCGTTGTTGTTAGCAAAGTTGCACTACCTACCGCACGCAAAGACAATTTGCAAAACTATCTTTTGACGATTTCGGTACGACCTTCGTCAAATTCCTTTGCGGCGTAGCTGATTGCTTTGAAGTATTGCGGCACGTCGGGGTTTTGGCTAAGTTCCTTAGCGCGCTTGGCAATTACACAGCAAAGAGAATACTTGTCGCCTGCTTTTTCCGTAAGTTCGTCAATGGGAGGATTGGAAATCATTTTTGTTGCTCCTTATTTTTATTCAAAATATCGATAATTTCTTTGACGGCGCGATCCACGTCGTCGTTCATGATGCAGTAATCGTACTTGTTGCGTTGCGCAAGCTCCAACTTGGTGCGAGCCATGCGGATTTGGATTTTTTCTTCCGTTTCGCTACCGCGCTTGACCAAGCGTTCGTACAAGGCTTCTTCGCTGGGGGCTTCGATGAAAAACAGCAAGCTGTCGGGATAGTTGTCCTTGACTTGCAATGCGCCCTTTACGTCGATTTCGAGGATGACGTCCTTGCCGAAGTTGAGCATGTCCACCACAAACTTTTTGGGCGTGCCGTAGTAATGCTCGAAGTGTTGGTCGTACTCCAACAATTCGTTGTTCTTGACCATTTCCAAGAAAGTTTCCGTGGAAACGAAGAAGTAACTGCGGTTTTTGCGCTCGTTGGGACGTGGCGCACGTGTTGTAGCCGAACGGCTGATGACAAGGTCGGGCATTTGACGAAGCAACTCGGCGCAAATTGTGCCTTTGCCTGCACCGCTCGGACCGGAAATGATGATTAGTCTTCCTTTGTTTTGTTCCATATCTACTCCTAACTGCCAACAAATTATTGTTTGTTATTCGTTGACAAATATTCAATCAAGTTTACTTATGTTTGGTTTGGTTGAGCAATATGCGCTGTTTTTACTCAAAATTGGCGTACTATGTCCGTAATAGTACTATGTAAAATGCCGAATTTTGTAGTAATTGCGCCATATCACTCCGTATTTTGCACTTGCTCGCGCAGTTTTTCGATTTCGTTTTTCATTTCCAACGCTACGTTTGTCAGCTCGAGGTAACTGCTCTTGCTGCATATCGTGTTGGTTTCGCGGTTGAACTCCTGCACCAAGAAGTCGAGTTTGCGCCCTACGGGTTGCTTTTCGGCAAGTATCTCACGTGCGTGGGCGATGTGGCTGGTCAGGCGAGTGATTTCCTCGTCGATACAGCTTTTGTCCACGAAGAAACACACTTCGTTGGCAAGCTTTGCCTCGTCCATTTCCACTTGGGCAAGAGCGGTTGCAATACGCTGTTTCAGCTTTTCGCGGTAGTCCTCCGCTACCTTCGGGGCGTACTCCTTCACCTTGCCGAGCAATAGCTCGATGTTGTCGATTTTTCCAAGCAGGTCAATGCGCAACTTGTTGCCTTCCGCCTCTCGCATTTCGTTGAGTTTGTCGGCGGCTTGTTCCACCGCTTCGGCAAGCATTTCGCGCAGGATCGTTTCGTCGTCGTCCGTTTGTTGCACGGACAGTACGTCGTTCATGCGCATGAGTGCGTTTAGTGTAAAGTCGTTTTTCAGCTCCAAAAACCTTTCCGACAGCTGTTTGGCGCACTGCACGTAGCTGTTTGCCAAGCCTTCGTCCACCACAACCGCTTTGCCGCTGTTTTCGTCAGGTTTGTAGTTGAGAAACACATCGACGTGTCCGCGCGACAACTTTTCGCCAAGCACTTTGCGGATGATGTCCTCGTGCGCAATAAACATACGAGGAATCTTGGTGGAAATGTCCAAGAAGCGGTGATTGACGCTTTTCAGTTCGATTGTAAGTTCTCGGTTGCCTCGGGTTACCGTGGCTTTGCCGTAGCCGGTCATACTTTTCATTATTGCCACCTGCCTTTGGGAAAATCGCCCTTTTTCGGTATTATATATTGTATCACAAAATAAAAATTTACACAATAGATTTTTATACTTTTAACTACAAAAATAGGCTGTGCATTTTACATTCCACAAAAGCAAAGAGACTGCCGTAGTAAGAGTTGCTTTTTCTCACATGACAGCCTCTTTGTT
>ERZ780157.4254-NODE-4254-length-11046-cov-7.393140_pt1 | contig 11046 bp, 9 predicted proteins | sample MGYA00511169_ERZ780157 | MGnify/ENA primary metagenome ERZ780157 (study PRJEB29588, sample SAMEA1965149) | human gut metagenome | biome: human gut; feature: human-associated habitat; material: faeces | place: Denmark | collected 2008/2010 ... | reverse complement strand
GGCGGCTGGCGGGTATCCTGCAAGCCGGCAGGCAGACTTCCGCCCTCCAGCCGCGTCACCGTGCCGCCCCGCTTCACGTAGGAGGCCGCCGCGCCGTATTTGTACAGCGTGGCCGCACCGGTACGGCGATCCAGCGCCAGCAGGTCGATGGTGGTAAAGCCGCCGCCCTCCTGACAGCGCAGCGTCAGCGCCGTGTTGAGGGTTTTCAGCGCCGAGGCGGGCTGGATGCCCGCCTTGAGGAACTGTCGCAGCAGCCGCACCGTCATGGCGCTTTCGGCGTGAGCCTCCGCGCCGCTGCCCATGCCGTCGGACAGCAGCATATACAGCATGGCACCGGCGGTGAACACCGCCAGCTGGTCGCCGCAAGCGCTCTCGCCCTCTTTGGGCCGCAGCAGCGTGCCCACGCGGCACCGCAGCAGCGTACCCTCCGGCTCCGGAGCGGTCTCGCTGCCCAGCACCTCGCCCAGATGCTCATACTGGGCCTCTGCCAACGCCCGGGCGTCCTCCAGCCGGGCCCGGTACTGCCGCCGCAGACGGAACGCGTACAGCTCCGTATTGACGGCGCTCAGCAGCTCCGGAAAGTGCAGGCACCGGCTGGTGAAAAACAGGGGAAAATCCTCCGCCTCCGCCCGGCCACGCTTCAGCATGGCGGGACAGGCGTCGTTGAAGGCGTTGTAGGTGGCGTTGTACTCCGCCTGCCAGCAGCGCTTTACCAGCACGCAATTACGGCAGGTCTGCTGGGCGGCGTGGTCGAAGATCACCGCCGGGTTTTCGCCCCGCTCTGCGGCGCGGGTGCGGAACATGGTGTTATACAGGTCGCGAAAGGCCGCCGCCCGCTCTCCGGCGGCGGTTTTTGCCGCCATGGCCGGCACAGCCTGAGGCAGCGCCGCCGTATCCGGCAGGATGCCAAGCCACTTTTTCGGCGCCAGCGCGTAGGCCACAGCCCCCACCGCCGCCTGATACAGCACCGTCCACGGCCTGTCCACGTCCAGCGCCAGCGGCACCGCCGCCGCGCACAGGCAGAAGGCGGCGGCCTGCAGCACGCGGGGTCTTCGCCGCAGCAGGGAAGCCGCCAATGCGCCGCTGGCGCATACCGCCGCCCACAGAAGATCCGGCGTTTCCCCCGCCAGATCGGCGCACATACCGGCACACGCACCCAGCGCCGCCGCATTGGCGGGCGGCGCGCCCACGGCGCACAGCAGCGCCAGCCACGCCGCCGTCATGCTGCCGGGGGAGAAGCCCTCCACCTGTACGGCGGACAGCGCCGCCGCAGCCGCCGTCATGACCACCAGCAGATGCAGGCGGCCATTTTCCCGGCTCTCGTCCAGTCCGCAGGCCACCGCCGCCGCCATGGCGGACGCCGACACGCCCAGCGCCCATTGAGCGGCGCTGCGGCCCACCAGATACACCGACTGCACCAGCAGCAGCGCCAGCGCCGCCAGCAGCGGAGCGAAGCCCTTTCTGGCGTACATTTTCGTGTCGCAGAAGGCCATGTTGGCACTGTAGATCAGCACGGCAGAGGCGGCGAACCGCAGCCCCGTCTGAAAATCGAAAAACACCAGCGCGCCGACACCTGCGCCCAGCAGCGCCCATAACCCCCGGCTTTTCCCGCCGGAGACAGCGGCAGCCGCCAGCGCCCACGGCGCGTATATGCCGCCCACCCGCGCCGCCGACAGCGCGAACACCAGCACGCTCTGCAAAAGTCCCTGCCGCAGCGCGTCCGGCAGAAGCTTGTCCCGCACCGTTGGCCGTATCATGGATCCGTCCTCCCTTCGCCCCGTGACGGGGCGTTTTTTCGCATGGGCCTATTGTACGGGAAATTCGCCACGCAATTCGTCGGGAAATGGAACGGCCGCCGCGTTTTTTGAGAGGTCGTGTTTTTGCCCCGTTTTTGCCGCCGAAAATTCCAAAATTCTACGTTTTCTTCAAAAAGCAGCCGGAATTTTTGTGGAAAACGCGGTGGATGTTTCCGCCCCTTTCCATTGAACCGTTTGTCAAAACACGGTATAATCAAATAAAGTAGGTATCGCAAGGAGAAACCGCCATGGAACGCATCAGCAAGGAGAACTACTATTTGAACATCGCCCAGACCGTGCTGGAGCGGGCCACCTGTCTGCGCCGGGTGTTCGGGGCCATCATCGTGAAGAACGACGAGATCATCTCCACCGGTTACAACGGTGCGCCCCGTGGCCGCCGCAACTGCGTGGACATGGGCCTGTGCACCCGCGAGGCCATGCAGGTGCCCCGGGGCGAACGGTACGAGCTGTGCCGCAGCGTCCACGCCGAGGCCAACGCCATCATCTCCGCCGCCCGGCGGGACATGGTGGGCGGCACGCTGTATCTGGTGGGCCGCAATGCCCAGACCGGCGAGCTGCTTCACGATGCCACCTCCTGCGCCATGTGCCGCCGACTCGTCATCAATGCGGGACTTTCCAAGGTGGTCATCCGCAATACGGAGACGGAGTTCTCCACCGTGGACGTGCAGGACTGGGTGGATCTGGAGGACGACGTGCCGGATCTGCGGTAAAAGAGTCGTAATAAAAGGCCCCCTTGTGTAAAGGGGGCTGTCAGCGCAAAGCGCTGACTGGGGGATTGTCGGTTATCGGACAACCCCTCCGTCAAAAATCAAAGATTTTTGCCACCTCCCCTTACACAGGGGAGGCAGCGGGCCGACAGAGTCGTCGGCCCCTACACCTAAAATATAATATCTCCGCAAAAACGCATCCCCTTTTATCCCATCTATCCGGCCAATGGCCCGATACTATAATGAATACAAAGGAGAATGTCATGATGTTGAACGAAAAAACGGTAGCCGCCTATACGGCTATCCTGCAGGAAGAACTCCTGCTGGCAACAGGGTGTACAGAGCCCATCGCCGTCGCGTACTGTGCTGCCAAGCTGCGCGAGGTGCTGGGCGGAAAACCGGAAGAAGTGCTGGCCGAGGTCAGCGGCAACATCCTCAAGAACGTGAAATCCGTGGTCGTACCCAATACTGATGGCCGTCGCGGCATCGACGCTGCCATCGCGGTAGGTATTGTGGCGGGCGACGCAGACGCGGAATTGCAGGTGATTGCCAACGTCACAGAAGATGACGCAGCCGCCATTCAGGGCTATCTGGATGCTACACCCATCAAGGTCACCTGCCCCGTGACCCCCTGCCTGCTGGATATTTTTCTGCACGGCAAGCGGGCGGGACACACCGCCGCGGTACGGGTGGCCAACAACCACACCAACATCATCTACATGGAAAGGGACGGAGAAGTCCTGCTGGAAAAGCCCCTCACCGCCAATGCGGAGGACAATTTGCAGGACAAGAGTGTTCTCAACGTAAAAGACATCATCACATTCGCTGAAACAGTACCGTTAGACCGCATCGAACCTGTTATCGGCAGGCAGATCGCCTGCAACACCGCCATCGCCGAGGAGGGCCTGCGCAACAGCTGGGGCGCCAACATCGGCTCCACCCTCCTTCAGCGCAGCGACGATATCGAGACCCAGGCCCGTGCATGGGCCGCCGCCGGGTCTGACGCCCGCATGAACGGCTGCGAAATGCCGGTGGTCATCTGCTCCGGCTCCGGCAATCAGGGCATCACCGCTTCCGTCCCCGTGTGGCGCTACGGCAAGCTGATGGGAGCCAGCGAGGAGAAGATCCTGCGGGCCGTGTGCCTCAGCGACCTGATCACCATCCACCAGAAAACCGGCATTGGCCGTCTCAGCGCCTACTGCGGCGCGGTGTCCGCCGGCGTCGGCGCAGGCTGCGGCATCGCGTGGCTGCGGGGTGCGGACTATGATGCCATCAGTCACACGCTGGAAAACGCGGTGGCCATGATCTCCGGCTGCATCTGCGACGGGGCAAAGGCCAGCTGCGCCAGCAAGATCGCCATGGGCGTGGAGTGCGGCCTGCTGGGCTACAACATGTATCTGGGCGGCAACAACTTCCAGCCCGGCCACGGCATCATGGGCAAGGATGTGGAGGACACCATCCGCCACGTGGGCGTGCTGGCGGCTCAGGGCATGCGGGAGACCGACCGGGTGATCTTGAAGATTATGACGGAATAAAAAGAAGTTGGCGCAAAATCTAGCGATTTTGCTGCCAAAAAGCTTGCGGCCGGCTGCGCGCGTCCTTCGGACACACTGGCGGCCGAGAAGAATTTTTCTGACGCGCATGTCGTCAGAAAAATGATTTGATTATTTCGCGCCGTGCGCGGCGCGAATTCTGCGAAGCTTTTACAGGCGGGCCGGGATCGGCCCGCCTGCGGCGGTTTTCGTCGAAAAATCCGCATATATCCGCCCTTTTCCGGCTGGTTTTTTCCGGAAAACCCCTTGCAATCCCACTATAAATATGGTAATATACTTCATGGTAGTATGTGTTGACTGAGAGTGGACGTTCCGTCCGCTCTTTTTGTTGAGCAAAATCCGTTTCTTAAAAATCGGAAATCGTTGGATAATGAAGCGAGGAACGCTATGAAAAAAGTCACCGACATCGTGTGGGAGCTGGCGGAGCCGGTCGTGAAGGAGAACGGCTGTGAGCTGTGGGACGTGGAATACGTCCGGGAAGCGGGCCAGTGGTATCTGCGGCTGTATCTGGACAAGGAGGGCGGCGTGGACATTCTGGACTGCGAAGCCGTCAGCCGCAGGGTCAGCGACCTGCTGGACGAGGTGGACCCCATCGAATCCAGCTATATGTTCGAGGTTTCCTCCGCCGGTGCGGAGCGGCAGCTGAAGCGGCCCTCGGACTTTCAGCGCTTCATGGGCGAGCCGGTGCTGGTGAAAACCTATAAGAACCGGGACGGCCGGAAGGAGTTCGCCGGGAAGCTGGCGGGCTACGAGGACGGCGCGGTGCTGCTGGATATGGGCGGCGCAGAGCCGGTGCGGTTTGAAAAGGCCGAGGTGGCGCTGGTGCGCCTGCGTGTGGAATTTTAAGTATACAAGCTTTGGTTTAGATAGAAGGAGTTAAGATCATGAAATGTGACGAGATTTTTGCGGCGCTGGCTATGCTGGAGAAGGAACGGGGCATTCCCCAGAACTTCATGATGGGCAAGATCATTCAGGCCCTGACCACCGCCTATAAGCGGGATCACGAGGGCGTGGAGAACGTGATCGTGGACGTGGACGAGGACAAGCACGACCTGCGCATGTACGTGCAGAAGGAGATCGTGGAGGAGGTCATGGATCCCGCCAACGAGATCTCTCTGGAGGACGCCAAAAAGCGCAGCGCCAAAAACGAGCTGGGCGGCGTGGTGAATATTCCTGTGGAAAATGTGGAATTCGGCCGCATCGCCGCCGGCAACGGCAAGCAGGTCATCATTCAGGGTCTGCGCGAGGCCGAGCACGGCATGATCTATGACGAGTTCAACTCCAAGCAGCACGAGATCCTGACCGGCACCGTGGTGCGGATCGATCCCCGCAACGGCAACGTGATCCTGAAGATCGGCACCGGCAGCGAGAGCACCGAGGCCGTGCTGTCCCAGAACGAGCAGGTAGTTGGCGAGACGCTGACCGAGGGCCAGATGGTGAAGGTTTATCTGGTGGAGGTTCGCCGCACCACCCGCGGCCCGCAGGTACTGATCTCCCGCACCCATCCCGGTCTGGTGAAGCGCCTTTTCGAGCTGGAGGTGCCCGAAATTTACGACGGCAGCGTGGAGATCCGCTCCATCGCCCGCGAGGCGGGCAACCGCACCAAGATGGCCGTGTGGTCGGAGGACGAGAACATCGATCCCATCGGCGCCTGCGTCGGCCCTCGCGGCCAGCGCGTCAACGCCATCGTGGAGGAACTGCGGGGCGAGAAGATCGATATCATCAAGTACAGCGAGGATCCGGCGGAGTTCATCGCCGCCGCGCTGGCGCCCGCCGATGTGCTGGAGGTGCGTCTGGCTCCGGAGGGCAAGGCCTGCCGCGTCATCGTGCCTGACGACCAGCTGAGTCTGGCCATCGGCAAGGAGGGCCAGAACGCCCGTCTGGCCGCCCGGCTGACCGGCTATAAGATCGACATCAAGCCCGCTTCCCACAGCGAGGACTGAGTATAAGGAGGTGGCCGGTATGGCTGTGAAACCCCGGAAGATTCCCCAGCGGCAGTGTGTCGGCTGCCGGGAAATGAAGGACAAAAAGGAGCTGTTGCGGGTGGTTCGTACGCCGGAGGGTGAGATCCTGCTGGACGGCAGGGGCAAGGCCTCGGGCCGCGGCGCGTATGTATGTCCCGACGTGGCGTGTCTGAAGAAGGCACGCAAGTCCAGAGCGCTGGAACGGGCGCTGGACACCGCCATTCCCGAAGCCGTGTACGACGCGCTGGAAGCGCAGATGGAAGGCGGCGAAGCATGACGGAACAGGTATTATCTCTGCTGGGTCTTGCCAAAAAGGCGGGCCGCGTGGAGGTGGGCGAGGAGCCGGTAGGCGCTGCCGCCCGTGCCAAAAAGGCGCGGGTCATTCTGGTGGCGCAGGACGCCGGGCCGTCCTCCCAGCGTCGGGCGTTCTCCTTTGCTCAAACCGGGGCGTGCCTGTGCCTGACGCTTCCGGCGGATAAGGACGCGCTGGGCCGGTCACTGGGCCGCAGCAGCGTAGCCATGTGCGCCGTGACGGATATCGGCTTTGCCGGAGCCATCACCAAAAAGCTGGCGGCCATGGACGGCGGGAAGTACGGCGCGGCGGCGGCACAGCTGGACGTGAAGGCCCAGCGAGCCATGGAGCGTCGGGCCGAGCAGGCGCGGCACGAGAAGAATCTGCGGCAGGGCAAGCGCCGTATCCACAGCGACAAGCCGCCGGAGACGGAGCATCCGCCGGAGGAAAAGGCCGCCAAGCCGCCCAGAAGCGGCGAAAAACGGCCCTACCGCAAAAGCGGCAGTCCCCCGAAAAAACGGACGCAGCGTCCGGAGGAGCGCTTTGCCGGTTCTCTGCCGGTGAAGCGGGGCAAGGGCAGCAGCCGGAAAAAGTCCGGCCAACAGTAAGCAGGAACATACACGGCGTGATATCCGCGCCGTTCACTAAGATGGAGGTGGCTTTATTTGGGTAGCGTAGCAAACAAATACAGAGTGCATGAGGTGGCGAAGGATTTCGGCGTCGCCACAAAGGACATTACGGAGATCTTGACCAAGTATGCCGAGACCCCCAAGAACCATATGCAGGTGCTGGAGGATCGGGAGCTGTCTCTCATTTTCGAGTATCTGACCCAGCACAACCAGATCGCCAGCATCGCCACGGTGTTTGCCGAGGGCGCCAAGACTGAGGAGAAGAAGCCGGAGCCGAAGAAGCAGCCCCAGCAGAACGACAAGCCTCAGGCGCAGAAGCAAGGCAATCCCCAGCCGAAGAACAACCAGCCCAACGCCAATAACAATAGCAACAGCAGCAACAACAATAATAATAACAACCAGCCCCAGAAGCCCATGTCCCGCGTACCCCAGAAGCAGGTGGTGGATACCCGCAAGGCCACCAACGTGAATCTGGACAAGTACGACGAGAAATTACAGGACATGGCCGACCGCACCAGCGGCAATCGTGGCCGCCGCGATAAGGATCAGCTTCAGGGCAAGGAGAAGTTCCGCAACTCCAAGCAGCGCCAGAACGGCCCCATGACCAACAAGCGCAAGCAGGAGGAGGCCGACCGCATGCGTAAGCTGCGGCTGGAGATCATCAAGAATACCCCCGTCACCGTGCAGATCCCCGATGAGATCAGCGTGGGCGAGCTGGCCAGCCGCATGAAGAAGACCGGCGCAGAGGTGGTCAAGTGCCTGATGAAGAACGGTGTCATGGCCTCTCTCAGCCAGATGATCGACTTCGACACCGCCGCCATCATTGCCGAGGAAATGGGCTGCAAGGTGGAGAAGGAGGTCGTGGTCACCATCGAAGAGAAGCTGATCGACGACCATCAGGATAAGGAAGAGGATCTGGTGCCCCGCGCTCCCGTTGTGGTGGTCATGGGTCATGTCGACCACGGCAAGACCAGTCTGCTGGACTATATCCGTAACGCCCACGTGGCGTCCGGCGAGGCCGGCGGCATCACCCAGCACATCGGCGCCTATCAGGTGGAGATCCACGGCAAGCCCATCACGTTTTTGGATACCCCCGGCCACGAGGCCTTTACCTCCATGCGCGCCCGCGGCGCCATGGTAACGGATATCGCCATTCTGGTGGTGGCCGCCGAGGACGGCATCATGCCCCAGACCGTCGAGTCCATCAACCACGCCAAGGCCGCCGAGATCCCCATCATCGTAGCCATCAACAAGATGGATAAGCCCGAAGCCAACCCCGACCGCATCAAGCAGCAGCTGACCGAGTACGGTCTGGTGTGCGAGGAGTGGGGCGGCGACACCATCGTGTGTCCCATCTCCGCCAAGACCGGTATGGGCGTGGATAACCTGCTGGAGATGCTCACCCTGACCGCCGAGGTCAGCGAGCTGAAGGCCAACCCCAACCGCGCCGCTCAGGGCACCGTTATCGAGGCCCGTCTGGACAAGGGCCGCGGCCCCGTGGCGACCCTGCTGGTGCAGAACGGTACGCTGCATCAGGGCGATATCATCATTGCCGGTACCTCCGTGGGCCGCGTCCGCGCCATGGTGGGCGACAAGGGCCAGCGGATGACCGAGGCTGGCCCCAGCGTACCTGTGGAGATCACGGGCCTCAGCGAGGCTCCCTCCGCCGGTGCTACCTTTAACGCCGTGGCCGACGAAAAGCTGGCCCGTGAGCTGGTGGAGCAGCGCAAGGCCGAGGAAAAGGCCAAGGCCAACGCCCCTGTCACCAAGGTGTCTCTGGAGGATCTGTTCAGCCAGATCCAGGCAGGCGAGATGAAGAACCTGAACCTGATCGTCAAGGCCGACGTACAGGGCAGTGTGGAGGCGGTGAAGGCCTCTCTGGAGAAGCTCAGCAACGACGAGGTGCGCGTCCGCGTCATCCACGGCGGCGTCGGCGCCATCAACGAATCCGACGTGATGCTGGCCTCCACCTCTCAGGCCATCATCGTGGGCTTCAACGTCCGTCCCGACGCCGCCGCCCGCGACAGTGCCGCCCGCGCCAACGTGGACATGCGGATGTACCGCGTCATCTACGACGCCATCAACGAGATCGAGGCCGCCATGAAGGGCATGCTGGCTCCCAAGTACCGGGAAGTGGTGCTGGGCCACGCCGAGGTGCGCCAGACCTACAAGGTCTCCGGCGTGGGCACCGTGGCAGGCTGCTACGTGCAGGACGGCAAGCTGCAGCGCAAGGACTGCCAGGTGCGTCTGGTGCGCGACGGCATCGTCATCCACGAGGGCGTGCTGGCCTCTTTGCAGCGGTTCAAGGACTCCGTCAAGGAGGTCGTGGCCGGATACGAGTGCGGCCTGAGCATCGAGAAGTACAACGACATCAAGGAAGGCGACATTGTGGAAGCCTTCACGATGGAGGAGATTCCGCAGTGATAAACTGGTGAAAAGTCTGATTAGACCGTTGTAGGGGCGGACGACCCTGTCCGCCCAAAGCGGTATCCGAAAGCGTCCCGGTAGACGGCGGGCCGACAGAGTTGTCGGCCCCTACAGGTCTCTGCTTTTCAATGGCTTTTCATCGCAAAACACCACATTACCCAAGGGGCGGGCGCTGCGCCCGCCCCTTTTTCAAGAAAGGAGCGCTATTATGGCATCCAACCGTATCGGACGCATCAACGAGGAGATCCAGCGGGAGCTGTCCGGCCTGCTGCGCACGGTGAAGGATCCCCGCGTGGCGGACGCCATGCTGACCATCACCCACGTGGACACCACCAGCGACCTGCGCTACAGCCGCATCTACATCAGCGCGCTGGACCGCACCGACGAGAAGGATCTCATGCGGGGTCTGAAGTCCGCCAGCGGCTAACTGCGCCATGAGCTGGGCCAGAAGCTGCAGCTGCGCTATACGCCGGAGCTGCAATTCTTCGCCGATGATTCCATCGCCCACGGAGCCCACATTCTGGACATGCTGCACCACGTGAAGCCCGCCAACCCCGCCAACGCGGACATTGTGCTGCCGGAGGACAAGTAATATGGAACGACCCATTCTCTCCGCCCGTGGCGCCGCCGGATATCTGGAGGCGCTGGACAATGTGCTGCTGCTGACCCACGTGCGGCCCGACGGCGACACCATCGGCAGCGCGGCGGCGTTGTGCCGGGCGCTGCGGGACTGCGGTCAGACGGCCTATCTGCTGCCCAATCCGGAGATCACCGCCACCTATGCCCCTTACGCCGCGCCCTATTGGGCCCCGGAAGGCTGGCAGGCGGAGCACATCGTCAGCGTGGACATTGCCGACGCGAGCCTGCTGCCGGAGAACGCCCAGTCCTACCGTGACCGCATTGAGCTGGCCATCGACCACCATCCCTCCCAGACGTTTTTTGCCCGCAACACCTGTCTGGAGGCGGACAGCGCCGCCTGCGGCGAGATCGTGTATGAGATCATCCAGCATTTGACCGCCCTGACGGCGGATATCGCCCTGCCCCTGTACGTGGCCGTCAGCACCGACTGCGGCGGTTTCCAGTACGGCAACACCACCGCCCGCACCCACCGCATTGCGGCGGCGCTGATGGACGTTGTGGACGTGGCAGCGGTGAATAAAGCGTTGTTTCGCACCAAGAGCCGGGTGCGGCTGGCCATGGAGTCCCGCATGGTGGCGGACATGAAGCTGTTCGACCACCAGCGGGTGGTGGTGATGGAAATTCCCCTGTCGCTGCGGCAGGAGATGCAGGCCACCGACGCGGATATCGAGGAATTGAGCGCCCTGCCCGCTCTGGTGGAGGGCACCGACTGCGGCGTGACGCTGCGGGAGCTGCGCCCCGGCACGGTAAAGGTGTCGGTACGCACCGGCCCGCGGGTAGACGCCTGCGCCCTGTGCCGTATTTTGGGCGGCGGCGGCCACCATGCCGCGTCAGGCGCCACGGTGGAGGGTACGCTGGACGAAGCCCGTATGGCGGTGCTGGCAGCGTATCGGAAGGTTATCGGCGCGTGAGAGGGGTTTCGTCCCTGCGGGGACGAGGTACTTTTGGCCGTTGTCCCAAAAATACCCAAAAGGACAACCAGAAACCCAGGTTTCTGGACTTCCTGCACGCTGTTCCC
>ERZ780157.4250-NODE-4250-length-11053-cov-2.648845_pt1 | contig 11053 bp, 8 predicted proteins | sample MGYA00511169_ERZ780157 | MGnify/ENA primary metagenome ERZ780157 (study PRJEB29588, sample SAMEA1965149) | human gut metagenome | biome: human gut; feature: human-associated habitat; material: faeces | place: Denmark | collected 2008/2010 ... | reverse complement strand
TTATGGAGATGAAGGAACTCACACCTGCCTTACTTCACGAACTTATAGACCGAATTGAAGTCTATGAGACAGAAGGGACCGGCAAGAACAGAACACAGCGCATCACGATTTACTACCGCTTTGTGGGATATATAGAAATCTCCGGCGGTGACAGAAAGCGTAATCACACCGCTGAAACCCGAAAGGGTGTTGCCGTACAATATCTTACAACAAAAACCGAACAGTCGGCATAAAGCCAAGAAAGGAAACCATTATGAAAGCAAGAAAACCATCAGGTCAAATCTTAATCATATTTGAAACGGATTTGTCACAAGCTAAATCTCTTGACGAAGAAAAACTCACGCCCATACAGAAAGCAGTTTACGACAAATTATCGGAAAACCAAAAGGAACAGATTAAACAAGGATATGGTGCGGTATATAGAGATATTGACACCGATACCGAAATTTGCTCGTTCAATATGGATTGCTACAAAGCACCGAAACTACCCGATTATCTTGCAAGATCAATTATAGAATCATGCAGGAGATTCTATTCCGATCCGGAAAATGTTAAGAAGTATGAGGAATGGAAAAAACAGCAAGATGAAGAAGCAAAGACAAAAAGAAATAGAAAAACTTAAATAAAAACACAAAAAGGAGCAGGCGAACCTGCTCCAATACATAAAAGGAACGAAAATAACTACTTTAGCATAAAGAAATCGAGTGCCCATAACTGAAATCCGTTATGAACACTCGATATGGTCTGAGTGACTGGACTTGAACCAGCGGCCTCTACCACCCCAAGGTAGCGCGCTACCAACTGCGCCACACCCAGATATTGAATCGTTATTCCGATTTCGAGCTTTATTAGTATACCACAAAACCGCTGTGCAGTCAATCCTTTTTTGCAAAATAAAACGAAGAATTTTGTCATTCGGGTGAAAATACGACATTTGGTCCTCCGTTGGACGTTCGAAACGGTAAAATCGAGTGTAAAATCACGCAAAACGCCTTCGCCTACACAAATATACAAAGACGAACCGGGTTTAGTTATGTTTCGCAATTTGCGCATTCTCATGTCCTTTTCAGAGCCGATTCGGGGAGCTCAGGCGGTCTTTTGACAGTCTTTTTGACAGTCTTCAAAGAAAAACGCACCGAAAATGACGGTCGCCGCTCTGCCGGAGAAGGCATTACGGCGACCGTTCCACAATCAATCTATTCGACATCAAAGCCGAGCTGAGCGTCCGCATTTGTATACGGCTTTACCCCATTATACGGAATCCCGAGATGCTCATATGCAAGGCGGGTCACGCATCTGCCTCGCGGAGTGCGGCTGAGAAATCCGATCTGCATGAGGTACGGCTCATAAACGTCCTCAATCGTAACCGCTTCCTCGCCGACCGTAGCAGCAAGCGTATCAAGTCCGACCGGTCCGCCGTCGTAAAAATCGATGATGGTTTTTAGCATTCTGCGGTCGGTATTGTCGAGCCCGAGCTCATCTATCTCGAGCATCTGAAGCGCGCCTCTTGCCGACTCGAGAGTGATCGTGCCGTCTCCGCGAACCTGTGCGTAATCGCGCACGCGCTTTAGCAGTCTGTTTGCGATACGCGGAGTACCGCGGCTTCTCGAAGCTATTTCGAGCGCGCCGTCCTCGGTGATCGGAATCTTGAGTATACCCGCACTGCGCCGCACGATTGCGGACAGCTCCTCGGGAGAGTAAAGCTCAAGCTTCAAGATTACACCGAAGCGATCGCGCAGCGGTGTTGTAAGCTGTCCCGCGCGTGTTGTGGCCCCTATAAGCGTGAAGTGCGCAAGCGGGACGCGAATCGAGCGTGCTGCCGGTCCCTTTCCGATGATTATATCAAGCGAAAAGTCCTCCATCGCGGGATACAAAATCTCCTCGATCGAGCGCGAAAGGCGATGTATCTCGTCGATAAAAAGAACATCTCCCTCGCCGAGGTTGGTGAGAAGTGCGGCAAGGTCGCCCTGCTTTTCAATTGCAGGTCCCGAGGTCACGCGGAAATTCACGCCGAGTTCGGCGGCGATTATGCCGGACAGCGTTGTTTTTCCGAGACCCGGAGGTCCGTAAAGCAGCACATGATCAAGATAATCCCCTCGCAGCTTCACCGCGTCAATATATATTTTGAGAATCTCCTTTGCCTTCTCCTGTCCGATATACTCGTCCATATCGAACGGGCGAAGGCTCACCTCGTTTTCGTTATCCTCGGATGTCGCATCCGTGGATACTATTCTGTTTTCAAAATCGAAATCGTCCATATGTGACCTTCTTTCTCAGTCAGCGGTCAGTTGGAAGTCAGATATGCAAGCGCGGCTTTGATGATCTCATCGGTTCCCGCGGATGTATCGCAGAAGCTAAGTGCCTCATTGACATCCGCCTGCGAATATCCGAGAACGAGCAGTGCGTCACGGGCATCCGAAACTGCGGAAGTAAATGCGGCTGAAGGCACACTTCCCTTGCCCGCAGAGCGTTTGGTCTGCGATGCTCCGGACAGTGTCGGGAACGCTTTCTGCATCTTATCCTTCAACTCAAGCACAACACGTCCAGCAGTTTTTGCGCCGACGCCTTGAGCCTTTGATATCGACTTCGTGTCCTCAGCCGCGATAATACCGGAAAGCTCGGTCGGAGAATAGAGCGAGAGAATTGCCATTGCCGCCTTCGGTCCGACCCCGGATACCGTGATAAGCATCTTGAAGCAGCGCAGTTCATCGCGATCCGGAAAACCGTAAAGCTCTACGGCATCTTCCCTCACCTGCATATGGGTGAAAAGTCTCACTTCCGCTCCGCCGTTTTCATCAGGCTGAGGAAGGCGTGAAAACGCCGACGCGGAAAGTGCAACGCAATATCCGACTCCGCAGCAGTCTATAATGCAGTTGAGTTCGACCGGATCCGCAAAGATCAGTCTTCCCGTCAGGCAGGCTATCATTCGCTTTCTCCTTCACTGCTTCCGTCATGCGCTTCCCTTTCGGAATCGCATTCGGTGTCCGAATCCTCGGCTGTTTCCTTCGCGCCCGAAGCGTCGCCGTCGGTGAGGGGCTTCGCATCCGAAATATTCTCCGAAGTCTCCGTGATATCCTCCGACAGCGCAGTGTCGGAGATTTCTCCGTCCGTTCGAGATTCCGTAAGTGCTGCTCCGACGCGTACACGGCGCTTGCGGAGGAGGTGCTCGCCGATCCACATGAGCGCAAATATCACAACTCCCGCGCAGGAGATCATGATTCCGTAAACCGCACAGTCGGGACGGTATTTCATCTCAAGGTTATAGCTTCCCGCGCTCAGGCGGAATGCGGTAAGACCGTTCATCACCTCAAAGGTTTCGACAGCGTTTCCGTTGGCGCTCACCTTCCATCCCTCATCGTAAGGGATAGAGGTATAGATAAGCTCCTGACCGGGGAGAACGTGAATCGTTCCGCAGAGTGTGTCCTCGGTATGGTAATTCACGTTGAACTCACTTGTCTTAAGCTTAGGCATCGCTTCGGTGAAAACGTCCTCATCGAAATAGTAGAAATAATCGCAGTTATCCTTCAAATAGAGATTGTCCTTCTGAAGCTCAAGGCGGATCTCCACGTTTTCGCCGGGCTCAAAAATTCCGATGTCGACTATACGGCAGGTTTCGTTTGCGAAATATGTGTCCTTCGCCGCGCCGTTTACATAGAGTTTGCATTCGCGCGTATAGTCGCTCGGGATATACATAAGCACGTTTTTGCTGTTTTCCGCCTCAAACGAAAGTGTTACGGAGGAAATATCGCTGTCCGAGCTCTTGGTGTATTTTATATGGCCGGATGTGTAGTTCTGAGTGCAGTTCATCGTGTTGATAATCGAGGACTGCTTGAGCGGCTTGAATATCTTGACTCCATCCTCCTCGCCGAGCATTGCGGCGACCGTATCGTTCATACGCTCAAACGGAGATTTATACTGTGTCTCATCAAAGGAAGCAAGCGCTTCATTGACTCCCGCGGCAATCGACATTGCGTAGGGATTTTCGTAGATGAACACGCTGCCGACCTGAGACTTCTTTTCATAAAGAGAGCTCATAAGAGAAACATTCTCGGTCATGATATACTTTATTCCGAAGATCGAATCGAACACGGGAGTTGCGCCGAGATATTTCGACCAATGAGATTTCGACGAAATTCCGTAATCTCCGAGAAGCTTTATCGTGGAGGCATTCAGGGTCGATGTGGAATTGGACACGCCGTATATACCGAGTGCCATATTATCGTTTGTTTTTCTGTGCGACGTCTTTTCCATGCGGTAGAAGCCGGGATCGTCCTCTTTAAGCTTATCCACCACGGGCGAATACTTATCGATGAAATCTCGGAATCCGGTGCGCTTTGAATAAACAACGTCGTCATCGAGATCGACAAGATTTGCAAGTCCCGCTGTATACGCCTCAAACGAGACAATCATCACAAGGACGAGCGCCGTCGTATTTCTTATATTTTTAACGCTCCATGTAGCGCCGCGGAGAAGGAGGAGGTATGCGACAATAAATCCGATCGACGGCCAAACGCTTGTCAGGTCGGGAATGTTTTCGTATTCAAGCTTCTGCAGAACAAACAGTACAAGCGTTATAACGCCCGCGCTTATAATGATCGGGCGGTAGCCTATATCCCGTATATTCTCATATGCTTTGTAAGCCATGATAAGGAAGAGAAAGCAAAGCATAAAGGAATAGCGGTAGTTCAGCCAATTGGGGCGCTGCATGCCGTGCCATACGAGGTCAAGCGTCGATGCATTGAAGCTGAACACCATGAAGAGAACAAGTATCGCAGTTGCGATCTTCTCGCGGAGGCTGATCTTCTTCACGAAGAAATACAGCGGAAGAAGGATAAAGGTGAGCATTCCGCAGTAAACAAAAGGCCAGCCCTCGGGACGCACGGTATCGTACGATCCGAAATACATCTTTGAGACAAGATCGAGAAAATCGAATTTCTGACTAAGGGCATAAGAAGGATGTGTGAAATCGGACTTGCCGAAGGTCAAAGCCTGATACGAACTCCATATATAGACAGCAGAAATAATTATGGCAACGGCTGAAAACAACGCCATTTTCCCGATGGTCTTTGCAAGATGGAATTTCACGCCGAGGGGATTTCTCTCATCGGGGGAAAGAGAATAATAATAGTAGAAAAAATAAAGCGCGACGAAAATACAGGTCATATATCCAATATAGAAGTTCGACATTATCGCAAGCGAAAGCGTAATGATAAACATCTTGTATTTGCCGTTCTTTATGATGTTTTCAACGCCGAGAAGGATGAGCGGAAGGTATATGAGATTATCGATCCACATCGTATTATGCTGCATAACGACAGCATATGCGCAGAGCGCATAAAGCGTGGAGAAAACGACCGTCATCGGACGGTTGCGCTTTCTTGTGGCTTCAATATACGAACCGAAGGTAAGTCCGCAAAGTCCCGTCTTCAAAAGAAATATAACAAGCAGCGCTTCGGTGATATGAGTTTCGGGAAATAGTGCGACAATCGCCGAAAACGGGCTTGCGATATAGTACCCTATTATGCCTAAAAACTCTCCGCCGAGAGAACGCCGGAAGGAATAAAGTAGACTTCCGCCTTCCGTGATTATGTCGCGGAGCGCCTGGAAGAAGTAGACGTACTGTCCGTTCAAATCCAACACAAGCACGCTGTTCTCACCAAACGGATACACTTCCATCGTTATATAGATCAGCCACATGATCGCGGCGGGAAGGAAAAAGCATATAAGAAGGTACTTACGTTCTCTGAGCGTTTTACGCCAGAAATTCTTTATGCCGTGTCCTTCGAGATCTATCTCCGGGAGCTTTTTGCCTTCTTCAGCGGCTGAAAGTGCCTCGGGAACGGTGCGTTCCGCGGCACATTCAACCGCGGTTTCACCGATGGGCAAAATATCTTCAACATTATTGTTTTCTAAATCCATATTTATTCACCATTTCAATGCTCTTCCCCGTTTGATGCGCCGGAAACGGCACCGTCCGGAGTTGTGATTTTTTTTATCGAACGTTCAAGCTTTATCCGCGGAACCGTCATATCTCTTCCGCACTTTCGGCATATGATTCGCACGTCAGAGCCGACACGCACTGTGTCGAAGCTTTTGCCGCCGCACGGATGCAGCTTTTTGAGTTCAAGTATATCCCCGGGGGATATCTTAATTATCTTTGCCATATCAAAGCTTTTCAAAACGATCTACGCCCAAAACGAACACAGTGGCACCGCCGACCGTAACCTTTTCGGGCAGACTGTCGTCATGAACGCTTCTGCCGAGTGCGGGAGTCGTCTGATCGCGCGTTGCGCAGCATTCAGAAAGAATACTGATAACGCGGTCCTCGCTTTCCTCCTCCGTGCCGATCAGAAAAGTGGTATTGCCGACCATGAGAAATCCTCCCGTGGTAGAAAGCTTCGTTACCAAAAAACCTTCCTTTGTGAGCGCACTTGCGGCAATCGCACTGTCTTCATTATTCACTATTGCAAGTATCAGTTTCATAACATATTCCCCCGAAAGCAGAAAATTATAAGTAACTCAATATTATATGACGGCTTCTTCTGTCAAGCGCTTCGATATCCGGTATCTCATACCGGTTATCGCTCGCGTCCTTGATAAGAACACGTTTGCCGTAAAAAAGCTTTATGTCGCTGTGCCTGTTTTTAACCGTTACCGATACATTTCCGAAATTCGTCTCGACGGAAAACGTGAGCAGACCGAATTTGTCGGTAAATCCGTTAAAGGCGCATATTTCCGGTATACGGTAGTAATCGGTAAGGCACGCTCTGATCGCTTCGGCACTTTTTTTGTCAAGCGAGTCGAGAGAGCGCACAATCATCTGTTCCTTACCCTCTTCATTGAGGAGGCTTATGTATCTGTCGGGTCCGGAAAGCGGAAAGAGCCGTCTCGGTTCAAGCGCATTGATCCGCTCACCGCCGAAAAGCTCGGCGTCAACCTGACAGAATGACGACGGAGTAAAGCGAACGCTGTCTCCGTCCACATATTTTCTTGACATATTGATTCTCCGTTAAGCACCGCAGTGCAGGTAAAGCTGTTCCGGTGCCGCGCACAGCGGCGGTCGGCGTATGCAGCAAAGTTTTATTAAAAAAACAAAAAACGGTTTCACGTCGGAGTTTGACGCATTGCGTCATTTTCGCAGACACGGCAATTGAATGTACAAGTACAGATTAATGCTATACCGTGTCCAATTATACCATCAAGCAAAAATGCTTGCTTGCAAGGGCATTTTTGCGAAGCCGTCAATGTCGAGTCCGCGCGAAGCGCGGAAAGGGGCATAAGCCCCGTGCTGTTTATCGTCCCGATAAACAGCCTCGAAGATATTATACCATATTTCGCGCCGGAAGGCAAATGTTTTTAATGAAGCAGAGAATCCTCCGCTCCGCTGCCGTCGATCTGTCCCTGTCCGGCAGACTGTATTTGCACGAGCCTGTAATACTTCCCCTTCTTTGCAAGAAGTTCGGCGGGAGGACCGCACTCAATTATCTCGCCCTGATCCACAACTACAATCTTGTTTGCGCGCGCAAGGGTTGACAGACGGTGTGCGATCATAAGCGTCGTTCGACCCGCGATAAGCCTGTCGATCGCTTCCTGAATAAGATGCTCCGTCTCTGAATCGACCGCCGCTGTGGCTTCGTCAAAGATAAGTATTCCCGGATTCTTGAGCACGGCGCGTGCGATCGATATTCTCTGACGCTCACCTCCCGAAAGTCCGACGCCGCGCTCTCCGAGAACGCTGTCGTATCCGTCGGGGCACCGCGCGATAAACTCATGCGCATTTGCTATATCGGCGGCGGCGATAACCTCTTCCACCCTTGCGTTCTGCGATCCGTACGCAATATTATTGAATATCGTATCGTGAAACATCATCGGCTCCTGCTGGACATAACCGACGCAGCTGCGCCAATAGGAAAGATCGATATCGCGCAGGTCAGTTCCGTCTATAAGAATTTTTCCCTCATAGCTATCGTAAAAGCGAAGCAGTAAATTGATCAGAGTCGATTTGCCCGATCCTGTCGTTCCGACGATTCCTACAATATCACCCTTTTCAATGGTGAGGTTTACATCGCGTAAGACCTTTTTTGATTTGTCAAAGGCGAAATTGACATGTGAGAACTCAATCTTTCCGTCTATTTTTGACGGGCGCTTGCCCTTGCCGAAATCCGCCTCCGGTTCGGCGTCGAGAATATCCATAATCCTCTCGGCAGACGCAACGGCGCCCTGATATGTATCGTTGAGAGTTGCAAAGAAGTTTACGGGACCGTAGAAAAGTCCGGTGTAGGTGAGGAACGAAACAAGCGTACCGAGCGAAAGCGACGTGGGATTGTGAATGACATTCTGACCGCCTATCAGCCAGATAAGGATACATCCCGTATTTACGGCGAGGTTTATTCCTGCGGGATAAGCGGACAGCACCGGTGCGAAGCGCTTATCTGTTTTGAACCATTCGTCCATATACTTGCGGAATTTACTTGAAGCACGTTTTTCGCCGGAGAAGGACTTCACCACGCGAACACACGGAATCGTGTCCGTAAGAAGTGACGACACCGCGGCTCCGCGCCGCCATATACGTCGGTAAAACGGTGCGATATAATTCGAGAATCTGAGTGAGCAGAATACGATTATCGGAACCGGAATCAGCGCAAGAAGCGTAAGCTTCCAATTCATGAACATCATTATCGCAATGATTCCGATCAACGTGAAAAACTGCACTATGACTTCCTGCGAAATCCGCATGATAAACGCCTGAATGGCAGCTGTATCGCCGTTTATTCGGTTGATTACGGCGCCTGTCGATGTTTTGTCGTAAAACTTCATCGAAAGATACTGCGCGTGTTCGTAGATATCCGTTTTCAGGGATGCCACTATGCTGTTTCCGGACACTCTCAGCATATAGTTACGAATCGACGAAAGGATGAACAGCACAAGATACGAGATGAACAGAAAGCCTACAACCAAAAAAAGAGAATTGACCTCACCGGACGTAATTATGTCGTCAACAAGCATTTTTGTTATGTACGGCGGAAGAAGTGTGATCGATGTGGTTACCAGTGAAAGCACAAGAGCGACCACAAGCGCGGGAAGCTGCGGGCGGATATATTTCCAGAATTTCCGAACCATCTTGCCCCGTCCGGCGCAGCCGTAGCATACCGCCCCCGGACTTGACAGCGTCCTTCCGCAGTTCGGGCATATCCGCTTTTCCTTTTCAAATGAGTCCTCAAGTGCGCCGAGCTCATCCGAAAAATCCTTTCCCGACGATGCCGCACAGATAAACACGGCGGCGGCTTCGGCGTGGGACGCGCAGGCATATGTACAGCGGAAAATGTTTTTGCGTTTTCCTCCGATTTTAACGGAGAGAACCGCATTTCCGTACATACGCTTTACAGCTGCGTCCTCGATCTCTTCAAACGAAGCCGAGAACACTTCAGCGTTTTCTCCGTCAAGCGAAATAACTTTGCTTTTTGTTGCAAGCAGCAGCGACTCGGAGTAGCGCGAACCGGAATCAAGATCGCCGCAGATCGCGAAAAGAATCTCTTCATTTCCCGCTGCAGCGGAAGCTTTTTCAAAGAGCGAGGGCGGGATTTCCTTATTTGATATGGGAATTTTCATAAACAAGCACCTTTTGGATTCACTTTGCAAATAAACAAAATACGCCGTCCGCGTCGTGACAGTGACAACGCGGACGGTGACGGCGTCATCGTATTTACAAAAGACATTATGGACTAAAAAAGGGGCGGTGTCAATAGCTTTTGAAGATTTTTCCGATAAAATTCACGCTGTATTAAAGTAATCGTGAAAAGTAATCCTTCAAAGCCGTAAGGACGGCGATGCCGCCGTCCTTACACGCTGTTATGTCATTCCCACCAATTCCCGAAATACTTTGTTGTTCCCGACATCAGTGCGGCGGGATTATCTTTTGTTATATCAAATCCGTCGAAGAAGCCTTCGTCCGAGGACATCTTTTTGTCTCCGTCCGTTTCGAAATAAAGCGGATAGTCGGCGCAGTCGCCAACGAAAGCATTCCACCGTGCAAGATACTCGTTTTTCTCATCACCTGCACCGCCTTTATACATTCCGTCATACGAAGCAATAAGCCCGATATACTTCATCTGCATGGAAAGTCGGCGGACGCGGAATTCCTGCTTTTCGTTTGCGGCAAGGTGCGCCGCATCGTCAAACAGCGTTATCATATAATCGTACATCTTCGCGTAAAATCCGAGGTCAATCCGTTCGGCGGGATTTGACCACGCCATGGAGCTCCAGCATTTATCTCCGCCCGACCTATCCCACAGTACGGCATATTCGCATATATTCTCATATCCCGGACCGTACATGATCTCGAAATACTCTTTTATCATTGCGATATACTCTTCGTCGGTCACATCGCAATTCCACTGGAGCACGCGGTAAAGATAGTCGAGTATACCGTCCGTAGGATTTATGAACATCGGATCGACAAAAATCCCGTCAACGCCGTATTTCTTCGCGAATCTGAAATCGTCAAGAATGTTGAAGAGCATGCAGCTTGAAAACGGACTTGCAAACCAAGTGCCCGGATAAAACCAAACACCGAACATATCGGTCATTGTACTCCACGTTTTCATTTCCTCGGCGTAGACCGCGTTTGAAACATCCCCTGCCGAGCATTCCTCCCCGCTCAGCGGATGATTGTAGCAAACGTGCTTGTTAAGATCGTTATAGAAGCAGTACCAGACGGACACGTTAGGGCTGAGCTTTGTTTTCTGCGGGGGCTTGGTGGTTCCCAGGTATGCCCCCATAACAACGTATACGGCGGGATCGATCTCCGCGATCGCATCTGCAACGGCGTTTGTGAAGCGCACGACAGGAGCGGCGTTTGTCCTGTCGTATGCGATAAGCGCCATGCAGTCCTTACATTTACAGAAAATGTCCGAATCGACCTGACACACGTCAATCGCCACAATCTCGCGCCCGACCCGAAGCCCCGAAGCAAGCATGTTTCTTAACTTGTCGGTGTAATACTCGCAGGCAATTTCGATATTCTCCTCATTGGAGAAGCACGGCTGCTTTGTGT
>ERZ780157.4249-NODE-4249-length-11053-cov-2.838425_pt1 | contig 11053 bp, 15 predicted proteins | sample MGYA00511169_ERZ780157 | MGnify/ENA primary metagenome ERZ780157 (study PRJEB29588, sample SAMEA1965149) | human gut metagenome | biome: human gut; feature: human-associated habitat; material: faeces | place: Denmark | collected 2008/2010 ... | reverse complement strand
GGCCGGTGTGACCCACCTGCGCGTTCATGTTGGCACCGTCCATGTACACCTGCGCGCCCGCGTCGTGGACCTGCTTCACGATGTCCTTGATACCCTCATCGAAGATACCGTAGGTGGAAGGATAGGTGATCATGATGCACGCCAGCGTGTCCTTGTACTGCTCGATCTTCTTCGACAGGTCCGGCAGGTCGATGGCGCCGTTGGGCAGGTTGTTCACCTCCACCACCGTCATGCCGTTCATCGCGGCAGAGGCGGGGTTGGTGCCGTGCGCCGAGCGCGGGATCAGGCAGATCTTTCTCTGCGACTGGCCGATGGAGTCCAGGTACTTGCGGATGGTCAGCAGGCCCGAGAACTCGCCGTGCGCGCCGGAGAGCGGCTGGAAGCTCATCTTCTCGAAGCCGGTGATGGTGGCGAGCATCTTGTCCATGTCGTCGATGATCTTCAGGTAGCCCTTGGCGTCCTCACGCGGCGCGTAGGGATGCACGTTGGTGAACTCGGGCCAGGTGATGGGGATCATCGTGGAGGTGCCGTTCAGCTTCATGGTGCAGGAGCCCAGCGTGATCATGGAGTAGTTCAGCGACAGGTCCTTCGTTTCCAGCTTGTGCAGGTAGCGCGTCATCTGGTGCTCGCTGTGGTACGTGTTGAAGATGCTCTGAGGCAGGATCGCGCCCGTTCTCTTGAACGCCGCGGGGATCTCGCCGCACGAGCGCGCGTCCAGGTCCTTCGCGTCGGCCTTGATGCCGAAGCAGGAGAGCAGCTTGATCAGGTCGTCGGCGGAGGTGGTCTCGTCGAAGGAGGCAGACACGGCCTTGTCGCTCACCTTGCGCAGCAGAATGCCCTTCTTGTGCGCCTGCGCGAGGAACTCGTCGGCGTTGGGCACGTCCACGGTGATGGTGTCGAAGTAGTCGGCGTTCTTCACGTTGAAGCCGTTCTCCTTCAGCGAGATCTCGAAGGCGTTGGCCATCTTGTGCACGCGCGTGGCGATCTTCTTCAGACCCTCGGGGCCGTGGTACATGGCGTACATGCACGACATGTTGGCCGTCAGGACCTGGGCAGTGCACACGTTGGACGTGGCGCGCTGTCTCTTGATGTGCTGCTCACGCGCCTGCAGGGCCAGACGCAGGCACTTGTTGCCGTGGTTGTCGATGGTCACACCGATGATACGGCCGGGCATCTTGCGCAGGTGCTTGTTCTGCACCGCCATGTAGCCGGCAGCGGGGCCGCCGAAGCCCATGGGCAGACCGAAGCGCTGGCAGGAACCCACGCAGACATCGGCGTTGATCTCGCCGGGCGCCTTCACGACGGTCAGGGCGAGGAGATCGGCGTCGGTGATGAACAGACCGCCGGCGGCGTGGATGGCGTCGCTCACGCTCTTGTAGTCGAAGAGCTCACCGTAGGTGTTGGGGTACTGCACCAGCACGCCCGAGTACTCCTTGGTGGAGAAGTCCGCGGTGCGCACGTCGCCCACCACCACCTCGTCGCCGAGGAGGTGCGCGCGCTCGCGCACGACGGCGATGGTGGAGGGGTGGCAGTCCTGGCTCACGAAGAACTTCTTTCTCTTGCACGTCTCGTGGGCGATGTGGTACGCCTCAGCGGCGGCCGTGGCCTCGTCCAGCAGCGAGGAGTTGGCGATGGGGAGGCCGGTGAGGTCGCAGATCATGGTCTGGAAGTTCAGCAGACCCTCCAGACGGCCCTGGGAGATCTCAGCCTGGTAGGGGGTGTAGCCCGTGTACCAGCCGGGGTTCTCGTAGACGTTGCGGAGAATCACCGTGGGGAGGTAGGTTCCGTAGAAGCCCTCACCGATGAAGCTCTTCTCGATCTTGTTCTTCTTGGCAATGGCGCGGATCTCGTCCAGAGCCTCTTCCTCAGACAGAGCAGCGGGAAGCTTCATCTTCTACGCGTGACTACGACGAGGAACGCCGACGTGGGTGATAATCTCCTTAGGGATGGTCTTGTTGATGAGATAATCGAGGCCCGTGCAGCCAATGGTCTTCAGCATCTCAGTGATATCGCTATCTCTGGGTCCAACGTGTCAGTCGACAAACTAGCCATGAGCCCACGCGATCCGCCCCGAACCTTGAAGCAAGGCGCAAAAGGACGAGCAGCAGAGAAAAGGCGCACAGATAATCCCGCCTTGGAGGATCTGCGAAGGGTCTGTCTAAGAAGACTCTGCATCTACAGGATAAGCGCCGGCTGCGTCGAACACCCCCTACCTTTGAACAATGGAACCAATCAAGAATTATGTGTTCTTCCTTCAATTGTGGAAACATGACGTTCAGTGGTCGCCTCATGATCCTTGATTACCAACCGCTCGCGAGATGAACAAATGGATTTCCGCGGGGATCTCCCCAGACGCGCCGTCTCTTGTCTCAACAAACAACCCGAACAGATGGGGTGTTGGGAGTGATATAAGAGCGTGCATTGTGATGAGCAGGTGTTGGGGGTCACTGGCTGTGTGTAGAGTCGCAATTGTGTGTATTGTGATTAGCAGGTCAAGAATGGGTATGTCATAGGGAATGCATCCCAACAAGCAGAGTCACTCGTGGAGCACAGCAATCGCTCATGGAACACAACAATCACTCACGAATCACAACAAACACCCCAAACACACATATCGCAACAGCATGAAGAGGGACTTACACCAAGAAAACGATGATCACTGCAATCAGACCGAGTGCAGAAATGGATCCCACCAAACTCTGTCCGAGGAAGGCATCCGAAGCGATCTTCTTCTGGAACGGCGTCAGGTTCTTGACGCAGCACTTTCTCAACTTGTTCGGGATGGACTTGTAGCTGCTAGCCGTGCACAGCAGGCTCTTCAGGCTGATCGCGATCGTCGTGGGATACAGGTCTATCCCTCACGCCCTCACTTCACACTCACTTCGCATAATCACAAAACCGCCGTTCGCCATCACGTTGTCGTCGATCTCCAGATCCTGCAGCTCGGGCAGATCTACCCCTCACAACGCCTCCACGCTCCCACTCTGAACAGACATATACTTCAGCGACGGGAAGCAGTTCTCGGGAATGTGCAGCTCCGTCAGCTTCGCGTTGTCTACCCTCAACGCCGCGCCCATAACCTACCGCTCATCACGAAGTCCTCGCACTCCTCGAACAGGCCCTCGGGAATCACGAACTTCTTCAGGCGCTTCATGTACGACACCTCCATGTGCTTCGTGTACGGCATCGCGTCCGCGCCGATCGTCAGCGACGCCAGGCGCGGGCAGCCCTCCACGCGGAAGCAGTTCTTCAGGCACGTGATATCCGCCTCCTGCGGCAGACCGGGGTACTCCTCGGGGATGTACTGGACCATGTCGTGACCCTCCTCGATGTGCACGCGGTTCATGTAGTCTGGTCGTCAGAGCACCCACACACACTCACTCAGCAGCACGAAGTACTCGCAGTTCTTCAGCGCGCCCTTCCCGATGGTCACCTCCTTCAGGCTCTGGCACTCTGCACGTCATCTCGCTCCCTCTCACCCACTCAGCAGCACGAAGCGATCCAGCTTCGAGAAGCTGCTATCACCGAAGGACAGCGTCTCCAGCTTCGGTAGGTCTACGCCTCATCGCGCCCGCTCGCGTCCCACCGCACAGCGTCAGGTCCTCGTCCACGATCGCGCGGAAGCACTTCTTGCCGAAGATCATCTGACGCAGGTTCACGCAGTCTGCCCCTCACACCCCCACTTTTCGCCTACTCAGCAGATAGATCTTCCGACCCTTCTCGAAGCAGTAGTCGCCCAGCTCCAGACGACGCAGCTTCGCCAAATCTACCCATCACACCACCTCGCGTCACACACCCTCGCAGATCAGCGTCAGACCCTCGTGGAAGCAGCCCTTACCGCACACGATCTCCGTAAGCTCGGGCATCGCCGTGAAGTCCACCTCCTCCATCTGAAGGAAGTTGCTGCCGCCGAACTGCAGGGAGCGCAGCTCGCTCACTACGTGTCAAAATTGGGGGATCCCCCTACGCGCCATCTTCCACGTGGAACCCTGCTGGAAGGCGTTTTCGCCGAAAGAGAGGGAAATCAGAGAAGAGTTGCGAGACATGTACAGACCCTCGCCCTTGGTGAAGGAGTCGTGTCCGATCGTCACGTTCTCCAGGTACTTGCAGCCTGCGGGTTAGGAGGCAACATCGACATTACCCGAGATCTCCAGTTCCTCGCCCTCCGTCATGGCGTTGTCCTCGAACGTCATCGCCGTGGCAGCGCAGCGGCTCAGCTTCAGCTTCGTCACGCTCTGAAGACTGTGCTCCGGGAACACAAACGAATCCAAGTCGCGGATTCCTACGCATGAAGCACTTCATCAGCACGTGCGCTGGAAGACCAAGGTGGTGACGTTGGGGCACGCGCCCTCCTCGAATGTGATCTCGCCAATGGAGCAGTCTATCGCTTACAGCTCGCAATCCATGCTATACCATCGAAAACGAGCGTCGTGATCGACTCGGGGAACGCCGCGGGCAGAGTCAGGTTGTGGAACTGATGGCCAGAGAGCACGAGCATCTGCAGGGTTTCGGCACCTTCCAGCAAACTCGCCAACTCCACGAAGACGTCGCCCTCGTCCTCGATCGCTCTTCCCTCCGTCCCTGCGATGTCACCCAAACGAGCCGAATCGTACCGACAATGACCAGCTTCTTGGCGCTGCACGCGCTGAGGTCCGCACCCTGCAGGGCGGAAGAAATCGCATCATTGTCTAAACCTAGGAATGAAACACGCACGGAGACACGACTGATGACAGCCTCCTTGCGCGAGAGAGCGCTCGCGATATCTTCGGGGGAATCACTACAAATGGGAACGGACGACGAGCGTGCGTACACGACATACGGAGAATCCGTGCTGAAGACGACCTCGATACCGGCAGAATCCTCGTCCTTTCCCACTACGGCATTAGCGCCTCAGACGGCGAATTCTACCCATATCGGAGGACACCGCGGCTTTTGACTTGCGCGTTGTCTCTTTTGTATTTCTAGAAGACTTCGATGGAGCCATTTGTATGATTCCTAGAAACGACGTTAGAATCCATCCCAAAACAGCCGCGTTTTCTCCAAAAGAGCGGGGACGTACAATTGGATACAATACGGATCGAATAATGTGAGAACTGGTCGACAAAAGACACAGCTACGATTTCGGCATTCCCCATTCCTCGGCGAATCCGCGGATTCCCGCGATTCTCGTGTCTTTCATAATGACACGCACAGAGAACGGACGAAGCGAGTGCTGTCGCTTCTACGCATCGAGAGCGACGCGTTGTGAACGCACCCGCCGTTTCCACACATCATCCCACCAATCCCTCCGGTACCACAACACTGTGCTTGCTGAAAAGAGAGCATACCGCTTTCCTCCTTCCATTCCTGATGCATTTCTTACGATCGTTGTCAAGGCCTCTCTTGAAATCGGAACGACTGTACAGAGCAATGTCAACATCCGTGGTTATTAATGGCGCATCGGTCCCCGTTACGGCGAGCTGCGATTGTGACTTGGAGCAAGTGGTTCAGTCTCCAAACTTTATCAACTGGACGAAGAAGGTGGATTCGGGACTTCTGGTGAAGAGTATCGATGTGCAGAGCGTGGACACGTTTGGAAACGGGAGAATCGGGTTCATCAAGTTCAAGTCGCTGGTGTTCAAGAGCACAATTCCGAATGGACGCCACATTCCCGGAATTGTGTTCATGAGGGGTCCTTCTGTGGCCATTTTGATGGTGCTGAACTGCAACGGGAAGAAGTACACGATCCTGACGTGCCAGCCGCGCTTCCCCATCGCCGACTCTTCCTTCACCGAGATACCCGCTGGCGTGTTCGACGGGGAGGTGTTCTCCGGCGTCGCTGCGAAGGAAATCAAGGAGGAGGTGGGCATCACCATCGACGGGGCAAGTCTCGTGGATATGACGGAGAAGGTGTACGGCAACCGCTACCCTGGAATCTATCCGTCCCCCGGTGGTTGCGACGAGTACATCAAGCTGTTCCTGTACGAGAAGGATGTGAGCGAAGAGGAGCTGGACTCGTTCAAGAACAAGGCCACGGGTCTCATGGAGGAGGGCGAGTACATCTGCTTGAAGGTGGTGGAGCTGGATCATCTCCTCGAAGAAACCTCCGACGCCAAGGCGCTGTGCGCCCTCACTCTGTACCACTATCTTCACTCGAAGAAACAAGACTCACGATAACTATTTCTTTAGCTTTGTTGCAAACGTCAAGTATGCAGTGTGTCCGCGTCCAATGTGCTCTCCCTTCGACAGCACCATCGTGCCCAGCGCCTCCATGATGCTCTCCGACGGAACGAACAGCGCGTTCTTCACCTCCTCCGCCGGTCTCTCGCGCTTCTGCACCACCCCCTTCTTCTCCAGCGTGCGCAGACGCATCGTGCTGCTGTTGTTGTTCTCGATCGTGTTCAACTCGTACTCGCGCAGGATCGTCTCGATCGTCTCGATCACTACGCATCACGCCCCTTCCACGCCACCTGCACTCAAATCCCTTTTCACGGAGGACGCGGCAGTTCTCCTGCACCTGCTCGATGCACGGACTAAAGCAACAGATGCGACCATTGTAGCGCAGCACCTTGCACGCGTTGTCGATGGCTACAGCTCACTCACATCCAACACCACCTACCCGCGTAGGGCTTGGGAAGGTCGAGGAACACCGCGTCGACGGGATGCTGCTCATCCACGCGCAGCGACTCCGTCTCGTTCTCCACCACAAAGCCGTCGGCGTATGCGTCACGGTGGAAGACGGAAATGACGCTTCCAAGTCCGTTCCGCTCGAACTCGGCGCGTGCTTCCTCGGATCGCAATTCATTATATTCAAATGTGAAGAGATGGCCCAGAGGTCCCAGAACACGCGCAATGTCGGTCGAAAGCGCTCCCGAGCCCGTTCCTAGCAGTCAATCCGCCCGAGCAAGAATACCGGACTCGACAACGCGATACCCCGGCTTTATAAACAGATTGAATATGATCACGGAGGCGTCCAGGGTAAAGATGATCTGGGTGCGCGTTCGCATCGCGCTCGACCACAGCTCGGCTGTCGGCTGCAGCAAGTACACGTACTTGTTTCCCGCCTGGGACGTAATCTAAGGCTCGTCAAACGGCAAAACGCCCCTACGACGGATCCGTATTCCTTTCCGATGATGCTGCTATGCAGAAAGGCGCCAAATACGCTCTGGTATTTGTCTCCTGCCTTGAGGATCACGGGCACGATGGAGTCCTTTCGCTCGTACAGCATGACGAGATCTCCCTCCTCGGCTACTCTTCGGTGAGCTTGGAACATGGGGCGACGAACCGTTTCTTGTCGACTTGTCTCTGAGCGAGTGCTCGAATAGTGGGGGTCCCATCGCCCGCCGTTTCTGCCCACATCCGTGTATTGGGTCGACTCTACGATGTTTGCCGTTCGCTCGTCTCGTCTGCTGCACCAGTCCGTTGCCTATTCGGTCCGCAGCATCGCTTCCTCCAACAACGTCATCTTTGTGCTCGGCGCTCCTGGTTCCGGAAAGGGAAAGCACTCCGATCACTTGGCGAAGAAGTTCGGAGGATATCATGTGTCCGTGGGCGAGATCTTCCGCGAGGTGCGTCGTTATCGCTGTCCATCACGCTCGTAGACCGTCAAGACGCCCGGCAAGTACACCGGTTTGATCAAGAAGCACATGGACGTACGCTTCAGGGAGCGTGCTCACGCGTAGGAAGGCACGCTGGTTCCCACGGATATCACCATGGAGCTGATCAAGGACAAGGTTCTGAGCTGCAAGGACGGCATCCTCCTCCTCGACGGTTATCCTCGCAACATGTCCAACTACAACGTTCATTTCATCGACGCTGCTCACGCGTAGCTGTGGTGTGACGTCATGAAGGACTCTTGCAACGTCATCGGCTGTCTCCTGTACCAGTGCAGCTATGAGTTCTTGGAGAAGCGTCTGCTGGCTCGCGGCAAGGACACGTGCTTCGCACCGTTTTTGTTTCATTCCTAGAGGCCGCGCTGATGACAACCTCGATGTGATCAAGAAGCGCTTCTACAGCTACGAGCACGAGACGAAGGAAGTCCTCGACAAGCTGCGTCAGCAGGTGCGGGCATCTCCTGGGAATGACGCATAGTACCCAATTCGCGAAGTGTGCACAGAGCCTCCGTTTGAAGAAGCGTGCGGGATGGATTGTGCTGTGACGCATAGGTTCAACGACTCCATCAAGGGTTACACAAGCATCTGCATGCTGGCGGGGTTAATGTAGTTGTGTTTCTTGTACACACGAAATAGTGTCTTTTTCAACACTGTTCAGAAATGGCGTCCTTTCTCTCCGAAACTGTTTTCCCAGACGACGATATTGACAGTCTGACGCTGTCCATCGTGTACCGGAGCCCAAACGGCAATACCATCGGGAGTGAGATTCTCTTGCAGGGAAAGCAGTACGTGCACCTGGAGTCCGTAACGATGCAGATTCGAGTTGTCGTGCTACGATATGGAGTACACCATCGAAACAAAGAGAAGCAGCGTCGTGCAGTCGTCCACGCTAGCGTACCGTCATGCACAGCGTTTGAATTCTAGGAAGTTTCTGGAAGATAACAAGGAGCGAGTGAATACGGTCGTTCTCACTGTTTCGACGGAACGGTTTTGCCTGTTGTTCTATAATCACGGAATAGTCTGTTTCGCGCAATGGGGATCATCATCCAGTTCCTCCATCTCAAGTCCCTAAACACTCCAAATCTCTGCATGCACCAGATGCGGCACCTGCTCCACCCCAATTCCGGACTGGACGTGGAGCTGTGTCTCGTCTCCCACTTTCTGGGTCTCGCGGAGATTCAGCGGCGAGTGGAGAAGTCGGTTCTCTCGGGACTCACCTTGTCCACCTTTATCCCGACGTGCGCCTATGCGGCCAAGTACAAGATGACGTCCATTCTTCGCGGCTGCTTCATCTGGCTCAAGCGGTTCGACTCTCTTTCTCTCCTTACGAGTAGCCAAGGCTTCGTCGTGTGTCGGAAGAAGGACGTGAGCAAGCAGACCCTGGATTCGCTCTTCTTGGACCCGTCGACACAGCGACTCGGCTACGGGGAAGACGAGCTTGACATTTCACTGTTTGAACGTAGAGGATTGAAGGGGGTGTGACGCAAAGCGCTAATGAAGGAGGATGGCTCATTCCGCTCCACATACTGCGCTCCTGGCTATTTGAGTAGCGGCGGAAAGCCGTGTCTCGTCGACACAATGAGCGAGGAGGAGTTGCATCGAATCGGGTTTTCAAAGAGAGTTGGATTTCCGGGTACCATTCGCTGCTACATCGATCGGATCCGCGACGAAAGCAAGGAGGATGTGGGCGTATTCCACTTCTACCGGGATGATGTCGGTGATTACGTCATGTCGGGCATTCCGCTTCCCCACTCCAAGAGCATCGCCTTCTTCAACACAAAGGACATTTCAGTAGCGAATGTGATGGAGTCGATCTACGACGAGCACTACATTGGCATCATGAAGGGAAACGACATGGGCACCGAGTTCGTCACCTACGACAACGGCGTCAATCCGGACCTTCTGCCCGACGACGCCTTCGAGGAGGTGCATCGCAGAGAAGTGTGCCGCATCACCTATTCCTCCAACCTCTCCGGCCGACGACCGAACGTGATGCGTGCGCGCATTCCGTCCACGGTGCCGATGCAATAGACGCATTATCGATAGAGGTCGGGCAAGTTCACATCATCCCAAGTGCTGGTCACAAGGAAGCCGCAGTGGTCGGACAACATGGGCGGCTGGGCGTAGGAGTGGGTGGAGAGAGTGAGCGTGTAGACTGAAGTTCAAGGGGCGCGTGAGGAAGGCGTCGAAGCGCAACTTCCAGCTGGTGTTGCGCGAGGACGAGGACGAGAAGGAGGGTAGGTTGTGGAAAGAGGGCGTGACGCGTAGCTTCTGTGATGCTGTGCTTTGGCAAGGTGTCTTCGCGGCGCTATTCGTGCGACTATGCGGCGCCGCTGTCATCGCTCCAGGCGTTTTCGATCGCTCTCACGTGCTTTATGAAGAAGAAACTGGCTTCCTAGTAGTTGAATGGGGGTGTTTGTTCCATGTCATGGCGACAACCAACTCCAATCTTCCCCTATAATGCAGTGATCTCCACTCTCTCAATGCGACAGTCATCCCCTCGCTTCACAATCACCTCCACCCTTTCCTCACAATACATTCACCTCCGCCAGCATCCCTTCCCGGTGCAGAAGAGAGGAGCAACACTCTCCTCTTCACCCCCTTCCAAAAGAAGCCCCGATTTCCCCAACGAAACGCTTCTCCTTTCCAACCATTGTTTTCTTCACAGGTAAGGCGCGTGCTGGTTGGAATCATCGACCTATGTATCGCTGGTTGCTTGCAATCCTCTGAGTAATCAGTCCTCGTAGTTCGGAGAGTGCTCTGTCATGGCTTTCATGTCTGAGAGTTCTCGTCATGGGCTTTCGCCTTTGAAGGCTGCGATATAACCCTTGTGTAGGCGAACAAAGCGCGGTAAGGTGTTAAACGTTATACTGTTTGTTTGCATACGCGACTTCCGACATGAAGGCGGCACGCACGATGTGCTTGTTGAACCTCCTGCCGATCAGGGACACGGCGGCAGAGGCGGCTTGTTGAATGCTGGGATACTCCACGATCACGTTGCCCACGCCGGGACTCTCTCCGCGCGGAATCACCACAGAAAGCACCTGGCCGTAGCGCGAGCACTCAGCCTCGATATCTGCCTTGATGTCGAGATAGTCGTCCGCGTCCTACTCGTCACTCCTTGAGACCACACGCACCTCCAAATCCTCCTTCGTCACCATGTTCTTCAACACGAGAATGCGAGACGGAGGCGACTTCTGAATCTGTCCGCCCGTGCTCAAGCCGGCCTGCTTCAGCAGCTTCGCGGCAGCGCTTCTCGCCTTGTCGCTCTCCGCAATGAACGGCTTCTTCAAATCTGGCAGGTCCAGCGTGGCCTGTGCGACGATCGACGGGTCGAGCTCCACCGCCTCGTCGCCGTCCAGCATGTCCAGCTCCTTGACGGTGAAGCCCATGCGCTCGCAGAAGCGGGTGTACATGCGGTAGAGCATCTGCGTCCAGTCCTGCGCCTCGGTTCCGCCCGC
>ERZ780157.4247-NODE-4247-length-11055-cov-3.592636_pt1 | contig 11055 bp, 10 predicted proteins | sample MGYA00511169_ERZ780157 | MGnify/ENA primary metagenome ERZ780157 (study PRJEB29588, sample SAMEA1965149) | human gut metagenome | biome: human gut; feature: human-associated habitat; material: faeces | place: Denmark | collected 2008/2010 ... | reverse complement strand
ACCATCGACCGAAGACACGGTTCTTCCAGCCCTGCCACGCGCAGAACCCGTCCGGCGCTTCCCGCTTCCTGCGACAGCGCCAGCAGCAGATGCTCCGTTCCGACGTAGCTGTGCCCCCGTTCGCGCGCAAAACGCCCCGCCTGCACGATCAGTCCCCGCAGTCTTCCGGATAATTCCTGCTTTTTCACGGTCTCACATCCTTTCTGCAGGAAGTTTCGCCGCTGTTTTCCTGATTTATACGACCAGAAAATATTTTTGCGGCTTTTTTCACAATGTTCACAGAATTATCATTTGCATTTTCAGAAAAATGTGTTATGATGAAGGCGCAAAAATAAATGGAGGTGCAATACTATGGCTTATGTTATTGGCGACAACTGTGTCAACTGCGGTACCTGCGCAGATGCATGTCCCCTCGGCATCATTTCCGAAGGCGACGGCAAGTACGTCATCGACGCTGATCAGTGCGTAGAGTGCGGAACCTGTGCTGCTGAGTGCCCGAACGACGCGATCACGCAGGAATAAGATCAAAAGACAAAGGACCTGTGCTTTTCTGCACAGGTCCTTCGTTTTGCTTTTTGGGGTTGTGATTTTCCGCCGGACATTGTATGATAGATACGATCTTTTTGTGGGAGGCGCGCATGGAGGAACAAATCGGCGGCAAATACCGGATGGAACTTTCGCAGACGCAGTTTTCTCTCAGCACCGATTCCATCGCGCTGGCGGATTTTGCCCGTGTGTTTTCGGGCGCGCGCGTGTGCGACCTCGGCTGCGGCTGCGGCGCGCTGGGGCTGCTGCTGTTTAATATGTCCATGCCGGTAACGCTGTACGCCGCAAAGGATATCCTGAGGGAGGGCAGGGCCACCGCCTTCGGGCTGCTCACCCTGGGGCTTTTCCTCGGCATGCTGCCCGCCTTTTCCGGGGCCTCCGGCAGCGGGCAGGATTACGCCATGATCTGCCTGATCTCCATAATGCTGATACGGGTGGGGGTAGGCAAAAGGTGATGCTGCGCGCCATGGGCTTATCGCTGCTGCTTACGGAGCTGATAGAGCTTTCCGCCGCCCTGCTGCTGAAGAAGAGGGAGGATATAGGGCTCATCGCCCTTGCAAACCTTATGACCAACCCGGCGGTGGTATACCTTTCGCTGCTGACGAAGTCCCTGAGGCCGGGGATTTACCCGGCGGCGGCCGCCGTGACGGAGCTTTTCGCTGTGCTGGCGGAGGGGTACGCCTACAAAAGGCGCGCCGCCAAAATAGCCCGCCCCATGCTTTTTTCCCTGTGCATGAACGCCCTCTCCTTCGGGACGGGGCTTGTGATAAAGCTGATTTTTTAAGGAGGTACGGATAATATGAAAAGGATCCTTTGCGCGCTGCTTGCGGCGGCGATGCTGCTCCTGCCCTGCATGGCGCTTGCGGACGTGATACTTGAGCCGGAGGACAGCTTTTACAAAAGGCACAGCGACCAATGCGCCTATCAGGCCGGCAGGACCTACATAGCCGAGGGCGAGGGCGGCTCCGCCCCGGTATACGGCGCGCCGGACAGGGGGGAGCTCCGCCGGCTGAGCAACGGCGAGGAGACCGTCTGCCAGTGGCTCTATACCGATGGGAACGGCGCTCAGTGGGCGCTGATAAGCGACGGCAGCGGCTGGATAAACCTCTATGACTTCAAGGTAAAATACGACTGGGTGGAGTTTGAAAGGGAGCATAAGGACGAGATAAAGCATGAGGACGCAGAGGTGGACGCCGCCAAGGGGGCGGGGGATACCATAATATTCTACGACTACCCCGGCTCCGAGAGGAAGGTCTTTGACGTAAGCCTCGGCGCATTTGGCAGCGACAAGATAACCGTGGACACGACCTATACCGACGGGGAGGGCCGCAGATGGGGCTTTATCGGCTACTGGTACGGCTACCGCAATCTCTGGATAAGCCTTGACGACCCGACTGTGGAGGTTCCGCCCGCGGCGGAGCAGCCCGCCCCGGTGAGCACCGGCGCGCCCGCGTACCTGCCCCCTAAGGGAGGCGGCGCGCCCATGATAATCGGCGGCGGCCTCGCCGCCTTAGCCGCCCTCATAGCGGTGGGGATGATAAAGGGCAGGAAGAAAAAGCAGCAATAAAAAAAGAGGGCGCAAGCCCTCTTTTTAAGTATTGTTTACGGCTGTACGGAGCCGCCGTGGCCGGTCGCGCCGCGCGCAGCCTGTCAATTAAAAACACGATAAGCACATAAAGCAAAATGACCGGAGCGGTATGGTAAACCGCTCCGGTTTGTTTTATAATATAAATATAGAAAACCAAGGAGAAGCGTATGGTAAAGCTGTGGTTTGCGAAGGTAAGGCCGGATGGGGTGATACCCTCAAAGAGGGGGGAGGACGCGGGATACGATATATTCCTCGCCTTTGACGGGGAGTATATACGCCTCGAGCCCCACGAGACCAAGCTGCTGCCCACCGGCATAGCCAGCGCCTTTGAGCCCGGGTATTATTTTCAGATACAGGAACGGGGCTCCACCGGCTCAAGGGGGATAGGCAAGCGCTGCGGCGTGATAGACTCCGGCTACCGGGGGGAATGGTTCGTGCCCATGACAAACCTGAACACCGTCCCGCTGTACTTTGCAAAGGAATCGGCAGGGGAATACCTGGAGGGGCTGAAGGAGCGGGGCGAGCGCTTCAACGTATACTACATAACTAAGGCGGTGTGCCAGGCGGTGCTGCTGCCGGTGCCGGAGACGGAAATAACCGAGATACCCTATGACGAGCTTATGGAGATGAAGTCGCTGCGCATGACGGGCAGCCTCGGCAGCAGCGGCAAATAGCGGATATTTTCCGGGAAATAAAAAACGGAGGCGAATTAAATGGCTAACATGATGGATTACATACAGTGGCGCGGCGACCTGACCTTTTCGGAAAGGCCCTTCAACGAGGTGGACGGACTGATATTCGCGGAGCTGTCGTATGTGGATTATTCCAACATAGTGCCCAATACCGTGGTTGAGGGCATAACCCTGAAGCGGGCGGCGGAGGAGTACTTTCTTAAGTATCCCGACAGCCGCGGCAGGCTTGGCATAGTAGTACCGGACAGCATACACGACCTGCTCAGGGCGGCGGGGAACAGCGAGAGGTTTGGCAGCGTGGTATTATCCGGCTATACCGCCGAGACCAGCGAGGAGAAGGAGGAGCAGTTCAGCGCGGTCACCTTCACCATCGAAAACAGGATACGCTGCATAGCCTTCCGGGGTACCGACGACACCATAGTGGGATGGAAGGAGAATTTCAACATGTGCTACATGTTCCCCGTACCGGCCCAGAGCGATGCGGCAAATTACCTGAACATGGTGGCGGCGGACTGGAATAAGGACCTCATAATCACCGGCCACTCCAAGGGAGGCAACCTTGCAGTATACGCGGCGGCATACTGCCTGCCCCAGGCGCAGGAGCACATAACCGCCGTATACAACTTCGACGGCCCGGGCTTCCCGACGAGCCAGATAACTCTCGAGAATTACAGCCGCATACGCGGACTCATGACTACCCTGCTGCCCGAGGCGGATATAGTGGGCATACTTCTGGATCACGAGGATCAGTACCATGCGGTAAAGAGCAACGCCGTCGGGGTATGGCAGCACGATGGCTTCTCATGGGAGCTGATGGGTACGAAATTCATATACAGCGAGGATATAAAGAGCAGCAGCAAGCGCAAGGACAAGACCCTCAGGGCGTGGGTGGACGATATGGATATGGAGCTTCGGGAGCAGTTCGTCAACAAGCTCTTTGCATTCTGCAAGAGCACTGACGCCCGCACCCTCACCGACCTGAAACGGGATCCCATAGGCCTGATGAACGCCATAAACGGAGCGTTTGAAGACGAGGAGACGAGGGAAGTGCTCAAGAGGTCCCTCTCGATGCTGCTCTCTGAGGATAAGACCCACCGCTACGCCGCCGCCCAGGACAGCCTGATGCGCATCAAGGGCAAGGTGACGGAAAAGGCCGCGCTTGCCATAAAGAGAAAGAAGTAACGGCATCAAAGCCGGAAAAACCAAAAAAGTGGCGTTCAGCCACTTTTTTGATGCTCTTATATCCTGCCGGTGGAGTCCGTCTTTATGGTGCCGCTGCGGTAGGCGTCGAGAAGGGCGTTAAGATCCTCTATGCGGTGCTTTATGCCCTCTCCGGCGTCGGTATCGGATATCATGAGCCTGCGGGGAAGGTTTTCCACTATAAAGGAATGTGAGGTTATATCCTTCTTGCCGTGTATTGCCTCCTCCCGGGTGGTAAAGGGCTCGTGGGCGGCGATGCGCATTCCGTGGGAGCTGAAGAACATTGTGTAGCCCGCTATGCCTGTCTGCTTGTGGTAGGCCTTGCAGAAGCCGCCGTCTATGACTACCAGGCGGCCGCCCCCCTTTCTGGGGTCTTCCCCCTCTTTTACCTTTACTGGCATGTGGCCGTTTATGATGCGGCTCCAGGGCTTGTGCAGGTCGAAGTCGTCCAGTATCCTGCGGCAGAATTCCTCGCTGCCGTAGTAGACGTAATAGGGGTTCTTGGGTTCCGTATATGAGGCTTTATCCTCGATGAGAGCCCGCTCGAAGGTGGTTATCTTTGTCCTGCCGCAAATCGGGGAATTCCTGCCGCACCAGAGGAACCAGAGAAAGTCCAGCCCGCGCAGCCGCTCCATGCTGCCATCGGGAGCGAAGTAGCCCTGCCGCGCCAGCCTGTCCGCCCAGTCCAGAAATGCCCGTCCCTTGAGGGGGGTATCGGAATAAAGGGAAAACTCCATGAACTCGCCATTGCCGTCGCAGGGTATGCAGCCGTGATAGAGAAGGTTGCCGTTGTGCCTGCGGTATATGGAGCCTACGGAATAGAGGAACCGGGTGTGGATCTGGAGCTTTTCGCTGCGGCGGAAGCTGGAGACAAGGCCGTCTATTATATCCTGCTCCTCGGGGGTGAGCTTGTTGGGGTCGGCGGGGTCTATGGTGGGAAAGTCGGTATCCCGGAGGGGGTATACCGTGCCGTCTATCTCTATGGTGCCGTTTTGATAGTTTATGCGGGAGAGCATATCCCGGTCAGACATCTGGTACTCCGGCCGGCGGGCTATTATCTGCCCCTCCAGCTTGAACATTATTACGCACATCGCCTTGTGCATGCGGGAAAACAGCTCGCTGTCCCGGGGCAGGCTGTGTCCCGCCGGCAGGACCCGGGGCCGGAATACCGCCGCATCCCTGTATGTGACGTCGCTGAACACCGCCAGGGGCAGAAGGTTTATGCCGTAGGCGTTTTCCAGCATATCCATGTTGTCATACTGTATGCAGTTCTTTACGGCGATGGCCACGCACACCGGGCTGCCGGCGGCCGCGCCCATCCACAGCACGTCGTGGTTGCCCCACTGTATGTCCACGCTGTGGTGGCCCATGAGGTTGTCCAGAATTACGTCGGCGTGGGGGCCGCGGTCGAATATGTCGCCGACTATGTGCAGGGTATCCACGGCCATGCGCTTTATGAAGGTGCAGAGCTGTATTATGAGGGGATCCGCCATGTCCGTGTCTATTACGGAGCGGATTATGTTGTCGTAATAGGTGTGCTTGTCGTATTGATCCTGCGGGTTGAGAAGCTCCTCCATTATGTAGGCAAAGTCCTGTGGCAGCGCCTTGCGCACCTTGGAGCGGGAGTACTTTGACGCGGTGTAGCGGGCCATCTCGATCAGCCTGTGCAGCGTCACCCTGTACCAGTCGTTGAGGCCGAAGGAGGCCCTTTCGTGTATGCCGTGGAGGGTCTCCACGGGATAGTATATGAGCACCGCAAGGCCGCGGCGTTCCTCTGAAGTCAGGGTGCTTTCAAACAGCTCTTCTATCTTTTCGCATATGGCCCCAGAGGCGTTGTTGAGTATATGGAGGAAGGCCTCATGCTCGCCGTGTATGTCGCTCATGAAGTGCTCGGTGCCCTTTGGAAGGCTGCGTATGGCCTCCAGCTTTATTATCTCCGCACAGGCGGACTGTACCGAAGGGAACTCCTTTGAAAGCAAGGTTAAGTAGCGGATATCCTGCTCCATGAATAAGCTCCTCCAAAAGTAATTATTATAGATGTATTATAACATATAAGGATTAAAAATAAAGAAGGGAAATGCTCATTAAAGAACAGCGGTAAAAAACTTTGGGGTTGTTAAGGGGCCGCAGCCCCTTAAAGTTAATTCCGGCTTTGACGACAACAAGGTGAATTGACCCGAAGGGGCAAGAGAAGGCCCCCTGGGGGGTGTGCGTCAAAACGGATAAAAACCGAAGGGTTTTGTACTCTGCGGGTTTTGCCGCCCGGGGGGCCGCCGCAGCGGGTCAGTTCTGCCCAGTCCCCCGGGGCGGAACCTCATATTTATGCCATAGGCAAAACACGAAAAAACTCGCAGAAGTGACTGAAAGTCACTTCTGCGAAATAAGAATGCAGCACAGGTCATTCACGTTGGTTCCTGTGGGGCCTGTGAATATAAGGCCGTCTATCTGTTTTAAGGCGTTGTAGGAGTCGTTGTTCTTCAGCACGTCGGGTATGGAAATGCCCAGCGCCTCAAGCTGTCCCTTGGTTTCTCCGGTGACTATGCCGCCCGCCGCGTCGGTAGGGCCGTCGGTGCCGTCGGAGCCTACGGAGAAGAGGCATACGTCCTTCATGCCCGCGATGCCCATAGCGCCGGACAGGGCCAGCTCCTGATTGCGGCCGCCTAAGCCCTTGCCGGTTATGCGCACCACAGTTTCTCCGCCCGCAATGAAGGCGAGGGGTTCCCCGGCGCCCCTGTGATACTGGGCGACGGAGGCTAAGAAGCTTCCCGCCTCCTTTGCTTCGCAGCAGAGCGAGGCCGTGAGAACAACGGGCCTGTAGCCCAGCCGCCTGGCAGTTTCCGAGGCGGAGGCGCAGAGCTGGGTTACGCTGCCGGGGACGATGGGTTCAACGTTATTTAGCTCCTTGGGAGTCTCGACATCCATAAGGGACAGAGCTTTGTCGGAAAGCTTCAGGCCGTACTTGGAAATTATGGCATGGGCGTCGGCATTGGTAGAGCTGTCGGGGCAGGCGGGGCCTGAGGCTATCATGTCCAGAGGGTCGCCTATTATATCGGAAAGTATTATTGCGATTATGCGCGCGCTGCTGCAGGCCATGGCGAATCTGCCGCCCTTTACTGCGGAGAGCCGCTTGCGAATGGTATTCATTTCGGTTATATCGGCGCCGGAGGCCAGCAGCTGCCTGTTCACGTCCTGCAATTCCTCCAGCGATACCAGCGGGCTTTCAAACAGGGCGCTGCCGCCGCCGGAAACCAGGAATATCAGCGTATCCTTTGGGGTCAGGCTATGGGCAAGGGAAAGGGCCGCCTCCGCCCCGCGCACGGAGTTGCCGTCAGGCACAGGATGCCCCGCCTCATATATGGCGATATCCTCCGAAAAGCTGCCTGCGGAGTGGCCATACTTGGTTATGATCACGCCCTTTTCTATGCGGCTGCCAAGGTGATCATATGCCGCCCTGGCCATTTGATAACCCGCCTTGCCTATGGCCACCAGCTTTACCTTATGGGGCAGGCTGACGGAGCCGAGGGCTGCCTTTACTGCGTTGTCTGGCATCGCCCGGTCAATGGCTTCTTTTATAATGAGCTGCGCATCGTCGCGTATATTCATACAATTCTCCCATATATGCTTCTATTGTAGCATCTTTTGCGGTATAAGCAAACAAAATAATAAATTAACATGCAACCTTGCAGGAAGGTAAACCGTTTAATATACAGATAACCGCAATACGGAGGATATTTTTGCTATGAAGAAAAGACTGATAAAGCTGATCGCCCTCGTTATGTGCGCCGCCATGCTTACCGGCTGCGCCGCGTCCGGCGGAGTGAAGAACCTTACCGATGGCGTAAATGCGGCGGATGTGACGCTGCCCGAAGTGACCGACTATACCATGATAGGCGACCTTGGCGCGGGGCTGATGCAGTACGCGGCGGCGCAGGAAGCCGAAAACCCCGTGCTTTCCCCGCTTTCGGCCTATCTCTGCCTTGCCATGCTCATGCCCGGAGCAAATGAGAACACAAAGGCGGAATTCGAGAAGATACTTGGAGCAGACTGGGACTACGTTTCCGCCCTCGCAGCCGATATAGCCGCACAGCTTGAAAAGACCGGCGGCAGCACCAAGCTCGACCTTGCCAATTCCATCTGGACGGACGACGACAAGGCCGTTATAGAGGAGGAATGGCTAAAGACCGTAAAGGCGTATTTCGGCCCCGACATATACAGCGCCGACCTGCCCAGCGACGGGGCTCTGAAGGCAATAAACAAGTGGGTGAACGACAAGACCAACGGCATGATACCCAAGCTCCACGATGAAAACTACGACAAGGATACCATAATGGTGCTGCTCAACGCCCTTTATATGAAGGCGGACTGGGCACATAAGTTTGAAGGCCAGGACACATATGACAGGGAGTTCGCCAAAGCGGACGGCAGTACCGTTACCGTGCCTTTCATGAACATGTACGAGGCCTATGAGAGCTACATAAAGACCGATGACGCGGAGGGCATAATGCTGCCCTATGACGACGGCAGGCTGGCCTTTATAGCCCTTAAGCCCGGCAGCGGCGACGCACGGGGCTATGCCGCCTCCCTCACCGGGGCCAAGCTGAAGGAAGCCATCGCCGCCGCAAAGGCGGATACCTTCGTGACCGTCAACATGCCCAAGTTTGATACCGAATACTCGGTATACCTGACCGACGCCCTCAAGGCCATGGGCATGACCGACGCCTTCGACCCCTTCCTTGCCGACCTTTCCGGCGCGGGCAGGGGCGTTGACGGGCCGCTGTACATATCTTATGTCTTCCAGAGGGTAAAGGTGGACGTGAACGAGGAGGGCACCGAGGCCGCCGCCGTTACCGAGATCGCCACGGCGGAGCGCTGCGCGCTCCCTGCGGATGAGCCCATAGTGCTGACCTTCGACAAGCCCTTCGTATACGCCATAGTCGATACCGAGACCGGCGTGCCCCTCTTTGCGGGCGTAATGGAGAACCCCGAGGCGAAGTAAAAAATAATTAGAAAAATCAAAAAAGCGGCTTAAAGCCGCTTTTTCAGTCTGTCAAAAAACCCCAGGGTTGATAAGGGGCCGCAGCCCCTTATGTTTAATCCGGCTCTGACGACATGTGCGTCAGAACGGATGAAAACCCAGAGGTTTTCGTACTTTGCGGATTTTGCCGCCCGGGAGCGAATGCGAGAGGCAAAACCCGTAAAACTCAAAAAAGTGGCATTCAGCCACTTTTTTGACACTCTGAAAGCGGCTTAAAGCCGCTTTTTTGGTTTTACGGGGACAGCTAAACCCTAATCATCTATATCTTTGTCCTGCTTGACTATCGCTCCGGAAACGGCGTCTATTTCGTATTCATACTCAAAGCCGTTGCACTTGAAGTCTATCTCATATACCATGCGGCCGTCCTCTCTATCCAGCTTGCATTCGTATTCGGTTATGCTGCCATTGTCAAGTCCGGCATGTGAAAGAGCTGCGGATTTTGCCTTTGCCTCGCCTATATAGCCTCTGTCGGCTGACTGCTGCTCATTCTTTTTATTGTCCTTTGGATTTTCCTGCTTTTTCCCGTCCTTTGTGTTTTCCGCCGGCTCACCTTCGTATTTGAGTATTTCTCCGGTATTCGCGTTTATGTCGTATTCATACTCCCTGCCGTTCCAGTCAAACTCCAGCTCGTATATCATGGCCCCGTGTTCATAGTCCATTTCAAACTCATAGCCGAGTATTTCTTCGGCCTTTGCCCCGGCGTGAGCAAGAGCTATTTCCTTTGCTTTGGCCTCGCCTATATAAGCGCTGTCGCTGGCGGCACCCTCTGCCGTTACATTGGTTATGCTCTTGCTGCCGGATTCCCCTATCAGGTTCAGTTCGTTTACGCTGAGCCCCGCCAGCTCGTCAAAGGTATGAGCGGCATTGTTTTCGGTTATTTGCTTTATCAGCTGAGCTTTTCCTTCGGTTATGCCGTACTGCTCCGCAAGGCGTTTTGTGTCAGGATCGTCACTTATAGTCTGACTCAGCACCGCGCCCTTGAAGCTGCCTGTATCCAGCATATCCTTTACCTCTGCGCTCAGCCTGCTTTGCATTTCCGCGCTCTTTATGGGATCGTCGCTATCTACGCTTATAAGTATGGAGTTGGCCAGTTCGGATATATATCCTTCCCTAAGCATTGAACCTATTATGGCGTTTACCGCCACCTTGAGGTCGCTTCCCTTAAGCTTCATATCGCCTATGACCTTTACTCCGTCCTCGTTTTTCGGGGTTACCAATACTACCTGTTCCTTCTTATTCACCCCAAGCTCTATGCTTGGGTTAACATCCAGCGCTACGGTGGAAGCTACGCTGTGATTGGCTCCGTATAAGTATGTTCCAGTTACTATCAGAACCAGCGCCGCTGCCGCTGCCATAACCCTGCTGAATACTCTGCCGCTTTTCTTTTTTGCCGTATTTTCCAATATTATTACCCTTCCTTTCTGCTCCTCGCATTTTCCCATTACTTCTTTAAGATTATTCGGAGCGGCATTGCCAAATGCCCGTCTTACGCTTTCTTCCGTATGCCTGTTGCTCACTTTAAATGCCCTCCCTTTTTTCAAGTTTTGATTTAAGTTTTTTTATTGCCCTGCTGTATTTTGAAAGCACCGTCGCAAGCGGCAGGCCGAGAAGCTCAGCCGTTTCCCTGTGCTTCATGCCGCCTACGGCATGGAGTATCACTATCTGCCGTTCGCTGTCGTCCAGAGCCTTCAGGCACTGCTCCAAAACCAGCCTGTCCTCCGGCGAGGCCGGCGTCTGCTCAAGGTATTTGTCCCAGTCCTCCTCCGGGATGTCGGAACGCTTTCCCCGCTCCCGCAATTTTTCCATGCACAGATTTCTGGTTATTGTTATAAGCCAGGCCATCGGCTTGCCCTGGGGCCTGTATCCCGCCGCGCCGAGGTAAGCACGCACAAAGCATTCCTGCGCTATTTCCTCCGCGTCGTGGGAGTTTTTAAGCAGGGACAGCGCGAAGGCGTATACTGAAGGATTGGCTATCCGGTACAGCGGCTCCATGG
>ERZ780157.4246-NODE-4246-length-11058-cov-9.001909_pt1 | contig 11058 bp, 4 predicted proteins | sample MGYA00511169_ERZ780157 | MGnify/ENA primary metagenome ERZ780157 (study PRJEB29588, sample SAMEA1965149) | human gut metagenome | biome: human gut; feature: human-associated habitat; material: faeces | place: Denmark | collected 2008/2010 ... | reverse complement strand
ATAACTTATAACTCTTCTTTTTCTACTTGGAACTTGCGGCTTACTTTCATCAGGTTGATGGTGTAGGTCACTACGTTCTGGGCTTCTTGTATCATAGTCAGGTATACCATGCTGACTTTGATGCTGCCGCTCTGGCTTTGGATGCGTTGCAGCTCTTCGCGTTTCAGGTGAGACAACTGTCCGTTGAGGTCGTTGGCTTTGCGAATCTCTGTTTCCAGTTCATCATAATTGTTCGTTTCCAGCTTGTGGCGGCATACTTGTAACAGATAGCAGATGTCTTCGGCTACGTCTGTAAATTCTCCTTTCTGAATGGCATCCAGCGGATTGAAGTTATTGTCTATGTGCTCTAAGCAAGGTTCGCAAAGACGGCCTACGCTGTACACCAGTTCGCTGGCAAAGTCGTTGCCTTGATAGTAATAGAGTCCTTTTTCCAGTACGGTATTGTTGTCGAGACGGCACATGGCAAGTGTTCCGGTACGCTTCATCTGCTTGATGAGTTGTTTTTCGAATTTTACTGAGCCCATGGCACGACGCAGTCCGCGTAGATTCTCGTGTAGGAAGGAAGTGACGGTACGTTCAAAATTCTCTTCTGTGAATTCCATAATCTTCACCAGTTCTTCACGGGTATGCTTGCGGAGCAATTCGATGACTTCATTGTTGTCCGTACTCTTCATCAACTGTTTCAGGGTCTCGTTGCCTTTTTCTTTCTCCTTGCGCTTTTTGTACATCACTTGGCTACGAATCAGCATGAAGACTGCCAGACCAATCAGTGCCAGGATGGCAACCGTACCGCCGAAATGGATAATCAGTGCTACGAAGAAACAGATGGTGAACGCTGCTCCGGCAGTGATGAACCAACCGCCGATAACGCTGAGCACACCCGTAATGCGGAATACCGCCGAATCACGTCCCCAGGCACGGTCGGCAAGCGATGTACCCATGGCTACCATAAAGGTGACGTAAGTGGTGGAAAGGGGAAGTTTCAAGGAAGTTCCCAAGGCGATGAGCAGACCAGCCAATACGAGATTGACGGAGGCGCGAACCAAGTCAAAAGCGGCGCCGTCGGCTATGATGGCTTCATCCTTCTGGAAGCGTGTGTTCATCCACCGCTTGCTGCTTTCGGGCATCGTTTTGGATATTCCGTTAGCCAGAGTCATGCTGAAGCGTACCAGCGTACGGGCTATCGGGGTACTTCCGAAGTTCTCTTCACCGTCATCCTGGCGGGCAAGGTCCACGGAAGTCTTGATAACGTTGTGGGCTTTCTTGGATGTGCAGAGTGCATAAACCATAATGGCGCCTGCACCGATAAGGAAATACCACGGGGTTTTGGCTGCACCGAGGAGTGAGGACATCAGGAATCCGTCGGGGTCGGCGGCCGTACCATTGGCTGTATAGTCAATAAATGAGGAATATCCTGCGAGGGGGACACCGATAAAGTTCACCAAGTCATTGCCGGCAAAGGCAAGAGCGAGGGCGAAAGTACCCATCAGAACCACTACTTTGAAGACATTTATCTTGCACCAATGCAGTATCTGCATCAGTATGGTGAAGAATACAAAGAAACCGGTTATCAGCAATGCGGTATTGTCGTGTATCCATTGCTTGTTTTCAGGGGTCATGAATGAGCTGTCTTTCAGCCCCTTTATCAGCATGAAGTAGATGATGCTGGTGGCAGCTATACCACCGAACAGCGCGATGCTGTATTTCATGTTCTTCTTGTAGTTGAAGGTGAACACGATACGTGCCAGCCACTGTACCAGCATACCGAAGAAGAAGGCAATGGCTACGGATACAAAAATGGCCATGATGACAGACAGTGCCTTGTCTGTATTGATGAGGTCGCCCAGTCCCAATGTATCGCTGTTATAGACCTTGATGAGCGCCAGTGCGAACGTACCTCCCAACAGTTCGAACACCATGGATACAGTGGTGGAGGTAGGCATTCCCATAGTGTTGAAGACATCTAATAGCACGACGTCCGTCAACATGACGGCAAGCAGAATGCACATGATTTCGGCAAAGTAGAAGTGCTCCGGTTGATAGATGCCGTGTCGTGCAATGTCCATCATGCCATTGCTGAGTGCCGCACCGATGAAGACGCCAATGCCTGCAATGAACAGTATGGTTTTGAAAGATGCTGCCTTTGCTCCGACAGCCGACTGAAGAAAATTGACCGCATCATTACTGACACCTACCACGAGGTCGAAAATCGCGAGTACGAACAGAAAGATGACGATACCCAGATAAATTGTTTCCATAGACATGTATTTTATTTCCGGCTGCAAAGGAAAGAGTTTGGTGTTGCAGGGAAATGTCATACATGTTACAGAAATGTTACAAATGTTTTGGAATAGAATGGTATTGTGCTAAGAGCGATTGCTCTTATTCTCCCAATAATCATTAATGTTAAGCATTTAAGAGTAACAATATAAGTATAATAGAAGAGTGGATGCTTTTGTGTTTCGTATTTGGTTATTTCTATGTTAAGCAGCCAAATTACTAGTTAATTGTTTGCAGATGTCGAGAATTCTTGCGAATATTGCATACAAGTTGTGTGTAGAATTGATTGTAATTAGAACTTTGATATTAAAAATCAAAGATGTATGTAACTTTTTTAATTCATTTATTAAATAAATGAATTCTACCAACGAGTATAGAAATATGAAAAACCATTTTTGTTTAAACCTATTCTTCTTACTATATTTGTTTTTTTGTGCTGGATGCAAGCAGCATATCTCAGATAGTGCTGCTAAGGTAAATGAGGCATTGTTTACTCAATTAGATAGTCTGATAGATAATTCTGATAAACTTATTTTGCAGAAAGAGGAGCGAATAGAGGCGTTGAAGCATTCACTAAGACAATCTAAGGCATTTGAGAAACAGTATGAACTTAATCAGGCTATTTATCAAGAATATCGCGTGTATGATGCAGATTCGGCTATGAAGTATACTACACAAAGCCTTGATTTAGCACGACAATATCATGATAAGAATCGTGAGATTGAATCTTTATTAGGTATTGGTTTTGTTTATACGGCTAATGGCTTGCTTAGTCAAGCCTCTGAAGTAATGCATTCACTCTGTTCTTCCAGTATGCCTCGCTACTTACGTTCGCGTTATTATGGTCAGATGCGTACTCTCTGCTCGCGGTTGCAACTCTATTCATTAGGTGATGATGCATTACATGAGCATTATGGTCAACTTTATGCGTTATATTCAGATTCAGTATTGCAGACGGCCACTCCTGACGAGCCACGCTACCTTTATAGCCGTGTGTGGAAATATCAAGATGTTCCCGGTGCACAACGTATTGCCATTAGGGATGAGTTGGAAAAGGAAAAACAACGTCTTCTACCTAATAGTCGTAATTATTCTATTTTAGCTTATAACTTGGCTCTACTTTATGAAAAAGAACACAACCATACCAAGTGGCTGGAAAATATGATTCTCTCAGGTATTGCTGATGTATATGCTGTGAATCGTGATATTGGTTCGTTGTATGCATTGGCTTCCTATTTATATGAACAAGGTCAGTTGGACCGAGCCTATCGTTATAGTACTTATTGTTCTGATATCGGTATAACTTTTAAGAGCCGTGTACGACTGCTTCATCAGCAGAAGTTGCAGAGAAGGATACATCAAAGCTACATTGAACGTGATCATATGCAACAGAAGCAGCTAAAGCTATTCCTTTTATTTATTAGTTTTCTCACTATTGTATTGCTGATAGCTCTTTTCTTTTTGAGAAGGCAAACAAGAAGACGTAGGAAAGCTTTGGTTGAGCTACATGTGGCCAATGGTAGATTGAAGAGTCTTAATAGTGAACTGCAAAAGCTCAATTTGGTTCTACGTGACACAAATTATATTAAGGAGGAGTATATTGGTCAGGTATTCAAACTTTGTTCATCCTATATTTGCCGTATGGAGGAGTATCGTAAAAAGTTAAACCGTAAATTAAAGGCTGGGCAACTTGAAGATTTAAAGAAGATGATTAGTTCTACTTCTACCATGAGCGATGAAATGAAGGATTTTTATGAGAAATTTGATTCCATTATTCTACATTTATACCCTGATTTTGTAGAGCACTTCAATAGTTTGCTACGTCCCGAAGAACATATTGAAGTGAAGTCTGGGCGGCTTAATACAGAACTTCGTATTCATGCTTTGATACGAATGGGGGTAACGGATAGTGAGAAGATTGCAGAATTTTTGCACTGTTCACTGCAAACCGTATATAATAATCGTTCTATAACTTTAAATAAATCTTCGCTCAGTAAGGAGGAATTTCTTCGAGCTGTGAAAGAGGTTTGTAAAAAGTAATTTGAAGACTGAGCGTTTCTCTCATTTTTTACCCACATGTATATAGATAATTGCCATTCAATAGCTTAATACTATCGAATGGCAATTATCTATATACATGTTTTTGATTACCGATTTAATTTAAATCACTACTGAAAATCTATTGAGTCTGTCTGTAATTGAAAGATAATCAGTAATATATAACTTTGTGAATTTACCAAATCCTCTACCAGTGAATATAATCGGTTGTTACATTGTCTAATTTTGCTCTCGAGATTTTTTACACACAAGTTCCTATTAACTTAAAAATGTAATTTATGAAAACCAGACAAAAATCGAGAGACGCAAGTGGTATTTTGCTTGTCTGTCTTATGTGGATGCTGTCACTTTCAAGCTCACTTCATGCACAGACATGGAATATTAACGGAAATGTGACAGATGAACAAGGAGAACCGATAATCGGTGCCAATGTAGTGATACAAGGTACGGGTACGGGCACCATTACCGATGTAGAAGGAAACTTTAAACTCGCTTCAGTGACTAAGGGGGCGGTAATGGAGATAAGTTTCATTGGGTATATATCCAAGACATTGCAGGTGAAAGACGCATCATCGTTAAAGATTGTACTGAAAGAAGATAACCAGGCACTGGATGAGGTGGTAGTAGTAGGTTATGGTGTACAGCGCAAAAGTGATCTTACAGGTTCGGTTGCTTCAGTTAACTCGGATGTACTTGAAAGTCGCCCACAAGCTAATTTGATTCAATCTTTGCAAGGAGCAGTTCCAGGATTGAATATTAGTGTGACGGGTAGTAATGCTGAAGGTTCGTCTACTACTACACGTATTCGTGGTAACAACTCCATTACGGCCGATAATAAACCTCTTGTTATTCTTGATGGAATACCTTTTGATGGTCCATGGTCGGAAATCAATCCCAATGATGTAGAGAGTATAGAAGTATTGAAGGATGCCTCTTCAGCAGCCATTTATGGTGCTCGCGGTTCTAACGGTGTAATCCTTATTACTTCTAAGCGCGGTAAGAAAGACAGATTGACGGTATCATACGATACTTATGTTACTATTGACCAGCCTATCAATTTACCTCGTATGATGAATGGCAAAGAATTCTATAAGTATAAATCTGAAGCTTTCAAGGCTACCAATACTACTCCTCCTACAGAAGAGAATCCTGAACCTTGGTTAGATAACTTTACTCCTACTGAATTAGCTATGTATGCTGCCGGTCAGAGTACTGATTGGATGAAGTTGGCAACACAGACCGGTATAAAACAACAGCATAACCTTTCTTTCCGTGGTGGAGCTAACAAAACCAGCTATTTCATTTCATTGAACTATACGGATGTGAAAGGAACTGCGGTAGGCAATGAGTTCAAGCGTTATAATGTACGTTTCAATCTTGATCAGGAGTTTAATAGTTGGTTGAAATTTTCTACTACTACACAGTTAGGTCGCTACGATCGTAGTGGTAGCAGTGCTTCTTTTTGGCGGGCTATAAAACAAGTTCCGTTGGGACGTGCTTATAACGAGGATGGTTCACTTACACTTTCTGCTACTGAGGACTCCTCTTCAGCTTTCAGCATTAATCCGTTGGGATCTCTTAATAATAAGACAAAAGATATTCGTGCAAAGGTTATCACTAATAATGTGCTTGAGGTAAAGTTTCCCTTTATTAAAGGGCTGAGCTATAAATTGAATACAGGCTTCACTTACCAAAACAGCTCCTATAAGAATTATCAAGGTTTGGATACCTACGAAGGAGCTAGTGCTAATGGCGTATTGAATACTGATGACTGGCATTCAGAAGAATGGATTTTGGAGAATATTATTTCTTATCAACGTGAATTTGGCAAACATCGTATATTTTTCACAGGATTATATTCTGCTCAAAGCAAGGAATATGAACAGAATACAATGGAAGGTAAGAATTTTCCCAATGATGTGATGTATTATTACCAGATTTCTAAAGCTGCCACAATGTCTGGTAATTCCAATTATTATAAAGAAAATCATATTTCACAAATGGGGCGTTTGAATTATACTTATGATGATCGTTACTTGTTAACTCTTACTGCTCGTCGTGATGGTTACTCCGCTTTTGGTGAAAGTTCTAAATTCGGCGTTTTTCCTTCAGCCGCTATTGGATGGAATATTTCCAATGAATCTTTTTTTAAAGAAAAGCCTATAAGTGAAACCATTAGCAATCTGAAATATCGCTTGTCATGGGGTAAAAATGGCAATGAGGCTATCAGTGCTTATAGTACACTACCTAATCTTTCAACTTACAATTATCTGAATGATGATCATACTGCACAGTTTGGTTTCTATCCGTCGAAGTTAGCTTCGCCCGGTTTAGGTTGGGAAACTACTACATCTATTAATACTGGCTTTGATATTGCACTTTGGAATGGACGTATTCAGAGTTCATTTGATATTTATTGGTCTAAAACCAAAGATTTGCTGCTTTCCCGTTCTATTCCTACCATTAATGGTACTGGCTCTATTACTGAGAATCGTGGACAGACCCGTAATCGTGGTTTTGAATTCCAGATAACTTCTAATAACATTACACATAAGAGTTTTAGCTGGAGCACCTCTTTCAACCTCTCACACTATCGTTCGGAGATTGTAGATGTTGGTTTGTATGATGCTAATGGAAAGCCGGTTGATGATGTGGCTTCCAAGTGGTTTATTGGTGAACCTATCAATGTGAACTATGATTATAAAATTATCGGTGTATGGCAGATTGCTGATCCGTCTAACCCGACAGGGCAGCAAGATCCTAACTATCGTAATTCGTATCCTGGATATGTGAAATACCTTGATGTAGATGGTAACGATATTACAACGGCTGATAAGACTATTATAGGGTCGGCTATTCCTAAAGTAAATATGAGTTTGATGAACACTTTTGAGTACAAAAACTTCACTCTGAGTGTGTTCTTAACGGCTCAGTTAGGACAAACCCATCTGAATGCCTTGTATGATACAAGCCATAATTCATATCGCCAGAACCGCTTTTTGGTGGATTTTTGGACTCCAGAGAATCCTACGAATAGCTATCCGAAAAATAGTTTGAATAGTGATGTGAATCCAGAGGGAGCCAGTTTCTATGAAAAGACAGATTTCTTACGTATTTCCGACGTTACATTGGGTTATAATTTCCCACAACAATGGTTGCGTCGTACTTTCATCAAACGGCTCAATCTTTACATGAACATTAAGAATTTGGCTACAATAACTGGCTGGACAGGTATGGATCCGGAATTTCTCAATGATCAATTGGCTGCTCCTCCAGTACGTTCGTTCACTTTTGGACTAAAGTTAGATATTTGATGAGAGTAATATATCATAAAAAGCTAAAATGAAATTGCACATATGAAAAAAATAACATATTTCAATGTCTTAGTGTTTACAGTATTATTGCTCACTATGGGCGGCTGTAATGAGGATAAGTTTCTTAAGGAAGATCCTCGTGATGCACTTTATCCTGAAAATTTACTTGTAGATTACAATGGATTTAAATCGATGATAACGCCTCTTTATGGTCTTATGCGTGCAGAGTATCGCCGTGCTGATGCAATGGGAGGAAGTATTGCGCTCTGTCTGCATTCTGCCTGGGGTGGAGGGGTAGATAATTCATGGGCCAATAATAGTCATGCGGAAATGAAGTTCCTCTACAATCCCAAAGAGATAACTTACACTGATCTTGCTATTTGGAATAATATTTTCCAGTGGGGATATCGTATCATCAACACTGCCAATATGGTTATCTCAAGAGCTGACAATGATGGCATTAACTGGGGAAGTGGTGCTGATGCTGAAAATCGTAAAAATGAGGTGTTGGCCGAAGCTCGCTTTTTCCGTGCTTGGGCTTACCGTCACCTTACCTATTCATTTGGTGCAGTGCCCCTTTCAACACAAGAAATTACAGGATTGAATTATCGTGATGATTGGGACCGTGCTTCCTTGAGTAGTATTCGCGAAGTGATGGCAGAAGATTTCCAGTTTGCAGTCGATAACCTTCCTTTGCGTACTTCTAATAATAGTAAAGTCTCTGGTGCTGTGGCACGTCACTATTTGGGTGAACTTTATTTGGCAGAAGGTAATGCTGAAAAAGCAGTTTCAGTACTGAAACCATTAGTGGAAAGTGGAGAATATTCCCTTATAAATCAACGCTTTGGTAGTAATGCTTCCAATGATGGATGTCCTTTTATTGACGTATTTTATACTCCTATGTATGCTGATGGAAATACGGAGGTGTTACTGGCTTTCATTAACACAGAAGAGGAGAATAGTGCCTATGGTACTGCAAATGTCTATATGACTACAACTTATAAGAACTATTATGCTAATGATGGCGATTGTAAAAAGACAAACCAGCATAATCCGGACTATATCAATAACGGTGGTGAAGGTTCATTTGCACAAGTCTTTTGGCAAGCTAATGGTGGTAAGGGAGCCGGACGTGTAGTTCCTTCCAGAGGAGCACTTCGTTTGTACAATTATAAAGGAATGGGAGAACAAGATGACCGTGTATCTGCCAATGCTATCGTATGGAGTATTAATGATGTAGATGCTGCCGGCAATGTAACCAAGGTATTTGATTTAGGTGGTACTGCACTTATTGATACTACGGTTAATGCAGCCATGCTAACTTCTACTTCCATTAAAAAATATGATTGGCCTACTACTCGTAAATGGGATTATACTCCACCTATTTTGGCTAATGCAGCTAATGATGGACACTATGCGGACATTGTTTATTTACGTTTGGCAGATACATATTTACTTTATGCAGAGGCTCTTTACAAGAGTAATCAAGTAGGCGAGGCCATTAAATGGATAAATAAAGTACGTAATCGTTCCAATGCTGTAAGTATTACTGAAGATGATCTTAGAATCGGTGGTATGGATTTCATTCTTGATGAACGCAGCCGTGAACTGCTTACGGAGGAAGAACGTCGTCATACATTGGTACGTGTTTGCCAAGAAAATGGTGGTGACGAACGTGATACCAATAACTATTTCAAACGTCGCATGCGTGAACTCAATGAGATAGCTGGTATTGCAGGACGTGGTATGGATGAATATGAAACTCCTGTCCTTTTCCCGCTGCCGCAATCATTCATTGATGCCAATACTGGTAATCCTTTGGAAAATAATCCGGGGTATTGATAGATAATAGTCAGATATAAATACCGCATATAAACGGCTTTGTATATATCGGTGTTTATATCTGATTTAGATTCATATATTCAAAAGAAAACAAAAACTTAATATCTTGATACATCATGTCCGAATTGGCTTTCATTTTTAGTCTTCTTATGGTAGGGATTACAGCGGTAGGTCTTTATCGTAAGCTCAATCCTCAAGGTCTTTTGATGCTTTCCGGTTTATTAATGCTTACAGCTGCTTTTTTCATGCAAGTGCATTCGGTAGTACCTAGTAAAGCTACGGGAATGGTGGTGTTTGATTTGGTAAGGATGATAGAGGAAGTTTTTCTTTCTAATTTGGCGCGTGCAGGGTTTATGATAATGACAATTGGCGGTTATGTAGCTTTCATGAATAACATAAAGGCTACTAATGCATTGGTCTATATTTCCATGAAGCCATTAGGTCTTTTTCGACGTTATCCTTATTTGGCGGCTACTATAGTTATTCCTATTGGACAATTACTTTTTATTACTACTCCTTCAGCTGCCGGATTAGGATTGTTGCTTGTGGCTTCGGTTTATCCTGTTTTAATTAGTTTGGGAGTAAGTCAACTTACAGCATTGTCAGTCATTGCCGCTGCTACTCTATTTGATCAGGGACCGGGGTCGGCAAATACTGCTATGGCTGCCGAATTGATAGGACAATCCAATGTGGAATATTTCATCACTCATCAACTTCCTTTAGTAATTCCTACTTCCTTGGTTGTAATGGTACTCTTCTATTTCAATAACCGTTATTTTGATAAAAAAGATGCAAAGAAACAGCAGGATGGCATATTGCAGGTGTCAAATGTGACTGCAACCTCATTAGTAGAAAAACCGGATGTTCCATTGGCTTTTGCGCTACTCCCGGTATTACCTTTGGCTCTTCTCATTTTCTTTTCACCTTTTGTGGGACTGTTTCAGCCTACTGTAACATTGGGTACCACTACTGCTATGCTTTTTTCTCTGTTCTTATCATTGGTATTTGTGTTGTTTCATACTCGTAGTGTGCGTACTACTTTTAACGTTTTTGCAAGTTTTTGGAAAGGCATGGGAAATGTGTTTACTTCAGTTGTAACATTGATTGTAGCTTCAGAAGTTTTCTCTAAAGGACTGATTGGTTTGGGATTTATTGATTCATTGGTGGGTTATTCCTCTCATATCGGACTTTCGGGATTAGCTATTGCCGCAATCTTTACTCTCATTATTTTTGGAGCTGCCATGCTGATGGGAAGTGGCAATGCAGCCTTTTTTTCATTTGGTCCTTTATTGCCGGGTATAGCCACTCAGCTTGGTTTGCCGGTTTTTTCATTGATACTTCCTTTGCAGTTGGCGGCAAGCATGGGACGTGCCGCATCTCCTATTGCCGGAGTCATTGTTGCCATTGCCGGGGTAGCCGGTGTGTCATCAGTGGAGTTGGCAAGGCGTAATACATTTCCTTTAATAGGAGGAATTGTTCGGAATTTTACCTCAATGTGGGTTTTCAGCATCAGCTACAAATTTATATTCATCAAGATTAATTTCAGTTGGAACATTGATAGCAG